>Ga0209517_10003174_pt1 | contig 22494 bp, 12 predicted proteins | sample PeaSoiMetSII2010_FD_187695 | JGI IMG/M metagenome (GOLD analysis project Ga0209517, IMG submission 187695) | Peat soil microbial communities from Weissenstadt, Germany - SII-2010 (SPAdes) (version 2) | ecosystem: Environmental > Terrestrial > Soil > Wetlands > Peat | place: Germany...
CGCAATCGCCCTTGCCAGCCAAACAGATTCTTCTGCGCAGACCGCTCAAGCCGAATCTTCAGGCAAAGTGCCGCTGCGCATCATCGTGGTGGAGACGCTTGCCGGAGCCCAGCAAATCATCGAGCGGTTAAAGAAAGGAGAAGACTTCGCGACCCTCGCAGTGGAAAAGTCCGTGGATCCGACAGCCAACCAGGGAGGTTATCTCGGAACCTTTGATCCCGCGATGCTGAGGCCAGAACTGAGAGATGCGTTAAAAGGGATAAGACCCGGCGAAATCAGCCCCGTGGTTCGGATTCCGGAAGGCTACGCCGTCCTGAAGGTCGACCAGGTTATAAACGCCATGGGGATTACAGGGGACGACCCCAACACCCTCACGGCCTTGACGGGACCCGGAGCCGTCCTCTACGGACCCGATGTGGATGGCTTCTTTGAAGATGCATTTACGGTTTTCCTGGCTACTCCCGGCAAGCCCCAAGGCTGGGATCGGGATTTGAACCCTGTGACAGCCGCCCATCTTCACCAACGTTGCCTCGCCAGCGCCATCAAACAGTTGCAGAAAATGCTGGACCCAGCCAATCCGGACAAGCTGCCTGTTGTCAAGCTCATGACGGCCCACTACCTGCTCGCCCAACTCTATGCATTTCAGGGAGATATGGCGACGGCCATCGCCGAGTGGACAGTTTGCTCTGAGCTTACCCAGAACTCCGATCCCAAGATGGCAACTCAACTGGAAGAGGTTTTGGGAATCGCCTTTCTGCATAAATCCGAGATGGAAAACGAGGTCTATCTCACACCGGGCGAGAAATGTCTGTTCCCAATGTCACCCGCAATGCGCTACGCGAAGACTGCTGATTCTGAAAAGGCCCTTGAGCATTTTTTGAGATACCTTAACCAGAAACCAGACGATCTCGAGGCGAAATGGCTGCTTAACTTAACCTGTATGACCCTTGGAACGTACCCTGGATCGGTCCCCAGTCAGCACCTCATTTCCCTGGCCGGATTCGAATCGCAACAGACGGTGGGACGGTTCGTGGATGTGGCGCCCCAGGCCGGCATAAACGCGGTGATGGATGCCGGAGGTATTATCGTCGACGATTTCGAGAACCATGGCTTATTCGATATTGTCCTGTCCGAGTGGGGATTTCGATACCCGCAGGATTCCATGCGTTTTTTTCACAATAACGGCGACGGGACATTCACCGATCAAACCGAGCGATCCGGGCTGAAGGGCATGATAGGCGGGTTGAACATCATCCAGTGCGATTTCGATAACGACGGATGCCTGGACTTTCTCTTGCCGCGGGGAGCATGGTTGTACCCCCAACCGTTGTCTTTATTGAAGGGCCACGGGGACGGAACCTTTACCGATGTAGCCAAGGAAGCTGGTCTGACGGACTTGATGGCCACGCAGGCCGTGGTTTGGGCCGACATCAACAATGACGGACTGCTGGATCTCTTCATTGGCAACGAGCGGGGTCCCAGCCACCTCTTCCTGAACAAAGGCGACGGCACGTTTGAGGATATTTCCGCCTCCTCGGGCGTGGACCAGATCGCCTTCAGCAAAGGGGTGGTGGCGGACGACTATGACAACGATGGATACATAGACTTCTACGTGAGCAACATCGGCAGCAGCAACTTTCTTTATCACAACGAGCACAACAATACCTTCAAAGAGGTTGGGCGTGAGGCGGGCGTACAGGATCCCTTGGGCCATAGCTTCGCCACGTGGTTCTTTGACTACGATAACGACGGCTGGCCTGACCTGTTCGTGACCAGTTACTATTCCGGCTCCGTCGATGAGAATATCCGTACTTACCTGGGGCTTCCCCACAATGCCGTTACCTTAAAGCTTTACAGGAATAGGCGGGACGGAACTTTCGAGGATGTGACCGCGGCCGTGAGTCTTGATAAGGTGTTCATGCCCATGGCCGCCAACTTCGGAGACGTGGACAACGACGGGTTCCCGGATATCTACCTGGCGACCGGGAACCCCTCCTATGGTTCCTTAGTGCCCAACGTGCTGCTGCGCAACGAGGAAGGGAAAAGATTCGTGGACATCACTGCGTCCTCCGGAACCGGCGAATTGCATAAAGGCCACGGCGTTGCCTTTGCCGACATGAGCAACAACGGCCAGCAGGACCTCCTGACGGTGACTGGCGGCGTTTCTCCGGGTGATGTGCACGCCTTCCGGTTCTTCAAGAATCCCGGCAATGAGAACAACTGGATTCGGTTGAAGCTCGTAGGAGTCAGGAGCAATCGGTCAGCACTGGGCGCTCGAATCAAAGTGACCGTGGAAAACAAGGGGCGCGGGCGCCGGTCCATTTATCGCACGGTGGGAAGTGGCGGCTCGTTCGGAGCGAACCCCTTGGAGCAGCATATCGGCCTGGGCCCATCCGCACGGATTGAAGAAATCGAAATCTGGTGGCCCGCCAGCAAAACGCGGCAGGTGCTTTCCCACCTGCACACGAACCAAGTCATCGAGATCAAGGAATTCGCCACCCAGTACACGCCGCTGGTCCGCCCGAAGCTCCCCGACCCCAAAGGCCGCACTTGACGGGGCGCGGGCAGGGTGGAACATAATCGAGCCTGCTCACACAGGAAAACGAAGAGAGGAACTACCCCATGACGCAGAAAGGGCAGACTCTCGCCGCGGGATTAGCGACGGTAGCGGCTCTGCTTTTCGCGGCCTTGCCGGGCACGGCGGCGCAGACTTACTTGGGCATCGGCGTGGTTTTGCAGGTCAACCCGGAACGCAGCGAGCTCGTGGTATCCATGCAGGAAATTCCAGGGTTTATGGACGCCATGGTGATGCCGTTACCCGTCCGCCAACGCCGGGACCTGGAAGGGCTGCACCCCGGCACGATGATCGACTTTACCTTGGTCGTAAGTGTGAAGTCTTACGCTGCCGAAAACGTCCGGGTCCACCCCTTCCTGAGCGTTGAAAACGATCCACAGGGAGCCTGCCGTATCGAAGTTCTGGAGAAGGCTCTGGCGAAGAGCGGTTCATCCGAACCAGCGCTGGCGGTGGGCCAGCACGTTCCCAACTTTTCCTTGACCGACCAGAACCGTCAGACCGTGGCTTTGTCGCAGTTCGCGGGAAAAGTGGTCGCGATGACGTTCGTTTACACGCGCTGCCCTCTGCCGAATTTCTGTTTTCGTCTCTCCAATAACTTCGGGCAACTCCAAAAGCGCTTTAGCAAGCAGATGGGGAGCGACCTGATCTTGTTGACCGTCACCTTGGACCCGGCAAACGATCAGCCGGAGGCTCTCGCCAAGTACGGCAGCACATGGAAAGCGAACGCTGCTTCCTGGCGTTTCCTGACCGGATCACCCTCCGCCATTATGAAGGTCACTAGCATGTTTGGCGTCGTCTACAATCCCGATGAGGGGCTGATGACGCATTCGCTCCACACCGTCATTTTGGATCGGCGAGGGGACTTGGTGGCCAATCTTGAAGGAAACGAATTCACCGCCCAACAACTGGGGGATTTGGTACAGACTGTGCTGAATCACGCGCCGAGTTTCTCGGGTACACAAAGCACCTCTACCTCGCCTCGCGAACTTGCTTCCCCGAGTTCCCGTGGGAGACCATAGCCCGAACCTGTCACCACTCATCCATTCTTCGACCTTGGTCAGGTACTGACCCGTTCGTTGTCGGCAGACTTTTCGATCGGCGCGCTAGCATACGCAGGCCTACGGAAAGCTCACGCTTTGGGCGGGCGTTGTAGGGGCAACCCTTGTGGTTGCCCCAGGGCGGCCACAAGGGCCGCCCCTACAGCGTGGTTCTTTCACACCTTCCAAGCCGTTCCGCAAGTCAGGCGGAGGAGCCGCAGGAGATGGCCGCGGGGTGGACGAGGGGCCAAAAACAAAACGAGCACGCGCCCCGTTAGGGGTGCGTGCTCGCGTATCATCCAGCAACGAAGGCTGGAATCATAACCCGCGGAGCATCAGAAGATCAGCTTGATCGCAATCTGAATGTTCCGCTGGGTAGTAGCGCCGGTCACAATCCCAAACGTACTGTCGGTCACCCCGGTATCGATTGAGGTGAACGAGGGGTGGTTGAGAACGTTGAAGAACTCGCCGCGGATCTGGTATCGGATCTTCTCTTTCCAGACCGGGCCGTTCTTGATCACCGCCAGGTCGAGGTTGTCCAGTCCAGGCCCTTCGATGGCATTGGGCGCTACCGTGCCGTACAGAGTCGAGTAGGTGGGCGCGTTAGGACCTGGCTGGTAGAAGCACGAAGTGTTGAAGAATTGGGAAATGGAACGATTGCCGCGGTAGTGGCAACCGGGCAGGACGCCAGCGTACTCGGTTCCGCCGATTTGCGTCACACCATCACCCAATACGTCGGTCCCCGAAGTCGTGACGCTATCCGCGAATCCACTGAACAAAGCCAGATCGCCGGAGAGTTCCCAACCGCCCACGACCTTTCCCAACACGGAAGTGTCATGCCGGAAAAACGGGAGGGTGTAAACCCAGGTGGCGATGAAGGCGTGCGTCTGGTCGAATCCTGCAAGCTGCCAGTTGTACTTCGGGTTGTAGGTGTCGGAAACAACCGAGTAGATGTTGTCAGCCATGTCAAAGGCTTTCGAATAGGTGTAGGCAATGTTGAACTGCAAGTCGTGTGTCAACCGCCGTTGCACGCTCACCTGCAGCGCATCGTATTTCGAGTTGCCTTCCTGCAAGGTGGTCATGGCCCCGCCGATGCCGGGATAGGGCCGCAGCGCATCCTGGTTAACATCAACGTTCGCGGGGTTCGTGAATGTTCCCAGTGCGGGCTGGTTCAAATCGGCATTGATGGGCATGTGACGGGCGCGGTTGCCAACGTAGCCGACGTCAATTAGCGTGTTGTTGAAGAACATGTGCTCGAGAGTGAAATTCCAGGAATAGACTACCGGCACATCGTTCTTCAGGTCGTTGCCGGTCATCGGGATGGGCAATTGGGGAGCGGCAGCGCCGGTCGTAACGCAGGTCCTGGAGGCGCTAATGGCCGATCCCGGGCAATCGGCCAAGCCATTGAACACTTCCTCGGCCAACTGGTAGGGCGTCACGCCGCCCTCGAGCGTCACGTCGCTGAGAGTGTTGTGGTTGTAGAAGATGCCCGCACCGCCACGAACCGAGCTTTTGCCGTCTCCTTTCGGATCCCAGGCGAAGCCGACGCGCGGCTGGAAGTTGCGGTAGTGGCTGCCGATGATATTTCTCGGTAGCCCGCGCGCCATGCCGTAGTACTGCAACTCCTGGTTAATCGCGGCGATATTGGATGTGGTTAAATGCTGGCCAAATACCGCGAAGTGGCCCGCAGCACCGTCGGGAACGCCATTGCCAGGAACGGCGATCCCGTTGTAGGGATTACCCGCCGTGATGAACCCGGTTGTAGGATCGACAACCTGCTCCACTCCGGGAGCGTAGGAGTAGAACAACGGGTCAAACATGGCGAAGTTGTTCCACTTGCTCAGGTAGGGTTGGAAATAATCCCACCGCAGACCACCGTTAACAGTCAGGCGCCGTGTCACCTTCCAACTGTCTTGCCCGAAGAACCCGATCTGGTCGGCCTTCCATGGGGTCTGATTCCGCCAGCCCAGCTCGGAGTAATTGTCAAAATTGCCAAGCAGAGCGTCCCCCAACGGCGACCCGGTGGTATTGGGATTGGAAGCATTGAACTCAAATTGCCCGTTCAGGTTGTTACCCACGCCGCCGCCCGGTGAGACCCGCACTTGGTCGTGGTCGTTCTCGCCGTCGTGTTCCCACCAGATGCCCGCTTTGATCGTGTGGGCGCCCTGAATCTTGGTGATTACGTCCTGGACGGTATAAACGTGGCCAATGCTGCCCGACGGGTAGGGCAAGCCGCTGACCTGTTCGAAACCGCTCAGAATAAGCGTGGGAATCTTGCCCGCGATGTCCTTGCTCGCGTCGCCTCCCGGGATGATATACGGGTACGTGATGCCGAGGGAAGCGCGGTCGATGCCATCTCCGCCGGGACCGCCGCTGGGCACCACAATATGGTTAATATCCTCGTTGGCGCCCACGGTGAAGTCATTGAGGAGCGTGGGGCTGAAAGTTGTAGTGTAGTTCAGCGAGCCGCCCCGGCTGGGCCAAATGTAACCCTGATCCAGCAGCGCGGAAGCGCCGCCACTGCCGGTGCCACTGGTGCCAACACTTGTAGGCGAATAGTAATGCCGAACGCTGACCGCAAGGTGGCTCTTCGCGTTGGGGATGAGGTCCACCTTCACGTCCGTCATGTGAGCGTCATTGGGCGTGTTGTAGTTGTAAATGATGTTGTTGCCGCCCTCGTACGCATAGGCGGGGTTGGTCTGAGTGACCCTGTTCGGCTGAAGGTAAAAGTGTTGTACCATCGACGAGCCGTTGGGACTGAACAGGCTTTGGGGAATCTGGTCGTTCGGGAAGGCTTGACCGGCGACCAGAGTCTCACCGTTTGCCGTGACCCCATTTAGATAGGCTGGGACTTTCGGGCAACTGGAGGAGAATACAGCGCAATAACCGGACAAATCTCCTGCCCGATCAGCAGGCGTAGGCACCGTTCCAACCTCGGTGTTGCCGGTCACCTCGCGATTCCACTCTTCCGACAAGTAGAAATAGAGATTGTGCTTCTTCGGAATCACCGGGCCGCCGACCGAAAACCCGAAATCGTTGTAGGCCAGGAAGGGCCTCGAAGACGAGAAGAAGTACCGAGAGTCCAGTGAGCTGTTGCGGACAAACTCGAATACGCTGCCGTGGTACTGGTCGGTACCGGATTTCAAACTGACGGCGAACTGGCCGCCCGCCGCACGCGAGAATTCCGGCATGTAGCCGGTGGTGACGATGTTGACTTCCGAGATCGAATCCATGCTGGGCATAGCCACGGTGGCGCCGTTGGCGCGAGTGCGCGTGGAGGGTATGCCGTCAATCAGCAGGTTGTTGGACTCGCCCGTCAGACCGTTAACCTGTGTGCACTGCGAAGCAAAAAGGCTCATGGCCTGAAAACTGTTGAAGGAGAAGCTCTGAACCACGCCCGGTTGGAGACCAAAAAGACTGACGAAGTTCCGCCCGTTTACGGGCAGTTCGGTCATCTGCGTTTGGTCAACCGTGCGCGCTACTTGAGAGTCAGAGATTTGAACCTGCACGGTCGAGGCTTGAACCTCCACTGTTTGCGTGACTTGCCCGACCTGCATGGTACAGCTCACTTGCACATTGGCCGCTGGGTCCAAGTGGACACCCAAAGTCGAGCACGCCTGGAAACCCTCTTTCTCCGCTTTCACGTCGTAGTTGCCGGACGGAAGGTCGGGCACTACGTAGTAACCGGCGGAGTTTGTGGTGGCCTTCGAGGTCTGCTGATTGGCCGTGTTGGTGACTGTGATGGCAGCGGCGGGGATCACCGCTCCGGTTGAGTCCGTGATCGTACCTCCGATGGTGGCCAGAACAGCAGTCTGCGCCAGAGCTGGCATCGGCAGCAGTAGGACTGCGGCCAAAATCGCAAACAAGCAAATCCTAAACCGCACCTTCGGTTTGATCATGCTTTCCTCCTTGGTTTCTAAAGACAGGTTGTTAATTGTTGCCTGGAACTAATAAGAAGCGCGTCTGCCAGTTGCCCTACGCGTACGCATAGGGTAGTGCAAATCAACTACCAAAAGCCAATTTACACTATACAGCTATAAGTTATTGTTTCTAAAAGGCTAGAATAGTCTGATGTTTGCTCCATGCCTAATAATTACTAAATCTCATATACGGAATTTTGGAGTCATACGGTTTTTGGGAAGCAGCGCCAGTTGCAAGTGCCTACTGTTTAGTCGCTAAGGCACTTGCAACGGCCGGCGGCAGGGCGGATTTTAGTTTCGGATCCTGGCGAATCCCTTCCTCGATCTCAGACCGCGCCAGGGCCGGCAGCGTTGATGCGCCGGAAGCCAACAGGAGGCCCAATTCGAAATGAGCGACAGCGAAGTTGGGAGCAAGAACCAGCGCTTGGCGCAACTCGGTCTCAGCCTGGTCTTTTTGTCCTGATTGCGCCAGAGCCAACCCAAGACTGAAGTGAGCGTTGGCGAATCCCGGCTCGAGATCTACAGCCTTCTGGAATTGCTCGGTGGCGCCCTTCAGGTTTCCAGCCACCATCAGCGCGTTGCCCAGATTGTTGCGCGCTTTGGCAAACTTCGGATCGGCACGGACGGCCAGGGCGAACTCTTCCGTTGCCTCCTTCTGTTTGTTCTGTTGCCAAAGCACGCCGCCCAGGTTATTGTGGGCCTCGGCGTAGGCGGGGTGGGCGGCGATGGAGGCCCGGAAGGAGGCGGCGGCATGCTCCAAGTCCCCCGAGTTCCACATCCGAACTCCATTATTATCAGCGCCTTGCGCTTGCGCGAGCGCCTGGACCATCTGCAGCATGTCTTTGGCTTTCGCAAACTGCTTGGCAGCCTCGGCGGGCTGGACCAAATGGCGAAGCACCGTGCCCATTCCGTAGACCGCCGGGATCGCGTCGGGTTCGTCTTTGAGGGCATCTTCGAAAGCCTGGCGAGCTCCTGGCCAGTCGCCTAGCCGCATGAGGGCGTTCCCAAGGTTCTGCTTGGCCTCCGGGTAGCGTGGCTTCAGGGCGATGGCCTTGCGGAAGTTCTCAACCGCGGCCTGTAAGTCTCCCTGCTGCAACTGAATGAAGCCCAAGCCGCCCAGGGCGCTGGCGTTGTTGGGGTCGATGCGCAAGACCGCCTCGACTTGCTGGCGCGCGCCTAGGAAGTCGCCGGCCCTGAAGAGCATGGCCGAAAGTTCGAGCCGGGCGGGGATGTTCTGGGGGTCGGCTTCGACAGCGTTGCGGAAATAGACCGTTGCCTCTTTCAGCGTCCCGCCATTGATAGAAATCAAGCCCTTTTGCAGCCACGCGTTCGAGAGGTGCGGGTTTAGCGACAGAACGTGCTCGATGGCATCGTGAGCTTGCTGAATCTCTCCTCCGGAGCGGAGAGCAATGCCGAGTTGAAGGTAAGCCTCCGCCGAATCCGGGTGTTCCCGAATGGCCTTTCGGGCCGCTGCCACGGCGCCTAAGATCTGGTCGGGAGGAATCTCGGCCAAGTCGATGTCGCCCGTGGGATTCGCATCTTCGGAGTTCATGCCTTGCGCGCAGGCAGGGCGGGCCGAGAACACCACGGCCAAGATTGCTAGACCAACGACCACAGTGCAAGAGCGAAGTCGAAGAGTTGAGGAGTTGAGGAGTTCAGAAGTCAAGGCGTCTCGCGCGGCGTGGCCGTGACGGTCGGCTGCTCGACTCCTCGAATCCTCGAGTTCTCGACTTTCCAGGCTCTCAGCCCTTCTCACCCTTATCTCCCTGCCGGAAAGCATACTCCCGGTTCACAGAAAGCCGTTCGTACTTTTCCTCCTGGCGGTCGGGCCAGCGAATTTCGACGCGATCAATGGCGGTGGCTTGTCCCAGCCCGAAATGAAGCCGCAGATCGTTGGTGGAGAAGTAGCTGTCTCCGCTGCGGACCTGGTCGGTCAGGGTGAGCCCGCCGGCCGTGACACGAACCCGCGCGCCGATCGCGTCGCGGTTGCATTGGGTGCCTGTCAGCTTGATTCGCACCCAATTGCCGGAAGGACCACCCGGTTTGTAAAGGAACGGTTCTTTATCGATGTTGTTGACCACCGCCCAGATGCGGCCCGAATTATCCAGGTCGCCAAAAGCGGCGCCACGGCTCGACTGCGTATCCAGGAGTCCGCTTTCGCGGCTATCCACCAGAGCAAAGCGGCCGTTGCGCAGGTTGCGGAATAACATGTCCGGCTGAAGCCAACTGTTACCGGCCTTGTCCGCCTGCGGGTAGATATGCCCTTGGGCTATGAAGATGTCCTGCCAGCCGTCGTTATCGTAGTCGACGAACCCAACGCCCCACCCCAGCTTGGTAAAGGTGACGGTTCCGAGGCCGGCTTCGAAGGTGACATCATCGAACTGGCCGTTGGTGTTTCGATAGAGGGCGTCGTAGTCCTCGGAGAAGTGGGTCACCAGGAGGTCCATCCAACCGTCGTTATTATAGTCGCCGATGGCGATGCCCATGTTGGATTGCGGCCGTCCGTCGGCACTGACGGCGCAGCCGGCTTCCATGGCAACTTCTTCGAAGGTGCCGTTGCCCTTGTTGCGCCAAAGGTAGTTGGGCATGGAATCGTTGGCAACAAAAATATCCAAATACCCGTCGTTGTCGAAATCGAAGGAAGCCGCGCCCAATCCATAGGCCTTGGCGCTGTCGTTGATGCCGGCCTCTTTCGACACTTCGCGGAACTTGCCGCCGCCTTCGTTGTGGTAGAAAAGATCGGGCAGGCCGGTCAAACCCTGCGGGCCGCAGGCCACCGGAACCCCTCGATAGAGGCAGTATTTGGCCGCGCCGGGCGTGGGGATGGTGGCCCGGTCGAAATCAACGTAGCGGGCGACGTAAAGGTCGAGCCTCCCGTCGCCGTCATAATCGCCCCAGGTGCACCCGGTGCTCCAGTTTCCGCCCTCCAGGCCGGCTTCCCGGGTGACGTTCGTAAACGTTCCGTTGCCATTGTTATGAAAGAGGGCATTAGCTCCGAAGTTGGTGATAAATATATCGGTATAACCGTCATTGTCAAAGTCCGCCGCCGCCGCGGCCATTCCCCAACCCTCATTGATCAAGCCGCTCTGCCGGGTCACATCGGTGAAGGTCCCGTCCCCGTTGTTGCGAAAGAGACGGCTCAAGGTGCGAGGCAGGCCGGGATTATCGAGCAGCTCAAAGGAGGAGCCGTTGACCATGAAAATGTCCAGCAGGCCATCGTTGTTGTAATCAAACAGGGCCACGCCATTGCCCATTTCTTCCAGCAGATAATCCTTGGCCAGGGTGCCGCAAGTGTTGCGAAAGGCGCTCAAACCTGCCTGTTTGGCTACGTCAACGAACCACGGGCCGGGGGCCAGCACCGGCTGCCCCGGTTTTCCGCCGCTGAAGATGGGGATGACAAAACACAATCCCGACACGCTCTGGCGCATCCAGTCACGACGGGAGAGAATTGGCGATTTCCGATTATTCATGCACACGCTCGCCAGCGTCAGCCTTCATCCCCGAAGGGGATGAACACCATCAGCCGTAGGTGAAACCTACGGACGCGTATGCCGGCAATCAGTTCCCGCCGACCCCGGAGGCGTCGAACCGTTCGACCCCGCCGGGGTCGGCGAAATTCTCCAGGTTCGTATCCTAATCCGTAGGTTTCACCGACGGCTAATGATCTTGTTCCTCTTCGGGGAACCAGCCGTCAACTCAGCGACGGCTCAGCGCTCCGGTTGCTCGAGAGCCTGCCGCTCCTTTTCCATGGTTTGCAGCACCTCCTGCCCGAACTGCGTTGAGGCCTGGCGAAGTTGGTTGGAAGCGGCGAGTGCGGCTTCGGCCTTAGCGGAATCGCCGATTTTCCGATACAGCAGGGCGAGGCGATAATGCAATTCCCCATCCTGGTCCTGCTTGGCGACCCGCAAGAGATAATCCACGGCGTCCTGGTTGCGCCCCGAGGCTGCTTCCGCCTTGGCGAGATCAAGGCAGACTTGATAATTGAGCGTCGGGTCTGCGAGGGCGGGCCGCAGTCTCCGGACCGCGGCTTCCCACTGCCTCTTTTGAACATAGACATCGCCAAGTTCATAGCTCGCGGCCAGCAGGCTGGGAGCCAACTCGAGCGCTTTCCGAAGCGGTGGCTCGGCGCGGTCCCAGTCCCCCGCCACCCAGTAGACCGTGCCCAAACCGAGGTAAAGGTCCGGCAACTCCGGTGACAGTTTAAGAGCCGCTTCGTACTCGGCGACGGCGTGGGCGGTTTCGTGCTGGTCGCTATAGTACTTGGCCATCATCTGGTGCGTCCGCGCCGAGTTGGGGCTCAAAATCGACACCTTCCGGAAAGCCTCGTATCCTAGCGCATCATAGGAGCGCACCAGCCAATACATTGCCCATCCATCAGAAGCCTGCGACTCGAGGGTGCGCGCCGCCACCCCTTGCGCGCTTAGGGCATCGCCAGCGCGAAGCTCCGCTTCCGCGAGTCTGTTGCGTTCGGCGCGGGAAGCCCCTGCCCGTTTGCGCAGCTTGTCCGCAAGCTGCCGGTAACATGCTTCGGAGAGCCAGACACCGGGGGACGATTGCGCCTGCGCCGGTGCATTGGAACATGCGCTATTCGCGCCCGTCTCCGTGAAGGTCACGTCGACATCGGCGCCTTGCAGCCAAGTCTTCCAAGCCGCGCCGATCGGTGTACCAGCGAGTTCCGCGGGCATCTCATTCAGCTTCTGCTGGAGCGGCTCTCGGAGAGCCGAGGGAGGCGGGGACTCCAGGAATCGAGTCAATTCCCGAGGATTCGATCCTGCCAAAACTCGCAACTCCTCGAGAACCTTCGTCCAGTCTCCGCGCAGCGAGCGAATGACCAGCATCCCAAAACGCGCATCGGGCGCCTGCGGATCGGCCTCGAGTTCTTTGCGAAACTGCGTCTCCGCAGTCTGAGGGAATCCCAGACCCAGTAGCGCCATACCCAGGTCGGCGTAGAGGCCGGCCTGGGACGGGCTCTTCTGCAACAAGGGAAAGAGGATACGCAAAGCTTCGGGATTGCCGCCGTGCGCAATCAGTCTTTCGGCTTCGAGCTGAAGGCCGACGGAATCCTGCGGGTGTAGCCTCACAAACTCGCCGGCCACTTCCTTGGACAAGATTCCGTAAGCCAGGCCGAGTTTATACCACGCTTCGGCTTCGTCGGGAGTTCGCTGCAGTTGTTCCTTATATTCTGCGGCAGCCTGATGGAGATCCCCGCTGCGGGCGAAGGCGTCCCCGAGCGCCAGCCGGGCTGTGCCGCTGGAAGGGTTCAGCTTGAGGGCCTGATGCAGGGCCCGGATGGCTTCGGGGAGGTGGTTGAGCTCAAGTTCGTCCAACCCCTCGACGACCCACGCCTGTGGTGGAACGGCGAGCGCCGCGCTTGCCTTCTTGGTGATGGGTTCAACGGTGCGAAGCGAGTCCGGGTACCGGTGCAGCAGAAAATAAAGTGTCGCGAGTCGCGTGCGAATCTCAACCAGAGTTTGAGGCTTCATATTGGCCGAGTCGAGCTGGTCAAGAAAGCCCTGGTAACGTCTTGCCGCTGTCTCATAGTCCCCGGCCTTATCTGCCGCCGCGGCGGCTCGCAGCTCATTTTGCAGGTCAGGAGCTTGGCTAGGCGGCGGGCCGGCGCCAGACGCGATGGCTGCGCCAAGCGCCAGCATGAATAGGCCGAAGCGCGCGGCAAATTTCAGCCTGTCGAGTCTTTGCAATTTAACCGGGACGATTGTCAACCTTGCCCACTCCCAATGCCTTGGAACTCCACATTATTGATAGCAGACACCGCGCGCGAATGGCAAGGCTTCCGCATCGCAGGCCGGCGTGGTGAGGAGATGCAGGAGGCGCTTCGGGCAGGCCCTGGGGAAAAGCTGAAAGCCCGCCAGAACCACGGCTACCCGGTGGGCAAGTCAACTCCGGAAAAATGCTGGCAGGCCTCGAGTAGTTTTTCCTGCGTCCCGATATCGTGACACGCAGGGTGCGGTGTGCGAGGTCGCTGGTGGTAGAAATACCCGCCCGTAACCTTGGCCGCAGGCTCTTGACTCGTTACCAGCCATACTTGAGTGACGGGTCCGGCCTGAAGGTCGTCCGGCGCTCCCGGGCCTCCCATCTTCGTCGCTACCCAGCCCGGCTCGACAGCGTTTGAAAGAACATCCGGCCAGCGGCGCGCGACTGCGAAAGCCAGGAGCGTGTCATGGAACTTGGAATCAGAGTACGCCTGCTGTCCCTGCCAGGGACGCCGCTCCCAGGCAAGATCCTTCAGCGTTGCATCACCTCTCTGGTGAAGCCCGGAACTCAGGTAAACGAGTCGCTGCGGTTTTTGAATCAGCGCGGTGAGTATATAGGGCGCCAGCGTGTTGACGGCGAACACATGCGGCAATCCGTCTTCGGTTGCGATTCGCCTGGGCTCCTGATAGCCGACGGCGGCATTGTGAATTATGCCGTCGAATGAGCCGAGCCGATTGACCTGATCCGCCACGCTGCGACTCTGGGCCATGCTGGACAGATCGCCAATGACAACTGCCTCCGCCCCAGGTACGGCCGCGAGCGCCTCATTTCCCCGCGCTTCATTGCGAGCGTGCAGAACCACTCTGTGCCCCTGCTCTATAAGCAGCCGGGCAGCCATTCGGCCTAGTCCATCGGAAGAACCGGTAATAAATACACGCGCCATATTATCTCACCTCCCTGCCCTATAAGCTTAGCAGAGAGCCCGTTTGTGGCCCTATAGATACGAAACGTTCCATGAGGGTTGGGGAGACCTACTGGGCGAAGCGATGACCAATTTCGTGCACTGGCCCAAAAGCACCACCTTGCGGTGGATTTTGGTCAGGGGTCGCCACCTGCTTACCTTTATAAATCAAGGACTTCGGGCGACTCGAGTTGGCACGTCAATTGCCCAAACACCACTTGGCGGCTCCGGAGAGGAGCAGCACAGGTTTGGGCAGGAGGCGTGACGTGAAAAGCTTGATTATGACGTTGGTGGTCGCTCTGGCTCTGGCCACGACCGGCTTCGCCCAGCGAGGTGGCGGGGGACACGGCGGCGGAGGCGGGGGGCACGGCGGCGGTGGTGGGGGCGGACATAGTTTCAGCGGGGGAGGTTTTAGCCACGGAGGCGGAGGCTTTGGCGGCGGGTACCACGGTGGCGGCGGTTATCGCAGCTACGGCGGCGGGTATCGCGGCGGTTACGGAGGCTACGGCGGAGGTTATCGCGGCGGTTATGGAGGCTACGGCGGGCACGGCGGCCGCGGCGGCTATGGCTACGGCGGATACGGCTACGGCCGTGGCTATGGAGGCTGGGGTTGGGGCGGCTGGGGATTCGGTTTCGGCTGGCCTTACTGGGGGGGATACTACGGCTACGGCTACGGTTATCCGTATTATCCAGATTACGGCTATGGCTACGGATACAACCCATACTATTACCCTTACGGCTACGGGTATTACCCATATTATGGAGGCGGGTTCGGCTTAGGATTCTACGGCGGCGGCTACGGCTATGGACGTGGCTATAGGTATGGGGGCGGCCGGGGATACGGCGGTGGCTACGGGGGCGGCCGAGGGTATGCCGGCGCAGGAGGCGGTGGGAGTCGTTATGCAAGGTAAGGCCTGAGCTGGATTCCAAACACGATTGTCCCTACTCCCTTTGAGCCCACGGCAAAAGGCAGATCGCCGTGGGCTTTTTCTTTTCCCGCGATTTGGCGACTGTCGATTGGCGATAAACGAGGACCTTTTCGATTGCATTCCCGCACTACAACCTGCCATTCTGAAACGAGTAGGGGTAGGGCTTGCCCCGTTCGTAGGGGGACGGCAAGCCGTCCCCCTATAAGCACGTAAAGGAATGGCAGCTAGTATAAAGTAGCTGAAAGCTGACGGCTGACAGCTCGCATGAAATCGGCTTACTCCATTCACATTCGCGGCGTAGTGCAGGGTGTTGGCTTTCGGCCGTTCGTCTACCGGCTGGCGCGCGCCCACGGCCTTTCCGGCTGGGTTATCAACGCCGAAGCAGGCGTCGAGATCCACGCGGAAGGAACGCAGGCTGAGCTACAGGCATTCGTTCACGAACTCGAGACCAAGCCTCCGCCTGCCGCGCAGATTACTTCGCTGGAGGTGCAGGTAGAAGAGCCGCAGGGCCTGAGCGAGTTCACGATTCGGGAGAGCCTGCGGCGCGATCGGCCGACCGTCCGCATCTCGCCGGACTTGCCGGTCTGCGAAGCCTGCCTTACCGAGCTCTTCAACCCTCACGACCGCCGGTACCTCTACCCTTACATCAACTGCACAGACTGCGGGCCGCGCTACACCGTAATTCTGGGCCTGCCCTACGACCGGCCGCTCACCACCATGAAGCGCTGGCCCCTGGATGAATACTGCGCCGCGGAGTATCACGATCCCGCCAATCGGCGTTTCCACGCGCAGCCGGTGGCCTGTCCGGCCTGTGGGCCGCACTACGAGCTTCGCGTGGGCGGTGAAAACGTCGAGGGCGATCAAGCAAGCGTGCGCAGGACCGCGGAACTGCTGGTGTCGGGAAAGATTGTGGCCATTAAAGGTCTGGGCGGCTATCACCTGGCGTGCGACGCGAAGAACTCCGGCGCCGTGCTGGCACTCCGGGAGCGGAAATACCGCAAGGAGAAGCCCTTCGCCCTGATGGTGAAGGATCTCGAAGGAGCCCGTGAACTGGTCCAACTCTCGCCGGAAGCCGAGCAGGCTCTCACCTCCGTGGCGCGGCCGATTGTGCTGGCTCCAGCCCTGGTGGAATTGCCCGCGGTAGCGCCCGACTGCGACGAACTCGGTGTGATGCTGCCTTACACCCCGCTTCATTATCTGCTCTTCACGGCTGGCGCGCCCCAGGTGCTGGTCATGACCAGCGCCAACCGCTCGAGCGAGCCCATTTGCTATGAAGATGAGGACGCCCTCGATCGACTGGCAGGTCTGGCCGATGCCTTCCTGATCGGCGAGCGCCCCATCGCGCGGCGCGTGGATGACTCCGTCGTTCGCGCCCTGCCGCCTGGACCTGTAATCCTGCGCCGGGCGCGCGGTTATGCCCCCGGGGCAGTCGCAACTCTGCCGGCGCGCCGACCGATTCTGGCTGTGGGCGCCGATTTGAAGAACTCCGTCACTCTCGTCGTCGACGGCCAGGCATTTGTCAGCCAGCACATCGGAGACCTCGATCACTACGAATCTTTCCTTGCCTTCAAGGAAACCATCCAGGACTTTGTCACCATGTACGGCGTTCGCTGGGAAGACCTTCTGGTGGCCTATGATGCTCACCCCGAATACGCTTCCAGCCAGTATGCGCTGGGGCTGCCCGCGGCGGAAAAGCTGGCGCTTCAGCATCACCGCGCCCACGTGGCCTCGGTGCTGGCGGAGCTTGGTCAGTTTGAGCGGGAAGTGCTGGGGGTGAGTTTCGACGGCACCGGCTACGGCGATGACGGCGCCATCTGGGGCGGCGAAATCTTCGCGGGCAGCGTGGCGCAGGGCTTTGCGCGAGTGGCGCATCTGCGTCCCGCCGCGCTGGCCGGCGGCGACGCCGCGGCACGCCACCCGGTGCAAGCCTCCGCCGGTTTCCTCGCCCAGGTCAGCGACGCTTACGGTTTGCCCGATCTTGCCGCGCCGCCCTTCGATTACCCGCCGCGTTATCGCCGCGCCTTGGAACTGGTCCGGAAAAACGTGCGCACGTTCCCAACAACCTCGGTAGGACGCTTGTTCGACGCGGCGGCTGCGCTCCTCGGATTCACTCGCGAGGTCACCTTCGAGGGCCAGGCCGCAATGTGGCTCGAGCACCTCGCGCACTCCGTCCCAACCGTCGAGCCTTATCCCTTTCCCTTTACAGACTGCGAACTGGATTTCCGGCCTCTGCTGTTTGCCCTGGCCGCCGACCGGTTGCGAGGGCGCGATCAACATGAGGCGGCGCGCGCTTTTCAATTGGGAGTCGCGCAGGGAGTTGCCAGCGCCGTGCAAAACCTCAGCCGGGCCAGGCGGGTCGGCGCCGTCGTTTTCTCCGGCGGCGTCTTTCAAAATGCGCTCCTGCTAAGCGATCTCGGCCTGCTCCTCGGCGGCTCGGGCGTCGAGGTCTTGACGAATCGTAGCGTGCCGCCCAACGACGGCGGAATCAGTTTGGGACAAGCGGCGCTGGCAGCGTTTCAGGCTGCCGGCTCAAATGAAAGCTGTGCCGGCTCTACCATGCTGGAACGAGGGTCAGATGGCTGAGACCGAAATTATCTTCAGCGTGCAGGAATCACCGGAAGGCGGGTATGAAGCCCGGGCTCTAGGTTACCCGATCTATACCCAAGCCGACACTTTAGATGAACTGAAGACGATGATGCAGGACGCTGTCCGCTGTCACTTCGAGCCGCAAGACGCACCCCGACTCATTCGTGTCCATCTCGTGAAGGACGAGGTAATCCCTGCTTGAAGCTTCCCCGCGACCTCGAGGGAATAAAACTCGCCGCTCTTCTGCATGGCCTAGGATATGAAATCACCCGTTCGACTGCGAGGCCCCTTTTGGAATAATAGCCCTCTCCCCCTTGGGGGAGAGGGTGGACCGCGACGGCGCTTTCATCAGCCGGCGCGGGCCGGGTGAGGGGGTTCTGAGTTTCGGCGTTAGACAATAGGACATAATCATGAATCGAACCTTGATCACCGTGTTGTTTTGCTGCGTCGTCCTCCCTTTGCGGGGCCAAGAAGTCATTACCGTCACCGTCGACCGCTCAACGCCCGACGGCACAAGCAATTTCACCATCGGCGTTACGCACACTCAACCGAAATGGGAGAACGGCGACCCTGCTGCCGTCGCCCGAGCTAAGGGCCTGCTGGCGTCGGGGATGAGATTTCAGAATCAACACCTCATGGACTGGGGCACTGAGAATCCCGAGCCGCAACCCGGCGTTTACAACTGGGCCAGTCTTGACCATCGCGTCGCGCTGATGCGCTCCATGGGAGCCACTATGGTCATCACGCTCTGCACCGCTCCCGGATGGATGAAGGCCAGCGGCGAGGACTTTCCCCACCAAACCGGGCCCGACAGTTGGGCGGACGACCGGGTGGCGGATAACCACGTGGACGATTTCGTCGAACTCGCCCGGCAGGTTGCGCTCCGCTATTCAGAGGTTAAGTATTTCCAAATCTGGAATGAGTACAAGGGTTATTGGGACAAAACTGCGAACAACTGGGATTTCATTCGCTTCACCGACTTCTACAACCGTGTCTACGACGCCTTGAGGGCAGTGCGCCCCGACGCCCGAATCGGCGGGCCCTACTACCCCTTTGATGGGCCCAAGCCCAGAGACTGGGAGGTTATCGATTACTGGTTTCAGCACAAACACGGCGCTGACTTCGTCTGCTTTGACGGCTGGGTGGCCGGTTATCCGCCCACCCGCGTGAGAGAAGAAGAGGCTAAGAAGATGATTTTGACCGGCTACTTTGGCCAGATCGCCCAACAATTCCGCGCCCGCACCCGCCTTCCCATTTGGATTTCTGAGTTTTATGGAGGCTGGAGCAGTAATCCCGACTTCACCGCCGCCAACCACGCCTCATGCTATTTGCATGCCCTGCGCAGCGGCGTGGCCGTAGCCCTGCTCTGGGATGCGGAACTGGAGAGGTGGAACTACCTATTCACCAGCACCAAGACTCCCGGCGGCGGCCAACCCAGCCCGCACTACCAGGTCGTTAAGCTCTTCAACACTCACTTCGGCCCGGGTACCCAGTTGCTCAAGGCAACCTCTTCATCGCCCGATGTCGAAGTTCTGGCCTCCCGAACCAAAACCCTGCTCATCAACAAGCGGGATGCAAAAGTTAGGGTTCGCCTCGACGGCGCCCTCCTGGCCTTGAACCCTTACGAAGTCCGCTTGGTTGATGCAGTCGAAAAGCCGAGGAGTTGAGGAGTCGAGAAGTTGGGCGAAAAGCCCTCTCCCTCGGAAGCCGTGAAAAAAACTTCAAGTCCTGTCATTCCGAGCGAAGCGAGGAATCTGCATTTGTTTGTTTTCAAAGAGTTAAATGCGGATGCTTCGCTTCGTTCAGCAAGACAGACGATTTTTTCACACCTCCTTGGCGAGAGGGTGTCCCGCTGCCAGCGTTTTCATCAGCCCGTCGGCTGACGGGGACGGGTGAGGGATCAGTTCCGGCAGTCGGCGCCAATATCGTAGGCTGGGCTGCTGAACGACATCTCGTCCTCGTGACCTTTCGCGGTATGCTCCAGCGAAGCAAAAAACAAAGGAACCGGGACAATCCGGCCGCCCTTTCGCATTTTCCCCTGTTTCGCATTTTCCCCTTGACAAGTCCGCTGGCCTATGATAGCCTATAAGAATGGTCCTGTTGGAGACACTTTGTCATAGGCCAGCCGCTGAATGCACCGCTGCCAACCGGAAACCGAAATCGCCCTGGCAAGAGGGGAAGGCAGGGCGCTACAAAAAATGAAAAATCGTGGGAACGAAGCTAAGAAGTGGCTGAAAAAGAAGGACATCACTTTTTTGAATGTTGCAATTTGCGCGTGTTTTGCGTGCAAATTAGCACCAATTGCGCCTCAAAAAGAGCAAAAAACACCACCGCAACACGAGGCCGGAGCGATGACAAGCAGCCGGCTACACATGAGGCACGTCGCCCCCGCTGAAGCTGAGGATCTGCGGCGGATTCCCCCTTTCGCGGGAATGATGTCATGGGTCGGTCCGTTCTTCAGGCAACGACAATCGAATTCGACGAACGAACCGGGAATGTCTATGAAAACAAAGGAGCGGTTCAAAAATCAACCACCTCTTGCCCCTCCTTATCCGAGGAGAGGAATAAGTTGGCTGATAGCTGAAGGCTGACTGCTGATAGCTGTTTTTTGACGAACGAACCGGGAATGTCTATGAAAACAAAGGATTGCGCCCCGGAAAAACTGATGACTGACAACTGAGAACTGACAACTGGAGTCCTCCATGAAACGCCGCCAATTCATAGGAACAGTAACAGCGCTTCCCTTAATTCCAAACATGCTGCATGCTCAAGAGGGTCCACCGCCTCTTGGGGAACGGGTTGAAAAAATGACCGCGCCTAACTGGCCCACGATTAATTGCAACCACCTGGGGTTTCGCCCCCGTGTGGGAAGCAAGAGCCTGGTGGTGCGTGCGCTCGCTTCACCGGTGCCGACGGAGTACCAACTTCGCGACGTCTCGGAATCGAACTCTGGGTTCACGAGGCCGCTGAAAAAGGAGAGTGGATCGGATTTCGGCCCCTGCCTCACGGCGGACTTCACGGACCTCGAGCGGCCGGGGCTTTATCAGATCACGGTCGGCAACGAGCGCTCGGTGCAGTTTGCCATTCACGACGAGGTCTGGCGCCGCACCCTCCCCAAGACCGTGGGTTACTACCGCTACCAGCGCTGCGGGGTCGAGGTGCCCGGTGTTCATCCGGCCTGTCACCTGGACGACGCGCGCCGGCGCGACACCGGCGAACACGTGGACACCGTGGGCGGCTGGCACGACGCGGGCGACCTGCGCAAGTGGATGGACGTGACCATGCTGAACGGCGTCGCCCTGCTGAACCTTTACAAGAACAATCCCCTGCCCCGGCCCGGCGACCCCACCCACGAACAGATCCTCGAGGAAGTTCGCTTCGGCAATCGCTATTTCCTGAAGATGCAGGATACGGACGGCAAAATCTGGGCTGACGTGGCGGGCGGCGTGAACGGCGACAACAGCGACAATCACTGGACCGACAACATCATCGGCACCCGCGACGACCGCTATCTGAACCCGGAGAAGCGCTCCGGCACCGGGGCGGTTTTTACTACCCTCGAAGCCCTGGCCGCGCAATGCTACGCGGCGAGCGACCCGGCCTACGCCCATCAGTGTCTCGATGCGGCCACGCGCGCCTGGCAGGCTTTCGGGGCGCCGACTCTCACCGAGGACCTGGGCTGGTGGGCCATGGCGACCGCAGAGTTGTTCCTCGCCACCGGGGCCGGCATGTACAAGACCCACGCCCAACTGCTCGGCCGTGACCTGTTGAAACGGCAAAACACGGAGCACCTTGCCGGCCAACGGGAGGTCCGCGGATTCTGGATGCAAGGCGACGCGCCTTACGTTGACGTGGTGAATTCCGCTGTGCCGCCGCTGGCGCTGCTGAAGCTGTACGACACGTTTCCGGATGCGCCGGACCGGTCGAAGTGGTTGGACGCGGTGAGGCTGCACGCCGACGAGTATCTCCTGCCCATGTCGAGCCGGAATGCCTACCGAATCATTCCGCTCGGCGTCTACGTGGGCTCGCCCACACCCGAGAAGTTCCGGCCGCTCGCCGGCAATCTCACTTACCGCAATTTCCAGCAAACCCGCAAAGGGTTTTGGTGGCTGGGCGCGAACTGTCACTACGCCTCGAACGCGCTGGCGCTGGCGTGGCTCGCCCGGCTGCGCGGCGACGCAGGGAAGCCCTATGTCTCGCTCGCGTATCGCCAGCTCGAGTGGATCGTGGGCGCGAATCCTTTCGCCTCCTGCATGATGACCGGCGAAGGAATGCGCAATCCTTTCCCGCATTCGCGCTTTGTGGGGCTGATCCCCGGCGGAATCATGAACGGCATCGCGGGAAACGTGAATGACGAGCCCATCCTCGACCTCGAATACACGCTGGACTGGCGGACTTGCGAGTATTGGAGCCCGCACGTGGCGTTCTATATCTGGGCCAATTCGGTGCTGGAGGGATTAGGGTAGGCAGATCGGCAGGTGGGCAGATGGGCAGGTGGGCCGGAAACGGTACCGATGGAGAACGCCCTCTCCCTTGGGGAGAGGGTGGGCCGCGACGGCGTTTTCATCAGCCGTTGCGGGTCGGGTGAGGGGTTCTACAGCCGCCACGCAACAACCGAGAGACCCCGCGCCCGCCGATATCCACCGATGAGGAGCTGTGAAAAAATCGCCGTTTGTCATCCTGAGCATTGACAGCCGCGGGGCTGCCCTTGCTGAGCAGAAAGTCGGCGCGACCGGGAGTCTGAGCCGCCGTTGATTCCAAAAGGCTTACGCGC
>Ga0209517_10003175_pt1 | contig 22493 bp, 14 predicted proteins | sample PeaSoiMetSII2010_FD_187695 | JGI IMG/M metagenome (GOLD analysis project Ga0209517, IMG submission 187695) | Peat soil microbial communities from Weissenstadt, Germany - SII-2010 (SPAdes) (version 2) | ecosystem: Environmental > Terrestrial > Soil > Wetlands > Peat | place: Germany...
CGGCAAATTCAATGCCCTGGCGGGTGATGTTGCTCCAGCGGTCGATGGGAACAACGGCGATGGGAGGCTGGCTGAGATCTGCGGGATTGACGGGAACCCTGCAACTGGTCAGGAGTTTGACGTTGTGGTAATGGCGGCGGACGAGGGTGAAGAGAACAATCGTCAGCGGAATGAAGAGCAGGGTAATCCAGGCACCATCCACGAATTTCGCGACGAGAACGACGATGACGGTGACTCCCGTAACCAGGGCGCCCAAGCCGTTGACCAGGGCGCTCCTGACCCAGCCCGGTCCGCGCTCCCTGCGCCAGTGCATGACCATGCCGGACTGAGAAAGCGTGAAGGCCAGAAAAGCGCCGACCGCATAGAGCGGGATGAGTCGATCGGTGACGCCGCCAAAGAGAATAAGCAGACCGCCGCAGAGCACCGCTAGGACGACGATGCCGTAGGTATAGACGAGGCGACGGCCGCGGTAGCCGAACGCGTGGGGGAGATAATTATTCTGCGCGATGGCGCGGCAGAGGCGCGGGAAATCGGCGAAGGCGGTGTTGGCGGAAAGCGATAGAACGAAAAGAATTGAGCCGATGGTCAGATAGTAGAAATAACCTTTGCCGAAAACGGCAGCGATGAGCATGGAGAGAAGGCTCTGGTAACCCGGCTGGCCGGGATCGGTAGCAGCAATGCCGTACGCCTTCACAAGATAGGAAATTCCCGCAAGCAATACAGCCAGGACGAAAATAATCACGGTGAGAGAACGTTGAGCGTTTTTCACCGCAGGCTCGCGAAAGGCCTTGACACCGTTGCTGACGGCTTCGACGCCGGTTAGTGCCGTGCATCCGCTCGCGAAAACTTTCAGCAGCAGCCAGTACGTGACGGCTTGCGTCATTGGTGGCGGAGGTGGGAGGGCGGCCGCGGGGGTTGGATGCCCGCCGCTGAGGAGAACACGGATGATTCCTGCGACGATGGTGATGAGAAGGGTACCTACAAAGAGGTAGGTGGGAAGGGCAAAGGCCATACCAGCATCGCGGACACCGCGAAGATTGATGATGGTGATGAGGATGAGAATGCCGACGCATATCGAAACGGTGTGAGGCAGCAAGGACGGAACGGCCGAGACCAGAGCGCCGACTCCCGCGGAAATGCCCACGGCAGCGGTGAGGATGTAGTCGGCGAGGAGCGCGGCCGCAGCAAGCAGGGATGCAGACGCGCCCAGGTTGAATCGCGCCACGGTGTAAGAGCCGCCGCCGGAAGGATAGGCGGCGATGGTCTGGCGATAGGAGAAATACACGATCACGAGCAACGTAATGATCGCGGCGCTGATGGGAACGATATAGCGAACGCCGAGGAGACCGAGAGGAATCAGAAGGCTGAGAGCGGCTTCCGGGCCATAGGCGGCGGAGCTTAGTCCATCAAGACCAAAGATGGGAATGCCTTGGGCCGGGCCGATTCTTTCGGCGCGCTCGTCACTAGTTTTGATGGGCTTGCCGACGACGAGATCAAGTATGTTCATGGGCGATTGGGTCCAAAGTATACGATTCTGGCGAGGATGCGGCAAATGAACGCAGGAGCAGAAGAAGGGTTGGCGAAGTTATGCTGGCCGAGGCCAGAGACGGAGGGCGTTAGCAGCGAGTTATTTTTTTTTGAGCGCCTGGATTTGTTGGAGCAGCGTATCGATTTCTTCCGCGGTCAGTTTGCCGGCGAACTTGGGCATGTGGCCTTTGCCGCTTGCGATGATGTTGCGCAGGTCTTCGGCGGACGCGGCAGCGGTTTTATCGGAGATGAGCGATGGCCCGCCAAAATGGCGGCCCTCGGCTGTCTTGCCGTGACACTTCGCGCAGTTTTTCTGAAAAACGGGGTTCGCGGTCAGGCTCGTGTCAGCGGGAGGGGTTTGGGCAGAGATCGCGGTGAAGGCGAAGAACACAGAGCACATGGCGATGGTGAGATGGTACGTTTTCAAGTTGAACCTCGTCGAGATGGATTTGATTCGAGAATGTAGATGCGTTCGTGGGCAGAAGGGTCTCCTCGGAGTCATCGCGATTTCGGAAACGGCGCGAACGCCGACAAAGACCAATATGTTGTCGCGTCGTCTGTTTTCAGCAAGTCTCATTCCAAAAAGTGATGTTGCTGCGCAACGAGTGGAACGAATTGTGACGCGATTCCCGATTCGAAGTCCGGGCGCGTGGTAGGCCGTCGTGGTGGGCATGGTGCTCTTAGTACGCATATGCAAGGCCCCGGCATTCGACAGGACTTGCTGCTGTTCTTGAAGCGCATGTTTCCTCGGCCGCGGCATAGGTGTGGACATGAGCGGGACTTCAGAAAAACCACCTGAATGCTCGCAGAGTTGTTGACTTCAAACAGACTTGGGAGTAGGTTGCTGCTACTTACATATACGCGTATGTTAACGCGCGATGCAGGCTTTCCAGGAGCCCTCATGAGGAAGCAAAATGGTTTTTCTCTCATTGAACTGCTGATCGTCGTGGCGATCATTCTGATCATCGCGGCCTTCGCAATTCCGAACCTGATCCGCTCCAAGATGGCGGCGAACGAGGCTTCGGCCGTCGCTTCCCTGCGGACAATCAATACTAGCGAAATGACTTATAACAATACGTACCCGGGGACGTATGGCACGTTGGCGCAGTTGGGTCCGGGCGGAGCGACCTGCACGACCTCTAGCTCGGCGAACGCCTGCTTGATCGACAATACGCTGGCGAACGCGTCGTCTGCGACGACTCCCAAGAACGGCTACTACTTCACGATCGGCGGTGATTTGATCGGCAACTACACCACCTTTGCGCAGCCCTCGGCTCCCGGCTCGACGGGAACGCGCTCGTTCTGCTCGGACCAGACGCTGGAGCTTTTCTACAACCCCACCGGCGGCGCTTGCACCACGTCCACCGGCAGCCCACTGTAATAAGTTTAGCTACACGACTTGGCCGGCGCGGTGGTTCGATGACTCCTTGGAAGGCAACGGGAGCAAAAGACGCGTGCAATGACGAACACTGCGAATGAAAGCGCTCCACCCCAAACCAAATTTGCACGACTTCCGATAGGGTTGTGCATCTTAGGGGTTGAGACGTCGTAGTCCCTGTGAACGGCGGCGACAAACGCTAGTGAGGATGGGATTGGGTTGACTCCTGGTCAAGCCCATCGACGCTCAGCGCATCGAGCAGGGGGCGTGAGGTCGAGAGAACATTGCGAATCGTTGCGCCCTTTCCATTGCGCAACCAAATCGAGGCGAACAAGGGTGAGCTGGGCTCACCTTGAAAGCCGTCAATGACAAGACCCTTAAAACCATCCGCCTGGATGGCGTGCTGGTAGAACGACGGGAAACTGCCGTTCCAATGCACTTGAATGCCGGTGAATGAAAGATCTGTCACGTTGTGAGCGAATACGGCGGAGAGGTCGTGACGCGTCAAGCCCAAGGACCTCGGGTCGGTCGGTTGAAGGTCGATGTTTCCTCCGAAAATCGCGGTCAACGGGCCTGCCTTCATGGTGAGTGACAAGTCACGGAAGCCGACGTCGGAAATGCGGTCAGGCTCCGTGCTGTAGAGAATGATCGGCGACTCACTGTTCGCAATGACATTCGAGAATCGCACGTGGCGAACCTCTCCCAGGGTGACGGGAGGCTTCCATTCCGCATAGTTCCAGATGGCGACCGAAATCGTGATGGGTTCGCCCGCACCCCACCAGGGACCGTCGATCAGCCGCGTTTGAATGGACACGTTGGAGAAGAGAAGATTCTCGATAATTTCGGAACTGCGGGCCTGGATACCAATGCCACGGTTGCTGTCGGTGATGATGACGTTCTGAAATGCCAGGTTGCGCACGTCCTTCGCCGCGGGACCAATGCGAATCGCGGCGGAGCGGCTGCGCAGCGTAACGTTGCTGACGGTAATGTTTTCCGTGGGTTCCTGACACCAGCCGTCGGTGCACGGGCCGCCGATGACAAGCGCATCGTCGCCCGCTTCAACGTAGCTGTCGGAGATTGTGGCGTTGCGCGAAGTGGAAATGTCCAAACCATCACTGTTTGGCACAAGGAGGCTGTTTCGAATGTCCAAAGCGGTTACGAAAATGTGGCTGCTGCAGCCGATGTGAATGGTCCAGTTCGGACTGTCGACAACGTGAAAACCGCGAAGGAGAAGTCCATCCACATGAAGCGCGAGGAAAAGAATTCCCGGCCTCGGCAACATGCGAACAGGCCCTTCACGAACCTCGCGCATACGCGATACCAGAGCTTCACCCTGGCGGGTTTGCGCTGGATCGAAGAAGGGTTCGAAATGCGCGTGCGCGGCGTCGGTGAAAGCGCGGCCGTTACCGTCAATTGTTCCCTCGCCAATGATGGCGATGTTGTGAACGTTTTCCGCCAGCAATAAGGCGGTATCGCGTTCCTCGGAAGCTTTTTCAGTTCGGAGATAGTCGCGAAGATCGGAACTTCCCAAGATGGTGGATCCCGGCTCAAGCTTCAGCGTGATGTTGTCCAGCAGACGGATCGTGCCGGTGCGGTAGGTTCCGGCGTCAAAGACAACCGTGCCGCCTCCGCGTGAATGACAAGCCTGAATGGCAGCGTTAATTGCCGTGGTATCCAGTTTCTGGCCATCGCCCGCCGCACCAAAGGCGCGCACGGAACAGACGCTTCCGGTGGATTCTGCGCGGGCAGCATCACTCCCAATGATCACGAGCAGCGCGATGAACGCGATTTTTCGGAAGAGACGCATAGAAAGAACCCAGGGGCTCGAACGGAGTGCGCTTTTTTCATGGAAGAACATATTTGCCCTTCTGAGGCTAAGATCTGAACTAGAGTTCCCATTTTAGCTTTCCGGCTGAACGATAACTTTGCATCCGCCGCACTATTACCCACCTCGGGAAACTTCAGAATCGAACGTTCTGCGCGCCCATCAGAAGTCTTACTTCTTCCGTTATCTGCATGGCGTGATGCGTGGTTCCTTGAGTTCCCCGGCTTTCCCACCTTCCAGCGCATTCCATTCGTAGTAGTAGCAGCCCACGTCCCTATAGACGTCCTCTCTGAATTGATAAAGAGTCAGGTCACCACTGGAAGCAGAGCCGTGCCTCGATAGCACGATGTCCCGAAATCCGTTTGAACTGGAGTTCTGAATGGTAAAGGTCTGGGCCTCCCCCTCAAGAATTAGTTCATAACCATGCTTCGTTTTCCGCAAGATCCAAAACGGGCAGTTTCCGGTTGCTCCACAGCCCACCATACCTTGGGCCACTACCTCCGAAACGCCATTGCCGTTTAGGTCGATCATCTTGACTCGTGTATCCAGCGCGGCTTTCTGCAGTTCGGTTTCCGATTGAATTTCAAGATCAGCCATCATCGGACGAATCTCGTCGGCGATGGCGTTAGCAATTGCTTCCCTTCGTTGCTCCATCAGCTTGGCCTTTCGCAAAGACTGCTCTGCGTTTAGTTCTTGCCAATCCCTCCAATTCCAATGGAAAAGTGTACCAGTCGATGTAGGCGCATCTTTGATTTCGAGGCTGCCCAATTTGGCGCTCTCCAGTTCAAACGGTGGCCCCCCTTCTAAGTCCCCGCACTTACCAGGAGGACATTCTTGTGCACCGAGTGTCGCGTCAATCTTTCTGTTCTCACCGGGCTGGACCTCCAAATCGGGCATCAGCATGGATTTGAAGCCGGAGCTAATCACAGTCAAACGATAGTCGCCCGGATTCATCTTAAACATCGTGATGCCCGTGGCATCAGTGATCTGTATCTTTTCTGCGTTTGATGAGCGTTCTACCAGGTGCACTTCCGCATTGCTGAGTACTGCTCCAGATACATCCCTGACCTTAATTGTGAGGGAAGCGGATTTCTTGACCTCTTGGCTACCGGCGAATAAGGAGACGGCGAGTGCAACGGCCAAAAGATGGGGTGATCGGCCCAATTGCGAAATCATAGCTGAAAACTTACCACGAAAAGAGCTTCCTAGCTGTGCCGATGGTCTACTTGGCTTACCGGAGAATATCCTCCTGGTACGGAGTTTGACTGTCATGGCATCCATCAAGCACTGAGACGATTGGCGGTCGTGGTGCGGTGAATTGCTAGTGCTCGCTCGGCTTTCCAGAACTTTCTTTATAGGCAGTTCCCGATTTCCAATGGATGAGGTGAAAGGAATGCTCGAAAGCCCGCATGCGTGACCAACGCTGCGGCGGTTTCGCGATGGTTTCTAGCTTAGACCGGTCCTTGCCGGTTTTGACGGGTGTATAATCCTCGCATCTTCGATGCAAGAGAGAAGTTCCCCATTGAAAGCGCGGAATCCCGAGCTACGGTTTTCCCCGTAAAGGTATATCTTCATGTTGAAACCACTCCGGCAGTTGTTTTTTGCTGTTTCTACGCATGGATGGATTTGGCGCGCATGCGTTCTGGCTCCGCTTTGCTTCCCTGCTTTGCCGGTGCGGGCACAGAATGACCCCGTGCGCGTCATCGCCTTCGGAGCGCATCCCGACGACTGCGACCTGGACGCGGGAGGACTTGCCGCCAAGTACGCCGCGCTGGGCTACAAGGTGAAATTCGTTTCGCTGACCAACGGCGACGCCGGGCATCAATCGGAAGGTGGAGGCCAGTTGGCCATGCGCCGCCGGGCCGAGGCGCAAGAAGCCGGGCGGCGAATCGGCATCGAATACGAGGTGCTCGATAACCACGACGGGCGGCTCTTGCCTACTCTAGACGTTCGCGAGCAGGTCATCCGCGAAATACGACAGTGGAAGGCGGACATTGTTATCGCGCCCCGCCCGAACGACTATCACCCCGACCATCGCTACACCGGCGTGCTCGTGCAGGATGCTTCGTACATGGTGATCGTGCCGAATCTCGTGACCGACACGCCAGCCCTGCGCCGGAACCCCGTTTTCCTGTATTACAGCGACCGGTTCACGCGGCCACAAGCGTTTCGGGCCGACATTGTGGTTTCGATTGACGACGTGTACCAGAAAAAGGTCGATATGCTCGACGCACACGTTTCGCAATTTTACGAGTGGCTGCCGTGGACGGAGGGGCAACTTGCGGATGTTCCGAAAGATCCCGTTGCACGGAAGACCTGGCTGGCGAATAATCCTCTCGCGATCAGTAAAGTGAAGCCCGAGTGGCGGGAGGCGTTGGAGAAGCGGTACGGCCCAGCGGCCGGTGGCGTGCAGCACGCCGAAGCCTTTGAAATCACGGAATACGGACGGCAGCCCAGCGAAGAAGAGATTCGTATGCTGTTCCCTTTTTTCCCAAAGAGGTAGCACCCGCGCGAGTTTAGAGACTTTTTGCTGTGCGTAGAGTCTATTCGGTAAAACGTGGAGCACAAACCCCTGTGGTTTAAGTGTTTCTCCCAGAATAGCGTCCTAACAAATTTCTAATGAACTCCTCAGGACTTTTCAGTGCCCTCTCTTTGATTCTGGGACACGGGAAAACAGGACTGGAGCCGTCCTGGGGAGGGAACGATGTCCGTTACCGTGTTTCTGGCGCTGTGCATCCTCGGACTTGATTTCATGCTTTATGCGTTGTTCCAATGGACCTACGGCGATAAGCGCGCTGCTCTCGCTCGCCAATTGGCCGCGCACAAGAATGCGCTCAGGGAGCAAACTCCCCGCCCTGTCCTGCTCGCTCACAAAAAGACCCTTTCGGACCACGAACCAGAATGGCATGCGAGAGCAAGTTCGCAACTCACCTAAGGTAGCCGACGTTGCAACTGATGGAAAAGGACTGCCACGAGAGGAGTACAATTTCACTAGCTTGCCGTGGGCTCCAGGTGATCGAACAACTTCCATGAAGATGCAATGTAAGAGCTGGATCGAGATTGTCCCCAAACAGAGATCAAAGTTTGGCTCGACCGGCTTTTGAGTGGGGCCGGTGGATTTCTTCAGCGCGACGCAATACCTGCTATTTCTGGCAATTGTGACGGCTCTTGTGAAGCCGTTGGGCGGATACATGGAACGGGTCTTTTCCAGGGAAAAGACCGCGCTCGATCGATTATGCCTTCCAATTGAGCGGCTGACCTATCGCATTGCTGCAATTAGACCGAAAGTGGAAATGGGCAGCAGGGAGTACGCTACCTGTTTTGTACTCTTCGGACTTGCCGGGACCCTGCTTCTGTATGGCATCCTCCGAATGCAGCAGTTTCTTCCGTGGTTCTTCCCCCAGTATCACACCACGCCGATGTCCGCGGACCTGGCTCTGAACACCGCGATCAGCTTTTCGACGACCACGACCTGGCAGGTTTACGCCGGGGAAAATACGATGAGCTACTTCAGCCAGATGGCTGGGCTCTGCGCACAGAATTTCCTGGCGGGCGCTGCTGGGTTGGCCGTGGGTATAGCTTTTATCCGCGGGCTTGCAAGGCAACTCTCCGGCACGCTGGGGAATTTCTGGGTGGATGCGACCCGCGCGCTGCTGTGGATCCTGCTGCCGGGAGCATTGTTGGGCGCGTTGCTGCTGGTCTGGCAAGGCGTGCCGATGAGTTTCCACCACTACGCGACGGCCTCCACCGTCGAAGGCGCAAAGCAGGTGATACCACAAGGGCCGGTTGCAGGGATGGAGATCATCAAGAATCTTGGCACGAATGGGGGCGGTTTTTTCAATGCGAATGGAGCTCATCCGTATGAGAACCCCTCGCCGCTGACAAACTTCATTGAAATGCTGGCCATCGTGCTCCTCCCTGCGGCATTGACGAATACGTTTGGGCGCATGGTTGGACAGCCGAGGCAGGGATGGCTTTTGTATTGCGTGATGGTGTTTCTCTTTTCTTGTGGATTGATTTTTGCGGGTCACTTTGAACAGAAGGGGAATCCCCGTCTCGGGGAAGTGGATTTTCGAAGCAGTTCCCTCCAGCCAGGTGGAAACATGGAGGGAAAAGAAGTGCGCTTCGGCATCGGCGGTTCCACGCTGACGGCTGTCGTCACCTCCAATACGGCCACAGGATCGAACAATTCCGCGAATGACAGCTACACATCCCTGGGGGGAATGGTTCTTCTGGTGAACATGTTGTTGGGAGAGCTTGTCTTTGGAGGTCTCGGTTCAGGGCTTTACAGCATGGTGATGACCGCGGCGATTGCCGTGTTCCTGGCGGGACTCATGGTTGGACGTACGCCGGAATACCTGGGGAAAAAGATCGGGCCGGCTGAAAACAAAATGATCATGCTGTTTGCCCTGGCCGCGCCGTTGTTCGTCCTGCCGCTAACTGCCATTGCCGTGAGCACCCGCACTGGGCTCTCTGGCTTAACCACAAACACTGGTGCGCATGGCTTTACCGAGATTCTCTTTGCCTATTCTTCCTGCTTCGCCAACAATGGCCAGGCTTTTTCTGGATTGAGTGCCAACACCCCGTTTTACAATTTGACCACCGCGCTGGCCATGACGGCGGGGCGGTTTGCGTTGGCGATTCCTGCCTTGGCTTTTGCTGCTTGTTTTGCCCGGCAAAGGAATACCCCGTCCTCGTCGGGAACCCTTCCTACGCATTCCTTTTTGTTTGGCGTCCTGCTTACAGCGTGCTTGATCACGATGGTGGCGCTTAGCTACCTTCCCGCCTTGGCTCTTGGTCCCGTACTTGAACGCTTGCTCTTCGGAACGTAGTGAGTAGGAATTGGAAAAGAACTCACGGAGATGGGCCGAGAGTGGCCTTAGCTGTGCAATCTGAAGGATCAGATGGTTTGACTTACTGCCTTCACGGTGGCTGGCTCTATAAAACCGAGAACAGCCTGCTTCAATTGCGAGTCCACCTCGTCCGCGATGGTCATCACGTCCAGCAGCACGGTGCTGAAGTCCACACTTCCGAGATTGTTCTGCAAAGTATTGAAGATGCTGACCTGCAGCATTCGCGATTCTTCCACCATCATCGAGACCGTGTAGCCTTGCTCGCGTCGTAGAGTCCCGTGCCGGTATGCGGAAGTGGAAACGGGAATAGTGCCGTTGGGAGCGAGGCGCAGACGATTAACGAGGTCGCCCATAAGCTGTGGAAGATGGCCCGTGCGCTCTTCATCGTTCAACGCGATGGTGGTTAGTTCCTTGTGGCGCTCAACGCGGGAGAGCCAATTCTCGATGGTGCGACCTGTCCCCCGCTCCAGAATTGCGCCAACGCGCTCCTTACTCAGTGCCAGATGAGCTCCAGGATTCGCGAGCTTACTCTCGATGAGATTACTGATTTCGCCAAAACTGACCGGTTTCACGAGGACCTCATCCGCCTGTAAGAGGACAGCAGCCATGGCCTCTTGAAGCGCTGGATAGCCGCTCACCACTATCGTGACAGCATTTGGATGGGTGTGGCGCATGGCACTTACCACAGTAAAGCCATCACCAGCATCTGGCATGTGCAAATCGGAAAGCAACACGTCGAATTTTTCAGTGGAGATAAGGTTCAGCGCCTGAATTACGGTGGAGGCAGTTACAACTTCAAATCCGCGGCTTTCCAAACCCTCTCTAAACACGGTGAGGATGTCCGCGTCGTCGTCGACTAAGAGTACGCGATTCTTTTTCACGGGGAGTGGCCATCACTTTCAGAGAGGACCCCACGCCGCAATATTATATCCGGGGTAGAGTCAGCAAGTCTGTTCTGTTTGATACACCTCTGCCGTTAACGCCCGGTTAGCCTTACCGGACAACTGCGTCCCAGTCCCCCACTTTACCGATGTCGGCGCTCTGACAACTGCTTGTTGGCGGTGATATTATCCTTGGGAAAGTTTTGCGGAACCGGCGACGTTGCCGCAGATTTCGACGCGGTTGTTGGTTTTACTGCTGACGGCTGAAAGGGGCGAAAAATACATGTCGTGCAGACGGACTTTTGTCCTTGCTCTCTTTTTTCTTTCTTTCACTAGCGTGGCCTTGCTGAACGCAGCAGAGACGCCGTCCACTGCCCTGCTGGTGCTCTCCAAAGGCGATCTGGCCTTGTTCATCGTTAATCCCGTAACTCTGAGCGTTGTGGGGCAGGTTCCTTCGGGACCGGATCCGCACGAAGTCGAGGCGTCCGCAGATGGAAAATTCGCGTACATATCCAACTATGGCGGCGGATCGTTCAACACGATTACCGTGGTGGACCTGGTGAATCAGAAAGCGTTGCCGGTGATTGATCTTGGCGCGCTGCGTGGCCCTCATGGCCTTACGTTTGTTGGAGGGAAGCTGTGGTTCACCGCGGAAGGCGCCAAGGTGATCGGCAGTTACGATCCTGCGACGGGGAAAATTGATTGGGTCCTTGGCACTGGTCAGGACAGAACTCACATGATTTACGTCTTCAGCGATCTGAAGAGAATCATCACCTCGAATGTCAGTTCGGCAACCATGACTTTCATTGAAAAGGGCAACAATCCCGGGCGTGGTCCTGGTCCCGGTCCGGGTGGACCCCCGCCGCAAACTGGTGGGCCCGGAATGCCGAACGGCCTGGGAGGGCCAAACGGGTTTTCTCAGGCCAATTGGTCAGAGACGGTGATCCCTGTTGGCAAGGGGGCCGAGGGATTTGATGTTTCTCCTGACGGGAAGGAGAACTGGGCCGCGAACGCTCAGGATGGCACGATTTCGATCATCGAAGTGGCAAGCAAAAAGGTGGTCCAAACGCTGGATGCCGATGTACGTAGCGCGAACCGATTGAAATTCACACCGGATGGAAAACTGGTGTTTGTGTCCATGCTGGGCGGGGCGGACCTGGTTGTACTCGACGCTTCCACGCGCAAAGTTGTTAAACGCGTGAAGATCGGAACGGGCGCCGCGGGCATTTTGATGCAGCCCGATGGATTGCGCGCATACGTTGCCTGCACTCCCGACGACTACGTCGCGATCATTGATGTGAAGACGTTGGAAATGACCGGGAAAATCGGCGCTGCTAAGCACCCGGACGGTCTCGCGTGGGCAGTCCGGAAATAGTGTTGAATGCTGTCCGGTGTGACGGCGGCGAGTACGCAACATCGTCCTTACCCAAGAGGGTTCGCGTCACTAAGGAGAGGAAGCACGGCGCGCAAGCAGACGGTGGCGCTCAGCAACCTTACGGCGTTGGCTCTCGGTCCTATCCTCAAACGCTACCTGTTCGGAACCTGGCGGGCAGTCGTCGCAAGCGAGCTCATCGGTCGAAACTCACCAAACGGCGTTTCCGGACACTGACAATAATTTGCTATTCCGCCATCAAACTGCTTTGTTTTCTGCGAGATTTCCGGCCTTTTTGCGCTGCACGGAAATTTTGATTCATGCCATCGAAAGATTCCTGATTGAAATAACAAATTCCTTACGAACTCCCCGAGGTTTACTTAGGTCCTTGCCTCCAAGTTATCACCCTCGCCCACTGAGGGGCCAAAATGAGGAGGCTTCCGATGCGGAACAGGAAGAAATTACTTAGCACCATATTCGGTGTGATGATCCTATTGGGATTTGCGGCGGCAGGCGCCCACTGCCAGTCTACCTTCGGTAGCATTCGCGGGACGACGCTGGACCAAACCGGATCGTTCATCCCGCAGGCGAAAGTCATTCTTCATAGCGTTGATGAGAACACCGATTTCACGGTGAGCAGCGACGACCAGGGAAATTTCGTTTTTGAAAACGTCAAGCCGGGACACTTCAATGTGGTGGCCACAAAAGAGGGATTTGCCAAAGCCATCGTCGACAAAGTGGAGTTGGCGGCGCGGCAAGACCTGCGCCTGGATGTGAAGCTGGCAGTGGCCACACAAAGTCAGGTGGTCGAAGTCAGCGCGGCCGCGGCGCTTGTGAACACGGAAAACGCAACACTCAGCGATTCGAAGCTAAACAGCGACATTACCCAGTTGCCTTTGAATTCGCGGGCCGTATCGAGCAGTCCGTTAGCAGCCTTGGCCGTCTCCCCGGACGTGGTGAAGGACACCCAGGGAAATATTGCCGTGGCTGGCTCGACGTCAGCGCAGACGGGCTTTTCCGTGGATGGAATCTCGACGGCCAATGTACTAAAGAACGGCGCCCTGCAAGACGCCTATCCTTCTTCGGAGGGGATTCAAGAGATGAGCGTGACGGCGTTTAACAACAATGCCGAGTTCGCGCAGATCGGAGACGTGACGTTTACAACGAAGAGCGGCACCGACCAGTATCACGGCAGTATGTTCGAGTACCTGCAAAACGACGCGTTGGATGCCAAAATCCTTAATTTTTCGGAGAAGGCGCCTAAACAGTTCAATACGTTTGGCGGCAGCCTCGGCGGCCCCATCGCCATCCCGAAACTCTACAACGGTAAAGACAAAACATTTTTCTTTTTCGACTATGAGGGAAACCGCAGACATACTTCCGCTCCCGAACAGCTCCTGGTTCCAACGGAAGCGGAAAGAAGCGGCAACCTGGGAGCTCTCGTGGCCCAGCAAAACGGGGGCCCACTGATGGATCCCTTTACCGGTAAGGGTTACCTCAACAACACGATTCCGAGCGGCAGCGCATGCACAAGCACGCAGGATTGTATCAACCCCGTCGCGCAAGCCCTGCTGAACTACTATCCCCTGCCGAACGCGAATCCAGGCGTGGCCAACCCTTCTTACAACTACCAGACCCTGGCGCCCATCCCCTCGAGCACGAATGGCTGGGATCTTCGAGGCGACCAGACCATTACGTCTAAGCAGCAAATCTACGCGCGTTTTAGCTGGAAAGATGCGCTTTACAATGAGGGCGCGATGGGAGCGCCGGCGGGTCAGTTTCTGCCCAACGTGGTTGCGCACGATCGCAATCGGAGTTTCCTGGTTTCCTACAACTATGTGATCCGGCCCAATCTAGTGAACGAATTTCGCTTTGGATTCACGAACTTTAATGAAAATGACAATTTCCCCATTCAGGGGAGTTCCGCGATCAGTCAACTCGGTCTGCAAGGCATAAACATCTCCCAACATCCCGCGGGCGACGCCTTCCCGACATTTACCTTCTCGGATGGGACATTCTCGTCCATCGGGCAGGATCGCACGGGAACGACCATCTCCAAAAATATGCAGTTCACCGATAACCTGACCCATATCGTGGGCAAGCACACCCTGCGGTTTGGCGTGGATGCACGGAAGGTGAGTTACAGCGGGGTGATGTTTTTCGTGCCCTCCGACGACTATGGTAACTTCACATTCAGTCCGAGTCTGTTCACGAACTATTCTTTCGGTGACTTCCTGCTGGGCTTGCCGCAGCAATCTTTCTTCGCCGTTAGCTGTCCCCAGATTAACGCAGGCGCAACCCAATACGGCCTCTATGGTCAAGACACGTGGCAGGTGAATAGCCATCTGACGGTGAACTTCGGCATGCGTTGGGAAGTGCTGCCACCGTTTGACGAAACGATCGGCGACTTGGCCAGTTTCGATCCGCAAACCAACAGCGTCCTGATTCCGAATCAGTTTTTACAGACCATTGCCAAGAACCCCGACTTGCAGACCCAATACAATGGGTTTCTGGAGTCCTTTAATGCCTGCTCGCTTCCCGGGAGAAATATGTCCCTGCAATGCAGCAATGTGCAAACGGCCAGCCAAGCGGGTGTCACGCAAGGGTTGAGGAAGCTCTATCTGCGTGATTTTGACCCGCGACTGAGTGTGGCTTACCGGCCATTCAAAGATAGCAAGACGGTGATTCGCGCCGGGTTCGGAATTTTCACCATGACCACACTGGGACCCATGTCCTGGAACAATGCGGGCAATCCCACGTCGGATTTGATCACCAATGTGAACGCCGTATATAACGGCAACAACGCCTTGCAAGCGCCGCAATTTCAATTTCCGCAGACGGCTCCGGCCAGTTCAGCGATCACGTATGGCGGGGGCAGCCTGGAGGAGGCCAATGATCCGAACTGGCGAGATCCGCAATCCGCGCAGTGGAATTTGACGGTTGAACGGCAAATTACGGTCAATACCATAGCTCGAATCAGTTATGTCGGCATGGCCTCCTACCGCATGCCGTACACGATTGATTTGAATCAGATCCCTGCAAGCACATCGCCTTACACCGTCCCCGCGGGGGCATTTGTTGACCCGCGAGCTCCATATCAAAACTGGCTTCTCTTGATGACCTCCGTGAGCGAAGGCAATGCAAGTTACCAGGCGATGAAAACGCAACTAGAACATAAGTTCTCCCACGGCTTAACGTTTCAGGGAAGTTACACCTGGGCGAAAAACATCAGCGACGCGCAAGGCACGGACGCCCCTGTAGCTTTCGGAGGCGAGGAACCGTACGCGGTGGAGATAGCCAATCGCTTTGACCTCCGAGCGGATCGCGGCAACGTGGTGGCCACGCCGCGTCAGCGGCTGATGGTGACCGGCGTTTATCAACTGCCTTTCAAGGCCACTGGGTCGCGCTTTCTAAGAGCTGTCGGGGAAGGCTGGAACGTCAGCACGGTAACGACGATCCAGACTGGGCAGTGGCTCACACCGACGATTAGCCCCATCTACGATCAGTCAAACACGGACATGGTCGTTCGATCTGGTGGAGGGGCAATTGCCCGTCCAGACTGCATTGGAAATCCGATCCCTTCAAACCAGACGCCCGGGGATTTCTTTAACATCAATGCCTTCGCTCCAACGCCTGCGGGTGCGGGCAGGTTTGGGAATTGCGGGCTGGGCATCCTGCAGGGTCCAGGAATGATTGATATGGATGCGGGCCTGGCCAAACACTTCCAGATCACGGAGCGGCTTCGTTTGCGCTTTGAAGCTTCCTTTACCAACGTGCTGAATCACACAAATTACGCGCCGCCGGCGACGAACATCAGCAATCCGAGTACGTTTGGAATCCTGGAATCGGCGCTACCGCAAGGCTCTGGCGGGAATCGTACGGGACAGCTTGCGTTGCGGCTCGACTTTTGAGAACAGCGGCAACGTCACGATGGGGACGAATCAACGAGGGCGATTCTCATGGGAATGACCACGTAGCCGCACGGAATCTTCCAGCGAACCCCGCTGGGCGGTCGGTGCGTTCGCCCTGTTTATCCTAGAGGGTGCGCGTTACCTTGGAGAGGGAGCGCGGCGTATCGGGATCGAGTCCCTTGGCCTCCGCCAGTAAAGCGGAAAAAAGCTGGGCGGGAATGATGTAAGGGATGGGTGCGAGGAACTCCGTGATTTCTGGAAGCATGGGCACGGCGCGCGAGCAGATGGTGGCTAGTTCCGCGTCCGAAGTGATCACAACTGTTTCCGCGCGCAGTTCCCTAAGGCGATGGGCCAGGGTTTTTATCCCGGGCATCATCACTCCAGGCGCGGCAAACAGGATCAAGGGAAAATGGCGTTCCACCATGGCGAGCGGACCATGGAAGAAGTCCGCGGTGGAAAATCGCTCGCCCACAACGTAGCAGGTTTCCATGAGCTTGAGAGCAAGTTCAAAAGCGTTTCCATAAAGAAGGCCGCGCCCGATCACGACGCAGTATTCCATGAAGGTGTAGCGCTGGACCAATTCGCGAATAGCGGCTTCGTGGACGAGGGTTTTCTCGCAAAATTCCGGAATGCGTTCGAAGCCCCGCGTGACACCGGAAGCCCCCGCCAGCGCTTCGGCCAGCAGATAGAAGATCATCATCTGGCCGGTAAACGTTTTGGTGGCGGCGACGGAGCGTTCGCGCTCGCCGTGGACGAACAGAGGCACATCAACGGAGCGGACCATGGACGAGCCAACTTCGTTGGTGATGCCAACGGTGAAGGCGCCCGCCGCACGCGCCTCTGCCAAGACTAGATTGATGTCTTCGCCTTCACCGGATTGTGAGACGCCGACGACCAGGGCGTGATCGAGACGGAGTTTGGCACCGTAGAGCGTATAGATCGAAGGGGCGGCCAGAGAGACGGGGATGCCAGTGGCGATTTCGAGCAGGTAGCGGCCGAACTGGGCAGCGTTGTCGGAACTGCCACGCGCCACCAGGACGATCAGGCGGATGGACCGCTTGCGCAGCATTTCTCCGAGTTCGCGGATTTTGCCCCGCTCCTGCTGCAGAATGCGAGCCAAGACATCGGGTTGCTGCCGGATTTCTTCGAGCATCAGTGACAAAGCTGGCTCCTTCTTCTCATGGGGGCGGTCGGAAGATCCGCTCTTAAAAGCATTTAATCACGAAATTCCTTTTTGGTCTCAGGAAAGGCCAGAATTGCACATCCATCTTGCGCGTGGAATGAAGCTGTTAGGATGGCGACAGGGTCAGATAACTTCTACTTCGGTTTGGACAACTTCTGGCGCGGCCAGCGGCACCGGCGCCACGGGAACAGCCGCAGCCTGCAACTCGGCATAGTTTTCGTACCAGAGCACGGTCGCCGCTCGCTGCCACAACCGAATCGCAACCATCACCACAGTGACAATTTCCAGCAACAGCCAGCTTCGTCCAAATGAATTATGCGGGATGTTCAGCCACAGGCGCCAAGCAGCAAAAGTCACAACCGCACAAACCAAAGTTGTAGTGACGTAGATGAACAGCAGGTTATGCGCATGGCGCAGCGCCAGCACAAACGTCCGGAAACTCAGTTTGAACATTCCCCGCACACCATCTATCACCGTGCGCGTCTGCGCCAAATCAAACCACGCTCGCACAAACAGCGCCAGCACCAAACACACCAGGTAGCCCGCGACCCGCACCCAGAACCCTTGCATATCCCGGGGCGCATCGGCGGCCATCTTGCCCGACACTGTGCCCACCCTCGCAATCAACGCAATCACAATCCCAAACGGAATGATCGAGCACAGCAACAATCGCACCATGCGCCAGAAATATTCCCCGCTGGCATGGAAGAACTCTCCGCGCGTGAGCTTGCGGTCCTCGCGAAACGCCACAAGAACTCCTCCAGCAATAAAGATCATATAGAAGAGGAAGATCACTCCGGCCACCACGGAGCCGGCCACCGGCGCGCCGAGCGAAACCTCGGGCTTGCTGAGCAGTTCAATGAACACCGAGACATCAAACCTTTGGCTCAAGTCCGATGCGTACATGCTCTTGTCCAGCGCCGGGCGCAGCATCACCCTCGGCGCTATGGATGCAAAAAATCCCAGCACCAGGTTCACGAAGAAAATCCACCACACCAGCCGCTGCTGGCGCCATATCAGGCCAAATCCATCTCGAATCGGTCGATTCATCGTCGCTCCTCAGGCCAGCCAGCCCAGCAATTGCGCAAACCACTGCGTCAGCAGCATCCAGTACCCGGCGATCTTTCCGGAGGCGTGCCCATCCGCATCGCGCAGCCAACTGTTATTGAACCGGTCGCGGTCCAGCCAAATGGCGTGCTCTGGATCGATTTCCGCCGAAATCAGCTGCGCCTTCTTCCGCCACGTGAAGCGGCGCCAGCGGTCCTGGCCGTCCCACTGTTCGCGCAGCGTTTCACCGTTGTCGAACTTCACTTCCAATGTGACCGGGAAAATGAAGTCACCCTTGCGGTGCACGATCACGTTGGAGATATATTCGGTTTCGCCCTTTTTCTCTTTTTTCGGTGCGTTTTTATCCGCCCAATCGGCGCGATCGCTGCCCGCGCTCAGAATCCGGTAGTCCAGCACCTGCGTTCCGCGCGCCGCCTGGTTCCAATACCAGTCCAGATTCTGTCCCGCCACCTCATTTACCGTGTTCATGAAATCGTCCGCGGTGGGATGCTTGAAGCGGTACCGCTCAAAATACACGTGCTGCGCCTCGCGCACCTTCCGCTCACCGATAATATGTTCGAGTGTCAGCAGCACCAGCGCCGTCTTGCTGTAGGTAATGCCACCGTAGGAGCTGAAGTTTACAAATTGCCAGCCGCGCCGCGTCATCGGATCCAAGTCCGCAACGCCGATGTATGTCGCGCGGTCCACGCCGCGTTCCCCCGCCGTCGTCACTCGCGTGTTCACGTTGCCGACATCGCGGCCGTACAACGCATCCATGATCTTGCACTCGGTGTATTGGTTGATGCCTTCATCGAGCCACGCTTCTTCAAACTCATTCGTGGCCACCATCGCGTACCAATATTGATGGCCGAATTCGTGCTCTACAACGGCTTCCGGTTCTTTCAGCCCATTGATCATCCACCAGGCCGTGTCCGCCGTGATAAACGTGGGATATTCCATCCCTCCCGCGGCGCCTCCGCCATGCGGCGGATCCACCACCGTAATTTGCGAATACGGATAAGGTCCAATCCATTCGTCAAATTTCATCATCGTGCCCTTCAGCGCCTCCATATATCGCGGCGCGCTGGCCATGTGTCCCGGTTGCATCAATAAGCGTATCTTTACCGTGCCGCTGCTGATGGTCACTGCGTCTTCCACGATTTTCGTTGTGGGGTCGGCGGTCCATGCAAAGTCATGCACATCCTCTGCCCTGAAAACCAGCGTCTTGGTTCCGTCCGCGTTGGCCGTCTCTCCAGTCTGCACGCCGGTGGCGCCCACGTTGAAATTCGAAGGCAGGGTCAGCTTGACGTCAAACGTGCCGAAGTCAGCGAAAAATTCTGTGCTGGCGTGAAACTGGTGGCAGTTCCACGCGTTTTTCCACCATACGCCAATTTTGGGAAACCACTGTCCGGCAAGCAGGAAATCCCGCTTATATCCCGTGCGCGCCACTACTTCCGGAAATTCATCATGAAACGTGATCTTAAACGTGATCTTTTCTTTCGGCGCCACGGCTCGAGGCAACTGCACTTCCACGACGGTCTGATCGTCGGCATTGTCATCATCCGGGTGGATGAACCGGAGCTTCCCCGTCAGATCCCCCACACCCACCACTTCAAACGACTTGATCACGTCGGAGCCAAACTTCTTGTCCTTCCACTCCGCACCAATCGGCACGTCGCGATTCCCCTCTTCAAACGCTTCTCGCATAAACGTGGATTTCGGCTGGAATGCGTTTAGATACAGATGGAACGGCAGGCGATCTTGCGGCTGGCCCGTATAGTTCGTCCACGTAAGCGTTTCCGTGGCATCCAGGCTGTGGCTCTTCGCGTGGTAATTCGCTTCAATCTGGTAAGCCACCACGCGGTCAGAGAGTGGCGCCTTTTGCGAGGACAGCAACGGCGACATCTGCCCGCACACAGGCAAAGCGCCCGCCAATCCAAACAGCGCCGCGCAAAACAAGCATTCGCGAACAAGTCTCATTCTTTGTGCCTCATAGACATCATTTGCAGTGCTCCCAAAATACCGCGAATCCAAGAGAATAAGCCAGAGCGCGCAATTTAGCTTCGCCACCCCGCGTCCTCACTCCCGTGTACCAAATGCGAACCCGACACTGTTTCAATCCGGGACTTTCCTCTTACTCTTCCTTCATATAATTATCCTGTTGACATTCTTTCCCCTCTTGCTCCATTCTCACTTTGAAGCGGCTTTCGTCGCACTCCTCTTCTTCCCCGAAGAGGAGCCTCTCGCGACCGCGCGGTGTGTCCCACTCGGCCCGCCGCGCTCGCGCATTTCATTGTTGTGCCACCGAGCGCTCCCCCCTTCCGCCGCTCCGTTGTTCGCTATTCGACCATCTCGCCGGATCATTCCGGCATTTATTGGAGGATTGCATGTCCAGCAAGGCCACCGCTATTCAAGAACTCCCCGTAGCTGAAGAAGCCGTTCGTAAAGCCTCTCGGCCCACGGAGCAGCAGATCGCCGCCCGCGCCCACGAGCTTTTCCTCAAGCGTGGCGCAACGCCCGGCTCCGATCTCGACGATTGGCTGCAAGCCGAACGCGAACTTACCGCCGCGGCCAAAGCGGCCCCTTCGCCAAAGCCACTCGCCCCGTCCCGCATACCGTCCGCGAATCCCGGCTCGCGCAAGTAAAGCTTTCTGGCTTGGCCGCCACTGTGATGCCTTGATTCCGCCTCCGCCGCATTTTGCCCCTTCGTCTCCTTCTTCCGCGCCTCGCGCGCAGCGTTCATTTTGAGGAACACCATGAAGCCCATCGCTACTTTTAAGGTTCGTCCTTCACTCCCGGATTCCCTGAAACCTCTGCTGCAGATCGCCTACAACCTCCGTTGGAGCTGGGACCACGCCGCCATCGATCTCTTCCGCCGCTTCGATCGCGACCTTTGGGAGACCGCCGGGCGAAATCCCGTCCGCGTGCTGGGCAGCGTCGAGCAATCCATGCTGGAAGCCTCCGCCTGCGATGATTCCTTCCTCGCGCACCTGCAAGGCGTCTCCAAAAGCCTCAACACGTACCTCACCGCGCAGGGTTCTTGGTATCAGCGCGAACACGCCGAGGACAAGGATCTTCTCGTCGCCTATTTCTCTCTGGAATTCGGGATCACCGAATGTCTCCCCATTTTTGCGGGAGGCCTCGGCGTGCTTGCCGGCGATCACCTGAAAGCCGCCAGCGATCTGGGACTTCCCCTCGTCGCTGTCGGTCTGCTCTATCAGGAAGGCTATTTCCGCCAGTATCTGAACGGCGCCGGCTGGCAGCAGGAAGCGTTCGAGGAAAACGACTTCCACGTTCTGCCCATCGAGTTCGTTCCCAACGTTGTAGTCCACGTCGCGCTTCCCGATGGCGAAGTAACCGCGCGCGTTTGGCGCGCTGTCGTGGGCCGTATCCAGCTCTATCTTCTCGATACAAATATCCCCACCAATCGCCCCGAGCATCGCGCCATCACCGCGCAACTCTATGGCGGCGATCTGGACATGCGCATCCGTCAGGAAATCCTTCTCGGCATTGGTGGCGTTCGCGCCCTGGAGGCTCTCGGCTTGCACCCCACCGTCTATCACATGAACGAAGGCCACTCCGCGTTTCTCGCCCTTGAACGCATCCGCTCCCTGATGGAGTCACAGCATCTCAGTTTTGCCGAAGCCAGCGTCCTCGCTTCCTCCAGCCTCGTTTTCACCACGCACACCCCGGTGCCTGCCGGCCACGATTATTTCCCGCCGAATCTGATGGATCACTATTTCTCCGCGTTCTATCCCCGCCTCGGCCTCAGCCTCCGCGAGTTTCTCGCTCTCGGCCGCCAGAACTCCGCCAACGACGCCGAAAGCTTTTGCATGACGGTCCTGGCGCTGCGCCTCGCCGCCTTCAGCAATGCCGTCAGCAAGCTCCATGGCGTGGTGAGCCGCGGCATGTGGAACTCCATCTGGCGGGGCTTGCCGGAATCGGAAGTGCCCATCGGCCACGTCACCAACGGCGTCCATTTCCGCAGTTGGGTTTCTCTCGAAATGAATCAGCTCTACGATCGCTATCTTGGCCCCAAATGGCGCGAAGAACCCGCCGACGCCGCACTCTGGCAACGCACGCAATCCATTCCCGCCGGTGAACTATGGCGCACCCACGAACGCCGCCGCGAACGCCTGGTCGCCTTCGCCCGCCGCCGCTTGCAAGCGCAACTTAAGAATCGTGGCGCTTCGCAATCCGCTATTGATGAAGCCGAGGAAGTTCTCTCGCCCGACGCCCTCACCATCGGTTTCGGCCGCCGCTTCGCTACTTACAAACGCGCCACATTGCTTTTGCAGGACCCAGAACGCCTGGCTCGCATCCTGAATGACACCAACCATCCCGTGCAAATCATTTACGCAGGCAAAGCCCACCCGCGCGACCAGTACGGCAAGCAACTCATCAAGACCATCATCGATCTCGCCGCGCGCCCTGAATTTCGCCGCAAACTCGTCTTCCTCGAGAATTACGACATGGCCATCGCCCGCTACATGGTTCAGGGCTGCGATGTCTGGCT
>Ga0209517_10003176_pt1 | contig 22489 bp, 18 predicted proteins | sample PeaSoiMetSII2010_FD_187695 | JGI IMG/M metagenome (GOLD analysis project Ga0209517, IMG submission 187695) | Peat soil microbial communities from Weissenstadt, Germany - SII-2010 (SPAdes) (version 2) | ecosystem: Environmental > Terrestrial > Soil > Wetlands > Peat | place: Germany...
CGCCAGTAATCAGGACAACCGCTCCATAGGCAAACACTCCCGCCAGGATGGAAGGAAAACCTGTCATCAGTTTTGCGCACATGCGCACAACTTTTGCCAGCCTGCTTTCCGGCGCCACTTCCGCAAGAAACACTGCCGCTATGATTCCAACAGGAACGCTGATCAAAGCCGCAATTCCCACCATTATTACCGTGCCGGCAATGGCGTTTCCGAATCCTCCGCCCAGCTCGAACGCCGAGGGGGGCAGTTCGGTAAGTGCGCTCATACTCAGCTTTTTCCCGCCCCTTACGAGCAGCATGAATATCACGGAAAAAAGCGGGACAAGGGCCGTAATGGTCATAAGACCGACGAGGACGCTCAGTACGAAACTGAATGCCGACCTGGGGCGGCGCAGCGATTTCTCCAATTGGCTAATGTCGATCCTGACAGGTTCACCAACCGGGCTGACCGGCGCTGAGAAAACGGTCTCGTTCATCGCTTCGCTCCTTCCCGGCCGGAAGAGGCCTTATCCAGGATAAACGCTCCCACCACGTTTACCAGCAAGGTGATGCCCAGCAGGATGAGGGCTGCGAACATCAAAACCCCTATCTCGCCCGGGCCCGCCTCGGCGAAGTTGTTTGCCAGAAGGGCGGCCAGGGTATTGCCCGGCGAAAACAAGGACCAACTGATCACATTCGAGTTGCCGATCAGCATGGCCAGGGCCATCGTCTCGCCAAGCGCCCTGCCGAACGCTAAGATGACGGCCCCGAAAATTCCTTTTGACGCCGTTGGAAGAATAACGCCCAGAATGGTTTCCCAGCGGGTAGCACCCAGGCCGTAAGCTGCCTGGCGCAGTTTGGGCGGTACGGCAAGCAGTGAGTTGAGGCTTATGGCGGCAATAGTGGGCATGATCATGACGGAGAGCACAATGCCGGCGGGCAACATGCCCGGCCCGCTCAGGGTGGTGCTGAATATGGGGATCCAGCCCAGCTTCACCTGGAACCATTGGCACAGGGGTCTGATGAGGGGAATAATGAAATATATTCCCCACAGCCCGTAGACGACACTGGGAATAGCAGCGAGAAGTTCGATGAGGTTCTTTAAAAGAACTTCAAGCCGGTCCGGCAGTTTTCCCCAGAAAGGGTGAAACTGGACGCCAAAGAGCTTCAAAACGGAGAATACCAGAAAGCCAAGGTAATGTTCGCTCAGATAAACGGCCACCGCAACGCCGAACAATGTGCCAAGGACCAGGGCCAACAGCGAACTGTACAGCGTACCCCAGATCTCTGGCAGGACCCCGAACTCTTTGGTGTTGGGGTCCCACTTCGTCCCCGTGACGAATCCCCAGCCGTACTTGCTCATAGCCGGGACGGCCTGCCTCGCTATAGTGTACGCAATGTACAAAACGAGCAGTACGGTCATCCACGCAAACAAATAACTGGCCAATCTGAAGGCGGTGTTGCCGTGCTTCTCAAAGGCCGTGGGAGCGCGAGTGATCGAATCACCCTTACTGGTCGCGTTAGTGCCGGTTTCAGCCATGCAAGATTCCCATCTCCACCGGTGCTTATTTACCCTGGATGTTTTCGAGTGCAGCTTTATCCCTGGCCACTACGGAAGCGGGCAATGGAATATAGCCGAGCAGTGCGCTGCTCCTCTGACCTTCAGTCAGGCAGTACTCGACCACGTCCTTAACTGCCTTGAGCTTGTTCGCATCGTCGTATTTCTTATAGAAAAGCATCCAGGTAAACGTTACGACCGGATATGAAGCATCCCCGTCGGGATCAGACACCCACGCCACAAGGTCGGCAGGCAGTTCCACCGCCGCCAGGGCCGCCTGGGCGGCTTCCGGTGTGGGTTTTACAAATTTTCCGGCCTTGTTCTCGATCGTCGCCATCGAGACCTTCTGAAAGGCTGCATAACCATATTCGATATAGCCAATCGACCCTGGAGTGGTGCGAATGGCGGCCGTAACCCCTTCGTTGCCCTTTGAGCGAGTCCCAACGGACCAGTTGGGCATGTTGTTGATCCCCGGGCTTTTTGCGAATTCAGCGCTGATCGTTGAAAGATGCCGTGTGAAAACGTTTGTCGTCCCGCTGCTATCGGCCCGGACAATAACGTTGATGGGGCTGTCGGGCAGGTTGACGCCCGGATTGCTCTTTGCAATAGCGGGATCGTTCCATTTGGTCACTTTACCGAGGAAAATACCTGCGTAGGCCTCACGGCTGAGTTTCAGCTCGGGAACCCCCGGCAGATTGTAAGCGAGCACAATGCTGCCCGCCGTCATGGGGAGCAACTGGACCCCGGCGGCGACTTGTGCTATCTCCTCTTTGGTCATCGCCGCATCGCTGGCGCCAAAATCAACCGTTTTGTTGATGAAATTCTTTACGCCGCTGCCGCTCCCCACAGACTGGTAGTCGACCTGGACATTCTGATGGTGGGCATGAAAATCCTTGAACCACTTATTGTAGAGTGGGGCTGGAAAACTGGCTCCCGCTCCAGTCAGTCTTACATGCGCGGGAGACTCGTCTGCTCCAAGCGCATAGCCCTGAAAACAAACCAGCAAAATCACAAAAGCGGTCAAGACATTTCGAATTTTCATCCCTTTTCCTTTCAACGCCGAGTATGGTGAACGCATGGAATGCATTTTTCCCTGAAGACTCTTAGAGACCCGCGCGAATCCGCCACCAATAAAATTCTCATCTGCTTATTGACTTGATAGCCACTATTCAAGGATTTGTAAACGGTCAGTCAAATTGGCATTTTGTGCCGCTGATCCCTTACGGAATCTAGCTTACAAGGACGTAAATTGTATTACTGCTATGTTACATTTACGTTAAGAATATGTGATAGCTTTGTTGCGGGGGCGATCTGCGCAAATTCCATCAAACCAGGCGAAAGGTCACAGTGAAACGTTTCTATATCGGTATAGCTAGTCAGCATAGTTAGTTTCCATCCGGAAAGGGTCCTTTTCCGCCCTGGCGTCGTCAATCTTCGGGTTTGCTTGTGCGGCGTACCCAGTAAGCCTCCGAAAGACCCGCGCCCCACCACTATTCTCAACTGCTTCTTGACTTGACAGCCACTATTCAAGTATTTGTAAACGGTCAGTCAAATTGGCATTTTGTGCCCGCTGATCCCTTGCGGAATCGAGCTTACAAGGACGTAAATTGCATTACTGCTATGTTACATTTACGTTAAGAATATGTGATAGCTTTGTTGCGGGGGCGATCTGCGCAAATTCCATCAAACCAGGCGAAAGGTCACAGTGAAACGTTTCTATATCGGTATAGCGACAACATTTCATGATTCAGCGCTCTCCATAGTAGACACAAACGGGCAGATTTTGTTTGCCGAGGCGACTGAGCGCTACCTGCAATACAAGAGGGCTTTTAATTGCGAGGCCGATAACTTCGTGCGGGTCCCTCAACTCCTTAAAAAGTACTGCGACCCCGACGCCGAATACGTGTTTGCCACAACATGGAGTGATAATGTTGTTGGAGTGCTGGATGGACTCTCCGAAGCCGGGACTTTCAGCCTCGATAAAGTGCGCGACTCATCAACCGAGGTCAATCGCTCCCTGGTGAAAGAATATTCGGAGCTTGTTTTCCTGGCTTATCTTCATGCAGCCCAAAGAACTGCCGGACACGGGCTTGTACATGGCCTGCAGGAAGCGTTCGGACATTCGCGATTCCAAATTAAGCGATATCCTCATCACTTGACCCACGCGGCATATTCCTGTCTTACCAGCCCCTTCCGGGAAGCCGCCTGCATGGTCGTAGACGGCATCGGGGAATTCGGCTCGATGGCCTTCTACAGGTACTCGGATGGAAACATCGAGACGGTGAAAAGGCATAAGGGCCCGGAAAGTCTCGGCTTTTTTTACGGCCTTGTCACCGATCTTTGCGGCTTCGACCTCAAAAAGGGCGAAGAGTGGAAAGTAATGGGACTTGCCCCTTACGGGCAGTTCGACCCTGAGATATACGCCCTTCTCCGCAAAATCTATTATTTCGACTCCGGCAGGCTCAAATTCGTTCCCCTGAAGGAAATACGAAATGTAATAAATGAGCTTCGCAAAATTATAAGCCCATGGAATGTGTCTCCCGAAAAAGCGGCTGACCTTGCCAACGTGGGGCAGGCCATATTCTGTGAAATAATGCTCACCCTGATCAGGGATTTCGAGGAAAAGAGCGGCTCCCGCAACCTAGCGCTGGGAGGAGGCTGTGCGCTGAATTCCTCTTTTAATGGCGCGATTCTTTCACAGACCGGTTTTGAAAATCTGTATGTCCCGTCCGCCCCGGCCGATGACGGGGCAGCCATCGGGGCAGCTCTGCTGGCTTTCTGCGAAGACAACCCCGGCTACAGGCCTGAGGGAAAGTTTCTAACTCCATACCTTGGCACACCGATGTCGACAGATCCGATATTGAGGATGATCGAGTTCAGGGCTGAGAGCAAAGTTCAACACCTGCCTGAAAATATTTGCGAACGGGCGGCATCGCTTCTTGCCGAAGGAAAACTTCTCGGCTGGGTCCAGGGCCGGGCAGAGTTTGGGCCTCGGGCTCTTGGAAACAGGTCTATAGTCGCCGATCCACGGCCCGCGGATATGAAGGACCGAATCAATGCAAGGGTCAAACTGCGCGAGCCGTTCCGCCCCTTTGCCCCATCAATTCTGCACGAGTACGGAGACGAGTTCTTCGAAAATTACCAGGAAGCCCCATACATGGAAAGAACGCTGCGCTTCAGGGATAAAGCCGCATTGAAAATACCTGCCGTAGTTCATGTTAACGGGACCGGAAGAGTGCAGACGGTCAAGGCCGAATGGAACCCGAAATATTACAGACTGATCAAATGCTTTCATGACCTCACCGGTATCCCCCTGGTGCTCAACACGAGTTTTAACATCATGGGAAAACCGATTATTCACTCAGCCGAAGACGCTATCGCCTTGTTCTATACCTCAGGCCTCGACGCCCTTGTTATCGAAGACTACCTGATTTTGAAATAGGTTTACGAATACTATGAATCGAGGGAGCGCATGATGGATCAAGAAATAAATGTTGTCGCCAGTTTTAAAGCAATAAAAGGAAAGGAGCAGGAACTTAAGGAACTTCTCCTGACCCTTATTGAGCCAAGCAGATCGGATGAGGGCTGCATTAGATACGATCTGCACCAGTCGATCAAAGACCCTGCTCTGTTCGTATTCTATGAAGCCTGGCAGAGCAAGGATCATTTGAAAAAGCACTCCGCCACATCGCACGTGCAAAGTTATAGGGCCAAGGCAAAGGACCTGCTCGCAGAACCGGGCGAAATAACGTTGCTGGCGAAGATAAGTTAGGCGGTGGGACCTCCGGCCGGGTTAGCCACTCAAACACTCCGGCGGCGGCAAGAAAATTCCCCTGCCCCTTTAGAAAAGGGGAGTGATAGGGTTCGCTGCTTTTCAACACCCTGACAGGTCCTCAAGGACATCTTCAAAACGCAGATTCGGCTCGCGTGCCCGCTCCTCAAACGAGGACAGATTCTCGCCATCTTCCGCAAATTTTAACCTGACGGCCTCATTGACCAGATCGGAAATGGTGCGGTGCGACTCCGCCGCCTTAAGCCTGAGAACTCGATGCAGTTCGGAGTCCAGATAAATTGTGGCTCGCTTCTGTGTCGCTTTCATGATTGAAATCTAATATCCGGTCGTCTAAACGTCAACGAAGTTTCAAACCGGCAGCCCCTACGATTCCGGCGGGCTGTTGCGAGTCGCCATTGGCGCCGGCCTGATCGGCCCTTCGAAAGAGATTGACAAAATCCGGCGGATTTTCTATTCTTCCTGGTGGAAATAAGAAAGGGTTCTCAGTGAATAAGGAAATGCTTTTCGATAATTGCCTGTTCTTCCCGGGTTTGCGCAAATCGCTTGGACGCACTTTTCCGTCCTTTTGCGGCTTCTTTTTTTTCTTCTTTAGGAGCGCCCACCTGGGATGTTAGCTTTTTGAAAAAAAGCTCCGGGTGGTGCAGCAAACTTCCCCGGGGCGCCAAGAACATTAAACCCCGAGGAGTTTCTCTTCGGGGTTTTTTATTACAGTCAACTCAACAACCTGATCGGAGGATATGCCGTGATTCTCGTTCTTGAAAAAGGTGTAACGCAGCAACAAGTGGAAAGACTCAAAGATTTACTTCGTTCCGAGGGCCATATGGTGAAAGAAATAGGTGGCGTGGAGGAACAGGTACTGGGAATTGTCGGCAAGATGTACAGGGAAAGCTCATATTATGGAGCGTTGCCCGGAGTTGAAAGGGCCGTCCCTATATCCAAGCCTTACAAGCTGGTGAGCCGGGAACTCCATCCCGCTGCATCGATTATTAAGGTCGGAGACGTCACAATAGGAGGAGACCGCCTGGTGGTGATTGCGGGTCCATGCGGCGTTGAGGACAGGAAAACAACGATGGACATTGCCCGCGTCGTTCGCAAACACGGGGCGGTGCTCTTCCGGGGCGGGGCATTCAAGCCGAGGACCTCGCCTTATGCCTTCCAGGGCCTGGGGGAGGAAGGGCTGAAGATACTCAGTGAGGTAAGGCAGGAAACAGGGCTTGGAATAGTTACGGAAATGACCTCCCCGAGCCAGGCCGACCTGATGATGAAATACGTCGATGTCGTTCAGGTTGGGGCCAGGAATATGCAAAATTTCGAACTGCTGAAGTCTGTCGGCCGAATAGGCAAGCCGGTGCTTTTGAAGCGGGGGTTGTCGGCCACTATCGAGGAATGGCTCATGTCCGCCGAGTATATTCTCTCGGAAGGAAACGACCAGGTGATCCTGTGCGAGCGCGGGATTCGCACGTTCGAGCGCTACACGCGAAACACCCTGGACCTTACCGCTGTTCCGGTCATAAAGAAGCTTACTCACCTGCCGATTATAGTGGACCCGAGCCATGCCACGGGAATCAGGGAAAAAGTGAGTCCCATGGCCCGGGCCTCCATAGCCGCCGGCGCCGACGGCCTCATAATCGAGGTGCACACCCAACCGGAAAAAGCACTGTCCGACGGGCCCCAGAGCCTCTATCCGGAACAATTCGAACAGTTGATGAGAGATCTTTACGCAATTGCTCCCGTTGTTGGAAAGCAGGTCGATTTTGCTTACCTGGACAAAGCAACGATCATGACGCGGCCCAGAGGCGAGAGCAAAGCGCCCGCGACTGTTGTTTACAGCGGAGTGCCCGGTTCCTTTTCTCACAAGGCATGCATGCAGTTTTTCGGCAATGAGGTCCCCCTGCGCAACAGTTCCTCATTCAGAGAAGTCTTCACCCTTGTGGACAGCGAACAGGCGGCCTTCGGCGTCGTGCCCGTCGAAAACAGCCTTACGGGCAGCATCCATGAGAACTACGACCTGCTTCTGGAATATGACCTGAAAATCGTCGGTGAGTTGACCCTGAGGATCAAACACAATCTCCTGGGACATCCAAATGCTCCAATAGATGGTTTGGAAAAAATCTACTCCCATCCCCAGGCTTTTCAGCAGTGCAGAGAATATCTGGAAAAAAATCCCGGCTGGGACCTGGTGGCGTGCAAAGATACCGCCACTGCTGTCCTGCGGGTCAAAGACGGCGCAGATCCCAAAGAAGCCGCAATAGCCGGTGAAGGCGCCGATCAGGTTGCGGGGATGGCGATCCTCAAAGAGGGCATAGAGACCAATCCGAGGAATTTCACCCGCTTTGTGGTTATATCCAGGAATGAATCGCTTCCAGGCCCTCAGAACAAGTCCTCGCTTATCTATTCGGTAAGCGATAAGCCGGGTGCATTGTTCGAGACCCTCGGGATCTTTTCGCGATACGATATAAACATCGTCAAAATCGAATCGAGGCCGATTCACAGCAGGCCCTGGGAGTATATGTTTTATGTGGACCTGGAAACCGATATAACCGAAGAGAGCCGGAAGCATATCCTGGCTGAATTGACAGAGAAGACAGAATTTTTCAAGTTCCTCGGAAGTTATAACAAGGGCGCCCGGGCCAATCCTTAAGCAGCGTTTTTCCTGAGAACGGTAATTGTTGCGCCCCAACCGCCTGCGTCGATGCCCGCTTCCCGGAACGAAATCACAAGCGGGTGGCTCTTCAGGACCCCATGGACCAGCCGGCTAAGGACCCCAATGCCCTTTCCGTGGATTATTCGAACCTCGTCGAAGCCCATCTCAGCGGCTGCTTCGAGGTAGTCGTTGAGAAGGTCCTTCACTTCGTTGGGCCTGAACGTATGGAGGTCGATCGAGTCTTCGATGGGTAAGCGGACTATTTCCTCTTCTTCTTTCATGGGGCAAGGGTCCTTTCCGAATTGAAACTGCCGGGCCTGCATCCCCGTGGCTAGGCACACTTTAGACAGGATTAACAGGATTAACAGGATTAATAAATATCCTATTCTACTCGTAATCGTCGGCAGTTTGAGAATGTTCTGGAAATTTCAGTCGAATTCTGTTTTGAATACCTCGCGGCATCGGATATCGTAGTCCAAAAATTATGTAAGAGGAAAGAGTTGAATGCTTACAAACTTGGTATCGTGTTTCGCAATTTCATGCCTGCATGCTTCGGGGTATTTCGGGGCCGCATTCCTGATGGCCCTCGAGAGCATGATAGCTCCGGTTCCGAGCGAAGCGGTAATGCCTTTTGTCGGCTTTATGGTCGTCGATGGCCAATGGAACCTCTGGGCCGCCATCCTCGCAACCAGCACCGGTTCGGTTGTCGGGTCCGCAATATCCTATGCGATGGGCTACTATGGAGGGAAGCCGTTTGTATTGAAAGTCGGCAGGTATCTGTTGCTCAATCCGCATGATCTGGAGAGGACAGAGGATTTCTTCAGCCGCCGGAAGGGGACCATTACCCTTTTCATCTGCCGGTTCATACCCGTTGTGCGCCATCTTGTCTCGGTTACGGCAGGAACAGGAAAGATGGGGCTCCTGCCCTTCCTTCTTGCGACTCTTTTCGGTGCGACGCTGTGGAATTCTTTTCTCCTCGTATGCGGAATGTACCTTCGTGAAAGGTGGGAACTTGTCCTGCAATACTCCCATGAGGTCGATATAGTAGTCGTGGTTGTGCTTCTTGCTGGACTGGCGTTTTTTGTGAAATCCCGCTACCGAGTAGTCCCGTCGCAGAATAGTGAAGAGTGAAGGGCGAAGGAATTGAAGGCGGCCAATAAAGATCCGGGGGCTTGGAAGCAGCAATGAGGCGGTTTAGCGCCTCATTTGAGAGGTTCCTTCTCGTCCAGGCCACCCGAAGCTTAGCGCCTCGAGGACGATCTGAGCGGCGGGCGCTATCCCCGCATGCTTCTACAACTTTTTTGAAACAGCAGGAAGAGGCCGCCTTTCATTAAGCAAGGCATAAAACGGTCAATGTAAATTTCAATCTTTCTCATCCTCCAGTATCGCCCCGCGTTCCGCTTTGGAAAGCACGCTGATGACGCTCTGCGCCACCTTTTGAGGAAGGCCGGCGCTTTCCAGTTCGAAGACCGAGGCTTCCTGGATTGCATCCAGGCTGCCGAATCGTTGAAGAAGCATCTGTCTTCTGCCGGGGCCTATTCCTGGAATGCCGTCCAGCGCTGATGTGAGCAGCGAGTTCCTGTGTAAGTTCTGGTAGTGCGTGATAGCAAAGCGGTGCGCCTCGTCGCGTATTCGCTGGAGCAAGTGTAAAATGTCCGGATAACGGTGCAGGAAAAGGGGGTTCTTTCGTCCGGGCAGATAGATTTTCTCATAGAGCCCCTTTCCTTTGTCTCCTATGTCCCATTCTTGCTCCTTGGCAATTGAGGCGACCGGGAGCGTATCGGAAATTTCGAGCTGATCGAGCAGAGCCACGATCTTGTTCAACTGGCCCTTTCCTCCGTCAAGAAGAAGCAGATCGAGCTTTGAGGTAAGTTCCGGGTCGTTTTCAATCAGCCTGCCTATTACCTCCGCCATCATCGCGGGGTCGTCTGGTTCACTCTTTAGTCTTATCCGGTAGCGCCTGTAGGAATTTTTATCCGGCCGTCCACTTTCAAAAACAACTACCGCCCCGACCGCGTGCTGCCCCTGGATATTGGAGATGTCCACACAGGCGATTCGCTCCGGTGTTCTCGGCAATTTGAGGAGACGCCCAAGACTTTCGATCAGTGCCCTGTCCAGCTTCTGCCACCGCCTGCGGCTGCCGGATCTCTCGCGGGCGTTGGTCAGGGCCATATCGAGCAGGTGCTTCCTGCCGCCTCTCATTGCCGCCCAGATCCTCACCCGTTTTCCCTTCATATCGGACAGCCATTCCGAGAGGACCGTTTCGGAATCGAGCGAAACGGGAATTATCACCTCATCGGGAATGAATGCGCCTTGATAGTAGTATTGCTGAATGAAGGAGGAGATCAGCTCACGGTCTTCCCCCTTGGCCTCCTTGAGGTCGAATGTTCTCTGGCCGGAATGCACTCCCTGCCTGATAAATAGAACCACCAGTTCGGTTCGGTCTTCCTCCTGGTAGATCCCGAGCACGTCCTGGTCCCGGAAGCGGTCGGATATGACATGCTGCTTTTCGATCGTTGCCGCGACATTTCGCAGACGGTCGCGGTAAAAGGCCGCCAATTCGAAATGCTGTGCCTGGGCGGCTTCCTGCATTCTTTGCTTGAGCTGTCTCTGGAGGGTGTCGGTTTTTCCTTGCAGAAAGAGCACCACTTCCTCGACCATCTTCATGTAGTCTTCACGGGAAACCTTGCCTGCACAGGCGCCAAGGCACTGCCCCATCGAAAAATTGAGACATGGACGGTCCCGGGGCAGGAGTTTTTTTCCCTTGCAAAGCCTTAGGGGGAAAAGCTGGTGAAGGTATTTGAGCGTGTCGCGGGCTGCTCGAGCCGAGGTATAGGGACCGAAGTAGAGCGCTCCGTCCTTTTGAAAGCGCCGCACTATGTCCAGCCTGGGATAGGGGTCGCGCGAGTCGATCCGGATCGAGAGATAATTTTTATCATCGCGAAGCACCACGTTGTAGCGCGGGCGGTGTTTTTTGATGAGGCTGGCCTCGAGGAGGAGCGCCTCTTTTTCCGAAGATGTAACGGCGTATTCGAGGTCGGCGGCCTTGGAGAGCATGATCCTGGTCTTGGCGTCTATGGCCTCGCCACTGCGGAAATAATTGCCGATCCTTTTCCTGAGGTCCCGGGCCTTTCCGATGTAGAGTATTCCGCCGCTCGTATCCCTGAACATATATATGCCCGGCAGATGCGGAAATGCGGATATCCGGCCTGCAAGATCTCCCGGGCCGGCGGCCTCGGAAGCAGCGGTCTGGGACGAGCCGCCTGTCTCAAGTCCCGCTGCCCCGCCCTGGTTTTCGCCTTCAGGTTCAAGCATTGACGTCCGTTTCTTTCAGATCCGATACGGTATTACGTTCAAACTAATTAGTTTCCATCCGGAAAGGGTCCTTTTCCGCCCTGGCGGCGTCAATCTTCGGATTTGCTTGCCATGACGAATAATGCCTCCTTTCCGAATTGGAAACTGTAAGTGTCACATCCGGAGTTTCCGGATGGACACTAATTATAGCACAGAAGCCCCGGCCTGCCATAATTGCAGCACATTTGAGCAGCGCTCAGCCGCGCTTCCCAAGGTAAAGGTGGAGGCGAATTTTCTTCACTTGCGCGATGATACGTACACCTTTTAATCCCCTTTTCGCTTGATATTTATCGTTCTTTTCCTCCTCTCGCCATTATTGAGTGCCTTATGACCGGAAGGACATTATCTTCATAACAGGAGATGAATATGTCCATACCAACCGCGCTTACAGGCGCTTTTCTGATAGCCGTTATACTTTGGGAGGCCTTCGAAACGCTCATTTACCCGCGCCGGGTCACTCGCCGGGTGCGCCTGACCCGCATCTTTTACCGGGTGACATGGAAAGCCTGGAGAGCAGTCGTACACCGGATATCGTCCAGGCATCTTCGAGAGAATTTATTCAGCATCTACGGGCCGCTTTCCTTCCTGGTGCTCCTGAGTTTATGGGCTTTCACGCTGATACTGGGGTTCGGGCTTCTCAACAGTAGTACCGCTTCAACATCGGAAGGCCAACCCAGCCTGGGCACAAACCTCTATTACAGCGGAACGACCTTCTTCACTCTCGGGTTGGGCGATATCCGGCCACTCACGCCCTGGGGCAGGCTGCTGTCGGTCTTAGAGGCCGGGACCGGACTTGGTTTTTTGGCGATTGTGATCGGCTACCTGCCTGGTCTCAATCAGTCCTTCTCCCGGCGTGAGGTCAATATTTCTCTTTTGGATGCCCGGGCAGGCTCGCCGCCTACTGCCGCCGAAATGCTCCACAGGCACAATGACGATCAGGGCATGGAATCAATCCGGCAGACCCTGCACGAATGGGAAAGATGGTCTGCGGAATTGCTCGAAAGCCACCTCTCATACCCCGTGCTCGCCTATTTCAGGTCTCAACACGACAACCAGTCTTGGCTCGCCGCGCTCGCGGCAATGCTCGATATCAGCGCATTCGTAATGGTAGGCATTGAAGGGGCCTGCGTACGCCAGGCTCAATTGACTTTTGCCATGGCCAGGCACACCGTGGTGGACCTCTCACTCATTTTTGGAGTTACGCCCCGATGGCCGGAGCCTGACCGTCTCCCTCCCGCTGCTCTGTCGAACCTAAGGTCCATGTTACTGGCCGCAGATCTGCGGCCTACGTTGGGAGATGAGGCGGACCTGAAATTATTGGAACTTCGCGGCATGTATGAGCCCTTTCTTTTTGCCCTCTCTACGCATTTTCGTCTCGACCTGCCGCCGTGGGTCCCGCAATCCCATATGGCCGACAACTGGCAGTCGAGCATATCGGTCCCGCAACCCGGCGCGGCAAAAGTTGTCCGGCTGCGCAGAGGCAGCGAGAGGCATTTTTAGTGCAAGGGCAGAGACTTAGACAGGATTAACAGGATTTACAGGATTAAAAATAAAGAAAAAGTCCTCTTTGTTGAAGCCAATACCATCCTGTCTCTCTCCACGTCCTCTGCGTCGCGCAGCCTGCTCCGGCAGAGCTTCTGAGCCGTGGGTGAACTTTTCGCCTCAGGCCCAGCCGGCGTGCATGTGTTTTTGGTACAAAACCAGGTCCTTTAAGTCGACCGTGAGGTCGAAGCCGATTTTAAGGGCGTCCCTGTATGGGCTCAGGGAGGGGTCTTCGCCGTTGATGGTTTCGATGACGATGCGGCGCCTTGAAAGTTTTATGCTCAAGGCTGAAGGTGAGAAGTAAAATGCTTCTACCTGACCTCCAGTAAGAAGTAGGCGAGCGCGTAGCCTAACGCTATCGCCAGTGCAAATGCGGCTCCTCCTTCAATGAAAACAGCCTGCCTGCGATGATTCATCGATAATACTCTCGCTCCTATCGGCAGAATGGCCAGGAACATCAAAAATTCCCCGAAAGGAATGTACAGGGCACAGGAATCTCCAAGCATCACATTGGCTTTCTCATACCTCCACAAGTTCGCTCTGTAGGCGAGGTATTCGTAGAATCCCACCGTTACCGAGGCGGCCAGTCCGGTCAGGAGCGAGGCGATGACCGCCGCTTGATTCGTGGTCATGGATGCTTTGAGCCATCGAAACAGGCGCATCGCCGGATAGCCAAGCTCCGCGATCACGCAGGCCCAGGCCACGGGCATCCACAGCGGCGAGGCAAGAAGAACGACGTCGTTGCCGGTAAGGTAAACCAAACGTCCGTTGGAAATCCAGTGGATGAGTCCCCAGTCCACGAGAATCTCAAAAATGCCCGCCACGAGTCCAAGCATGAAAAGATCGGATAAAACCTCACCGCCGCGGCCCTCCAGAACCACCCCCGCCCTGAAGTAGAGGCTCGCGCGAATGCTAAGTCCGGCGTATGCCAAGAATTTCCCCGTCGGAGAGAAGGCAAAAAGATAGGCGGCAATCAGCGTAAAACCGAGACCGACACTGAGGGCCGCAAGCCAGACACGGTCCGATTTTACCGAAAGCTCACCAATGCGGCGGAGAAACTCCGGGTCTTCAAGTCCGCCTTTGTGCTGGTAATGCAACATGGTCGATCCTTCGTTTACGGCCTTTCACACGGCGATCCTTCGACAGGCCCTTCTTTGCGTGAGTAAGTTTTCTGCTTACCCCACCAAACCTTCCCTATCACGAATACTCATCATTGTAGCAAGCATGGTGGCTACCAACTTCCTGTCACCGTCTTTTACAGCGAACACATCTCCTGAGCACACGGTAAGAGTGCGCCCCGGTCTGGTCACTTTCCCAAGTGCAATCAACGATTCCCCTGCGGCTGGCGAGAGCAGGTTTATCTTGTACTCGACGGTAAGCACCGCTGCATCAGGAGCCATCAGGCTGAATGCGGCATAGCCACAGGCGGTATCGGCAAGGGTGGCAACAATACCTGCATGGATGAAGCCGTGCTGTTGCGTTAAATCGTCTTGGAACTCGATTGATATTTCAACCTCCCCCGGTATCACCTTCGTTAGAGTCGCGCCAATGGTTTGCATCAGCTTCTGCTTGGAGAAGCTCTCTCGCACTCGCACTTCGTAGTTGTCATCTTGAGGTACACAGCCCTGCATCGGTTGGCTCCTTCGTTCGAGAACGGACTAGACATCTGTCCCTGTCATCTGCCGCTTATTCTTGTCCAGATCGTTGTGGACGTGACTCAAGATTGTATTTTCTGTACACATTCAATTTTGAGCCGTCGTTGACTACATCAAATTGCTTACTAAGATGCCGTTGTAGGTCGGTGATGGATATACCAGTAGAGGTCTCGATGACGATGCGGCGCATCGGTTGGAATCTTCTTGTCAGCAAATGGTGCAGCAATCCGAGGTAAGATTGCAGATGGGCGGAGTTTTCGGGAACATGAAAGATCAGGGTCTTTGCGCTGCGCCGTGATTCCATGACAAGCTTTGTGCCGTGATAAACGAGATGGGCGCCCGGGACCCGCCGTGGGAGTTTTCCCTTTAGAGCGTCCAGCCGTATGCCGCAAACCGATGTCGGATCTGTGGCGCAAATCCAGTAGACGGCCTGCTCCGGAAATTTCTTTTGGAGCATCCGGAAAGCCTCGTGAGAGATAAACTGCGGACCAGGCGCTCCTTGAAAGAAATAGCCGGTCAGGACTTCTCCCGATAGTTCCATCAGCCGCAGTGCCCTGAAGATATTTCCCCAACTGAATGCCGGCAGCTCGTTTTGCAAAAGCTCACGGAATAAGACGCCGTACCTGTCCAGGAGCAGCCGCACCCGTTCCTTGTCGCGCTCGGCCCTTGCCAGGAGACCCTCTTCGGGCTTGGGCCACTGAATGCGCATCCAATTGCCCGCCATCGGAAGCGAACCCTTCCACATGGAAAAGGCGGCTCTACTACCGCCACGGTGTCTGCGGCTGCGCCGGGCCATGAGTGCAGCCGGGTCCGACACTCTGAAGTCGTTGTCGAGCCCATGGCGAAGAGTCGCGAAAGTGTCGTTGGTGAGCTTGCCCAGCCAGACTTCTTTCCATAGCATCTCGGCCAGTCCCGCCGGCCTGATGTTGGATAAAGCCGCAAGAGTTGAAAAGTTGTAGCGGACCGCCGGGTTTAAAAAGAGCCGGTCCAAATCCGAATATTTCTCTATTCCTTCGCCGCTTTGCATGCCAGGGACGGAATCCTCCCCGGAACCGGATTCGGCATCGTGTCCCGTCACTTGCGAGGAAGGCCGTACCAGACGTAAAATTTTGCCCCCCTGCCCTCGACCGTGACTTGCGATCTCAGCGTTGGGGATCACCATGGCCTGTATTCCGGGTTTGGCAAACACGGCCTGCGCCGGCTCTGCGACGAGATCCAGGTCCGGCTCGAAGGAGAAGAGGACCTGCCGCCGGGAACCGCCAGATTCTGCGTCCCAGGCTTGGCAAACCCGGCCTGCGCCGGCTCGGCGCCCGATCCAGCGAAGGTCGCTTTGCTGCATGATGGAATCGAGCCAGGAAGGATCGTAAGGTTTCAGGCGCGCCGGAAAGATCTCCGTTTCCCAAAGTTCAGCCGGAACCGGGCAGGAGACGAGTTGCTCTATCCTTCGCAAAAGCCCGTCGGGACCTGCTTCGGATTCCGGGGTGACAAGACCTTGCCATAGGGCAAGAAAGGGCTGCAGCTTCTCGATATCCAGGGCGGAGAAGGCGGGTATGGCAGCCGCCCGGGAAAGCCGGAGCATAACTTCATAGTTTTGAGTGTCGCAAAGGCTCTCCTGCTCGTCATTGTCAATGAGAAGTCCTGAAACGAGCTGTTCGGCATCGATCAGCGCCTCCACGGCTGCCGCCAGCCGGCCGTTGTCCAGGCCAAGGGTATCCCGCACGAATTCCAGTCCCCGGGGCGAATAGAACTGGAGCCACTGCGAAACAATCGCTGTGAACAGCTCGTCTTGATCCTCGGCGTCCGGCTCGGGATCATTGAGCTGTGGAAGGACGTCTCTCAGTCGGGAGGCCTGGAAGGTTTCTCCCGAGTCCAGCCTTGAAGCGGGCAGGGAGTCGATATCCCAATACAGGCCGTGGCTTAGCCGCGGAAGGTCTTCGATCGCGATGATCAGGGCCTGGGCCGCCTTCGGCGGGTGGACGCGCACCAGCCTGGCGGCAATGGAAGCAGTCATGGTTTCAGGGGCCGGGCCGTGATCGCGCTCAATGACGCCAAGCAGGCTCTGCCATTCCGATTCAGGCAAAAGAAGCCGTTCCTTTACCCATTCGATCAGGTCGGGTGCGCTATCCGCCGAATAGCCGGGGCTAAGCCGCTGCCGCTTCAGCTCGAAGCGTTGGGCCAACTCGCTGGAGACCGCAGGGCGCAGCCCGGAAATCGAGACGATCTCATGGAGCAGGTCCGTCCGGAGCTTTGAACTCTTCCCCGATCTCAACTGGTCGTCCATGTACATATACTGGTTGATTTGGGGCCAACTGACAGAGTGCGCCATCGGGCTCGGGTGGCTGGTATGAGCTTCCGACCAGGTGATGGCGCCCGATTCCAGTTCGGCAAGAATTTTTGCCAGTCCTTCCAGGTCCAGATCATCCCTCAAGCAGGTGCGCCAGGCCTCGAGAAGGATCGGAAAATCCTCATACTGGAGCACGGATTCAAGCAGTCTTTGAGAACGAAGCCGGCTCAGCCAGAGCGGCATGCGCTCGCTTAGTTGGCGGCGGGTCAGGAGCAGGGAGCGGCCGGCGCATTCCCGGAACCTGGCCCCGAAGAAACCGGAGCCCTCCAGTTTATTTCTTATCAGCCCGGAAAAGTTGAAGCTGCTGACCAGTGAGAGGATTTCTTCACCCCCTGCTTCATGAGGCAGTTGCAGCATAATGCAGTCATTGCCGGGAAAAAGCTCCGCCCTGTACCCGTAGCGGCCTTCCCACGCCGCCTCGAGGGCCATGGCGAATGGCCGATTTATGCGGCCGCCCCATATTGTGTGAAGTACGATCTGATTTCCGGGATATCCTCCGGGCCCCGAGCCGACATGCTCTATCAGCAGATGGCGCCTGTGGGGAAGAGCGCCTCCGGTTGCCTCCTTCTGCCTCATCAGAAAGGTAATGAGCCTTTCCATGGCCCCGGGCTCAAGGCTTTCGAAAATGAACGATGAATCGCCTGGAGGCAGAACGGACGACCGGGCCCGGAGTAAACCCGAAAGCCGCTGCCAGGCGTTTTTGTCCGTGAGCGATTTTCTATAGAATTCCTTTACTTCGGGGTCTTCGAGCAGTTCATCGGCCGCTTCCAGAAAATCTGCTATCTGCCGTGAAAAATGAGAATCGCGCAGGTTTTCCTCGGCTTTCCAAAACGGAGGCGCCGCGGCCCCCGGCCGAACCGCTGTGGCGAAGACATCGTTGTGAGTGATCCGCTCGATCTTCCAGTTCTGAGTGCCGAAGGTAAACACCTGGCCGATTTTAGCTTCCCAGACGAATTCTTCGTCGAGTTCCCCGAGTTGCGCCCCGCTTTCATTGTGGCGAAGATGGAAGTAGCCCCTGTCGGGAATTGTGCCGCCGGAAAAGTAGACCGCCTGCAGGGCTCCTCTTCTTGCCGTAGCCGTATTGTCGAGTTTATCGACGGCTATACGCGCTTTGAGCTCGCGCAACCGGCTGCCGGCATACCGGCCCGCAAGCATCTCGATCACGAGGTCGAACTGCGGACGGCCGAGCGAGTGGTAGGGATAGCTGGTTTTGAGCCGGGCATGGAGCTCATCTAGGTCCCAGGTTTCGACGCCGGTCATGGAAACGATGATTTGGGCCAGCACATCCAGCGGGCAGACAACGGGATGCACAGCTTCGATGTTCTGGCCGTAGACTCCCCCGGCCAGTACAGCCGTGTGCAAAATATCCCGCGAGTCGATAGGGATGAGGATCCCCCGGCTGACGTCCCCTACCCGGTGCCCTGCCCTGCCGATCCTTTGAATTGCCGAAGAGACCGATGGTGGCACCTGAACCAGCACCACCTCGTCGAGTGTTCCGATGTCTATGCCCAGTTCCAATGAGTTCGTGGCGACTATGGCGCGCAGTTGTCCCGCCTTGAGCTTATTTTCCACTTCGGCGCGGATTTCGCGGGAGAGGGAACCATGGTGGGCATAGGCCAGGGGCGCCGGTTCACCCTCGTTGAGCAGATGGGTGAGCTTTTCACACAGCCGCCTGCTATTGGCGAAAATCAGGGTTGACCGGTTCCTTGCCACTATCTCCTTTATTTCGTCCACAAAAGGCTGCCAGAAATTATCGCGCTCATCCCAGCCGGCCGCAGCCTCGGGAAACCGAACGGTTATCCTGTAGTCTTTCTTTTGGGATGAGGAGACGATGCGCACAGGTCTGGCGCCGTATACGGGGCTTGCGGGCCCCCCCGTCATCCGGAACCCTCCGACGAATTCGGCCACGGTTTCAAGCGGCCTGACGGTAGCCGAAAGGGCGATACGCTGGAATTCGCCGGAAAGCGGCGTCAGCCGGTCGACTGCGGTGATCAGATGCACGCCGCGCTTGCTGTTGACCACCGCGTGAATTTCATCCAGGATAACGGTCCGAATATTGGTCAGCATGGACCGTCCGCCGTGGGAACTGAGCAGCAGGTTGAGGCTCTCAGGTGTTGTGATCAGGATTTCAGGGGGCTCGCGCAGCATGCGGCGCCGTTCGGACTGAGGCGTGTCGCCACTTCTTATGCCGACAGCGATGGAAGGCAAATGTTTTCCGGATCGCGCAAAGACTGATTTGAGCTCGGTGAGCGGCCCTGTGAGGTTTGAGCGGATGTCGTTATTGAGCGCCTTGAGTGGTGAAACATAGAGCACACTCAAACGGCCCGGAGTCCATTTTCCCGTTATCAGCTCATTTATGGCCCACAGGAAGGCGGCCATAGTTTTCCCGCTTCCCGTAGGAGCAGAGATGAGGACGTGCTCTCCTGCCGCAATTTGCGGCCAGGCAAGCCGTTGCGGTTCGGTAGGCATGCCGATGGCTTCGGCAAACCAACTCGCCACGAGGGGGTGGAAATAATTCAGGGCTGTTTGATTCATCTCCATATCGGTTTTAAGAATAAGATAGAATTGGTGAATAGTGAATAGCGAGTCCCGTTCCATGGGCCGAAAACAGACACGGATAGGCACGGATAGATCATTTCCTGTCTTCAAGGTCCCTGCGCCGTGAGGGACCAAGGTACGTCGGTCAAACGATAGACAGACTCTTTCCGACATTAATTCCTGCAAGAATCCCAAGTCTGTATCCGCTGATAATACAGCGAAACAACCAGCGAGAACCTTTGCAACCTATTGATTTCATTAGGTAGCCTTTTTTAGAAAACAGCAGAGCATGCAGGGAGCGGGGAGCAATGAAGGCAAAAGTAAAAAGGCAAAAGTAAAACAACAAAACACGGGTCGTGAGTCATGGGTCGTTTTCAACCGAAACCTCGTTCCATTGAAAATACAATCCAAATACAATGGACAGGGCGAACAAATTCATTGGCGTCGCAGTGAACAGTGAACAGAAAGAACCAAATCACAAATCCTCCAAATCCCAGCGATCAGAATTTTGCCATGGGAGATTTGGCGCTGCAAAACGGCAACGAGAAGCGGCAATAGAAACGGCAACGAGAAAAGGCAAAAGGAGCTTCGCAGTGAGGAGTGAGGAGTGAAGAGCCAGCAACCCGTACCCCCGAAGGCCGGCAACCAGAAGTTGAAAGGAGCAAAAAGCTCAAGCAGGGCTGACGGTGTGGTCCTTGCGATTTACCTCTTCATCTATTCACCCGCTCACCTGCATTTATCATTTATCATTTATCAGAACAGTGTGCGGGTGAGCTGGAAGCGGCGGACAAAGGATAGCGATCAGTGATGTGGAAAGGCAAAATTCTGAGGTTACTTAATTCCTGAATTTTCCACGAATACCTGAAGTTATAGCGGATTCCGATCTATACATAACGTCTTAACTAATTGCGCACAGTCTTTTAAGTGCGCTGCTTCCTTTATCCCATTGAAAAAAGGTGCTTTCCACTGCCTCGGCCAAATCGCTTAATTTCGGGAAGTAGCGGTTGTGGGTCGACAGCCGGCGAGTCAGCTTTCATACCCGCTCTATGGGATTTAACTCCGGGCTATAGGGAGGCAAAAATTCCAACGAAAATTTTGGCTCGTTGGTCTTAAGCCAGTCGTGGTTGCACTTGGCGTGGTGATACTGGGCATTATCAAGAATAACCACTACCCTTCTGTCTTTCTTGAAGCTTCTCATTTTCAGATGCTTGAGAAAACGGACAAAACTTTTGGCATTCAAAATATCTGCGCGATCAAAGATGAACTTGCCATCTCGAATCCGAACTGCCGCAAAGTAATTGATGCCTTCCCTTGTGGGGTGATGCAACATAATGGGATCTTTTGTCTCAGGGGGTACCCACATGCTGCATCTTGAGCCATGCTGCTGGAACCGCACTTCGTCCAGTGCCCATAATTCAATGCTCTCATCGCAAACCAGTGTCTGAAGTTTTTTTAAACCGACCCTGCTTTTCAGAGTCGACATTGGCGATTTTGGGCCGAGGTTTTCGAACTCTAAACCCAAATTGTCGAAAGAGCCTTTGGCATTGCCTCACGCCCAGGTTCAACTTCCACTCTTGAGCAATAAAATGAGACAGAGCGTTGCCATCCCAAATGTTTGTTCCAAGCCCAAAATCAAGCGGGCTCTTCCGAAGGGCGAGGTTGATCTCCTGAATATGCTGCTCACGCAAACGGGACGGTCTGCCCGGACGGTCTGCGTCAGCCAGTCCAGCAAAACCGTTCTCAACTGCTGTCCGTGGGCATGCGTGCTTTTCTGCTGGCAATCTCCCCAGACCGGCGGGCGCGATTAATGCTCCCAAGGGGCATGCTGTCGGGTGTCGAGTTCCCTGTGACATCGAAATATGTCGCTTCGCCGGCATCCAGCGGAAGCTGCGACTTCGATAGGAGTGTAAGCCTGGCGATCGTGTGGAAAGGCGCTTGCGCTTCGTTCCACTCGACGCTAGCGTTTTCGATCCAGAAGTTGGCGTCCCGACGCTTGCCCCAATAGCTCATCCTGCCGGCGTCGAGGAACTGGAGTCCAAAGTCGAAGCCGCTCATCTCGCTATCTTCCTTGAGGTGCCGGATCAGCTCTTCCTGCAGGGCGTTCGGGTTACTCCTTTGCAGAGGACGCACCGGATTGTCCTGGGACGGCGTAGCTGAATACTTCACAACATCGATCGGTCCGTGACGAAACGGTACCGTGCTCCAATAGCGCAGTTGCTGATAAGGTTTGATTGTCTGACGTGCCTGCAATTGTGCTAACACGAGGGTCCTCAGGACTCTCAACTTGTCACTGAACGGCAGCGACAACAGGCCGGCGGCCGGACTCGATGCAGTAAGTACCTTCATAGTCGCCAGAAATGCGCGTGCGTCGTTTATGGGCAGAGTCTTTGCGTTTTGCAGTGAAAAATCCTGTCGGCCAACGTTTGCGTCAGGAACAGCCGTGCCCTCCCGAGTGAGGTCGACGGAAAAAGACAACGATCGGACATCGGCCTTGAAATCAGAGTTTATACTCGGATCCGAGTTCGCAAACCGCACAATAGCGGGATATACGCCAGGCGTCCTGAAGATCCCCTTCGCGAGCAGCACCGCCAGCCCAGGGTCGCGTCCGACGGTAACGTCAAATACTTCGAATCGGGCTCGGGCGCAGACACCCTTTGCATGAGTTCCACGGCCAAGCGGCCGGTGTTGTTGGGCGGCAGCATTCGCCTGCATCAAGAGAACTTTCTCGACGATCTCCTCGATGTCAGACTGTTCCCTGGCGAGGTTCCGCTCGGCGTCGCTACCAGTCACTCCGAACCATCTGGTCAAGAACAGCATAGTGGTGAGCCCTCCTCGAAGCTTGTCTCACGGAACTCATCCCAGTTTAGAGATAAATTTGACTGCTGTGATGCTTGGCAGAAAGCAGTAGGCGGCGGCTCTCGTCGTAACGAAGCTTGAGAACCCTGTGATCTTGATCGGGGGGGACGCCATTCGCCTGGGGAATTACGAAAATGCTTTCCGCTGGGTCCTGAGTGCCAATCAGAGGATCCTTCGATTTAGGATGCAGTCTGACCGCCCCGGCGAATTCGCTGTCATTTACCCAT
>Ga0209517_10003177_pt1 | contig 22487 bp, 16 predicted proteins | sample PeaSoiMetSII2010_FD_187695 | JGI IMG/M metagenome (GOLD analysis project Ga0209517, IMG submission 187695) | Peat soil microbial communities from Weissenstadt, Germany - SII-2010 (SPAdes) (version 2) | ecosystem: Environmental > Terrestrial > Soil > Wetlands > Peat | place: Germany...
CATCGCCGCTGTGAAGCGTGGCGAAACCGTCTTCATCTCCGGAGGCGCCGGGGCTGTCGGCAGCGCCGCCTGCCAATTCGCCAAAATCCACGGCTGCACGGTGCTCGCCAGCGCCAGTTCTGAACAGAAGGTGGCCTTCCTGCGCGGCGAACTCAAGGTGGACTACGCCTTCAACTACCGCGACGGCGAGCCGCTGGATCATTTGAAGAAGGGCGCTCCGCAAGGCATTCACGTCTATTTTGACAACACCGGCGGTCCCCAGCTCGAAGCCGCTCTTGCTGCTCTGCGCAACTACGGCCGGGTCGCCATGTGCGGCGGAATCTCCGCCTACAACACGCCCGTGCCCGGCCCGCGCAATCTCATGCTCGCCATCGGCAAGCGTCTCCGGCTGGAGGGCTTTATCGTTTCCGACCACATCAAGGAGATGCCTGCGTTTCTGGCCGACGCTATACCCGCGCTCCACTCCGGAAAGCTCACCCCCCGCGAAACCTTCGTGGATGGCCTGGAGGCCGCGCCCGCGGCGCTGCTTGACCTTCTGCACTCAGGCGCCAGCAACATCGGAAAGATGATCGTCAGGCTGGGTGACTGATCGCGTCGCCGCAGCGTCAGGCCCTTGGCTCCCGCGAGCGCCCCAGAAAAAACGCCCCCCGGCTACGCTTGCCTGGATGAATTCCAGGTCTGGCCAACCGGAGGGGCGAGGAGCCGCAATCACAAGAAAACGGACTGGCTGCACGATCGTATGCACACGGATCCCTCCGCCTCACACAGGCCTGCTCCAGGCACATCTTCTGGACCGGCCTCCAATATAAAGGTCGCCTTCCATTTTCTATAGGTTCCATCGGGTACCATATTCCCGTCACCGAGGCTAAACCTTTATCAAGATTCAGGTTAATACCCTGTAGACAAGTCCAAAAGCGAGACGTATGATACGTAATACAGTTCGTTTCGTTCACTTGATTGCTTTGCAATTTGCCGCGTTCGAAGAGACAACCTGGCTGGATCTCTCGGGGATGGCCACGGTGATTTGGCTCCAGCCATTCCCTCCCTTCGGATACTTCAATTCCTCGTGGCCAAAGGGGCAAAGCGCACCGCATCCGCGAGCCCAGGAATGAAGCGCACTGGAAACACGGGGTAAGCCAGTGGGCACAAAATCGCTTCAAGAACTCCCGACCTCCTCCCCGCCACCCCCGGAGGCAGCAGCCGTTCGTGAGCAACTGGAGCGGCTGCTCGCGCACCCCCTCTTTTCCAATAGCAAGCGTTATCCGGTGTTGCTGGCCCACACCGTAGAGCAAACGCTCAGAGGCAACGCAGCCGAGCTCAAGGAACGCAGCATCGGGATTGACGTCTTCGGCCGGTCCCCCAGTTACGACGCCAATGCCGATCCGGTGGTGCGCATCACCGCGGGCGAGGTGCGCAAGCGGCTGATGCAGTATTACTACGACTCCGCCCATGACGGGGAACTGGTCATCGAACTCCCCAGTGGCTCTTACGTTCCGGCCTTTCGCGCAGCCGAAATTCCGCCCGAGCCGCAAGTGGCCCCACCCCCGCCTGAAACAGCGCCCCAATCTGCCGCCCCGGCGCCCTACCCCGTGCCGCACCGGCCGGTTCCCCGGCGCCGCTGGCTGTTCCTTGCCTTTCTCATCGGATTGGCCATCGCCACCAGCTTTGCCGTTGGCTGGCAGTTGCGCGATTTTCGAGATTTGAAGCCCGCAAGCTCCATCGACCGCTTCTGGGCGCCTATCACCGATGGCACCACAACGGCCACTTACTGCCTGGGCGAGCCGGCAAAGAATATTGACGTCGGATCCATCAATTCCTTCGATGCGCCGGCAAGCGGGCCGCCGCCCGGGCCCCTTTACTTCCGCCTGCACATGTCAGGGCATCTGGCCCTGGCCGATGTCATTACTCTCACCCGCACCGCCGCGGCCCTGGAAACACGCCACAAGGCCTTCCGCGTGCTTCCCGCCTCCGAGGCCAGCTTCGCGCAGCTGCGCGAGGGCCCCATCGTCCTCATTGGAGGCTTCGATAACATCTGGACGTTGCGCGTCACGCAGAAGCTGCGCTTTGGCTTCAATTCCAAAGACGGCGTTGCCATCATTGTTGACCGCAAGAGCCCGCAGCAAACCTCATGGGCAACCGCCTGGGATCTGCCTTATGAGAAGCTCTCGCGCGATTACGCCATCGTGGCACGCATCCACGACGCTACCACCGGACAGCCCGTGATCGTCGCCGCCGGAATCTCGGAAGAGGGCACTGAGGCGGCCGGAGAAATTCTCTACAACCCCGTCTATCTCGACTCCCTGATCGCCAAACTCCCCTCCAACTGGGAACAGTTGAATATGGAGGCGGTCATCGGGACACAGGTCATCGAGGGCCATCCCGGCCCGCCCAACATTTTGGCCGTTGAGACCTGGTAAAAGATTGCTGCGGCTGAACGCGGCGTGATCCCACCCGCATGAGTATGCGTTGTGGACCTCGAAGAGGAAAGTCACGCGCGAAACATCGTCTCGAGGTAAGGCGCCCCGAGAATTGTTCAAGCCGGACTACTTCGATTTAGCCTTCTGCGCGGCCCACCGCTTGCGCTGCGCATCGGCAATCCGCTTGCGCGCCTCGGGGCTCAACACGCGGCGCTTTTTGCCCTTCGCCTTGGCGGCCGTCTTCTTCGCTTTGGGCGTAGCTGCCGTCTTGGCAGCTACGCCGGTGTTGGCCAGCAGGGTGCGAATCTGCGTCAGCCGTGCAATTTCCGCGTCAATTTGAGTAAGAATCGATTCAATAGCCATTAGTCAAGCATAAATCAACTTCTCGCTTTTGCACAATTACTCCGTGCAAGTTGTCGCACTTACTCACCTGGTCCGGGGTAATTCACTCTGCCTTTCCCACCGTCTTCTCCAAATAGGCTTTCTGCAGTACAAAGAACGCCGCCTTCTTCTGCCCTTGGTCGGAGATAAGTCCCTTGCGATTGAATCCATCCTGGATGCCCGCAAGGTTACGCGTCGGCGAACGGAAATCCATCAGTACCCATGCGCTCAAACCTCTAAGCTGCGGAATGCGATTGAACATTCCCAATTGATGCCGATAGATATTGGCCTGGTACTCTTCCGTCCAGCGCTCGTTCTCCGCGCCGTGCAGGCCGGCCTTGGCGCCGCCGCCAAACTCGCTCATGATCAGCGGTTTGTTGTAGTCCACGCGCCACTCGGTTGTATCCGCGCCCTCGGGAGTCTGCTCGTACCACCCTACATATTCGTTGGCCCCGATAACATCCAGCGCCTTGCCCAGCGAATCGTCGACTATCTTCGTATGTCCCTCGGTGCGCACCAGCAGCGCCGCTGTAATCAAACGTGTCGGATCGAGTTCTCGCGCATGCTGCGCAAGCGTCTCGATGAATCGTGTCCGCGTTTCGTTGTTCGGCGTCTCGTTCGCCATCGACCAAAGGATGATGGCCGCATGATTGCGCGATGTTTCGATCTCCTCGTCCAGTTGCTGCTCGGCCTTGGACAAAACCTTCGCATTGTCGAACTGGATTGCCCAGTACACAGGATTCTCCGACCACACCAGCAATCCCATGCGGTCGGCCGCGCGCAGCATCGTCTCATCGTGCGGATAATGCGCCAGCCGCACATAGTTCGCGCCCAGTTCCTTGGCCCAGCCAAGCAATGTCTCCGCATCCTTGTCGGTGTACGCGCGCCCGCCGCGGAATGGCGCCTCCGCATGGATGCAAACCCCGCGCAGAAACACCGGCCTCCCATTCAGCAGAATCTCCGTCCCTCGCGTCTCCACTGTCCGAAATCCAATCAGATCCTCAATCGCATCCTGCCCCGCACTCACCTTCACCTTGTAAAGCTTCGGCGTCTCCGGCGACCAGCGCTCCAAACCCTTCACTTCCATATGAATTGCGGCGCGCCCATCCTCGCCTGCAACCGAGGCGGTCTTCGCGGCTAACTCCGTTATCTCCACCTCAACCTCTGCCCCCGCCTGCCCGCCCGCCACATGAACCCAGCCTTCAATCGTCGAACCCGCGCGGCGCGCAAGGTGCAGATCGTATTGATCGATGAAAGCCTCGGGTACTTCAATCAACGAAACCGTGCGAGTAAGTCCGCCATAGTTCCACCAATCGGTCTTGAGCGTAGGCACTCCGTCCTCGTGTCGCGTGTTATCCACGGCAGCCACCACCACGTTGCCGCCCGCATGCACCTCCTCTGTCATGTCACAGTTGAAGCTCGTGTAACCGCCCTCGTGCTCGCAGACTTTCTTCCCATTCACCCAGAACCACGACCGGTAATTCGCCGCACCCACATGCAGGAAGATATGCGTATGCTCCCTGGGCTGATAAGTGAAGTCGCGTTCATACCAGACGGGGCCTTCATAGTAAAGCAGCGATTCGCGCTGCGTATTCCAGTCCCCGGGCACCTTCAACGCCGGCGACTTTGCAAAGTCATACTCGATTGGCCTGGTGTCGCCCGCCTGCTGCTTCTGGTTGCGGAAGTAACTCGAAAATCCATTCGAGTAAGGATCGACAATCGTCGCCCAATCTCCATTCAGCGAAATAGCCGGCCGCATGTCCGCGCCAGTCAGGACAATCGGCGCAGGCATGGGCGCAGGCGCCTCTTGTGCTCGCGATAAGTGAGAGCCCGCAAACACAACCATCGCGGCAAACAAAACCATCGCAGCGCGCACCACCGCGCTGGACCCTCTGAACATGCGAGCAAACAACAGTTTCATTCCGGAGCCTCGTATCTGTGCGATTGGATGGGAGACCTCGCACCATTTCATCCGGCGGCAGTAGTATCTCCCTGCGAACTCGCAATCTTATCGCCTCTGAGACCAGCCTGTACACTGCGCAGCCGCTGCCTGAATGCGTTGCAAAGAGAAAAGGGGACAAGCCTTGCAGCCTATCCCCTTCATCGAGCGATCAGTCACAGTTTCCAGGCCCGGCCTATGCGCCCAGATACATCACATGCACATAAGTGCCAAGCCGGACGTTGTAGGCCAGGTACCAGCCCGGATGATCGGAATCCTCATAGATCACGATCTGATCGGAATCCCAGAGCCAGCCGTCGCAGTAAATCGCGTCTGCCGGCGAAACGCTCCAGAACCAGTTGTTGAACCAGAAGCGCCCCGGTCCGCCGCCGCCAATCCGCCATACGTGTCCGCGTCCAAACCCGCCCTCGAAGCGGCCATGCTCCCACGGGTGATCCACATGGTAGCGCACATCGTCCCGGCCTGTGTCGTGGCCTACCCAGGTCTTTCCGTCCACGTGCGGCGCATTGGGATGGCCCGGCTTGTCGCTGTAGTTACGATTCGGTTCCACCGCGTGCGGCGTACCCTTCACCGGCGCCGGTCCGGCCTTCGGAATGGATTGATGCTTAGCAGCGCCGCCTTCGTCATGATGCTGGGCAAACGCCGGAACAGCAAGAACGAGCAACGCTGCAAAAGCTAGCTGAACAGTCTTCATCGTTTCCTCCAATTGCCTTCAGGGAAATCACTTATGCTCTGCTCCGTCAATCCCCTTTGGCGGAGCACCACAAACATTAGATGAGACACAGTTCGGAAAAGCAAGTTGCGTTTCAACAAAATCTGCGCCCTCGATGCCCTTCTCTCACCGCCGCGGCGATCCTGTGAGTCAGCCCCCTACGCTCCCACCGCTACCGGCGCCCGCCGCCACGCATACAGCGGGAAGCGGTTGGCCAGCTCGGCTACTTCCTGCCTAATCCGCTCCAGCGCCGCATCGTCGCTGCGCTTGTCCAGCGCCTTGGTCATCCACGCCGCAATCAGCCGCATCTCCGGCTCCTTCATGCCGCGCGTCGTCAGCGCCGGCGTGCCCACGCGAATGCCCGAGGGCTTCAGCGGCGGATTCGTATCGTACGGAATCGCGTTCTTGTTCACCGTGATCCCCGCCTTGCCCAGCGCCAGCTCCGCCTCTGAGCCCAGAATCCCCTTCTCGAACACATCCACCAGCATCAGGTGGTTATCCGTCCCTCCGGAAATAATCCTGAAGCCTGCCTCCGCGAGCGCCGCGGCGAGCACCTTCGCGTTGGTCACCGTCTGCGCCGCATAGGTCTTGAACTCCGGCCGCAGCGCCTCGCCCAGAGCCACCGCCTTGGCCGCCACAATGTGCATCAGCGGCCCACCCTGCTGTCCGGGGAACACCGCCTTGTCCACCGCCTGTGCCAGATCCTGCCCGCAGATGATCAACCCCGCCCGCGGCCCGCGCAGCGTCTTGTGCGTGGTGGTCGTGGTAATCTGCGCGTGCGGCACCGGCGAAGGGTGCACCCCGCCCGCCACCAGCCCGGCAATGTGCGCCATGTCGAAGATGTACACCGCGCCCACCTTGTCGGCGATCTGCCGCATCCGCGCAAAGTCCCACAGCCGCGGATACGCGCTGCCCCCGCCGATAATCGCCTTGGGCTTCTCGCGCAGCGCAATCGCCTCCAACTCGTCGTAGTCGATCAGCTCCGTATCCCGCCGCACCTGGTAGAACGTGGGCCGGTAGAGCTTGCCGCTGAAGCTGAGCCGGTGCCCGTGCGTCAGGTGCCCGCCGTGCGCCAGGTCCAGCCCCAGAATCGTGTCGCCCACCTGCAGCACCGCCGCATACGCCGACGCATTCGCCTGCGAGCCCGAGTGCGGCTGCACATTCACGTGCTCTCCGCCGAAAAGCTGTTTCGCCCGGTCCCGCGCCAGGTTCTCCACCACGTCGGCATACTGGCAGCCGCCGTAGTAGCGCCGCCCCGGGTACCCCTCGGCATACTTATTGGTAAAGATGGAGCCGGCCGCCTCCAGCACCGCCTCCGACACGAAGTTCTCACTGGCAATCATCTCCAGCCCCTCGTGCTGGCGGAGAGTTTCATGGTCAAGGGCAGCGGCCACAGCGGGGTCGGCCTGGGCGAGGGTCAAAGAGATACGGTCACTCATACAACGATTCTAGCCGCATTCACCCCTCCCTTCACCATCGGAAATCAGCTCCTCGCTTTTGCTTTATGAAATCCAAAAAACGTCCTCCTGCCGATTTGAGCCCGCCTCAGCCCTTCGCGCCTGCCTCTATCTGAGTAAACTTGTACCAGCACTCTGCAGCCGAGGTTCATGTGAAATCCCCCCGCAACCCACACCTTCGGCTCCCGCACCTTGCCTGGGTGCCCCAGGTCTCGGGGTCCCCGGCGACAGGTCCTCGTCGCTGGGGTGAGGTCTCGCGTTTGAGACCTGGGAGATCAAATATCAACACGGCCTTAATGCTCGCATTCCTCGCCGTGGCCCTCATCCCCGCCCGGGCCCAGGCCCCCGTCACTCCGCCCACCCCCATCGACCCCGCACTTCTGGCCAAAGCCAACGCCGGCGACCTGGCCGCCGAGCTCAAGGCCGCCGACGCCTACGCCGCCGGCAACGGCGCTCCCCGCGATCCCCGCCAGCTCGCCGCCGACTATCAGCAGGCCGCCCTCTTTTACCGCAAAGCCGCCGGCCAGGGCAGCATCCCGGCCCAGATTCACCTCGCCGATCTCTATCGCGACGGCCGCGGCGTCACCCGCGACACGGCCCAGGCCGCCGCCTGGTACCGCAAGGCCGCCGAGCAGGGCGACCCCGGCGCGCAGGGCACTCTCGGCATTCTCTACTCGGTCGGCATGGGCGTCACGCGCGACGACGTGGAAGCCTACTTCTGGCTCGACCTCGCCACCGCCGTCCCCGGCCCCAACCAGGCCCGCTACATCGCCAACCGCCAGAGCGTAGGCGAGCACATCACCACCGACCAGCAGTCCCAGGTAGAAGACCGCGTCGCCGCCTGGAAAGCCGCCCACCCCCGCCCCACACCCGCCCAGTAGCCCGAACCCAACATCCTCTCGCCAGAGAGAGTCCTCCCTGGGGACATCGGCGTTACCCGCCGCCGATCCGCTCTTCCCGGCGGTATTCTGTTTGCCCGGCGCCACCACAGCCCGCGCTTCGGCCTCCTTTTGGAGTACCCTCATACTTAAGCTTCTGTTTCCAGGTGCTCGAATGCGCACACACTGTCTGCTGATCTCGGCCGCCCTGGCCGCTATTTCGATCGGCGCGTTTTCTTCCGAGCCGCACATGCCGCCTGCCCAGCAACCCACAACAGCCGCTGGCAGCCCTGCCGCAGTCGCCGTCACCATGGACAATGCCGTCGCCGCCTACCGCAAAGTCATCGTGCTCATGGATGGAGCTGCCGTTCTCGACGAGGGAAACCGCGAGCGGGTTCGCACCGCGGCCTGGATTCTTTTCGAGGAGAATGGCAACCGTCTCGCCAAATTGGAACATGACCTTCGCGCGGATCTGGGCAAGCAAGGCTCCCCGCTCGTCGCAGCGTTTCTCGCTCGCCTGGAAAGCGATGCCGGTTTCCGCGATGCAGACAAGCTCGCCTTCCGCGATCTCCTCGACGGCCTCGCCACTGTCTCTCCCGCGGAAGCCCCCAGCGATCCTTTGCGTAAGCGCATCGCCGACGATGCCGCCTCTTTGGAACAGATCCAGACTCTCTACCAGAAGGAGATTTCTCAGGTTTTTTCCGGATTTGAGACGCGCGGCATGACACTCCACCGCGAGGCCTGGGAGCATTACGTTGCCTTCCTCAAAACAAGATACAATCGCGAAAAAATCCTCAGGGAATCCGCATCGAAACTTCCTCCTGCCGAATCGCGCGGCGGTGCAGCGGCCAAAAGCAAGCTGGAAATATCCGGGACCGAATTTCCTCTGAAGACCCTCGCCCTGACCTTCGACGACGGTCCGCACCCACGCTACACCGACCAGGTGCTCGCCATCCTCAAAAAGTATGGCCTTCATGCCGTCTTCTTTGAAATCGGCAGGAATGTGGGAACTGCCAACGACAAGAACGAAGTGACCCTGGGCCCCGAAGCCGCCGTCAGCCACCGGATTCTCGAATCGGGCTCGACCATCGGCAATCACACCTACACCCATCCCGTCCTTCCCAAGCTCGATCAGGCCGATCTCTCCAGGGAAATCGATTTCACCAGCGCGCTTCTGACTGACGTCCTGAAATCGCCGCCTGTTCTCTTTCGTCCTCCTTACGGCGCCGCGAACGCAGACATTCTCTCCGAGATTCAGGCTGACAAGATGAAAACCGTCATCTGGAACGTCGATTCCGAGGACTGGGCAGATCCGGTGCCAAATTCCGTCGCGCAGCGGGTGATTACCGAGGTCGAGAAGCAGCAACGCGGCATCATTCTGTTTCATGACATTCACAAGGTCGGTCTCGACGCACTTCCGGTTGTTATCGAGACCTTGCTGGCCGATGGATACAAGTTCGTCTCGTGGAATGGCACGGCCTTCGGCCCCCCCGAAACGCGCGGCGATCAGCCTGAAGTGGCTGCCGCTCCGCCCGCGGCTCAGCCGTATCACGAAAGTTGGGCGGCTATTATCGGCATCGACGACTACGTCAACTGGCAGAAGCTGCAATATGCAGCCCACGATGCCCTTGGCGTGAAGGATCTGTTGATTCAGAAATACAGCTTCAAGCCAGACCACGTATTTACCCTGCTCAATGGCCAGGCCACGCGCCAGAACATCCTTTCCCTGCTGGGCGACAAGCTTGGCGATCCCACAACGGTGCAGCATGAGGATCGCGTCCTCGTCTTTTACGCAGGCCATGGCGCTACGCGCAAGCTCGCCTCCGGCCGGGATCTTGGCTACATCATTCCGGTTGACGCGGACCTGACGGATTTCGAAGGCACCGCCATTTCCATGACGAATTTCCAGGACATCTCCGAAGCCATCCCCGCCAAGCACGTGCTTTTCGTCATGGACTCCTGCTACAGTGGGCTGGCCCTCACCCGTGGCGGCGTGGCGCTGCCCTCGCAAAACTACCTCAACGAAATCTCCCGCCGCGAGGCCCGCCAGATGTTTACCGCCGGCGGAGCCGACCAGCAAGTAGCCGACAACGGCCCCAACGGGCACTCTGTCTTTACCTGGACCTTGCTTCAGGGGCTCGATGGCCGCGCCGATTTGAATGGCGACGGCGTCATTACTGCAACTGAGTTGGCGGCGTACGTTACTCCCGCTGTCTCTGCCCTGTCGCATCAAACGCCGGATTTCGGCAACCTGCCCGGTACAGAAGGAGGAGACTTCATCTTCAATCTGAAGCATGAGACCGAATTCCTGAATGGAGATTCGGCCCAGCTGGACGATGAGGCGATCAAAGTAAACGCCGACCTTGAAAAGCTCCGCAGCCAGATGCGCGAAGAAGAACTCAAGAACGAAGAGCTCCGCAAGCAACTGGCGGCTGCGAAGGCGCAATTGAAACAAGACGCACAGCCCTCAACTGCCGTTCCATCGCCTGGTTCCGCGGCTGCCGCTACTTCGGCAACGGCCGCCTCCGATGCCGTCCAAAAGTCTGCGGTCAAGCCGCCCTCCGAGACTGCCGCCGCCGCCAACGACGAGGGCATGCGCCTTTACAAGGAAAAGAGCTATGCGGATGCCGCCGCCAAGTTTACCGAAGCTTCCCGTTTGCAGCCAGCCAGCGCTCTGTTCGCCAACAACGCCGGCTTCGCCTTCTTCCGCATGGGCCAGTACGACGAGGCCGCGAAATGGTTTTTGCAGACGATTGCTCTCGATCCGAAACGCGCCATCGCCTGGCTGAATCTCGGCGATGCCTACCTCAATCTGCAGAAGAAACCCGAAGCCAAAGACGCCTATCAGAAGTTCCTCGCTCTGTCTCCGAACTCCAAGAGCGCCCCAGACGTCCGCGAAAAGTTGAAATCCCTTCCCTGACGCAGCCTTAGGCACACCTGCCCAATCACCGGTCACCCGGAATCCCAGACACTGGCCGACTTTTGGGGAGTAATCACCTTCGGTGGGTGGGTTGGCAGATTTAGCGCTGATCTAAAACACCCAGCGGCACGCCTGCAACGGCGGCGCACTGCACGTTGCCAGCCGGAGATTCAAACCGCTTCTTGACATCCCGGCCCGAGAAGTGAACTGCTTCCTTCTCCACCGCCTTACTGCGAGGGCGGTCGCGGCGGGAGAGGATCGTGCATGCTCTTCGGCGCCTGAGCTTGCGGGAAGCGCTGAACGTTACCTGCCGCCGCTTGCTGCGGCGCCGGCCGCTGGAATTCCGGCGTCTCAGCAGGAAGCGTAAATGTCATGGTGCGCCCCATCTGGATCATCAAGCGGCGATTGATCTCCTTGCCGTAGTCCGAATTCTCGAGCTCCGATGCGGGCACATTCACTGTCGTGAGCGAGTCCCGCGGACCCACGTACAGCATCGCGTCCGCCGCCGCCGCCATCTTCAGCGAGCTTGCCTGACCCATGCCGCCAGTCAGCACCGGTATTGCCGGCAGATCGCCTACCCAGTTGCCAGCAAGAGCAACGATCGCGGGTGTCTTCCAGGAATCGAAGCGCGGATCCACGTCGTCGTAAGCGCCGACCACGTTCGTGCCGAACACCACGAGATAAGGATCAGCTCCCAATGCGCGCAGTTTCTGCTCAATGAGCTCCGGTCCATTCGCCCGCCGGAAGTGGCCCGCGCCCATGATCAACAGCGCGCGATGGCCCTTCGCCAGTACATCGTCCTCCACCACTTGCGCGTACCACTCATCGCGATGTGCGACGAACGGGCCCAGGTCCTCCTTGTCCTTGATCTTCTCCCAATCGGCATACGGATCGCCGAGCAGCAGCCGCACCTTGTGGCTGCCGGACATCCGGTTCGACTCTCGGACCGCCTGGTAAAACTCGGCGTAGACCGGCGATACCGGCCCAACCGCACCGACAATGTTGCGCCAGGCCTTCTCGACCTGCGCCATAGGCACATCTTCACCCGCGATCCACCGATCCACTGATTTCTGATAGAGGGAGTTTCCGAACTCGACAACGATGTCATCCACGCGCGCGTGAAAGGCCGGATCGCGAACCAGGCTGCAGAGCCAAGCGTATTCCTGCTTGTTCGCGTGGGTTTCGCCGAACATCACGATCTTATGTGTGTTGATCGCGTCGACCATCGCAGAGGTCGCATCCCGCACGCTTGGCGCCATACTCGCGGCAGGCGCGGAAGCAGGCTGCTGCATCATGTAGAACGACGCAAGCCGCATTGAAGACTGGTGGGATTTCTTCACCGGCGGCTGCGTCTGCGCCTGCCGCAGGAATCCAGCCTCGCACGCGTACCGCACATTGGCAAACCAGCTCATCATGCATCCGAACGCGCCCGTCGAAAGAGCTACCGCGCACATCAGCGCGCCAAGGCTCAGCCGTGCTTCATCCGCCACGCGAATCATCGTTCCGTCAGCCTGCGCAGGCGCTGCTTTTGCAAACGCGCGCCGGGGAAGCGCATAGAGCTGCGGAACCCCGAATAAAAGATCGTGGAGCACGTCGGCGCAGAGCCGCATTCGGGCCATCACTCCGCGCTCATCGCGAAAACGATCCCGCAGCAAGCGCGCACATTCCGCCCCGTACTCGCGGCGAAACTGCGCCGGATAAAGTGCCAGCAAACCCGACAGGAGCGGCTCAGACATATTCACCTCGCAGGATGTCCTTGGTGCGCGCGACGCGCAGCACGCCCGCAAGCCGTTCGGCTTCGTCGCGCGCCATTTTGCGCCCGGCCGCGCTGATCCGGTAATAGCGCCTGCGCCCGTCCTGGCTATCATCGTGGGCGGGCGCATCTACTTCTTCAACCAGGCCGCCTTCGAGCAGTGTCTGGATGGAGCCGTAGAGGGTCGCCGGACCTAGGCGCATGCGCCCTTCGGTCTGTTCCGCTACATGGCGCATGATGGCGTAACCGTGCAGCGGTTGATCTGCCAATGCGAGCAGAATCTGAAAGGCGACAGAGGGAAGTGGATCGAGTTTTCGTCTGGGCATGGAAGCGCTCGTTCAACGATCTATCGTTAAACGACTGTACGACCGATCACGCGTCTATGTCAACGGCTTGTTGCTAGGATTCATACCGATGCGTTCTGGTTCTCAGCAGTGCATTCGAGACGTCATATATCTCGCCGACTCGACAGGATACGTAACGGGAAACGCCCATGTCGCCAGAAGGAACCCTCGGTTGTTGCAGAATCACAGATGCCCTTAGCGAGCACAAGCAATTCGAACGCTCCGGGTTCCCGGCGTGCAATCGGCTGACCGGAAGCAACTCTTCCTTCCCCTGGCGCGCAAGCGCCGTCTGCCCCACTGCAGGTGGTTTGCAGATTATTTCAATCCCCGGGCGCACAATAGGTTTCGAGTGGATGAGCGAGGTAGACCGCAAGGGCAGCCCGACTCGGCATCGATGAAGAGAATGGCTGGACCTTTCGGGTTGGAAACAGCCCGTCCGGACCGGGCCCTACCCCCCAGCCCATGAGCGCTAAGATAACCAGTTGGTAGCCCTATGCGTTGTGCAGTTTCTAGTTTGATTACCCCACCCGTAGCGTACCAAGCTGGTTCAAAGTGGTTGGCGAAGCCTTAGCTTAGCGCCTATGACCCCCCAGCCCCCCACTTTCGTCCCACCCCCATGAAAACAAGCACGTTACACTAATAATGACCAGTTTCGCCTATCGAAATAAAGGACTTACGCGATTTTGAGATTTTGAAAACCTGCTGGCGAGCCTCGGAAACTGGAGATCCGCTTTAGCGCGAGACAGCTTCCTCTTCCACCTCGACGGTTGCCGCGCCCGCAACCTCGGCCGCCGCCTTCTCTTCCCGCAGCGCCTTGAACGCCCGGTAGACGAACCAGCCGAGATACCAGCCATCAATGAACTTGTACGGCGTCTCTCCGGTGGTGTAGTGTCCGCAGGGGAGTACCCGGGCCTCGAAGTTCACCCCGTAGTGGTTGAACGCCTCCACCACCTGCAGCGAGTACTCTTTGGGAAAGGTCAGGTCGTAGTTGGCGTAGACCAGCAGCACCTTCTTGCCTGGTCCGCCGGCCTCGGGACCGGCAAACCGGTCGTAGTAGCTGCAAGGGCTCACCGCCGACCACAGCGCCCGCACACGATCCTGGGTGAGCCCTGCCTCTTCCAGCGCCTGCTTCACGTGGCGCGTACTCTGCCCCGCCCAGGTCACATCGCCAAATGCCGTCGACGCATGGTTGAAGGCGTTCACGCGGATGCGCTTGTCGAAGGTGCTGGCAAGAAAGGCATAGCAGGAACCGAGGCTGGTACCCAGCACGCCGAAGTGCTCGTAGCCCTGCTCTTCCAACCAGTCCAGGCAGCAGCGAATATCCACCACCGCTTGCCTGCAAGCCGCCAGTGTCCGCCCGATGTTGGCGCTGACCGAGTAGTCTGACCGCTCCAACTCCGCCGGCCGGCGAATATCGTGGTAGGGCATCGACAGCCGCAGCGCCGAGACCCCCATACGATTGAAGATGGCGCACAGCGAGTTGTGGCTGAAGCCGTCGGAGTTCCACTGCGGCAGCACCACGATGGCCTGCTTAGGCCGTTTCGGGTCCTTGTGCGCCGGCGCGGGGTACCAGCGCGCATTCACCACGTCGTTTTCGGGATAAGGCGAGCGTTCCGGCGAAGTGAAGCGCAGAAATTGCGCCGGCGGGAGCTTTCCCTCCGCCGCCTGCTGCTTGATCGCCTCGTCCTGGGCCAGCGTCTCCGGGCGCACATTGGTGGGGTAAAGCTGCGGATGCCGCTCTTCCAGGCGGAAGTCGGTAGGCCGCTCGTAGCCGAAGAATTCGTCCCCGTGGCGGATGAGGAGCTCATTGATGCGCACCATGGCCGCTTCGGCAGCAACCGGATCGTGCACGACATCCGTGTCCGGCATGGCGGTCCCGAAGCCGTGCGACTCCAGAAAAGGCTCAACCCACTCAAAGCCCCATTCCAGCGGGCGCACCACGCGGTTCTCGTCGCGCATGGTGAGCCGCGTCTCCCACTCGTACATCCAGCGCGCGTATCTCTCTTTAAGCATGGTTACACTTCAAGTTTATCAGCGCGCGAGGCGGGCGCTGCTCGGGCAGCTCAGAGCCGTGGCGTAGATCACAATCGTGGCGCAGATCTACGCGGATCAATCCGCTGGCGGAGCTTTGAATGCCCACCACAAGCTGAGCGCGGTCAGCACCACAATGATCCCCAGCGAAGTCACGCAGTAGATGCAATAGACCTCGAGAACGTACTTCTCGATGTAGGTCAGATAGAGCGAGAATCCCAGCGCAGCCAGAGCCAGCCCGGCCACCAACCGCCGCCGCCTGGCCAGCGCAAGGCCGGCCAGCGCCAGGTAGCCCGCAATGCCGATCGCCGCCACCGGAATGTGCGTGATCTCCGCAAACGGACTGTGGTTCACAATGCCGCAATCCCACTTGGCATTGATGTCGCACGGCTCGACCGCGGTGGAATAGTGAACCTGCAGCGCCAGCGCGGAAACCACCACGCCGGCCAGGGCCAAAAGAGCAATCAGGTAGCGCATCGTCTTGAGTCTGATGTTACCAGAGGCCCTTGCGGGTGGCGCGTGCGCCATGCCGCTGCGGGGTACGATAGACAGATGGAGCAGACCCCTCGCGGCGGTAAGCGCATCGCGTTCTTCGGCGGAAGTTTCGATCCTCCGCACCTCGGCCACCTGGCCGTGGCACGAGCTGCCCGCGCGGCGCTTGCGCTGGATACGGTCCTCTTCGCTCCGGTCGGTGCGCAGCCCCTCAAGCCCGAGGGTCCGACCGCCAGCTTTGATGATCGCGTTGCCATGACCCGCTTGGCCATTGCCGGCGAGCCGGGCTTGTCCGTTTCGCTTGTCGATGCACCCAAGCCCACCGCCACGCCCAATTACACTGTCGACACCCTACTGCGTCTGCGCGCCGAATTGCCTGCAGACGGAGTGCTTTATTGCCTCATGGGCGCGGATTCGTTCCTCGGCCTCCGCCGTTGGCACAGCGCGGCACAGATCCCGTTCGTTGCCCCTCTTGTTGTGGCCTCACGCCCCGGCCAGCCGCTCGACGATCTGGTGGCCGCTCTGCCACCTGGCCTGACCATGGAACCCGCTCCCGCCTCACTGCATCCAGGCCCCGCACCGCCCGCCTCTGCCCTCGATCTCCGCTCTTACCTGCTGCGCAATCCCGCCGGAGAAAGCTCCCCGCTCTACCTGCTGCCAGGGCTGCACGTCGACATCAGTGCCTCCCAGATCCGAGACCAGATTCAGGGCGCGTCTCGATCTTCCGCACCGGAGCCCCGGCTCCTTCCCATTGCAGTATTGGATTACATCCGCAGCCGGGAGCTCTATCGGTAGCCCTTTTGGCTGCTCACGGCTTGCCCCGGCCCATGCGAGAGACTACGATTGAGTTTGGAGACCGTTTCTACCGAATGACAACAAGCGAAGCACACCAGCAAATCCGTATCCTCGTTCAAGCCGCCGCCAAGGCTTGTGAAGACAAGAAAGGCGAAAACACCCGCATCCTGGAGCTCGACCCCATCGACGCCGGCTTGTCCGACTTCTTCCTCATCACCTCTGCCACCAACGACCGCCAGGCCATCGCCATTGCCGACGAGATCGAGCATCGCCTCAAGAAGGAATTCGGCGTCCTGCCCAACTCCGTCGAGGGTCGCCGCAAGGGCGATTGGATCCTGCTCGACTACGTCGACTTTGTGGTTCACGTGTTTCTCACCGAGCGCCGGGCTTTCTACGACATCGAACGCCTGCGCAAGTCCGCACGCCCCGTTTCCCCGGCCGAGTTCGACGCCGAGCTGAAGGCCGCGCTCGCCGCCAGAACCCTCGCCGCCCGCAAACAGGCCTCGGCAAAGACCGCCGCGGCCAAAGCCGCCCCCGAGGCCAAGCCGAAGAAGGCCGCGAAGAAAGCGCCCAAGAAGGCGCCGGCAAAGAAGGCTGTGGCGAGGAAGGCCGCGGACAAGGCCACTGCGAAGAAGCCTATCGGCAGGAAAGCCTGAGCCAGCCTTCGCTTCCGCGACTTGCAGGAAGCGAACAAGGGACCAGCCAGCGCGTTGTCCGAGGATAAGGAAGGGCGCCTCGAGAGGCGCCCTTCGTTGTGATTCGGGATTGGGTTTCGAGACTTGCTTTCCTTTCAGCCTCGCAGCTTAGAATTCCAGACGCAGCGAGAGCTGCAGCACGCGGGCTCCATTGTTGGAGTTTCCAGACGGGGTCACCGTGTAGCTGATCTGGCCGAAGCCTGGTCCACGCTGATAGTCCTGTTGGTCCAGGCCATTGAACACATTTTCCGCGGGTCCTTGGAAGTTCGGATGGTTGAAGGCGTTGAATGCGTCGGCACGGAACTTCAGATTGACCTTTTCCGCGTAGACGGGAAATGTTTTGGCCAGGCCCAGGTCACCATTGAAAAAGCGCGGGCCGCGGAAGCTGTTGCGCGGGCCGATCTTGAATGCAATCGGTCCCTCAAACGAACCGGCCGCCGCCGTGGCGTTGGCGAAGTCGCTGACCCCGCCGCCGGGGTGCTTCGTCAGATGCGTGGCGATGAGCGAGCGATTGGTGCCAATGTAGATTGGAGGAGCATCGTTGGAATAGCTGGCAACGAAGGCGTTGGAGTTCGCTGACCACGGGTAGCCGGTATGCCATTCCCCGACACCGCTGATGTCCCATGCACCGATAAATTCGTTGAGGAGATGGGAAGCATCGCCGAGGAACATCCTGCCCCTGCCGAACGGCAACTCGTAGGTGGCATCCGTAGTAATGTAGTGCCTTATATCGAAGTCGGAGCTGGCGCGGCACTCGCGGGGGCGTATGGCGTCGCAAACCAGGCCGATGCCGCCGATACCCGTATCGCCCGCGGAGTTGGCGAAGAAGGAGATATTGTCGATGGAGTGCGCCCAGGTGTAGTTGAAGTCGTAATGGATACCGTGCGACATGTTCTTCTGCAAGGTAACCAGCAGGCCGTGATAGGCTGAAAATCCCCCGCTGGTGTAGAACGTGTTTTCAGAGAATTGGGCAGCGGACCCGACGTTATACGGAGTAACGGTAGAGAGGGCCTGAACGAAGTCGCCGAAATCGCCGTTATAGACGAGGCCGCCGACGGCCGAAGCGAGAAATGCCGTGTTGCTGGAATATCCCAGCTGGGCCCCGAGGCCCGGCGTCACGACATTCTCAAACCATGGCTGCACAGTGAGGTTCGCTGGCGTGACACCCTGCCGGGTCTGGGTGATGATGGAAGCAAAGGCAGTGGACAGCAGCTCGCCCGATTGGGTGTCCGCGAAGTCGAGAACCTGATTGGCATCTTCCTGCGCCAGAAGCTTGCGTCCCAGGCGACCGACGTAGTTGACCTTCAGAACCATGTCCCACGGCATCTGGCGCTGTACACCCGCGTTGAACACCATGTTGTATGGCGTAGCCAGAGCCGGATCGATGGTGGCGTTAAAGGCCAACCCCTCCTGGAGACCATACGGTGCCCCGTTGTTTATGAACGGCTGGTACGGCGGCCTGGGCGTGGCGGGCGGTGTGAGTGTAACGGCTGAGATGCCATTGTTCGAGTCAAGCCGCGCATCGTGTGCGATGGAATCGTACGGATCATTCGGAGTTCCATACGAGTTCCCTTTGGTCTGCTGGAAGAGGTACGAATCTGCATCCTGGATTTGCTGAATCGCGTTGACGATGGTGCGGTCGTAAATGATGCCCGCGCTGCCGTTGAAGACCGTCTTCTTATCGAATCCAGGGTTCCAGGCAAAGCCCAGGTGCGGGGCAAAGTTCCTGTACTCAGGGTAGTAGATGCCTGGGGCACCGGCGCCGTTTCCTTTTCCAGCAAGGGAGTAGGCGATCAAGGGGACAGCCGTGGGGCCGGTTTGGCCGAGGTTGCTCTGGGTTACGCGAGCCCCGAAGTACTGGTTGAAAGTATAAGGCTCGGTACTCTCAAGGCCGCGGGTTTCATAGGGCACGGAGAACCATTGATAGGTGACACCATAGTTGACAGTCAGGCCGGGCGTCACCTTCCAGGAGTCCTGGAAATAGAACTGGCTCTGATAGTACTTGTAGAAGCGCTGATCTCCTGTGAGCTGAGGCAGCACGCTGCCCTTGGCATTGTAGTTGTAGTCGCTTGAAACGCTGCCGATGCGGCCGAGGAGGAACGCGAAAGGCTCATCCCAGGTGAGCTTGTTGCTCAGATCGAGATCGGAGGGACGCAGGCTGGGGTTGGGACCGCCCGCGCCTGTTCCGCATGCCGGGTTGGCCTCGGAAACCGGACCGCAAAGGCTAAAAATATAGCCGCCCAGGCCCACCTCGGTCACGTTGTAGTCACCAACCGTTGTGTCGTGGGACAGAATGTCCTTGAAGGTCCCGCCCATCTGCAATGTATGCCTTCCCGTGGTCCACGTGAAGTCGTCTCCAATCTGCTCAATGGGCACGCGGCGCGCAGTCGCGCCCGGCCAGATGTATGGGTTGGAGGCCATGCCCTGATCGGCCCCGTCTCCGAAGGTGAAGGCGGTGGTCCCCGTGGGATTGTAGCTGATGGGGAAGGCGACCTTTTGTACGTTGTCGCCGAGGAAGAGCCGGTTGGTCTTGGTCTGGCCGATCACCCAGTTGTGGCCGATCACGAAATTATACGAGCGATCGGTGAACGGGGACGTAGCCGGGTCGCCCTTGAATTCGTTCGGCTGGTACACTGCATCTTCACGGGCGATGGTGAACTTGGCGAAAAACTTCATCTTGTCGTTAATGTTGTAATCGCCCCTTGCGACGTAATTTGTTTCGTCGTCGTTGGCCGGGGCGTTAAAGCCGTATCCGAGCGAGTTGAGGCCATCGCCGGAGCTGTTGTTGTTGGAAGCGGGAAAGCGAGTGTCGACGAAAGTTAACCAGTTTGTGTCTGCGCCAATCCCCGCCGGGTCAAATCCCTTTACCTGGGCTGCCGTCTGCGAGTTGGTGGTGTCGCAAGCGTGGTCAGTGCAGTAGGTGACAGTGCCGGCGCGCAGGTTGGCGCTGGGGACGGTTCTCTGAACGAGAGCCTGGCTGACGATTCTGTCGTTGTTGTAGTCGAAGAAGAAGAACAGCTTGTCGCGCTTGATGGGGCCGCCGAAGTTGCCGCCGAACTGATTCTGAATCAGGTGGTTGCGGGGAATGATGGGGGTGGCATTGTTGCTGAACCAACTGTTGGCCACCAGGTCCTCATCGCGATGATACTCATTGATATTGCCGTGAAATTTGTTGGTGCCGCCCTTGGTGACCAATGCGAACTGGCCGCCGCCGGCGGGGCCCGTGGACGCGTCGTTGCCGGCTACATCGCCCCTAAACTCTTCCACTGAATCGACCGGCGCGTGTCCAACGATGGTGCCCACACTACTGGTGACTCCGGCGCCCGCGTTGCCCTGCGCCGCTCCGCCGGTCGCGAAATCGTTCACGTCCAGGCCATCTACCGTGACATAGTTCTGGTCGACGCGCGCGCCTGTAACGGCGCCCGAGTCGGTGACTCCGGGCTGCATCGCGAAAAGCGCGAGCGGGTCGTTTCTCTGCTGCACGGGAAGTTGGTTGAGGGCCTCTACGTCGAACGTGTTGCCGATGATGGCAGTCGTGGTATCGATGGTGACTTCCGAGTTTGTTGCTGTCACCTCAATCGCTTCCGCGCGTGCGCTGACCCTCAGATTCGCATTCTGGGTGCGGACCGAGCCCACGGTAAGGTAGATGTCCTTGACTTCCACCGTGGCAAACCCCTTGGCCGTAAAGGAAGCTTCATACCCCTGACCCGGTGGAATCTCGGAAAAGCGGTAGAAGCCGACGGCGTTCGTGGTCACGGTGAACTTCGCTCCCGTGGCCGCGTTTTTGAGAGTAACCACGACATTCGGCATAGCGGCGCCGGACTGGTCAGTCACCTCGCCTGCCATGCCGGAGACGCTTTGTCCGTAACAGACCGGCAGAGATGTCAAAACGAGCATCGCCAACATGCAGCAGAGGAGCCTCGTTAAGCTTTTCATGGGTTCCATATCTCCTAAAGACCTTGGATTGAGTGCGAAATACAAACTGCTGGCACGTAATGTCCTGGGCCAGCGACGGAGGCTACATTCCCATGCTGGGAATGCATGACGGATGCCAATCTCGCAGCCCGGTCGAAGATTTTGCAAAATACTGAAAAAGAAGCAGTTGAATCGGGTCTCACGGATACCGAAGGACCAGAAGAATATGAAATTTGGGATAATGTTTCGCGACTATACAGAAAATGGGTGGTACCTCTCATTTTTGGGGATTTTCCCTAGCCCGCTCCCAGCCCGGCCGCCATGGTGGGGTATCCTCCTCCTCATGCACCTCACGCTGGCCCATATCGGCGCGCGTGCCGCCTCCAAGGACACCATGGACGCTCTCACCCAGGCTTATCTCGAACGCTGTTCGGCATTTGCACGCTGCCGGGCTGAAGCCTTCCGCAGCCAGGAGGCTATGCTTGATTGGATCGCCCGGCGCCAGGGGCGAACGCCCGCTGTCGTCGTCCTCCTTGACAGCCGTGGCCGTTCCATGACCTCCGAGGCCTTCGCCGCCTGGCTTGGCGCACGGCGCGACGATGGGGCGCAGCATGTGGTCTTCGCTGTCGGTCCAGCCAGCGGATGGTCCGACGCGGCGCGCCAGCGTGCCAGCCTGCTGCTTTCGCTCGGCCCCATGACCCTGGCCCACTCCCTCGCCCGGCTCGTTCTCGCCGAGCAGCTCTACCGGGCATTTACAATTCTCTCTGGCCATCCTTACCACACAGGCCATTGAACAGGGGTCAGGGGTCAGGGGTCAGGGATCAGTATGCGCTGGGCACACAAGTTGAGGCGCTTACTCCCCTTCTGCCAGAAACTTTCGGTTACCGTAGACTGAGTATGATGTCTGCTGAGGACAAGCACTACAACTGACCCCTGATCCCTGACCCCTGCTATGACTGACTCCCGGCGAGGACTGATCCTGATCAATACCGGCCCCGGCAAGGGGAAAACGACCGCGGCCATGGGCACCGCCCTGCGCGCTGTGGGTAACGGCATGAAGGTGCTGATGTTGCAGTTCCTCAAAGGCTCCTGGCACTACGGTGAACTGGATGCCGTCCAGGCCTTCGGTTCCAACTTTGTCCTCAAGCAGATGGGCCGCGGCTTTGTGAAGGTCGGTGGCGCGGAGACCGACCCGGAAGACATCCGCCTGGTCCAGGCAGCCTGGGCCGAGGCGCGCGAGGCCATTTACTCCGGCGAGTGGGATCTGGTGATCCTAGACGAGATCAACTACGCCATCGGCTACGGCATGCTCGACCCCGCCGTGGTGGTTGAAGCCCTGCGCGGCCGTCCGGAGATGGTGCATGTCATCCTTACTGGCCGCAACGCCCACCCGCTGCTGGTCGAGCTCGCCGACACCGTTACCGAGATGCGCGAAGTAAAACACGCCTATGAGAAGGGCATTCTGGCCCAGCGCGGCATAGAATACTGAGAGCCAACAGCTGAGAGTTGACGGTTCCGGGCCTCATGCGAACGCTGCCCGGATCAGAACTGTCAGCTGTCTGCTGTGAGCTGTAAGCTGAGTGGAGAGAGAGTCCTCGATGTCCTGGTTCAAACGTGAGAGTGGTGAGTACGAATCGGGCCCCGGCGGCAACGGCGGCACCGATGCCGGCGGAAGAAAGGTGCGCACCGAAGGCCTGTGGACCAAGTGCCTGGGCTGCCGTCAGACCATCTGGAAGG
>Ga0209517_10003179_pt1 | contig 22483 bp, 25 predicted proteins | sample PeaSoiMetSII2010_FD_187695 | JGI IMG/M metagenome (GOLD analysis project Ga0209517, IMG submission 187695) | Peat soil microbial communities from Weissenstadt, Germany - SII-2010 (SPAdes) (version 2) | ecosystem: Environmental > Terrestrial > Soil > Wetlands > Peat | place: Germany...
GCCTTCCACCACCTGATGGACAAAAAAGCAAAGATGATCGTCCCCCAGGACATCCTTGACACTGGGCGGCAGCAACCAGGCTTGATCGGGTTCATACGGCAAAAACGTCATCTGCGGCCTCCTTAAGACGCATTATACTACAACAGTCAATGAATACAACTAAAATATTACGTAAATATATTCGATTTTACTCTCCCGGCCCCTGAGTTGTCACACAGACTCCCTTGGGGGAGAGGGTGTCCGTCAGCCGACGGACAGGTGAGGGGGTTGGCCCATCACGATATCATGTAACCCTGATTAGGTGATGTTCCGACAGCCCCGAAAGTTGTGTATAATTACAACTTAGGCTTTTCAAGACATAACTGGCCGTACGCACTCATCGGACTGGCGCGGAAGGACTCACTGCGCCACGGCCCGATCGTGTCGCCCCCTGTAGAAGCGGCGTAGGGGTAGGGCTTGCCCTACCCGCGTCGGGACGAGCGGCAACGCGGGGACGGCAAGCCGTCCCCCTACATCGAACCATTTGGCCGGGATATGGCTCTAACCTAAAGAGGGGCTGAGGATAAATGACGGCACGCGAAATTTTGGCGGAACTCCATGAGGATGATGACTTCTTTCTCTTAGCCAAGTCTGTCGGCGAGTTTGGGAATCGCGAACTTGTACCCTACCTCAACCGGCTCGGCGCAGAGGAATTCCCAGCGCGGTTCATTTCGCTGGCAGCCAACAATGGATTTGTCGGCTCAGCCGTCCCCGCCGAGTATGGCGGTCAGAGCGGAACTCTGGAAGGTATATTGTCCATCATTGAGGGCATCGCAGCGTGCGACGGTTCGTTGGCGCTCACACTCGCTGCACACGAATCCCTGGCGACATCGCATATTCTTCTGGGTGGCAACGATAGGCAGAAACACAATTACCTTCCACGACTGACCAGCGGCGCAGACATTGGCGCGTGGTGTCTGACCGAACCCCAGGCAGGCAGCAATATTTTCCATGATATGAGAACCAGGCTCGAGAGGTCCCCCGAGGGCTGGAAGCTGAATGGCGAGAAGACCTTCATTACGAACGGACGCCACGCCGGCCTGTTCGTGGTGCTTGCCCGCGCCCTATGGGAGAACGGCAGGGACGACGGCATAACCGCCTGCGTTGTGGAAAGCCGCGGCAACGAGGAGCGCATTGCCCGAACGGCCCTGCATGGCAAGATGGGCATGTTGCGTTCGGACACGGCGGCGCTGAAGTTTGACGATGTTCCTGTTGCCGGTGACGCCATTCTGGGTCCAATGGGAAGCGGCGGCAAAGTGGCTCGCCAGGTGCTTCTGCGAGGAAGAGTGGGGATCGCCGCTCTTGCCCTGGGTTTGGCGCGGGACTCGCTCGTCCGCGCTGCGGCTTACTCCAAAGAACGAAAGGTGGCCGGCGGAACGCTTTTTGACCAGCCGCTCACGCAAGCCAAGCTGTCCCGCATGGAAGAGGGCCTCTGGGTGGCATGGCAAGGAGTGCGCAGCGCTGCCCGGTTTGCCGACGCGCTCAAGCCTTTCAAGGTACAAGCATGCATGGCCAAAGTGTTCGCGACCGAAACCGCCCTGCGAATCACCGACGAGGCGATCCAAATAATGGGCGGCTACGGTTACATGCGGGATTACAAAGTCGAGCAGAATTACCGCGACGCACGGCTGTTAACCATTGGAGAGGGGGCCTCCGAGATTCTGCGCTTCGCCATCGCCAAAAATCTATTGGATCAGGATCGCGGCGACATGGGGGATGTTCTTCCCCATCTCGATAGCCTGGAAGTTGCCGCCGGGCGGGACCGTGGCTCCATGGGTTCCCTATGGGGACCGGGCTGGCGGGCCCTTCAACTTGCCTCCGAAAGTGTGCGCTTCGTGCGAGAAGAAGTTCGGCAGGAATGCCAGCGGACAGATTTGGTTTCGAACCGCCAATGCGAAGCGGTGAGGTTTGCAGACCTTGCAACCATGCTATGGATCTCAATCCAGTTGGTCCTGACTGGCGCAAGGCTCGTTGACCGTGGCAGTGCTTCCCAAAAGCATATGCGGCTGGTCAAGAACTTTCTCATCCATTCTTCGATCGAAATCTGTCACCGAGCCTCGGAGCTTCTCCGGGAGTTGGGCCTCACTGATGCCAGGCTCTGCCGCAATTACATCGAGGCGCTGCAGATTGGTGCTGCTCTCAATCCTCCCTATCCTCCCTGCCCTATGCCACTCAGCGTGGAACATTCATAGGACAAGCGTATGTCTCGTATGGGGTGCTCAATTCGCCGATTGTACGAGCGGCGAGCGGCGGCGACCGCACCATGCGGTCGCAGGCAAATGCCGCCTAAATGATCCCACCGTGGTGGACATAGGGCCGGGCGCGGACTTTATGTCGGTGTAGCGAGGAGGTGACGTGTACGGCTCTCGGTGCGCTTGCAGCGTCTAACAACTACCTTTGTTTTCAAGCACTTCTTGGCTTCGTTCCCACTGTTTTTGTATTTTCTCGCGCGCCTCCAGATCTCCGCCAGCGAGCGGGCTTTCCCGAATTTCCTCGCCCTGCGTGGCCAGACCGCGCCAGGAAGAGTGACTGTGACAAGATGTCGTTCTGAGGTTTGCCCGTGGCCGGAAAATGATAACCTGCCTCTCCTCCTGAACGCCAGTTATTCCCCCTGGGGTTACATCTACGGTTTGCCGACACGTCCATGTGAACTCTCAGATTATGTCGGAGTGGCCGACCATACGCCCTGAATCGCGTTGGCAATTGGCAGAAGTCACACATCGAAGCGTTATTTGGCCCTGTAGACGGGAGGTGCGTTCGAGTTGGGCAGCACCGGGCGTGTGGATAAACGCTCTGACGTACCGCGGCGACGGACGAGTCGTTGGACCTGGAAAGCTGGTACGTCGCAGCGGTCAGGTGAAGTGCGTTGTTTAAGCGATTCGGACCATTCATTTCTTCGCTATCATCATTAGGCTGGCCTTCGCCATTTGCTCAGTCGCATAAGTCGATTTGGGATCAAGGGCCAACTCCCCCAGCAACTGGACAGCACTTTCATGATCTCCCTGCCTGTCCAACACTAATGCCTTATTGATCTGCAACATCCCCTTCGTTTCGGCATCCGGTTCCGCTGCCAGTCCTCTCTCAATGGTCACGAGACGCTCAGGATCGTCGTTGGGCAAGATGTTCGCGAGTGCCTCCCAAGCGGGTGCGAAGCGAGGAACAAGCTTGACCAGTTGGCGCGCTGCTTCGGCCTTTTTCCCAGGGTTGTCGATCCACTCCAAAGACACGTACGCCAGATAAGTTCCGGCCGGGAGATTGCCTTTCTGTTCTCGCGTGAGGGTATCGAGGGCAGTAATGGCAGTGAAAAACCCGCGGGGCGACAACTCGACGGTCTTCCCGTAATACCGCCTCGCGTTACCGAAGTCCTTCATCAGCATGTAGGTGTAAGCCATGTCATAGACGGGGTACGGCCACCGAGGCGCAAGCTGCGATGCCCGCTCTAGGAGAGCCAGAGCCTTTTTGTACTCGCCCGCGCCGCCCACTTGCCGTGCCTGCTGGTGCAGTGACTCGGCCTCGGCCGGCACGTCCGCTCCACCCAGGATCTCGTACCTAGGAGTGCCGGTCACTCCCTGCAGATCCTCCGTCCTGAGCGTCCGGCCGTCTGCGCCACGGAAGATGATCGTACGGGCTTCCTGCGCTCGCTTGAGGATATACGCCTGCTTGAACATGTACGATGATGACTTCGGCCAGTCCAATTTCATAATGGCGGCGAGGATGGCCTCTGATGGCTTGGCGTCAATCAGCGCCTCGCCGCCCACAGAACCGTCAATATTGGTCCAAATCTTGAGGGCAAGTGTATGGAGTCCGTTGGTGGCGTTCGGCAGGTGAGTGCCCAACGCCGCAAGAACGCGCCTGTGCATCTCATCTGAGCCGTCCATCCAACTACCCTTGGGAAGATCCCCGCGAATACCCATGAAACCCGGGTAAACTGAAAAGCCGCTTGCTGTCACCTTGGTGGCGGCGTCCCCGAGGGCACGGAATAGCGCAGCGCCAAATCCGAGATACCACTCCTGCACGGCCGTCTGGATGGCGTCCTGCTGGGAATCGCCAATACCTATGCTGCCGTACGTCAGTTCAGGGTGCGGTGCTGAGTCAATCTGGATGTCAAAGCGCGCTGCTTCAACAAAACGGTCTTGCGTGGTGGTGGAGTTTTCGGAAATCGGGGAGACTCGAATTTTCCACCTACCGATGGTGAGCACTCCATCCTTGAAGGTGAGCGTTACATCGGAGTCCTTCTTATCAGCCAGTTTGGCGAGTGACGCACCGAGACACTTCGCGAGATCTGCGGAACTCTGCGCTGACGGTGCCCTTCCTGTCATGCCAATTGCCACCAGGATTAACAGAAGCCGATAGTACATCGTGTTCAGGAGGCGGCTGACTCATTTTCGGAGTAATGGAACGCCGGAACGGTATCACACTTCAGAGATAAGCGTCAAGGGACGTTCGTAGGGAGTGTCGTACATAGAGAAACACGAACATAGGTGGGTAGCATTGGGGTCTCCTAGCTTAAGGAACTCAGAATGAAAAACTTGGCTGAGCAAGAGTCTAAACTACAGCCTCACTTCGAAGCAATCCGATGGCAGCGTAAGATTTAAGCGTTCCGGGCGGATCACGCGCAACCCGGAAGTTGGACACGGGCGGTCAAGTTGCCGGTAAACGGCCATCTGAGGAAGTGCGCTGCCAACGAGGCCGCGCCGGGACACAAGGACCTTACCACAGAGTTTCCGGGCTGCGAAACTCTGCGTTTGTATCCGTCTCGGCGATGTTAGAAAACAGCCTCCGATGGGTATTGGGGGTTTCGGGGAGGCCGCTACTCGCTCTTGGTTATTCGTTGCGCAGCGCGATGAGCGGATCGATGCGGGTAGCCCGGCGCGCCGGAACATAGATCGCCACCCACGCCACCGCCGCCAGGGTGACCACCACGGCGCAGAATGCGATGGGGTCGCTGGCCTTGACACCGAACAAGAGGCTTGAGAGCAGCCGCGTGAGGCCGAACGCCGCCGCTAGCCCCACCGCCAGTCCGATGCCCGTCAGCAGCAGACCGCGCCGGAGCACCATCCGAAGAATATTGCTGCCACTGGCGCCCATCGCCACGCGAATGCCGATCTCCTGCGTCCTTTGTTCCACCGAATAGGACATTAATCCGTATATTCCGAGAGCCGCCAGGAGCAAAGCCGTGCCCGCGAAGATCGTCAGCAGCAGCATATTGAAATTCGTGCGCGCGGTGGATTCGGAGATCACCTGTTCCATGGTGCGGAATCTGGAAACCGGCAATTGATCGTCCACCGCCAGAAACTCGTGCTGAATCGCGCTGGCGAGCGCCGCGGGCTCCATGGACGTGCGCACCACCCAGCTCAGCGGGATCACTTTGTTCGCCAGTTGCGTGAGCCCGTCAGTGATCTGGCTCGCTGGCACATACATGACAGCTTGATCGGAGCCGGTCAACCCGTTTTCGCGCACGTTGCCCACGATGCCGACGACTTCACGCGCGGGCTCCTCGAATTCGGGACCCAGGCCTTTGCCGATCGTCACGCTGTGGCCGATCGGATTTTCCTCTGGCCAGTATTTCTTGGCGAACGCCTGGTTGACGATCACTACGCGCGGGGAGTTTCCCGTGTCGTGCTCGCTGAAGGCGCGTCCCCGAAGGAGCGGAATCCTGAACGCCGCAAAGTAGTGGGCCGATACCGAACGCCATTGCTCGTCGCCGTTATACACACCGCCCTTTGCGGGCGGCTTGCCGGCGATGTTGAAGGGCAGGTCGATGCCACCCTCGATGGGCAACATCACGGCGGTCGCGACGGACTGCACTCCAGGCAAGCTCTCCAAGCGCGGCGTCATTTGCCGGATCAGGTTGTCGACCTTGGCGGTAGTGCCGTACCGGCCTCCGGAAAGCGATGTCTGCAATGTCAGGACGTTGTGCGGATCGAAGCCCGGATTCACCGCGCGCAGGCTGGCGAACGTGCGGATCATCAGCGCCGCGCCCACCAGCAGGATCACCGCCAGCGCGATCTCGCTCACCACCAGGAAGCCGCGCGCCCGGTTCTGATGGCGGCCCGTTCCCGAGCGGCCGCTGCTGTCTTTGAGCGCGGAATTTACGTCCAGCCGGGATACGTGCACAGCCGGAAAGAGTCCGAACAGGATGCCGGTGGCGATGGATACGGCCAGCGTGAAGCCCAGCACGCGCCAATCCAGCGCGGATACCGCGGTCGAAGATTGCAGGGTGTCGCTGATATGCGGCAGATTGCCCGGGGCGATGGCTAACAGCGCACGCACACCCCAGGCGCCAATCAGAAAGCCAAAAACACCGCCGGCCAAAGCCAAGACAACGCTCTCGGTCAGGAGTTGCCGGACGATGCGCAGGCGGTTCGCCCCGATGGCCGTGCGGATGGCTATTTCCCTCTGCCGGGTGGTGGCGCGCGCAAGTTGCAGGTTGGCCACATTCGCGCAGGCGATCAGGAGCACGAATCCCACGGCGCCCAGCAGGATCATCAAAGGCAATTTCACGTCGCCTACTTGCGCTTCCTCGAGCGGCGCCACCGCTACGCTCTCGGTTTTGTCCATCCACAGGGGGTTGGCCCGGCGGAACCGCTCGCCGACGACCTTCATCTGGGCCCTCGCGGCTTCGAGAGTAACGCCCGGCTTCAACCGTCCGGCCACCCGCAGATAGTGGCCCTGATCGGTGCTGTTCGGATCGGCCTGCAAGGGAATGAAGATATCCGCCGGCGGATCGGACTTGAAACTGGCCGGTAGGACTCCCACCACTGTGGTGGGCTCGCCGCCGATCTGGATGGGCGTGCCCACCAATCGCAGATCGCCGCCCAGGCGCCCGCTGAAGAGTTGATAACTGATTACCGCGACTTTAGGCCCGTTGGGGGAGTCCTCATCGGCGGTGAAGGGCCGGCCGAGCACCGGCGAGACTGCGAAGACCCGGAAGAATTCCGATGAAACATGGATTCCCTTCACCTGCTCGGGGTGGTCGCTGCCACCGATGTTCATTCCCGGGCCGGCGAAGTCGTAAGCGGCCATGGCCTCGAAGACGTCATTCTTCTTCCAAGCATTGAACTTCGGGATGGAAGTCGAGTTGCCAATGCCCTGGAAATCGGGATAACCGCGAACGACTGCCATGATCCGGTCGGCGTCCGGATACGGCAGCGGCTTCAGCAGGACTACGTTGATCACCGAAAAGATGGCGGTGTTGGCGCCAATACCCAGCGCCAGCGCCGCGATGGCGATAGCGGTGAAACCGGGGCTCTTGCGCAAGACGCGAAAGGCGTGTCGCAGGTCGGGGAGCAGGTTGTCCATGCCCGTATTACGCGCCAGATTGCCGAATAGTTCCATCATTCTTCCCGGACGATACCGGGACCTTCGACACATCGCCGCGTACAATATGAGTCTGAATCTTAGTCCTGGATCACGGGTACTCGCAAACAATCCACTTGGACGTATTACGGCCTTATCGCCGATTCGATCCAAGCTACGTTGCGTGGGGGTGCGCCCGGATCAAGCGAGTGCACCTGCCTTGCAAAGAGTACGGCTATCCTGCCGAGACCCTCGGGTGGCGCGTACAATCTTATCTATACGCGGACTGACCGGCTGGAGCAAGGTAGCGCGGACCTGCGGTTTAGGTCCGCAGCTATTCATCCGGACTCCAGCCTTTCAATTTCAAGTCCGCGTGCGCCCGCCGATGTCCAGAAGGCCGCGACCGTTACCAAGCCAAATCGGGGGCTGGCGCAGAGTCCTGTAGTTCGAGGTCTGTCGAACTCGCGCAGCGAATCTTCACGGCGAATGGGCTCAGCCGATCGGATCGACGGCCGCGAGAGAAGCGCAGCCGTGCACGCTATCGGGCTCTGGACATCACCGTGCGCAGGATGTTGTTGATGCGGGTGGAATAGCCAACTCCATACCGCCTCAGCCAGTCGTAGATGTCGCGGTCCAGGCGGGCGGCGATCAGCACCTTGGGCGCACGGCGGAATTGCGCCAGTTGTTCATCGGTCAGCGGAGGGATGTCCGAGTAGTCGATATCGGAATCCTCTCCGGCGGCCTGATGTCTCGCGATCCGGGCCAGGACCGTCTTTTGCCGCTTATTCAGCGGCCTGCTGAAGATAGATTCGGCGCTCACGCTGATTAGCTTCCCGCGCCGAGATGATGCGGATGATTTCTTCGCCATCGACTTTGTCCTCACAGATAACATGCACAACCAAAAGGAGAGCCGCAGAGACGGCTCCGATCGCATGCCATCGCTGTTCGCCCTCGACGATCCGATCCTCGATAAGCACTAAACTCGCGTCGTTGAACACGCGAGCCGCAGTTTCGAAATCCAAACCTTTGTGCTTCCTCTGGTTGATTCGACTTTTCGCTGCGTCCCATTCGAAGCGCATCGTCATACATAGTGTATAACAGGTCCGCTACTTGCTACAACGAAATCGGGAAGGGCGATAGCCGCCCCCGGAAACTGTAGTCCTTCAAGTCTCTGTAAACATTGCCGATAATTTTCTTGTAATGTACGGCCAATTGCCGTACGATAGGAAGGTCGATTTTGAACGGGGGAGGAAGTTGTTATGGCCACAACCGCAAGGCGCAAGGTGGAGCGGATCGAGGCACGGGTCAACGGGGAAACGAAAGCCTTGTGCCAGGAAGCCGCAAACCTCGAAGGGCGAAGTCTGACGGATTTTATCGTAGCCAGCGCCGTCGAATCTGCCCGGCGGGTGATTCGCGAACGGGAACTGATCGATTTGAGTCAGCGCGATCGCAAAGCCTTCGTTGCTTCGCTGTTGAATCCTCCTTCGCCCAACCGGCGCCTGCGAAACGCCGCCCGGTACTATGAGCATCTGATGGGAAAACGGTGATTCCTTCCCCACCCGCTTTTCGCGTCGAGCCGCTCGATGACCACGACCGGACGGCTTTTTCGTGTGGCATCGAACCGCTGGACCGCTACCTGCGCGAACAAGCAGGCCAGGACGCGCGCAAACATGCCGCCGCCCCCTTTGTCTTGTTAACCCGGGAAAATCGTATCGCGGGCTATTACACGCTCTCATCGACCGTCATCCTGGCGGACGACCTCCCCGAGGACGACATCAAGAAGCTGAAGTGGCCGCGCTATCCTCAACTGCCTGCGACGCTGATCGGGCGCCTGGCCCGTGACGTCGCGTTCCGCGGACAACGCATTGGAGACTTGCTGCTGCTGGATGCGCTGAGGCGGGCATTCGACAGCGCTCGAACCGTCGCGTCGCTGGCGGTCATTGTTGATGTCAAAGACGAAAACGCCCGGCGCTTCTACTCCAAGTATGGATTTCTTTCCTTCCCTGACACACAGAACCGGATGTATATCCCCATGAAGACGGTGGAAAGACTCTTCGCCGGGTAATTGCCTCCAGCGGATGCGGGAGAGACAGTACAAAGTACGTTTTCCCCCACTGAACTCATCGGAGCCGGAGTCTCTGTGCAGTAAAGGCACACCTCCACGCCAACCGCTTGTTGAATGAAGCAATCCATCAACCTGCAATCACTTCACTGATATCCTGGCGCTTTCGATGGGAAGGATGGGCAAGAGAGCCAACTCCAGTTCGTCAAGCCCGCGACCGGAGCGCAGCGCGATTCTGTAAGTGCCGTTGGTTTCCGCAACCTGCGCCACCTCGTCGAGAGCGGTTCTGTTCACCTGATCCATCAAATTCCGGCATAGCCACATCTGCGGCGTCAGCATGCGCAGCACATTGCTGCACCATTGGGCGCACATCAATTTGCGGTGCAAGTAACCGCCGCCAACCACGCCTCTAAACCAGTTGAGGGCGCTGACATTTTCGTAAGGGGTGAATTGACCACGCGCCGCCTGGTCGAAGAGTGGCACCCACGTGCACTGACCATGCCATGCCTGCAAGGGAGCGTCTTCAGCGGCAAACCTGTCCATCTGCTGCGCCATGTCTCCCGCCGAAGTCTTTAAGTACCCGTAGCACTCGGCATGGTTGGTGATCCACTGGAAGGCATGCAAGGTGCTGCGGTAGGCTTCTTCGGCAAACGGGCGGCCGCGCATGACCGTCAGCGTTTTGGCCATTTGCCTGGCATATTCTTGTCCGGGCATCAAGTGATCGAGAAAATAGTGACTCTCATGGCTGTATTGCAACCCGATCCCGGCCACCGCGCGTTCGCTGTCTTTTGGAAAAAAGGCAACGAGAACGCTCTGGTAGTTATTCGTATAATCGAAAAGCCTTCCCCACGCCTGGTCCTGAAGGAACGCGTTTACGGGCAAGTTCTTTTTCGTCTTGCTGGGTTTGAATACGCGTTCAGGCAGTTTCTTCTCAGCATAAATTCGTACCTCGCCGTTGTGTTGCTCTGCCAATTGGGCGAGCCATGCCTCAAGCCAGGTTTTGCAGGCATCGAGCGTGGCTTGCCCATCATCCTTGAGAATCGCCACGCTGGAAGTGATAGCCGGATGGATGAGCTGGCGCTCGCTCGCGATTCGAGATTGTTTCTCCTTCAGTTCACTCCGATAGTTTCGTTCGGTCTGAGGGTCCGCGCTGAAATTAGACTCGTCATACATGGTTTTTGGGTTCAGCCCTGATATCACCGGAAGCCAGCTCGGCTCGACCGCGGCGATGCGCATCGGCGGCAGGTCGTAGCGGTAATCGCTTTGCGCTCCCGGCTGGAGCGACACGTTGATTTCCCATTCGCCCGGAGTCTGGCATTGAAACTCATAGAGTGCTAAGACGATTAAGATCTGCGTCGTCCGTCCGGAGGTCATGGGCGGAATGCTCAGATTGGGATATTCCGCCTTGTACAACCTCGATCCCACAGCATCCGATGGCACGCGGGTGAGGGCAAATGCGTAGTAATCCTTCACATGATCTTTGTCCGTGGGGCGGGTCTCCAAATCGCCGACGATCTGGCCATTATGAAATTTAAAGCCTCGCATTGCGCCTTTCGAGAACACGGGCCCGTCAGGTCCGGAAAGGCGAATAGTTGCCGTTCCGCCATTGAAGCCTGCGCCTTGACTCAAGATCAGCCATCTCACATTTTCGGTTTTCCCAACAGGAATTGGCCAACTCGCTGGATAAACGTGAAGCATCCGGGTATCATCGGGATCAAAAGCGTTGGCCAAACGGATCTCCCCCGCGGGAATGTTGGACACCGCCGTCGGCTTTCTATGGAAATAGAACTGGGCGGTTATCTCCTCCCCTCCGTCCGTGAAATCTTCGTAATTGATCTGCGGCTGACCCTCGGATAGACCGATCAGGCCCGATAATCCGGCGATGACATGGTCAGCAAATACGGTTTGCCCGGTGGACGCCCGCGCGATCTGGTCAGCAGTTATCGTTCGCCCGAAGAGCGTGCTCCATTTCGCGGCGCGCGATTTATCGCTCAATCGCTTGAAAGGGCCCGCATAGCTTTCCGCGTCCGTCATCAGCAGATCGACCTGCCGGCCGCTCGCGAAAACAATGAACTCATACCGATCGCTGTCATAGAGGCTGGTGAATACCGCCACGGTTTTCAATGCCTTGGAGGCTGCCAGCGCAAGATCCTTCAACTCGCCGTTGTCCAGCTTGGCGTTGTCGCTGTCATAGACGGAGACGTAGGATTGCCCGGCGCCCGCACGCAAGATGACGTGCTTGCTGCCTTCGGGCGGCGCTTTCTTCACCGGCTCATAGCCAATCTTGCCATAGGCGCGGAGGATGGCTTTGGTGACGCCGTCAAGATTGCCTCTCGATGCGATATGGACACTGGCGCAGGTATTTCCCATTTGTGTGGCCTACCTCAGGGAGCAGGATGCATTCCGGCGTGGAGAAGTGTGTCAAGAAAGCCTTGTTCCTCGCCTCCGCACACCTCTTCTGGATCACATTCCGGACTAAGAGCTCCAGATATAGCACCAAATTGGTTGGCTACCAAATCAAACCATGGTGAGACACGGTCGAGCTTGACATCAGAGTTTCAGTTGTTGTCCCACCAACCGCCTGCCCGCGGGGGTGCCTTACCTGATTTTATGTGACCGATCAGACCTAGGAAATGTTATCCAAAGAGGTGTTTGATGAGAGGCCAGCAGCCTCGAATTGTTAAAACAGGCCAGAAAAGCAAATCCCAGTGCCCATTTCATCGTGTTGACGGGTTTCGGCACGATTCGAGACGCGGTGGAAGCCACCAAGCACGGCGCCTTCGACTTTCTGACGAAGCCTGTTGATCCCGAACGTCTTCAGATCAAGCTCAGAAACTGCTTTGACCGAAGCGAGAGCGAGCGGCAGCTTGAGATTGCTCGACGCAAATTGCGCGACCTGGGCGTGCTCGGCAGGCTCGAGGGACGATCTCCGAAAATGCAGGAGGTCATGTCCATCATCACCATGGCAGCGCAGTCGGCGGCGTCGGTTCTGATATGCGGCGAGAGCGCTGGGTGCCCAACCCACAGGTTCTTTGACGCACCCTCCGAGCGAGCGGAAAGTCCCTTCAGGCGGCCTCAGATAATGGAGGCGCGGGCTTTCCTGCTGCGCCTTCAGCCTGCGCGCGACGCTTGGCCGGTCTTGACGCGCAGTGGCCTGAGCCAGCAAGCATGGGGTACAACCTTTTTCGTAATCTCGAGCGCGCCCGGGAGACTCGTGATTTTACTCCATTCACGGACAGACCGAGTTTTAAGGCGGTCTCCTTGACGGAAAGATCTTCGACGTTGCGAAGGTAGAAAGCTGCGCACAAGCGCGGTCTGAGGCCCCTGAGTGCGTTGCTCAGGATCCCGTTGAGTTCGCGTTGGGTATAGTACTTCTCGGGGTGGTTGCTCGAATCCACACACTGGCGGCGGATCACGCCGAGATCAGATTCCACCACGTCATCTAACCATACTTGTCTTTCGCCGTGGCGTCTTCGAACATTCATCAAAGCTTCGTTAATTGCGATCCGGACTATCCAAGTGTAGAAGCGCGAGTTTCCCTGAAATTGCTTGAGGTTGCAATAGGCCTTGATCATGGCTTCCTGCAACACGTCCTCCGCGTCTTCACGATTCCGCACGATACCTACTGCGATCTGGAAAGTCGGCTGATAGCAGGAGCTCATCAATCTGTCAAAGGCCTCGCGGTCTCCTGCTTGCGCGGCGGAAACCAATTCCGCCTCGTTGGATAAATACTTAGCCATAATCCTTCTCCTCCGCCACTTAATTTCCCTTCCTTTGCAACGTAACTTAGGCGCTAAATGGTCACAATCCGGCGTAGTGCGTAGTCGCGCCAGGGAAACGCTGTATGGGTGGGAGCCGGAATGGCACCTGAAAGGGCGGCCGAATTCGCATGGATGCGTGTAACTGCTCGGCCACATCCAAACTTTGTCCGAGGAAGGGATTACGACATGCCTGCAGGCAAAAAAGCCAAATACCGGTCCAGCGAGGTTACCAGGCACAGCCAGTCTCTGGATTTGGAGGAAGGTGTTCTTACTTGGAAGGACCCGAAACGGATGGCTCAGCCCCTCTTCTTAAGCCAGCTAGGCCCGCCTTCCGACATGCTTGATCAGACTGACGATGAAGAGGATCAAAAAGAGAAAGAACAACACCTTCGCAATTCCTGCGGCCGCAAAGGCAACCGCGCCGAAGCCGAGCAAGCCCGCTACAATCGCGACGACCAAGAAAACCAAAGCCCAATAAAGCATCTCGCTCCTCCTTTGGTGTGCGCGTGACTTCAACCCCTGGCGCACACGATTCATTGCTTTGGATGCCAGGCGGGAATGTTAGGGGTTCGCTTTTCCGCGGGGACACTGAAAAGTAAATGGCCGTTTCCGGCACGCAGCTTCATCCAGCGTGCGCACCGCTCAGTGTGATGGCGAAAGGACCGGGCAGTTACTGCACCCCACCGCAAATAAAGAAGTATCCAACCGCTGGTGGAGGACCCATACCCACGGTGCCATCAGGCAAACGTCTCACGAAATGTCTGATGCGTTTGACCTCGCAAGACGGGAAGGAGGAGGCATGCCAGAACAGGAAACACTCGAGCGGGCTCGCTCCCGTTCGTACGGTGGTGGTGAGAAAAATGAAGCCGGTCGTTGAGACCGTGCATCAAAGATGCGCGGAAATGTAACGGCAGATATGCGGGAGCCGAATCTAATGGCGGCTCGCAAGCCAAGGGAAAGAAACTGAGCGGCAGTTTCGCACCCGACATAGGGAGGAGAAAAACATGAGGAAACACGTAATCACCTTAGTCGTTTTGACGATTGTATTCGCGGCTTCGGCCCTGGCGGATTCGACGCGGGAAGACGACATGAGGCGTATGCAAAACGCCGCCGAGGTGCTTCGCGCAATCGAACGCGCGCCGGACAAGGCAATTCCAGATAAGATCATGCAGTCCGCAAAGTGTGTTGCGATTATTCCCGGAGAGAAGAAAGTGGCGTTTTTCGTGGGCGGCAACTGGGGCAAAGGGCTCGTGAGCTGCCGGGATGCCAGCGGGTGGAGTGCGCCGCTGTTCCTCAGCATGGGGGGCGGCAGCTTTGGATTCCAGTGGGGGGCCACTTCCACGGATGTCATACTGGTGTTCCGCAGTCGCCACGGGCTTGAAAAACAGCTTAGTGACAAGTTTCAGCTCGGCGCAGACGCCGAGGCCGCGGCCGGACCGGTCGGCAGAGATGCCGCTGCGGACACCGATGTCTCCATGCGCGCCGAGGTGCTCGCTTATTCCCGCAGCCGCGGGGTTTTCGCGGGAATCGACCTGAAGGGAGCGGTTCTGCAACCTGATGACAGCGGCAACAACGCGTTCTACGGCAACGCAGACAGGACTACGATCCTCACCGGAGGTGTGCCGACTCCCGCTGGCGCTGCGCCGCTGTTGAGGGCTTTGGCCGCGGGGACGGGAAGGGCTGAACCTAAGACAACGAGTTCGCGATGAACTCGATGCGCGCGCGGCTGCCGGATCCCGTGCATATGTCTGGGTTTTTCAATTTCTAGAGCCCTCATTCCTCATTCTGAGCATCTGAGGGCAGGAGGTTACAACGATGCAACAAAGCGAACAGAAGTCTGATAAGTTCAAGTGCAACGAATGTGGCTTGACGTTCAATTCAGAACGCGAGCGGCGTGAACACGAGGAAAACGCGCATCGACGGGGCTCCGGGCAAGGTAGTAACCCCGGTGGTCAGGGACAATCGAGCGGATCCAGGTAATGCCCTATTCCTCGTATGAGAAGGCAGCCCACCACCCCAATCGCAAACACACCTTTTCAGGTTCAAAGCGGCGGTGAGGCTGCCTTTTTGTTTTAAGCCGATCCCGCAATGCACTGCCTATCCGTGGCGGACTTTCAAGCCTTGGAACCGCGACGCCCGCGCGCCTTGCCGGTTTCGCCACGTTGTCTTCCCACAGTTTCCTCAAACGATCCCCGTCGTCTCGCTCGCTGCAAACGCGAACGGCCGTGATGTCGTCGGACTACATCAAACCGACACGCCCCGCTCGTTCCACTACCCGGTTCCAGCCATTGATGGCGACGATCACTGCAGGCGCCCTTGGCTTAGATACCTGTAACTCGATTGTCTGCCCCACTTGTCTATCGATGTTTCGGTAGTGCTGTTTTATCGTGCGCAGCAGAATCACTAAACCGGGTGCAATGGCCACCGTCATCCCCGCACCTCGCTTGTTCTAAAAATGCCGAACTTTGGGCCTTCGGATTCATCTAAACAAAGCTGTATTGCATCATGATCCAGATGAGCCTCGAATCTCTGAGAATTCAAGATTACGGAATCATCGGCGATTGCCGCGCTGCCGCGCTGATCGGACGTAACGGTTCGCTGGACTGGTTGTGTTGGCCCCAGTTCGACAGTCCGGCCATCTTTGCCGGCATTCTCGATTACGAGCGGGGAGGCCACTGGCGGATCGGTCCAGATGCTCCGTACCAAGCTGAACGGCGATACGTGGGCGAAAGCAACGTGCTAGAAACCACATTCCATTGTCCTGACGGTGAGGCTGTCCTCACGGACCTCATGCCTGTGGCGTCGGAAGATTACAAGCGGCAGACTCTGATGGCTGACCACGAGATCCTGCGCCAAATCCAGTGCCTCCGAGGGGAGATGAAGTTCCGATTCGATTTCGAGCCGCGCGCGAATTACGGTATCGAGAGATTGCAGATCCGCCAAAAGGGAGGGCTTGGGCTGCAAATGGAGGACTCAGGCGGCGTCTACTGGTTGCGAAGCAGTTGCCCGCTGTCTCCGAATGGATCCGGGGTGCACGCAGAGTTGTATTTGCACGCCGGCGAACTGGCGCAGTTTTCCTTGAGCCATGCGGAGGAATCCCCGGCAGTTCTGCCCTGCCTGGGAGAGGCAGCGGAGCAGCGCATCCGGGTAGCTTTGGAGTGGTGGCAGCAATGGGCCGGGCGGGCGCAATATGACGGACCCTATCGGGAAGCAGTTGTACGCAGCGCATTGACGCTCAAATTGCTGACCTACGCGCCCTCAGGGGCGATAATGGCGGCGCCCACCACTTCCCTACCGGAAAGAATCGGGGACGGCCTGAATTGGGACTATCGATACTGTTGGCTTCGCGACGCCTCGCTGACCACCCGCGTTCTCCTCAATCTCGGGTACTGGGACGAGGCGGAGGCTTTTCTGGGCTGGACGCTTAATGCGACCCGCCTTACCCATCCGAGGCTGCGCATTTTATACACGGCATTTGGGCAAAACGCGCCCGTGGAGCACGAACTCAGCCATTTGAGCGGTTATCGTGAATCGCGCCCGGTGCGTATCGGAAATGGTGCGCGGGACCAGTTGCAGCTCGACGTATACGGCGAGGTCATTGACGCGGCGGCCCAGTTTGCATTTCACGGCAGGCGCTTTGACCGGGTCACTCAGAAAGTATTGATTGATCTGGGCAAATACGTAACTGAGAACTGGCAGCGCGCCGACGAAGGGATCTGGGAGCCCCGCGACGGGCGCGCCCGCCACACCTATTCCCGGCTTCTTTGCTGGACGGCGCTGGACCGCCTCCTGAAGCTTGCTCGCCAAGGCGCAATCGAGAAAGCCCCTGAGGAACTGTTTGCCCGGCATCGCGAGATGATTCGCCGCGACATTGAGGAGAATGCATGGAACGAGAGCCTTGGCAGCTACGTGCAGTCCTATGGCGGTGCTGACCTGGATGCCAGCCTTCTTCAGTTGACTTGGTATGGTTTCGAGGCGGCAGATGCGCCGAGAATGGCGGGCACCTACCGAGCTATCGATCGTGCGCTTCGGGCAGGGCCGGCATTGCTCTATAGATATAAGACGAGTCCTCCCGAAGGCGCGTTTGGAATTTGCAGCTTTTGGGACGCTGAATACCTGGCATTGGGCGGCGGGAGCCTCGACCAGGCGCGTTCCGCGTTCGAGCGTTTGCTATCCTTCAGGAACGATCTCGGCCTATTGGCTGAAGAGATCGATCCGGAGACAGGCGGGGCATTGGGGAATTTTCCGCAGGCTTTTACCCATGTGGGACTGATCAACGCGGCGATATCAATCCACGAGCGCAAAGAAGGAAAGCGCCAACTGCCGCATCGCGAGGAAACTGCGGCGCGGCCTGAGAGGTGACAAAGTGAATTGGGGAAGCTGGTTGTTTTGGGGTTTCGTAAGCACTTTGTTGCTGACCACTACCCTCGGAGGATTACAGGGCCTCGGGCTGACGCGCATGAACCTGCCCTATACGCTCGGATTGATGGTGACCGGCGACCGCGATAAAGCCCGGCTGTATGGGTTTTTCTTTCAGTTGGCAAACGGATGGGGATTCTCACTTCTCTATGTGCTCATGTTTGAGTCCTGGGGCGTTGCGAATTGGTGGCGCGGCCTGGTGATCGGGGTCTTGCATGCTCTTTTTGTGCTGGTCGTAATTATGTCGATCCTGCCAGGCCTCCATCCGCGCATGGCCAATGAGCAGCATGGGCCCGCCGCGAACCGGGAACTCGAGCCTCCTGGATTTCTGGCGCTGAATTACGGGATCAGTACGCCGCTTTCAGTCATTCTCGCACACGCTGTATTCGGCGCTATCTTGGGTGGATTCTATAGCTTGACCCAGCGTTAACCTGGAAGCCACCTCCCGCAGCGCCCTTTATCGTGGCTCCACGGCGCTAGCGTCCGACATCATCTGGCAGGAATTCAAAGAGTTCTGGCCGGACGTGCGTCGCAAACTCCGAGGCCGCTAACCAATCCGCTGGGCCGAAAGCATGACTCAGGAGGAAATCTGCACCCCTTCCAAAACTGCAAGCCATCCAAAGTTTGAAGTCAGCTCGATACCCGTATGGGGAAGGAGAATACTCTATGGCAAAAGTCGCCAACCTGAAAGAGTTATACCTGGAAGAATTGGAGGATCTTTATGATGCTGAAAAGCGCATTGTGAAAGCCTTGCCGAAGGTGGCCGAGGCGGCCAGTGACACGGAGCTGCGGAGTGCTCTCATGCATCACCTCGAACAGACCAAGGGACACATTCACAGGCTGGAAAGGGTCTTTCAGGGCCTGGGCCAATCCGCCAAGTCGAAAACCTGCGACGGCATGAAAGGGATCTTAAAGGAAGGCGAGGATACCATCGACGACATTGACGATCCGGCCGTGCGCGACGCGGGAATAATCGCCGCCGCTCAACGAGTGGAGCACTACGAGATCGCGGCCTACGGCACTCTACGGAAGTGGGCGGAGCAGTTGAACGATACGCAAGGCGCGAGAATGCTCGAAGAAACCTTGCAGGAGGAAAAGGAAGTCGATAAGAAACTCACCGGCATAGCAATCAACGGCGCCAATCCGCGTGCCGAAGGAATGAGCCCGGCTACCCTGTGATTCCAAGCTGCCGGGAGTAATCTTCTTCTCTTCGGTCGAGCGGGCCAGAGGCGGTCCCACTGCGGCGGGTCCGCCCTCTGCCCGCAAGCCGCTCCTCCTCGTGGAACGGGCTTCAGTTCTTTCTTGAGCCGGTAACACCCAGCCGTAAAGAGAACCCACTTAGAATTCTCTGGTCAGATTTGTAACCTCCGCCGTACGCTTCGTTACGTGCACGACTCCTCCGAAAATCACGTCATTCCTGCGTAAGTGGGAACCCGCCGCACATGGGTCCCCGCTTCCGCGGGGACGACGGCGTTCTTGTTCTCGATGGCAAGCCAGTCATACTGATACCAGCGCTTGACGGCGCCGAGAATCTCGCGCTTCATCGGATCCACGGTGTTGGGGGAGTTCTCGCTTTGGCACTGGTAGTCGATGGCCGGGGCTGGCGCATCTATGAAACTTCACCCCGCTGCAGAAAGCAAAGTGCCAATCAGGAGACGCAACAAATTAGGGGAGTACCCAAGATTCGTCCGCGAAGGCGACAACCTGGTCAAGGTCGGATGGTCTAAATCCCAACGAGCAGAATATGAACACAAAAGCCCGCAGCGGTTGCTAGCGGTTCTCTGCGAATCCCTGACGAGCGCAAATGGGAAGCGAATCATGATGGACAAAGTGCTGCCGCTTAATGACCCGGTGACCGGAAACCCCTTTCCGGATTATCAGTCTTACCTCTGCCTCGCTTGGCTAAGGTCTGCGGGGCTTGTGATCCAGCACGGAAGACAAGGATACTCATTGCCAAAAGGGATCGAGCTTGAAAGGGCGATCGAGACCCAATGGGCTAATCTTCTAACCCGCTAGCGGGGATGGGGACATTGCAACCAACAACCGCAAGGGATTTGCTTAAAACCGACCCAAAGGAAAAGGGGAATTACCGGGGGTTTTCCCTCGTTCATCTAACCGCTTTCTCGGTCTATTGGCTGACTCAGTGGGGCATTCCGACAACCTACGAGAATGTGAGTGTTCTCAACGGGCGGCTTTTCCCTGCAGACTTCTCAATGCAAGGATTCCCGGAACTGCCTGACGCCTTTCGGACGAACCGGAGTCTCCTGCAAATGGGGCCGAAGTATCGGGGCTTTGCGACATCCGATCCGCGCGAGGGTGTCCACTTGACGGAGAAAGGCGCGACAGTGGCAATCGCCGTGCTCACTGCCGTTGGGTCACCGTCGCTCGAGGACCGGATGCGCGGTTCTTCGAGGAATATCGCAAGAGCCGCCGACCTCCATTAAATGTCAAAGCTCCTCACTATTTGTCCACCCATGGTCCAGGACGCGCCTATTTTCGCCGAAAGCTCTTTCCCGCGTTCAAAGCGGTCACCAACGGCCCAATGAAATTCGCGATGGCGATGATCACCTCTCCAAGCTCCGGCGAAGCGTCGAGCCGACCTTTTCGAATGAATCCGCGCCACTGGCTCTTCTTCGTGGGGTCATCCGCGAATTTGGGAGTCAGGCCGACGGGTTGGGGGACAATTTTCGTTCCCCGATTGGAAAATGTCTGGGCGATAGCATTACCGAGAGTCTGCCCGTCGAAGTCGAACTGCCGGGATAGCGTCCATATATCAAAATAGTCTTTCATTCGACTATTGAGGATGCCGCGAGTAACCAGTGACTCGAATTTCTCGGCCACCATGCTCTCTTTGCTGTAACCGTACAGCCGCGGTGCTTCAAAATCGAGAAGGGTTGGGTATTCGATCGGCTGGGGACCGGGAACGGTGACGTCCCCGAATCCGATATCGAGCTGAAGAGTCACTCCGGCTGTACCCAAGTTCGTTTGGAACCGGATGCGGACGCCTTCGTAGTTGGCGTCCTCAGTGATTCTTGTGCCCTTGACCGTGGCCGGATTGAACACGAGGCCGTCGGGCGCAACCGGCTGGGCGCAAATCTCCCTGGCGATGGCTACGACCCTTTCGACTTGGTTGGCCGTCTTGCCCAAGAGGTCAATATCCTTCGTCGGGCGATAAGACTCCAGTTTCCAGGCGGTGAACATGAGTGCGCCCTTCAGAATGAATCGGGCGGCGTGAGGCGACTTGGAGAGGCGATAGAGGAAACGCTCGATCGCATAATATTGCAGGAGTTCATTGAAAGGTCGATGAGTCTGCCGAGCCTTGTTCAAAAGCCTTTGGTGGACCGAGGCCGAAAGGTTGGAAGGGGCTCGTTGGGTCACACCAGCGCCTCCAGGTAGGGGCGCATCACTTTTGAAACGCGGCAGACTTCCGCGGCTTCGAGCATGGCGTCGAGGTTCTTCTTTCTTCTCTCCAGATAGAGTTTCAGCGCCTCGCGCGCGGTGTCCAGGCCTATTTTGTTCCGGTATTTGAAGCAGTCCGCAACGGTCTTCTCAGGACTGTAAACTCGCACCTGCGTCCCGTCGAGTTTATGCGCTTCAAGGCCGAATTCGAAGACTCTCCGGGAGAACCAGAATACCCGCAGGGGAGGGTGATCGAGGCGCGGTGGCTCCGTTCCGCGTGGTAGGGCAAGATACACCTCGTGCGGAATCTGCGTCGTCAGTTCGTGGAAGGCCAGTGCGGAGATCAGGCAGATGACCGCGTTCGGGACCTTCATGCCCACGGTGACCAGATCGGGGTTTCCCAGCGGCGGTAGGTTGGAGAGGCGGTAAAGGCCACGGCTGAGGCTCGCAAGGCTCCCGGAATCCCGCATCCAGTACAGCGTCTCGGGGTGAATGCCAAGGCGGAGCGCATCTTTGGTTCTAAGCACACCTCCGTGTTGCCGGAAGATGCTCCGGGCGCGCGAGGGGCGGTCTCGAGACGTTCGTCGTGAGGACATACCCGATAATATTACCAGCAATTGCTAATATTTGGCGGTAAATTTATCGGAAAGAGGATGGCGATCGACAGGTAGGGTTGACGGTCGTTTAACGCCGAACGGTGTTCGGCCGCGTGTTAGCCCTACAGACCAGTCCTTGCAGTTCGCAGCCTCGGTGACGCCGCGTAGATTGTGGTCTCAAACAGTTTTAGGTCGTCCTCCATCAAATTCCGGTGCCGTTGGAGGCGTTCCACATACTTCTGCGCATTACGCAGGCGTCTAAAATTTGCGGCTCCGACCGCGATTCCGCGCCATACGTCCACCACAGTGTAAACCTGCAACTTGGTTTTGCTTCGAATCATGTGTCTACCCCTTTAAGAGACGGTTGTGCCAATCGAAAACGTTAGTGTATTCGAGGAAGCTGCATAGTTCCGCGAGGCCACTCTTCCTGAAGGTTGGGCGAAATAGCTGGCGGGAAAATAAATCGCGGCGTGCGTCGTTGGAGACAATAGAAGACCGCGATACTTTCGGGTCTGTCAGAATGAGGGGAAGGCTCTTGTACTCCCCTGCAGCGCTGAACGGGAGATTCAGCGAGGATTTCAAAAAGGCGGAATGGGAAGAAAGCCGGACAAGTTATTGGGTCACGCAGGATTACAATCTCATCCGGAGAACCCTGCACCTCCCGCCCGACGAACAGAAACGCGAAATTGAGGCGGCGGGTCTGCGACCAATTCTCTCGTACAATCAAACTGATTTCGTTAAGAAGCGCGTGGCTGTTGAGATTCAGTTCGGAAAGTACAGTTTCATCGCCTATGATCTATTCGTAAAACATATGGCTTTCTATGTTGGCGACGCCATAGACGTGGGGGTTGAGATTCTGCCCATGAAATCGATGCAGGAACAAATGTCATCCGGGCCAGGATACTACG
>Ga0209517_10003180_pt1 | contig 22477 bp, 20 predicted proteins | sample PeaSoiMetSII2010_FD_187695 | JGI IMG/M metagenome (GOLD analysis project Ga0209517, IMG submission 187695) | Peat soil microbial communities from Weissenstadt, Germany - SII-2010 (SPAdes) (version 2) | ecosystem: Environmental > Terrestrial > Soil > Wetlands > Peat | place: Germany...
GCAACTCGCTCGAACGAGAATAAGGCAGCCGCGAATAAAGCAGCTGCGACTCGCTCGAATGAGAACAAGGCAGCCGCGAATAGAACCGCGGCAACTCGCTCGAACGAGAATAAGGCAGCCGCGAATAAAGCAGCTGCGACTCGCTCGAATGAGAATAAGGCAGCCGCGAATGAAGCCGCTGCGACTCGCTCGAACGAGAACAAGGCAGCCGCGAATGAAGCAGCTGCGACTCGCTCGAACGAGAACAAGGCAGCCGCGAATAAAGCAGCTGCGACTCGCTCGAATGAGAACAAGGCAGCCGCGAATGAAGCAGCTGCGACTCGCTCGAACGAGAACAAGGCAGCCGCGAATAAAGCAGCTGCGACTCGCTCGAATGAGAAGGCGGCACCTCATGCGCAGCCTGCAGTTCATACGCAGCCTGCAACCCATGCGCAACCTGCGGCTCATGCGCAGCCTGCGGCTCATACGCAGCCTGCGGCGCATGAACAGCCTGCAGCTCATACGCAGCCCGCAGCTCATGCCCAGCCTGCAGCTCATACGCAGCCTGCGGCGCATGAACAGCCTGCGGCTCATGCGCAGCCTGCGGCTCATGAACAGGCTGCACCTCCCGAGAAAAAAGGCCCTGGAGGTAAAGAATAGCCTCGTCAGTAGCGAATTGACTGCGACGTATGGCGTCAGGCTGCTCGCGGTATAAGAAAGTCGATTAACTTTTACATTGGTGCGGGTCCATTCCGTGGGCTCGCGCCATTTCTTTTCTGGCGGAACGCGGCGATCGAGCTGATATCCCGCGTCGCCGAGATGCGATCCACCCACTGTCGTCGCCCGCATCCCCCACGAGAGCACTAATCCCGCCCGTTCGACCCTATTCTTCCCATTGAGCAGTTTTGACCATTAAGAAACTGGCGGAACGTCTATAAACAAAGCTGGCTCTCCCTCAAGGTTGCTTTCCGGCGCGCATCTTGAGGATCTGGGACGCTAGGAATCGGGAACATCGCGCTGGAATAAGACAGAATCAAGGCGCCCCTTCCGGAGTGACGTCTAAACGTCGGCTCAGTGCAGGGGAAAAGGAGTGAAATATGCTTGGAACTATATTGATCGTGATTTTAATCTTAGCTCTCTTTGGTGCGCTGCCACGGTGGCCGCACAGTCGAGACTGGGGTTATTACCCGACTGGCGGACTGGGGCTGATCCTCTTGATCGTTGTCATTCTCCTGGTTCTCGGTCGGATCTAACCGCAAGGGTAGGTCGTCGCGGATCGCTCTTGGCGCGGGTCCACTCCATGGGGCTCGCGCTGCTTCTTTCCCGCCACAGACGAATCGCAGAGTGGCGGGTGGGTGCCATGCTTCGCCTAGCATACCGGTAGCTGGTTGGCCGGATGTGTACACTCTTGACCAGAATCTCATGGGCATCAATGCCAGACTGGTGTTGGAGGTTGTCTGCAATCGCCTGGAAGGTGCACAAACCCATGCAAAGCTCTGGTCTGACTAGTCCCAGGCACTCATCGCCGTCGCTCCGCGCCCTAGCCGCGCGTTGGCGCCTGCTGGCTACGCGTGTAGTGACACTTCTTCTCGTCGTGGTGATGTGCCGCGGCGCTTCGTTCGCTTACTCGGTCTTGACCCACGAGGAAATCGTGGACCTGCTCTGGACCGACGAGATCCGCCCGCTGTTGCTCAAGCGATATCCGGGGCTGTCGGAAGATCAGATCAAGGAGGCCCATGCCTACGCCTACGGAGGCGCCGTCATCCAGGACCTGGGTTATTACCCTTTCGGCAGTAAAGATTTCAGCAACCTGGTGCATTACGTTCGCAGCGGAGATTTTGTTCGCGAACTGTTGCTGGAAAGCACAGATGTCAACGAGTATGCCTTCGCTCTGGGCGCGCTGGCACACTATACGTCGGACATTACCGGGCACCCGGCAGTCAACCAGTCGGTGGCCATCGAGTATCCAAAGTTACAAGCGAAGTTCGGCAAGTCGGTGAAGTATGCGCAGGACAAGACGGCACATTTGAAAACCGAGTTCGGCTTCGACACACTGCAGGTGGCGAAGAATCGCTACGCATCACAGCAATACCACGATTTCATCGGGTTTAAAGTGTCAAAGCCCCTGCTGGAGCGAGCCTTCCCAGTCGTGTATGGATTAGGTTTGAAAGATGTGCTCGCTCATGAGGATCTCGCCATCGGCTCCTATCGGTTCTCCGTCAGCCGGGTGATCCCGGAGATGACCCAGGTCGCGCTACAGACCCATAAGAAAGACATGATGCGCGAGCGGCCCGACTTCGCGAAACAAAAGTTCCTGTACCGGCTTTCGCGCTCCGGCTATGAAAAGGAGTGGGGGAAGGACTACACCAAGCCCGGATTCGGAACCCGCATCCTCTCAACCCTCTTGCGCTTCATGCCGAGAATTGGTCCTTTCAAGGGGCTGGGCTTCAAGAACCCGACTCCGCAGACCGAGGACTTGTATTTCAAGAGCATCAATTTGACCGTCGATCAATACCGGGCCTTCCTCCACGCAGTGCGCACTGACTCGCTCCTGCTCCCCAATTGTGATCTCGACAGTGGCCAACCGACCAAGGCAGCGGAATACTCGCTTACCGACGACACCTATGCAAAGTTGCTGGGGCAGTTGTCGAGCCGCAAGTTCGATGGGACGACTCCGGAGCTGCGCGCCAACATTCTCGACTTTTATTCCGACCTCTCGGCTTCGTTCGAGACGAAGAAAAACAAAGATGATTGGAAGAAAGTACTGGCCGAGCTAGACCAACTGAAGGCGATGACTCCGATTCCGACGGTTGCGGGTAGCCGCAGTACTACGTAGCTATAGGTGAATTCAGACTTTAAGTCTGCAGAATCGCCGAGCTTTCGTGGGCGAGGGCCTCTTCGCCTTCGCTCCGGGTAGCCACACGTTTATTCAGAAAATGCTAGGCGGTAACCCGTACGGATACTAACTCTGGGTTGCAGTGGGAATTTTGCATGGACTTGACCGCGTCTTCAGCTGTGAATCTCCCCATCACCAGGGCCAGCTTACGATTGGTTGTCGTCTGGATGGGAAGTCGATCAATCCGCAGCACGTATTGAGGGGCATGAGCGCCGCCGCGGTTCACTTTCACAACAAACTTGATGTTTTTCATGGTTCCTTCCTGATTCTATCGATCTGACAAAAAACGAGAAGATAACAGAAAGGAGGCGATACTTAAGCCGACTGCCTGTTTCTTACTTGCCATGCGCAATAGAAAACCGGTCACTGGTTCTCAATGGGCCTTGGCTTCGAGCGTCTTCTCGCTGCCAACATGGACCTTGATCGGCTTGGGTTTGGCGTCAGAAAGATCCCCACCTGATCAACAGCGTCATGACTCAGACTTCTCCTCACGAAGAGAAGGCAATTTTCAGATAGGCTAACTTAGTTCAGAGAACCTGAAAGAGTAAGAACGTAGAAAAGGTGCTTGCTCAATATCAATGTTAGGCTTGTGCGCTACCATTGTCAAGTTTTCCACCGCCATCATGCCCAACAACGTCAACACCGAAGGTGCCTGGAACTACCACGAAGCAACCAAGCATTCCTACACCAGCGTTCGCACCAACCCGCATTTCCTGGACTTTGACAACCAGCCCTTGCCCTTCAAGATCTACCCCGCACTGGAGCCCTCGCGCATGCCGACCGAATTGGGCCAAACTGGAGTCGCTGCTCTTTCCGCGATCGCCGGCAGCGTCCCCGCCCAGGCCAACGCGGCACCGGATTTAGAGGCTGTGGCCCAACTCCTCTACCTTTCCGCAGGCATCACCCGACAGAGAAAATATTCGGGCGGCGAAATCTATTTTCGCGCGGCCGCCTGCACCGGAGCGCTCTACGAGGTCGAACTCTATCTGGTTTGCGGCGACCTCGCCAACCTTCCGGCTGGCGTCTATCACTTCGCCCCCGCCGAGTTCGGCCTGCGCCGGCTGCGTGCCGGAGACTATCGCAGTGTCCTGGTCGAGGCCACCGCCGGCCAACCCGCCATCGCTCACTCGCCGCTGACCATCATCTGCACCTGCACCTACTGGCGCAATGCCTGGAAGTATCAGGCGCGCACCTACCGCCATTTCGGCTGGGACAACGGTACGCTGCTCGCCAACCTGCTGGCCGTCGCCACCGCCCTGGGTCTGCCCGCCAAGATCGTGTGCGGCTTTGCTGACGCGACGGTGAACGGCCTGCTGGATGTCGATTCCCAGCGCGAGGTGGCCTTCTCGCTGGTCGCTCTCGGTCATGACTCCGGGCTTTCTGCCCAAGCCGCTTACCGAGCGCTTGCAAATATCTCCCCGCTCGGATTCGAAACGGTCCCGCCCTCTCGCAATGAGATTGACTATCCGCTCATGCGCGAAATGCACGCCGCCTCTGCGCTCGACTCGGCCGAAGAAGTTGCGGCATGGCGCGGTGGCACTGCGCTCGGCCACACTGAACCTCGAACGGGCGTGGCCGATTCTACGCCACCCGCCGGACCCGTCGTTCGGCTCCAACCTCTATCTGACTCCGAAATGCCTCGTGACCCGATCGAGCAGGTCATCCTGCGCCGCGGCTCCAGCCGCCAGTTTGCGCGCACGCCGATCAGCCTGGCGCAGCTTTCGAACATGCTCGACCGGGCGACCCGTGGCGTTCCGGCGGACTTTCTAGATTCGTTGAGATCGCAACTCAACCATCTCTATCTGATTGTCCACGCCGTGGAAGGTCTCGACTCGGGCGCTTACGTCTTCCACCGCGACCGTGGAGTGCTCGAGTGTCTCAAACGGGGAAATTTTCGCGACGAGGCTGGGTATCTCGGATTAGAGCAGCAGTTGCCGGCCGACGCCGCCGTGGACATTTTCTTTCTGGCGGACTTGCGGCCGATTCTGCAGCGCTTTGGCAATCGGGGGTATCGTTCCGTGCAGCTTGAAGCCGGCATCCTCGGCGGCAAACTGTACCTCGCGGCCTACGCCCAGCGCCTGGGCGCCACCGGCCTCACCTTTTACGACGACGACGTGATCCGATTTTTCTCCCCACATGCCGAAGGCAAGAGCGCCATTTTCCTGGTGGCCGTGGGCCACAGCGTCAAACGAAAAACCTAGCGAAGGAGGGTTTCACGTCTCGCCGCTCAACACCGAGGGAATTCTCATGCTGAAAAGGTTGGCAGCCTCGCAGGGATTCGAACCCCGATACTCTGCTCCAGAGGCAGATGTCCTACCGTTGAACGACGAGGCTGTATAAGAATTCTAAATCATTTTGCGGCGACTGCAAAACTGCGGGCTCCGGTCTGGGCGATGCGCAAGCTACGAGACCCGCGTTAGAATCTTTGGCAGCGGTGCGAGGAGTTGCCCATGCCCAGCAGCGGAACTTTGCCAGGAACCATGCCCGTTGGAACCGACTACACCGAGATGGCGCGCCGTACCCTTGAGACCGAGCAGTGCGCTCTCATCGTCGTGGACATGCAGGAAAAATTACTGCCGCCGATCTGGGAAAAAGAACGGCTGGTGCGAAATGTGCAGTTGCTGATTCGCCTGGCCGGAATCCTGAAGATTCCGGCGCTGGTGACAGTACAATACGCGAAGGGCCTGGGCAACACCGTGCCGGAGATTGCGTCCATTTTGCCGGACAATCCGCCCATCGACAAGCTGACGTTCTCCTGCTTCGGCAGCGATGTGTTCTGCTCATTGCTGAAGCGCTTGCCGGGCCAGCGGACGACCGTGCTGCTATGCGGTATGGAAACCCACATCTGCGTGATGCAGAGTGCGATGGGGGCGCTGCGGGAAGGTTATCTGGTGCATGTGGCTTCCGATGCCGTCAGCTCGCGGGCCGAATTGAACTGGCGGATCGGACTGGATCGCATGCGCGCGGCCGGAGCTATTCTTTCCTCGACCGAAATGATGATCTACGAACTGCTGCGCTCGTCCGGCGCGCCTGCGTTTCGAGAACTGCTGCCGTATTTGAAGGGGTGAGAATTAGTCGTTAGTCGCTAGTCGTTGGCAAACCCGCGAACGACCAACGACCGACGACCAACGACTGACTACTCGGCCTCCGCCTCTTTCTGTTTCACCCGGACAACAGTGATTTTCGAAAACCCCTCCTCGAAGGTCGGCGCCTTCAACTTGCTCGCCATCTTGCGCATGACATCTTCGGCGACCGCGCGGCCACGACGCTGGTGGCGTTCCATGCAAACCTCCAGCGGGACATCGAAGAATAAGCCCTGCACATCGTAGCCGTAATCCTTGGCCAGCTTGATCCAGCTATGGCGGTCGTGGGGCGTGAGGTTCGTCGCATCCACGTAGTTCATGGGACGGCGCGCAATCAGCCTCGCCTTCAACATGGATCGCAGGTTGGAAAACACTAGATCCTGAAAGCGCTGCTCCTGCGCGTCATCGAAAAGAAGTTCGCGCAGCAGATCGCTCGAAAGCGGATGAATGCTGTGCCGCTTGAACCACGAACTCTTGCCCGATCCCGGCAACCCGATCGCCAGCACTACCGTTCCCTTACTGGCGCGGGCGTTGGCCGGCGCAGCATCGGTCGGCGCAGCTTGAACCGGTGACTGCCCGGCAACCACTGGTTCCGGGGCGGATGCTTCTACCGCGGATGGCTCTGCTGCGGCTGCGGGTGCGGGCGTAGCCGCGTCCGGTCGCGGACGAGATCCGCCACGACCTCCGCGGCTGCGACGACGGCGGGGCATTCGTGGTCTCGCATTGATTGCCGCGGACACCGCTGCTGGTGCCGAGACGGGCTCAGACGCGGGCGCCGGTCTCGATGGGCGGCGCGACTCGGCTAGTGGAGCTTCGGGCGGCGTGGCGGGCTCATTGTCATAATATTTCGGCTGCAAGGGCTCGAGTGCGTTCGTTGGTTCCTTGGTGGGGCTGCCTCCGGCCTTCTTGCGGCGCTTTAAACGCTCGCTCATCCATTTTTGCATATAGCTGCTTGTAGCATACCGGCGCACACTGGAGCAATCCGCGCCCCGTGGCGGCCACGATACCCGAGGTCCGCCGCCGGCCGGATTGCTGAGTTCTGGACGGCGCGATTTACAATAGCTGCCAAGGACAACGACAAATCCATGAATCCAACCGATCCCGCAAGTCTCCCGGTTGCCGCCGGGCAACTCCCCGCCGTGCCGCTGACGCTGGAAGGCTATGCCACGCTTCACCAGATGATGCGCATCCGCTGGACCGCATGGCGCTCCACTCCCGACAACGACCGTCGCGAGATCGCGAACGAAGCCGCGCGACTGCTGGCAGAGATGGAAGGCAAGGCCGACGGGCAGTCTGCGCTGTTCTCGTTGCTGGGACACAAAGGCGACCTGATGCTGGTCCACTTCCGCGAAAGCTTCGACCAGCTTAATCAGGCGGAGCTCGATCTGGCGCGGCTTCGACTCAATGACTTCCTGGAACCTGCGACTTCGTATTTGTCGGTGATTGAGCTGGGGCTGTACGAATCGTCGCTGAAGACCTACAAAGCGCTCGCCGATCGCGGCGTGGAACCACACTCGGACGAATGGAAAAAGTCGGTCCACGAAACCATCGCGCGCCAGAAAGAGGCGATGAAGCCGCGGCTGTTCCCGGCGATGCCGCCGAACCGGTACATCTGTTTTTATCCGATGGATCGCCGGCGCGGCGAAGACAAGAACTGGTACACGCTCCCTATGGAAGAACGCCAGCGCCAGATGAACGAACACGGGCTGGTAGGACGCCGCTATGCCGGAGAGGTGAAACAGATCATCACCGGCTCCATTGGTTTTGACGATTGGGAGTGGGGTGTCGACCTGTTCGCCGACGATCCCCTGGTTTTCAAGAAGCTGATCTACGAGATGCGCTTCGACCACGTCAGCGCCGTCTACGCGCTGTTCGGAAGTTTCTATATCGGATTGCGCTGTCCGGCGAACCGCCTGCCCGACTTGCTGGAAGGAAATTTGCCGCAGCACGGTCAGTCTGCGGTTTGAATCACTGCTCGCGTAGGGACGGCCGCCCCCGGCCGTCCGAGCCGAGCGCAGCTCGGCATCTGCCGGTGGCCGCAACGACTCCCGATGCGCTCTTGCCGCGCACACGCTTCACTTTGGGTAGCTTTTTTTCGGAAAGTGAAACTCGTGCCGTTTCATATCCACGCGCGCCCCGCGGAAGGTCACACCCTCCATGCGCAGGCGGAATTTTTGTTCCGCGGCATTTTCTCCGCTCAGTTTGATGGCCCCGCCCGAACCGACCACTCGGTGCCAGGGCAATCCGGGGACCTGCTGCAGGATTCGCACAACCTGACGCGCGGCGCCGGGCCAGCCCGCAGCCTTGGCTAAAGCTCCGTAGCTCGACACCGTTCCCGCCGGCAAAGCCCGAATGCAGCGCACGACGCAGGCACGCTTATCCTCCGGCATGCTTCTCCCGCACCTGGGTTGAGCGGGCTTGGATTGAGATTGCCGATTCACGGACGAATGCTTACTGGGCAATCATGTTAACCTGGATTCATCAATACAAAATTTTACACACGCCCGTAAAACCTGCGATTACGATATGTGCATCCCATGTTCTTGCTCAACTGCCTTTTGGAGACTAAAACTATATGGTTCGCTGGTTGAAAGCCCTGCCCCTTGCGTTGGCCATTGCGGCCTTAAGTATCATTGCCATCAGCTGTAGTTCAAGCAATTCAGCGCAGGTTCGTTTTGTCCATGCCATCCAGGACGCCAGCGCCTTGGATATCGAGGTCAACGGAACGAAGGTATTTACCGACGTAGGATTTACTGAGTTTCAGCCGGCCCCCCCGGCCTATACGAGCGTACCTTCGGGTAGTGACACGGTCGAAGGGCTTGCAACCGGCAGCACCACCGAGGCCTTCAGCAATTCCCCCGTTAGCTTGGCCGCTGGGACGCAGTATACGATGGTTGCGACTGGATTTGTTACCAGCGCCAGCAGCGTTGTCATCATGCCTCTAGCTGACAACAACACGGCGCCGGCAAATGGCAGCGTGAATTTCCGCGTTATTAACGCATCGCCCAACGGACCCTCTGCTGTGGATGTTTATATCGTCCCGAACCCCCCCCAGGGCCTGGGTTCAAAAACGTTCTCTGGCCTTAGCTACAATGATCCGAGCGCCTACACGTACGTAACTCTTCCGTATAATTCCAGCATCCCCAGCGGCCAGCCTAATTACACGATGTTCGTGACTACAACGGGAGGTGGGAACCAAATCTTTAGCCAGACCATCACTGCCGGCAGCGCGTCCGCCGGAGCGATTCGTACCCTGGTGCTCACGGACCGAGCGGATGGAACTTCAATGAATGACGGTGCCATAGTGTTGAACGACCTCAATTGATCGCGGGCGAGCCGCCTGGGCCCAACCGGGCGTCTTGCTACCACGTTCAGGAAAAGGAGCCGGGCCTCGATCGAGGCTCGGTGAACCAACTAGCAAGCTGCTAAAATCCTTCTTGCTCACCACCAAACTGCCTCCGGGAGAATTCAAGGATGTCTCGCTTGTTGAAAGCCCTGCCCCTTACGTTGGCCCTGGCGGCCTTGACCATCTTCGCCGCCGGTTGTGGTTCCAGCGCTCCAGCGCAGGTTCGTTTTGTCCATGCCATCCAGGACGCCAACCCCTTGGATATCGATGTCAGCGGCACGAATATCACATCCACGCAGGAATTTACCGACTTATCATTCCTCGGTGTCCAGCCGAATCAACCGGGCTATACCAGCATACCTTCGGGGAGTGACACGGTGGAAGGGTTCTTGACGGGCACCACCACCGAGGTCTTCAGCGACTCCGTTAGCTGGGGCGCTGGCGCACAGTACACGGTGATTGCGACTGGATTTTCTCAAACCGGCACCAACGGCAGCAACGTTGTCATCTTGTCTATACCTGAAAATGTCCCGGCGCCGCCAGCGGGCGACGTTGAATTCCGCGTCATCCACGCGTCGCCCAGCGGACCCGGCACTGTGGATGTTTATATCGAACTGAACCCAAACAGCGGTCCCGAGCTCCCCATTACGATTCAAGGCCTTGCCTACACGCAGGCGAGCAACTACATGTCCTTTTCCTTCAACCCCAATAATGACCCCACCCCCCCAGGTTATACGGTGTACGTTACCGCATCGGGGAGTGCGAAACCAATCATTAGCGAGGGCCTCAGTCCGGCAAGTGCAGGAGCAGTTCGTACCCTGGTGCTCACGGACGTCCAGGATGGAAATTCAATGAATCCGTCTTTCCTGGAGTTGTCCGACGTCAATTAATCGCGCGCGTCGCTTGGGCCCAACCAGGCGTCTCGCTGAAACATTCAGGAAAAGGAACCGGGCCTCGACCGAGGCCCGGTGAACCACCTAACAAGCTGCTGAAAAACTTAGGTTTCGTATGAAGACATCGCTTTAGCGATGCCCTAAATTCTTCTCCCAATGGAGACGGGGCTTGCCGCGTCTCCACGGGAAAATCAGACGCCCCTTTAGGGGCTGGACATCGAAAATCGACTTTTCCCGCAGCCTGCTAAGCCGCATCTTTCTTGAAGGACTGGGCGGCTGCTTCTTCATTGTCGAACACTTCAAAAATGGTAAGCAGCTTGGTGAGCTGGAGAAGGTCGCCTACGCGCTGGCTCAGGCTCGCCAGTTTCACCGCGCCGCCGGCGTTGCGGGCACTCGTGTAAAGCGAAACCAGCGTTCCGAGCCCGCCGCTATCGATGTAGTTCACTTCGCGTAAATTCAGCACAACCTTCGGGGTCTGGGCCAGCAGTTTTTTGACCGTTTCGCGCAGGCTGGCCGATTCTTCGCCGAACACAACTCGGCCGCTACAATCCACCACCAGCACGCCCTTAATCGTCCGTGTGCTCATTCTCAGTTGCATCTGCACTTCTCCAATATTTCCGTAAAACTCAATTCATGAGCGTACGCCCGCCTGACTCCGCCGCGCAAGCGGTCGGCGGAGTAATGGCAAGAGGCTGACTGTAGAGCCGGGGCGTCTCTACGGGAAATCAGACGCCCCCTTTAGGGGCTGGACATCTCTGGCAAGTTGAGCCGTTCCCGACCAAACTCCGCGCGTGTGAGACTGTATAATCAGGGATTCGCATGAGCTATCAGGTTCTGGCGCGCAAATACCGGCCGCAGAAATTCTCCGACGTAATCGGCCAGGAACACGTCACCCGCACCCTGCAAAATGCGATCGCGCAGGAGCGCATCGCGCACGGTTATATCTTCAGCGGCCATCGCGGAATCGGCAAGACGACGGTCGCACGCATCCTGGCGATGGCGGTGAACTGCCGCTCGGCAGAAAAGCCGGTGGCCGAACCCTGCGGCATTTGCGATTCCTGCACAGAGATTCGCGCCGGCAACGCGGTGGACGTGATCGAAATTGATGCTGCCACCAATCGCGGAATCGACGAGATTCGCGAATTGCGGGAGGCCGCGCGCTACCGTCCGGCGCGCGATCGCTTCAAGATCTACATCCTCGACGAGGCACACCAGATCACCGACGCGGCCTTCAATGCGCTGCTCAAAACGCTGGAGGAGCCTCCCAGCCACGTGATCTTTATGATGGCCACCACCCAGCCCGAAGATATTCCCCAGACCATCCGCTCGCGCTGCCAACACTTCAGTTTTCGGGCGGTGACGTTCGAGGACATAATGGGGCAACTCCGCGACATCGTGACCAAAGAGAAGATCCCTGCCGACGAGGACGCCCTCGCCCTGCTGGCGGAAGCGGGCGACGGCTCGATGCGCGACGCGCTCTCCATCCTCGACCAGGCAATTGCCTCGACCTCCGACCACCTGACGCTCCATTCCGTTCGCAGCCTGATCGGTTCCGCTTCAGCTGCGGCGCTCGAAACGGTAATGCAGGCGGTCGCGGAAAGTTCGAGCGACAAAATCCTGGTGCTGGTCGACGAACTGATCGGCGAAGGCCACAGTCCCACGCATTTCGCGCGCCAGTTGGTGCGCTTCCTAAGGAACGTCACCGTAGCGAAGATCGCGGGCAAGGACTCGGCGCTGCTGCAGATTTCGTCCGATGAGCGCGCCCGCGTGGGCCGCATCGCCGATCGGTTCAGCGAGGAAGACCTGACGCGGCATTTGCAGATCATGCTGCGCACCCACGGAGAACTCGGATACCGTCAGGAACAGCGCTTCCACCTTGAACTGGGACTGCTGAAAATGGCCCATGCGCAGCGTCTGCTGCCGATCGAGCAGTTGCTGAGTGAGGCGGCGGCGTCCGTTTCTGGACCAGCCCGCACCACACCCAGGCCGGTTCTCGCTTCGCCTTCTCTCGCTTCTCATTCTCACGCTTTGCCAACGGAGGCCCGGCGCAACGAGCCTGCCACATCGGCGCGATCGAGTTCGGTGTCGCCGTTCGCGGCCGACTCCGCGCGCAAAGGCACTCCCAAAGCGGAGTCGTCCGGCGGAATAAACACCACGAGCGGATCAAGCGCCAACGTCGTCATCATGGGATCAGCCGCGCCGGCAGTTGAAGAGTTATTGACAGCACCCGGCTCGCAACCAGCCGAGCGTACAGAAATAAAGGTCGAAGTGATAGCCGAGGCGAGGCCCGAGGTCAACGCCGAGTCGCTTCGCGACGCCGTTCTCAACGCGCTGGGCAATCAGCAAATGCTAGTTTCCCTATTAGAAAACACGGAGTGGAGCCTGAACGGAAATGCGCTGATCGCCAAAGTAGCGGCTTCGAGCACGATGATCGAAATGTCATTCACCGCCGACGCGCGCCGCATCGCCACCGCCGCCGCCAGCGGTCTGGCCGGGCGACCGATCAAGATGCTGGTCGAGCCCGGTGGAGCGCCGCAGACGGCGTCCCCGGCGCGCCGGGCATCGAACGGAAGCGCGCGCAGTCGCGCCGAGCACGACCCGATCGTGCAACGCATGCAGGAGAAATTCGGAGCGGAAATCCGCACGGTGATTGATTATCGGGAGAAAGGGTAACGCAAATTTGTAATTCGGTAATTTGTAATTGAAAAGCCCAAGGACCTCAAATTACCAATTACAAATCACCAATCACAAGTTTTCTTATGTCCGGATTCAATTTGCAAGAACTCATGTCGCAAGCCAAGCAGCAGTACGAGGCGCTGCAGAAAAAGATGGAGCAGACCGTGGTCGAGGCTTCCTCCGGCGGCGGCACGGTCACCGTCAAAATGGATGGCCGCAAACAGGTGCTCGGCATCAAGATCGATTCGGAGGCAGTCAAGGCCGGCGATGTCGAGATGCTGCAGGATCTCGTGATGGCCGCACTGAACGAGGCCGGGCGCAAGGTCGATCAGGCGATGCAATCGAGCGTTGGCGGAATGCTGGGCGGACTGGAAGGGATTTTGTGATTGGTAATTTGTAATTTTGTAATCGGTTTTCAAATTACGAATTACAAATCACCAATTTAATTCTATGTCCAATTTTGCCGAACCGATGACCCGGCTCATCGACGAACTCAAGAAGCTGCCGGGAATCGGCAACAAGAGCGCACAACGGCTGGCCTTTCATATTCTGCGATCAAGCGAGGATGACGCTGAAGCCCTCGCTTCCGCCGTTCGAGATGTGAAAGCCAAGCTGCGTTTGTGCTCGATCTGCAACAACATCACCGACGTCGATCCCTGCGTGTACTGCAGCAGTCCGACCCGGAATCAAAAGCTCGTCTGCGTGGTGGAGGAACCGACCAACATTGCCGCCGTTGAGAAGACGCGGCACTTTAACGGCGTTTACCACGTGCTTCACGGCTCAATCTCACCATTGCACGGTGTAGGACCCGAACAGTTGCGTATCTCAAACCTGATCAGCCGGGTCGGCCGCGGCGAAATCGAAGAGGTCATCCTGGCGACCAATCCCACGGTCGAAGGAGAAGCCACCGCCACCTACCTGGCCCAGCAACTGAAGCGGCAGGGACTGCGCGTGACCCGGATCGCCATGGGAATTCCGGTAGGCAGCGACATCGAATACACCGACGAAGTCACCATGCTGAAGGCCATGGAGGGCCGGCGGGAAATGTAGGGTTGGCTCCGACCCCAGCAAACGAAGTTCCATACCTTTGGTCCGAACCATTACGAAAGGTTACCGAAGGGCACTGGCTGACAGATCAGCCTCCTGCGTATAATTGCCCCAAACTCAGCATTTTCTTCGGGGGATTGACATTATGGGTGTCTTCCGTTTTGCGCAACGGGTCGTATTCTGCGTCGGCACGCTGTTGTTGGTGACGGGCACACTGCCCGCCCAGGATGCGCCCACGACTCCCGACTTCTCCATGCCACATATCGGCATCCCCCAGGATTGGAGCACGTCCCGTGTTATCTACACCCGCAACGGCTCCGTCGAAGACATGATGAAGGTGCGCAACGATCCGCGCTTCCTGCATAGCTATCTCCTGCATTACATGAGGGAGCACGGCAACCAGACTCGGCCACCGGCGAGCGCTGCTTTGAACGAATCTGGGTCGAATGAATCTGGTTTGAACGAAAATGGCGCGGACGAAAACGGTTTGAGCGAAGACCGCTCCGCCGCCGATGCGCAAGACTTCCTGTTACGGTTCCCGGGGCATCTGCCCAAGACCCGCCCCGCACCGCCCAAGAAGAACCAGCACACCAAGGTTGACTGGGCCGTCTCCCTGGGTGCAGGTGGGACGGCGATTGGCGAAAGCCCGGCAATGTACACCTACAGTGCAACGCCTGCCTGTAAGGACTTTGTCGTGTATGTGACCAAAGGAACTCCGAAAGCGGGCATCCAGTCCAATCTGGTCGGTCTGACGAATGTCTACTCGGGCACCAGTCCCACCGGGATCTGCGGTACCGCTCCCACGTTTCTATTTTCTTATGCCATCGGGTCGGGCCCGTCCTACCTGTCGCCCGTGCTTTCGCTCGATGGGACGAAGGTCGCCTGGATTGAAAGTACGGGTGGTCACGCCATTTTCCACGTCACCACCTGGGTCGCCGGACAAGGCACCAATGCCACAACGGGCTCGGTGGCCGTGACCGGCACATTCGCGAGTGGGGCCTGCACTCCCGCCGGCGCTTCCTGCGACGTTGCCCTCGACTACACCAGTTCAGCGTACTCCGGATGCACGGCAAGCGCCGACAGCAACACCAATTCCGACCTCTACGTTGACTATCCCAGCGATACCGGATTCATCGGCGCCGACAACGGATTTCTCTACCACATCAAAGGCATCTTCAAGGGCACTCCCACCTTCGACTTCTGCATTCCCGTACATGCCGGTGTCGGCACCGCCATGAGTGGCACGGCCTACGATTCCCTGCTCAATCCCCCCGAGGTTTTCATCTCCGATTCCAAGATACTCTACGCATACACCGTGACGACAACCGGGACGCCAGCCTACACGCTCAAAGCGTCGCGCACATACGCGAACAGTAACTACTCCGGCCCGGGTCCTGTGCTGGACATTTTCAACGGCCTTGTCTACATGTTCTCCGCTCAGGACAACGAGACGGTCAACCACACTTCCATGACGCAGTTTCCCGTCAGCCTGGCTTCCGCCAGTGTCGTTCCGCTCGGTCCCGCCAGCACCAACAATTATCCGATCCTGCTCTACGGAGCCTTCGATAACAACTATTACAACAACGGGCCCTTCAGTGCGCTGTCCACCTTGTATACCTGTGGCGCCGACCCAACGACCACCGACGCGCAGGATCTCTACGCGATCAGTTTCAACGCTACCACCGGCCTGGCGAACACCACGCCCGCCATGTCTGCCAACAAAAATGTCGACCCAGGCACTGCGAACGGAACCTGCTCCCCGATCACCGAGTTCTATGATGGAACCAACGACCGCATTTTCGTAGGCATGGGACAGCATGGAGCTACGTCAGGAGCCAATGTCGTCCAGATGTGGACCGTCAATAGCCGCCCCACCGCCGCCACCACCTACAACGCTGAAGCCGTGGGCTATCAGGGCGGCACGAGTGGCATCGTCATCGACAACAATGCCACCGGGACAGCCCAGGCGGAGAGCCTTTACTTCTCGACCCTTTATACGAGCGCCGCGTCCACCACTTGCGGAGCCAATAACTATTGCGCAGTAAAGCTCACGCAGAGCCTTCTCCAATAGAAAGCGGTGCGGTGCGCCTTGGGAGCCTTCTGGTTGCATTGGCGTCAGGCCGACGCGGCGCGCTTGGTCAGATGGGAAGGACTACAGACTCCCTAGGAGGTCTTTTGGATACGATTGCAAATCCCCGAGTGTCCAGGAGTCTTTCCGCAACTCAACGCCTGCGTTTCGAACACGCGCTCGAGCCGGAATGCCGGCTTCGTGTAGGTTTTTTTGGCTTGCTTGTTGTGAGTCTTTTGCTGGTCTTCAGGCCCCACCGGATTCCCATTCGCCATTAAACATCCCCCGAAAAAGTAGACTCGGCCCAGCGACTGGAACTTCGGCACTTCTGCCAAACCTTCGGCACTTCTGCCAAACCTTCGGCACTTCTGCCGGAAGTATAACATCTCTGTGGTCCTAGCTGAAGGATCAATTAGGCTCTCGCCGCCCACACGCAGAACTGTGCAACACTTTGAAGCAGCCCGTGAGCAATCTTGGAACGGGCGCGTCAACCGAGCCAACCAATCAGTGAACTGGCTTTATTTTCTTTAAGTTGCAAAAGCAATTAAAACCATCGCGCGGAATCTGACGCTGGCCCCACAGTTGCTTCTTCCGTTACGTTTGCCTCCTCGCTCCTTTGAACGCTTTGCTGGCGCGAGACGCACAAGCGGACGTGAAGCGCGCCCGCGCAATTCTCCGAGCCAGCTTGGCGCCGTGCTGCGATGTAACCGCATCTCAACCGACGCTCCCGAAACCGGGCCGCACCGCCCGGTTTCACTTCTTTTGTCAGGATTCACCGAACCTCAATCGCCGCTCACGCGCTCCAGGAATAGGTTGGATTCCCGATCCGCCTCAACCAGCCCTTCCGGCAGCCTGCCCCGGTTGTACTCTGCCATGCGGTTCTTCCATTTCAGAAAGTCGGTAATGCTCTCGGGTTCGATGCGGATTTCCACCCGCCGCAAACTCGCCAGCAGAAGATTCATCTCGTTCTGGAACCCAATCTCGGAACGCAGGTTTTTCGCCGACGCCTTGACCCGCTCGATCTCGCGCCCCCACACTTCCAGCAGCCCCCAGCCCGTGGGAAGTTCCTCGGTCCGTATCAGACCCCGCGGCGCCAGGTAATACCGCTCACAGCCGACACCGATCTCCGGCTTTTGCCGGAAAGGCTTGTCGCGATCGGCCAGAAAATCCCCGCGCGACACTTTGCTCTCGACCAACACCGAATGGCACGCCTTCTTCCAGCCAATGGCGTCCGGCATCTCGCCACTGACGCAGGCCTGCTCGCTGAGCACCACTCCGCAGCGATAGCGCCGCAGCCACCGCACCGCCATCGAAACTAGCTTCGCGTGAGTCATATTTGCACAGGTCACAAAGGAAGTTTGAAAGGGGAACGCCGTTCTGAGAAGTGTCAGGCTAGCTTCACGTAGCGACAGCCGCCTCCGGCGGGGCGAAGCCACGCAACGCTTTTGAGCGCGAAGATGAACGAACGCAAATCCTTGCGAGTTCCGCTCGCCCGGACAGGCGGGGGCAGGCTGTCCCTACGTGATTGCGCGTCCTGTGGATTTCCTGCCTCCCGCAGAGGTACGCAATGTCCGCACCAGCACTGGCCGCCGCAGCACGGTTTCCAGTAAATGTCGCGCCGCGGCGACGTCTTCCGCCGAACGGTCCAACGCCGAGTATCCCGCCGCCCGCACCAGTACGAAACGGTCCTGCAAACTGACCTCGAGCCGCGGACCCTGTTCGTTTTCGTTCCCATTACGCCCATGGCGCGCGTCCAGCGCGTTGGCCAGACGCAAAACGCCGGCCAACTCCATGGCGATCGGCCGATCTGGTAGTTCCAGTACTTGCATGGTCTTTCCCCGCGGACGCGGCAATGCTCCACGGTGATAGCGCGCCACCACCGCCGCCAGTTCCAGTTCTCGCGCACTCCAACCCAGAGGCCGCACCAGCCCGCGGATCATCCGGTATGAATTCTTTTGGTGATTTTTCGGTCCCTTGGCTTTTCCGACGTCATGCATGAGTGCCGCCGCCTGCAGCACCGCTCGCGAGTCAGGCTCCAGATTCGGAGCCGCAGGATTCTGCGCCACAACGCCCGTCGCCACCAGCCCCGCATCCTTCAGCCCGTCGTACAAAAGAAGCGCCAACTGGGCCACGCGCTGGGAATGCGGAAAATCGGGATCCAGATATCCAGCCCACACCCGAAGCCGGCTCATCGCCGCCGCGCGCAGCTGCGGACCCGACGGCAACTCCGCCCGCCAGACCCGCCATAGCGACTGCCGGCCCAGCATCTTCTCGCGATAGCGCTCGATCCGCTTGGCGCGCTCCACGTTCACCTTCTCACGCCAGCGGCTCTGGCTCTCCACATCCGGGAACGCCATGATCTCGACGGCTGTCGCCCACAAGACATCCAGATCGTGCACCTCTCCCAATAGATCCTGCAGTTCTTTCAGATCGCCGCCCCATAATTCGTGCTGGCGCGGTAGAAAATTTTCCACCGTGTAACGGAAGCGTTTGATCCCGATGCGCAGTGCGTGCCAGCTAACCTGCGACCGTGTCCGCAAAGCGTTCTTGTGCAGATCGTAGGCGCCTGTCCACTTTTCGAGCGCCAGATGCAGATACACCACGCTCCCCGGACGCACCCGCGACGCGCGCTGCGGCAGAGTTCTGCTCCACTGCCGCCATTGCTTGCGGTCAAACTGATGGAGATCTTTGAAGGCGTGCTGCTTGCATGCGGCTTCGCGGGCGTGCACGTGATTGAGCAGTTTGACGGCCGCCGGGTCACCGGACAAACGATCACCCGACAAACGATCGCCCGCCGAATCGCTCGTATCGCTCAGCTTCTCGATCCACCCTTGCATCACTTGCATGTCGCGCAGTTCACCCAGTGCCTGGAAAAGTTTCCTCCCCGATTTCTTCATGTCCTTCCATGAAGAATCGGGATCGATCGCTATCAATCCATCAGCGAGAGACCGGCAGCGCCGCAGCGCCACTCGAAGATCGTGCACCGCGTCGGCGTCGAACCCCACAGCCGCCCGATCGCACTCCACCAGCACGCGCTCCATCCAGGCGCGCAGCCCGAGTTTCGGCTTTGGGCTCGCGGGCTTAGGACTTGCCTTCGGGCTGACCTTCAGAACTGGACTGGCTCCCAACTCGGCTCCTTCGGTTGACGGGAACCATTGTCGCCTCTTTGCTCGGATTCTTCTAGGGCGAGGAGCTCTCAGCTCGCGGCGAGGCCGGTTGGGCGCTCGGCTGTGGGCTCTATTTCTTCCTGTTTACTTTTGAGGTAATAACCCACTGGTATGGGTACCCCCTCCCCCCCTCCCCCCCTTCCCTATTGGAATCATGGGGTTAGGGAGGAAAAACCAACCCGGTCTTTGATTCTAAAGGACTTACAGCTAAAGTCTTTGAGAACCAACGACTTAGCTTGTCAAAGAACGCTGAAAATGGGTTTGGGGCAGCTTCGAGGGCCGTTTTGGGAAACGGGGGCACACCTCTTGACTGCCCCATCCAGAAGGACATTTTCGCATGGGGCGGGATGGGAGTCTGTGATGGCGCACACCGCGTGTTTGTGATGAAAAAACTTCGGGAGTAGGTATCTGTTGAAAACCTCTCCCACAATTCGTGCAATTGATTGCAAATCTGGATTAGCGCGTCGGCTGCTTCTTGAGGAGTTTATCTATGGCAGCTTGCGGAGGCAATGGAGAAGGTCTGGAGAATCGTGTATTCACCTGCATTGTTCTGTACTCCGAACTTGCTGAAAAGTCTGGTCTTAATTGTCCGTCCAGGAAGGGATGTAAAATTACAGCCTCATGGGTAGAGAGCTCAACCATGGCTGCAGACGTCGTCAGATTTGATGAGTTCGAACTGGACCTTCGCGCGTACCAGTTGCGACGTTCCGGCCGCCCGCTGAAGCTGGAACGAATCCCCATGGAAGTCCTGTTCCTGCTTATGGAGCGGCGGGGCCAGTTGGTAACGCGGGAAGAGATCATTGAAAAGCTTTGGGGCAAGAACGTCTTCCTTGATACCGATAACGCAATCAATACTGCGATCCGGAAAATCCGCCAAGCCCTCAAGGACGATCCCGAACAACCGCGCTTTATCCAGACCGTCACAGGGAGAGGTTACCGATTTATAGGCCAGATATCCGAGGTTGTTGTCCCACCCGCTGAAGCACCAGCTCAGGAGCAACCGGCTTCGAGTTCGAGTCCGAAAGCCGCTACTGCTGACTTGCAGCAACTGAAACGTGATCCTCATGCAGCGCCGATAACCATCGGTGCAACGACCGGAGCCCCAACGGGTATTGGAAAGCGCTGGAAGCTGATTGTTCCCGCTATCGTGGCTGTGCTGGCGTTGTCAGTCGGTGGTTACTTCTATCTCCGCCGCGCACCGAAGCTCACGGACAAAGACACGATTGTCCTTGCCGACTTCAGTAACACGACGGGCGATTCCGTATTTGACGGAACGCTGAGACAAGGCTTGGCGGTGCAACTTGAGCAGTCGCCATTCCTCAGCCTCATCTCAGAGGAGCGCATCCAGCAGGTACTGAGGTTGATGGGCAAGCCAGCCGATGCCCGACTTACTCCAGAGATCGCCCGGGAAATCTGCGAGCGAACTGCAAGTGCGGCCGTTCTCGACGGTTCGATTGCAAGCCTCGGCAGCCAGTATGTGTTGGGATTACGCGCAGAAGACTGTCGCACGGGAGATGTTCTTGCTGAGGAACAGGTGCAAGCGTCAAGAAAAGAGGATGTTCTGAATGCGCTTGGCCAAATTGCCAGCAAATTCAGAACCCGCGTCGGTGAATCACTAACCACGGTCAAGAAACACGACACACCACTCGCCGAGGCCACGACGCCTTCACTCGAAGCCTTGAAGGCTTACAGCGCGGGTTGGGAGGCTTCCTTCTCCACTGGTTCAGCGGCCGCTGTACCCTTTCTCAAGCGCGCCATCGAGATTGACCCTAACTTCGCCAGCGCTTACGCGGTGCTCGGCCGCATGTATGGCGACATCGGGGAGTCGGTCCTTTCTGCGATGAATACCAGCAAAGCCTACGAACTTCGAGATCGCGCCAGTGACCAGGAGAAGTTCTTTATCTCCCTTTCCGACGACTTGCAGGTTACGGGCAACTTGGAGAAAGGACAACAAACCTGCGCCTTGTGGGTGCAAGCCTATCCTCGTGCTTGGGTGCCTCACGGGCTGTTGTCCGGAGATATTTATACTGCGACGGGCAAACGTGAAGAGTCCGTCGAGGAAGCTAAAATAGCTCTCGGCATCGACCCGGACTTCTCCATCGGATACGCCAATCTCGCCGCGAGCTACATGGCGCTTGAACGCCTGGACGAAGCGGAAAACACGCTACAACGAGCATCAGAGCGCAAACTTGAAATCCCGGATTTCTACGTTCTGCGATACGTGATTGCCTTTCTGAAAGGCGACAAGGTGGGGATGGAGCGTGAAGTTGCGCTGGCTCGGGAACGGCCCGGAACGGACGACTGGATGTCCAACTCTGAAGGGTTCGTATTGGCGTATTCCGGTCACTTGGAAGCCGCAAGAAAGATGTCACAACTGGCAGCGGATTTGGCTCGCAAAACCGAGCGGCGGGATACGGAGGCCCTTTACGAAGCGGACTCAGCGGTGCGGGAAGCCCTTTTCGGAAATCTGTCCACCGCAAGGCAGAGGGCTGTGCATGCACTTGAGCTTTCAAACAGCAGGGATGTGGCATACGGAGCCGGCTTTGCGCTTGCTCTCTCGGGAGATTCTTCTCGATCTCAAGGGGTGACAGAGGACCTCTCAAGGCGTCTCCCGGAGGATACAAGGGTCCAATTCACATACGCGCCGACGCTTCGCGCACTACTGGCGTTGAACCACAGCCAGCCGTCTAAGGCTGTCGAACTGCTTCAAACCGCGATTCCTTATGAACTCGGGAGTCCAACCATAGGCGGTTCTGAATTCCTTTTGGGCGCCGGTAATCTCTACCCGCCTATGTCCGTGGCCTTGCCTATCTGGCCGCACATCAAGGCGCCGAAGCCGCCGGGGAATTCCAGAAAATTCTCGATCACCGCGGGATCGTGGTCAGCGATCCCATCGGCGCATTGGCGCACCTGCAATTGGGCAGGGCTTACGGACTGTCGGGTGATGAGACCAAAGCGAAATCCGCCTATCAGGATTTCCTTACGCTCTGGAAAGATGCGGACCCGGACATTCCCATTCTGAAGCAGGCCCAAGCCGAATACGCGAATCTCAACTAAGGCATTGCCTCGCTCTTAAGAGCCCTTCTCATGTCAGCACCAAAAAATTCCCGGATGGCCTGCAGTCGATTCCGTCAAATCTACCCGCAGCCTATTGTGTGCCCTTGGGTAATACGGAACTGATTCCGGGCCAGAAGTCTTAGGGCTGTATTGGAAGCGCCCCCAGGGAAAATCGCGGTTGAACTGAGTGGGTGTGGGGGCGCTTTCAATACAGCGACTTGAAGGAAGTCGCTGGCGCGACGGATGCTATGGGAGTTGAATGCTG
>Ga0209517_10003181_pt1 | contig 22471 bp, 16 predicted proteins | sample PeaSoiMetSII2010_FD_187695 | JGI IMG/M metagenome (GOLD analysis project Ga0209517, IMG submission 187695) | Peat soil microbial communities from Weissenstadt, Germany - SII-2010 (SPAdes) (version 2) | ecosystem: Environmental > Terrestrial > Soil > Wetlands > Peat | place: Germany...
ACCGCCTCGTGCAGCAGGCGGTTGTCGTCGATCCAGTGCCATACAAATCTCTGGTCAGGTGTGCCGCCGTCGGCTCAGACGCCGACCACAACCGGTAGGGGTCACCTGAGTGAAGTAAATACCCCACTATGTTTGATTTAAACTGGATGTAGGATCGTCTCGTGGGAGCGGCAAACGCGATGTTCGCGTTGTTGATTAGTCGGTTCGACGGTTTGCGGTGTGATCTTTACAGAATGATTGTGTTTTCAGAAGATCCGGAATGCGGGCCGCTCCGCCCTTCAGTAATCGTGGGGCTTGAGAGCACGTGGGCCTTGGGCCGGACGCTAGTTGAAAGACTCTATCGTATTGAGCAGCCTGTCTATTGCTGGGAGGTCGCGTGATCGTCTCGGCTCGATCTACTACCGCCGGACCTCCGGCGCAGCGGCGACGGGACAAACTCCGAGACGCGATCAATCACGCGGCGCATCTGCTCCCGATGCAGGGCCCCATCGGCGTTTTCGTTCACCACAACACTCTGCACGCCTTCGAGCATCTGCCGTTCGAAGAAGCGGTCATCGAAGCGTCGCATCTCTTCGGCGCGGAACCCTACATGAGCGAAGCGGCCTATCGGGCCGAGCTGGCGCGGGGACGCATCCAGCTAGTGGATATCGATGCGGCGCTCGATAGTGAGCCCGATGCCCTCGTCTTCGCGCGCCTGAGCCGGGGCTCGCTGCGCAGAGCCATGATTACACCCGGCGTGAGGGAGTTTGACGCTGCAACCATTCTTTGGCGCACCGAACAGGGCGACTTGGCCAGAGATTTCCGCCGGCCGGCGCTGCGCGCGCTGTTTGATGCCTGCTTTGCTCGGGTCATTGCTCATGAGGAAGAGCCGGCCTTGCCTCGACCCGTGGATGAGATTATCCACCCGTGGCTGATCCGGCTTTGCTCGGTGTTTCTGGATCAAGGCACGGCCTATTGGCCCATGCCGCACCGCGAGGGAGGTTTTTATGAAAGCGTTCGGAGGCTGCTAGCCCGGCGCGGCGGTGTCTTTCCTAAATATCTGGCTGGCCTGGACGAAGAATTCCAACGGCAAGAGCACCTTTCCTTTTCGGCGGCGGATGCGGTTTTGGATTACCTGGATACTCAATGCTTCCGCGAGTCTGAATGGCAACACGTTCTTCAGGCCGAGTTGCTCGCCTTGCCTGGCTGGGCCGGCTTGATGCACAGGCTCGAGGAAGATCCCGGCTTGGCTCCGCATGAAACCCTGCCCTGTTCACTCATGGACTTCCTGGCGGTGCGGCTGACGATGTCCTGGGCGGCATCGCGCATGGGCGCAGCGGAGGCAACGCCGGAGGAGAGCCCACTCAAGACTCAGGAGAGACGGCGTTTGAGTCGGGCCGCTCGGGTCTACGACGCGGGCCGCGTGGTGCGGCTCTCCGCTGACGAAATAGCCCGGCTTTCCGACTCTGAGTGGGCAGCGTTCGCGAGAGAAGTCAAGGCCTTCAATGGACTGGAGCGCCGTCGAATCTTCCACTGGGCCTACGAGCGCTGGCATGAGCGCGAGATTCTCAGGGGACTGGCCAGCCATAGGAAGTACCGCGGCTTATCCGATGGCTCATCCGATCTTCAGGGGAGACCCCCGGCGCAAGTGTTCTTCTGCATTGACGAGCGCGAGGAATCCATGCGGCGCGCTCTCGAGGAAGTGGACCCGCGCGTGGAAACGTTCAGCTCCGCCGGATACTTCGGAGTTGCCGTGGACTACAAGGGAATCGACGATCCGCACAGCGCGGCGTTCTGCCCTGTAGTGGTCAAGCCCCAGCACGCCGTCCATGAACAGTCGAAGGCCGAAGACAGCGCCTTGCTCGAGAGCCGCCGCTGGCGCAGGCGGCTACTGGGGCTGCTGATGCAGAATTCGCTGGTCTCGTCGAAGACGTTGATGCGGGGATGGCTTTCGACCTCCGTGCTCGGATTGCTTTCGGCGGTCCCCCTCGTAGGCCAGCTGCTGGCGCCGCGGCGCTACGCCCTGCTGCGCGATTGGCTGAACAATGCGTTTCTCCCAGCGCCGCGTACCGAACTCACGTTAATGCGAAACACCGCGCAATCCCAAGGCGCGGTGACGGGTCTTTTGACGGGCTTCGCTCCCGAGGAAAAATCGGAACGAGTGGCGAGCGTTCTGCGCCCGGCCGGTCTGGTGAGCGGTTTCGCCCGTGTGGTGGTGATCCTGGGCCATGGATCGACGAGCCTCAACAACCCGCATGAATCGGCCCACGATTGCGGAGCCTGCGGTGGACGCCGGGGTGGCCCCAACGCGCGGCTCTTTGCCGCCATGGCCAACCGGCTCGAAGTACGCGCCCGCCTGATGGAGCGGGGCATCGACATTCCCGACGATACGTGGTTCATCGGAGGTTATCACGACACCTGCAACGATGACGTGAAATTTTTCGACCTCGATACCCTTCCCTCCACGCACCAAGCCGATTTGGATCAGATTCGCGACTCCCTGGATAAGGCTAGAGCGCAGAACGCCCTCGAGCGCGCCCGGCGATTCGAGTCGTGCCCACCAGGGGTGGGTCCGGATGCCGCGCTCCGTCATGTGGAAGCGCGCAGCGAGCACCTCGCGCAGCCGCGACCCGAGTACGGGCATTGCACCAACGCCGTCTGCGTTGTCGGGAGGCGCAGCCTGACACGCGGACTGTTCCTCGATCGGCGGGCATTTCTCGTTTCCTACGACGCCGGCCAGGATCCCGGCGATCAGAGTCTTGCAGCCCTCATGGCCGCTGTGGTCCCCGTCTGCGCGGGAATCAGTCTCGAATACTACTTTTCCTTTATCGACAACGACCGCTACGGCTGCGGCACGAAACTCCCGCACAATGTGACGAGCTTACTGGGTGTGATGGACGGCCAAGCCAGCGACCTGCGCACTGGATTGCCTTGGCAAATGGTCGAGATCCACGAGCCGGTCCGCATTCTCTTCGTGATCGAGACAACGCCCGAGCGCCTGAGCAAGGTGATCGACGCGAGCGCCTCGTTAAAGCAGTTAGTGGAGAATCGCTGGCTTCGCGTCGCGGTTATCGACCCAGACTCGGGGCGCGTCCACGTCCGAAGGGACAGTGGCTTTCAAGAGTTCGACGAGCGTCTGGAACGCCTGCCCGTCGCGCTGTCCTCCGCCGAATGGTACTCCGGTAAACTCCAGCATCTCCCCATGGCCTGGATTCAGACATGGTCTCAAACGTGGTCTCAGACATGGTCTCAAACCGGGTCTCAAACCACGGCTGGAGGCCCAAGCGGGTGAGCCCGTCGCAAGCCATTCTGGTTTTTGTGGTGTTGGCGCCAGGCGTGGTCTTTGGCGTATTGGCGCTACTGTGGCTGCTCGGCTGGGTTCCGGGCGAGCGCGTTGTATCCAGGATCACGGGTCTGACGTTTTCCGCCTGTGTGTTAGGGCTCGCCGTGCTTGTATGGAAACTCGCCTTCGGCGGAGGGAAGCCCGCTTCAACCGGCGCCACAGCTATCGTGGTGACCTTCGGCAACTGGTTTGCCGTGCATGATTACCGCTTCCCACTGGTACTGATGGTGGACCGGCTTTCCATGCCATTCCTGGCCCTTACGGTGCTGCTATCGGGATTGATCGGCCAGTTCTCGGCGACCTATCTCCATCGCGAGCGCGGCTTTTTCCGGTTCTTTCTCTTGCTGCACCTCTTTGCGTTCGGATCGTTACTCGCCTTCGCTGCCGGTTCGTTCGACCTGCTCGCCGGGGGATGGGAGCTGGTGGGCATCACCTCGGTATTGTTGATCGGGTTTTTCCAACTTCGTCCTGCTCCCGTCGAAAACGGCCTGCGTGTCTTCGCCGTGTATCGTGCCTGCGACATCGGACTGTTCGTGGGGATTGTCGCCATGCATCAGTGGGCCGGAACGGCGTCGTTCGATGGCGGCTTTCCCATGCTTTACGGCGCGCGAGCGGTGATCGTCTGCCTGCTTCTGCTGCTTGCGGCTTCGGGCAAGGCCGCGCAGGTTCCTTTTTCGGGATGGCTTCCGCGCGCCATGGAGGGCCCCACTCCGTCGAGCGCCATATTTTACGGTGCGATCTCGATCCACGCCGGCGCGTATCTGCTGCTCCGGGCCCAACCGTTGCTCGCACAATCCGCTCTAGCTTCTGCTCTGGTGATCTTGATTGGCGTCGCCACAGCCATCCACGGCACGATCGTCGGCCGCGCCAGCGCGGACGCCAAAACTTCGCTCGCCTACGCCTCGCTGACACAGGTCGGCGTGGTGTTCGTGGAGATCGGCTTCGGATGGAGGTCGATCGCCGTGGCTCACATCCTGGGGCACGCCACGGTTCGCACCATGCAGTTTCTGCGCGCGCCGTCCATGCTGCATGACTATCACCAGATGCACTCCGCCATCGGAGGTGAAATCGCAACCGGCAAGCAGTTCGAGGATCTGATACCACAGCGCGTTCAGTTGTGGCTCTATCGTTGGGCGTTCGACCGCGGCCATCTGGACACGATTCTCGACCGCTGGGTGATCGATCCATTGCTGCAGGTCTCCAGGCTTTTTGCCAAGCTGGACCACGTCGGAATGCCTCGATCTGTGAGCCGGCCTGGCGAAGTGGCGATTTCCATACCGGGTCCTGCCCGGCAGGGGGGTGACTAATGCCCCTGCCCGCGCCCCTACCCGCATGGATTCTGAGCTCGCCGTTTCTCAGCCCGCCGTTTCTCACCGGTGTCGCGATCTCCGTTCCCTGGTTGGCGGCAATCCTGGTAGCGATGTACCGCCGGCACACGCGCGTCATTGGTTTTTCAGCGGCGCTGGTGTCGGTGGTTGCCAGCGCGCTGCTACTGCGGGAAGCCCCGGCCGGCGCGTCCTTGTACGAAGCGCTGATGCTGCTGTTTTCCTGCCTCACACTGGGAGCTGCTCTGGTGCTTCCGCGCCGCGACTGCAGCGCCGTTACGATCGCAGGAATCCTCGTCCTCCTTGGCTCGACGCTGCTGGCCTACTCGACCGGAAATCTGCTGGTTTTGCTCGCGGCCTGGATTCTATCCACAATCCCCTTTTTCCCGGCGCGGTGGTTCCGCGCCACCACATGGCGCCCGCGGGCCGGCCTGCTGCTATCGAGTATCGCCCTCGCGCTTGGCGTCGCGCTCATGGCCGCAGGCGGCCACGCGGTCTCGATCGATAGCTTGAAGGGCCGAAGCCCGGGTGGCCTCGCGGCGTTTGGGCTCCTGGTGGCCGCGGTGATCTTCCGCAAGGGAATCTGTCCCGCACACGCCTGGGTGGCCGATGCGGCGGAAGGCGGGCCGGCGATCCCGACTGCTCTTCTGCTGAACGGCCATTTCGGAGCCTTGCTGGTCGCCAAACTGATTGTCCCGCTGTTTCCGCGCACTTCTGGCAATCTTTTCCCGGTGCTTTCGTACCTCGCGATCGCCACGGCGCTCTACGTCGCCATCCGGGCGCTTACGGAGAATTCGCCGCGCCGGTTGCTCGCCTTTCTTGCCCTCAGCCAGTCCGCCTGCATTCTGGCTGGGCTGGAGAGCCGGACTGCTGAAGGAATCACCGGCGCGCTGGTGCACTGGTTCGTGGTTACTGTCTCGACCTTGGGCCTCTTCGGGGTTCTGAGGCTGCTAGAGGTACGTTTCGGGGAGAACTTGACGGCGAGCAAGCACCTGGGTTTGGCCGAGCACGCGCCGCGGCTGGCGGTGTTTTTTGCGGTATTCGGGCTGGCATTGGTTGGCTTACCCGGCACGCTGAGCTTCTGTTCTCAAGACCTATTGATTCACGGAACGCTGATGTCACACCCGCTCACCGGTCTGCTGCTACCCATAGCCACAGCGATGAATGCCGTGAGCGTATTCCGGTTGTTCACGCGCCTGTTTCTGGGAAAGCGTCGAACCGGGTTCACCGTAATGGCGGACGCCTTGCCGCGCGAGCGTTGGATCCTAGCTGCCGGTGTGTTGTTCGTTGTTTTGGGGGGATTGTTTCCAAACGCCATCGTGGCCCAGCGCTCGGCGGAGGCGGAAATCGTCGAGCAAGTGATTCCCACACCCACCCGCCCAGTTCAAGTGCCCAGCGCCGGCTGCGATCGGGTCACCGAGGGAGCCGGGACAGTCAGAATTGTAGGGTGTGATGAGGATGGCTCCGCTTCCCGTTATCCACAAGCAGTAGAATTCTGCCGGGAGTCCGGATCGTCAGCCTCTTGCCAAACCCAGATAGGCTCAGTTCAATGAGTAAGAGTGCGGCCTGCAAATCGAAATCCCGCCGCCAGTTTGAATGCCGCGCGCGGTAGCGGCGGACCTGTCTGCGGATGGTTTCGGCTAGACGGAGAACCTGTTCAGACCTCTTGCGAGGAGCGCCGACGTTGTCCTGGCTTGGCGTGCGGTATTCGGAGATCGGGAATCGCCTCTTGAACCGTTCACACCCAGAATTCAGCAGGGCCTCAGCCACCTGCAGGCAGGCCTTGGTGTTGCCCCCCCAGGATCTGCTTAGCCGCTCTTGTTCGATGATCTCAGCGGCGCAACGGCCAGCGCGAGCCGGTATTCGGAATCGGAATCGTGAAACTGTTCGCTCCAATAACACACATGGTCCCCATGTACAATCACGCGGCGGCGGTGTCCCTGTATCGGAATCGAACGCCTTCGCCCCCGAGCCAGATATTCTCCGGAATCGGTACGGCGGTCAACAACATCGGTGAGAATGTGTAGGATAAACCCGCCGTAGAGCCTTTCCTTCATTGGTGTCGCCATGGTCCCAATTTGCATTCTGACAGAGGCGACAACCCCGTTGAAAATCGATTCCAGCAACACATGCAGAAGGTCTCTCCGCCCGAGCCGGTCACGAGAATTGCGTAAGCAGCTCGACTTCCCACGTCCGGGGCACGCGTCTCATGCGTGGGAGGTTTTCCGGGTTTACTCGGACCGGGCGAGCGGCGCCGCGGCCGTCGCGCCGGCGGGTAATGGCGTGACCCCATTTCTACTTCCTCCGCGCGTACGGCTGCCATGCCACGTGATTTCACTGAAGGCCTGCGCTACTCCAGTACGCTACGGCGCGAGGCCTTCGGTCACTTCCATCTTCGTACCCCAGGGGTCGGTAATGAACGCGACGCGCATCTTGCTGGAGAAATTGCTCGGCGTGATCGGCTGAGTGATTGTGGCGCCCTGGGCTTCGGCTTGCTTCAGGAACTCCGGCAGATCCTTTACGTCGAAACCGATGTGATCGATCACGCGGCCCGAGGTTGGATCGAGCTTGGTGTCGCTCTTGGTCATCGCAAGAATGGCGCCCGGGATATCGACGCAATCGACCTGCTCGCGCGATCCCCCCACCGCGCGCTTGCAGGGAGTCCCGCCGAGGATCTTCGTATACCAGGCCTGCATCGCGGGAACGTCCTGCGGGTACAGGTGAATGTGATCCAGCTTCACGGGAACGTTGAGGGACGGGTCCCCGTAAAATTCCAGCCGGATGCCGTCGGGCCCAAGAAGGTAGCCGTGGTTGGTGTCGCCGGGGTTGGGATCCTGACCCTCCTCGATCTGGTATCCCTCGGCCTTCCATTTCGCCTTCGCGGCAGGAAGATCCTTCCATGCGAAGCCCAGGTGGTTCACGATGGAACCGGCGGAACCGCCCTTGATTTCGCCCTTGCGGACCAGGATGAAGACGCCGGGGATCTGGATCATTTCCAACTTCTGATTCGCCACAGTGACTCCGCCCAGCACGGCCCAGAACTTCTTCTGCGCGGCCACGTCGGTGACGTACAAATGAATGTGACCCATGCTGACGCCCGCCGCGTTCGGCGCGGCGAGCTGTCCGGACGCCGTCGCAGCCAGCATCAGGATCGGGAAAACGCAGGGGAGTTTCATGAGGGACAATGTATCAGTCTGGGGACGGAAAGGGAAGGGGGACGCTGATCCGGCCGGGGATTGACGCTGAGCTGCACGGTCAACTTCGCCCCGTCGACGCACTCTGGCAAACGAGAGCCGTGGGGCAGATTGGCGGGCAAGCGCCAGCCGCGGGAGGTCGGAGAGTGGATGCGACCCGATTGGCGCCTGGCCGGGGACGAGCAAAAACGAACTCCGCGTCTAAACCTCATCTGGATCAAAGGTTTAGATGGAGCTTGGGTTCGTTTTGTAGAATGGCTTGGAGTCTGTTATACGCTGTATAACATGAGGGAATCGCCGGAATGGGCGATAGGGTTGTAGGTCGGTTTTGATGGGTGGACGGGCCGCTTCGGCTGGTTGCCGACTGCACGTCAACTTGGTTCCCCAGTAGCTCCTGAGCAGCGATCAGCGCGCAGCTGGTAAAGGCAATGGCGGCGTTCGACGCGACTGCCACGCTTGGAAGGCGTAGAGGTTCTGCTTCCACACTTCTAACCGCGCTCTGGCCGTCGCGAGCGTTCTTACGCAATCGCCAATGGACCGATAATGTTTCTCGATCTCGGCTCTGTGTGGCCGGTTCTTGTTGTCACGCGAAATCTTGCTTCCGAGAATTGCTCCAACGATGGCGATCGCTAATACGGCCCAAAGGCTAGTCACTGCGATGGTTCTTCGCGTGGCTAGTGAAAGTAAGCCGAGTGAGAGTTGACTGACGAACGCGGCAAGGAGTTGGACAAGGAACATTGCGCCCATAAGAAACGCAAAGAAAAAGGCCAATCCCATCCCAACCCCGCTTGTCGTCTTGATGGTCTGGTTTAGCGATCCAATTAGGTTCTCGAGATTAGCCTTGCGGCGTTCGCTCTCGTTGATCGCAAACTGACAACCCTCGACGTTAGCCCCAAATGACCGCTGGGCGATTTTTTCCAGTTGGCCCCGCATCTCGGTCAGCCTTTCGCTTAATCGTCCGATATCCACGTGGAGGGTCGGCAGGGCCTGCCGTGCATTGGCAAGTTCGTGTTCAATCGACTGAATTGTGGCCATGTCGGCCTGAGCCTTTGCCAAGCTCGGCAGTTCGCTCGAGCGTTTGAGGTCGGAGTCAAAGGCGTAGGAGTTTGGGCTGTGGATCAAACGCTCGGTGACCTCCAGGATTGCCGCGTCTTCCTCTAAGGATGGGACAGCTCGTTTTGCCCAAGGAACTGCGTCCCAAGCTTCGTCAAGCTTCACCTGCGCCAAAAAGCCCTGCGAAGCCCGCGTGTTAGCGAATCGGAGCGCAGCGTAGCGGCCTTGCCGCCACTCGTTCTCGCACGCTTGCGGTAAGGAGGACCACCGTTGCGCTGTCAAGTCGTCAATGCCGATTCCGCGAAACCGGCGTAGGACCTTCTAAAATTCCTCCTCTTGTGCCCGTAGCAATCTCACCCGAAGACCGGCCAATTCGGATCGGATCCGGGTGAAACAAGGATCGCGCTCGCAACGTTCGTAGTAACGAGCATCGCCAAGAATTGCACGTTCAACATTGTCCAAGGCCACGTCCGAGCGGCCAAGCAATGCCGCGAAACTGGCGGACATGTAGTGAGCCTCGTAGAAGCTGCTGTCGAGCGACGTCGCCTCCTGCATTCGTCGTAAGGCGGAATCGTAATTTTGTTGTATGCCGAAGGCTATTCCAGTGAAGTATTCCGCCTCTGCTGCTTGCTTACTGTCGTACGGTCGGGCGTACTTCGCCGCCCTCTGGAAATATTCGATTGCCCTGTCGTGATCTATGCGGTGGTACAAGTAGAGATTGCCCAATGATCGATGTACCGCGAAGTCCTGATAATTTTTCTCTTCTGATGCAAGGAAATCTGACAGCGCCTCCTCGTACCACCCGTTGCTATATGCGAACTCAGCCCGCGAACGCAATTCTTTTGCCGCGGTGTCCAGAGGAGCCTGCAGTGTGCGCAGGATATTGTTGAGGACGGTCGTTTGTTTCTCAAGTTTCCAAACAACATCCCCCATGAGAATATGAAAGTCGGCACGCAATCCGGCGATGCCGCCTGAGATGTCTTGTAGGTCATACTGCAACTCGGCTAATCCGCTCGCGAAACCGCCCTCAAGGGAGCCGAGACCCTCAAGCATGGCGCTGTCTCCCGCCGTATGACTGAGCTGCACCACCATCCGATCGCCCGCTTTGATTAGCGACTTGTCAACTCAGTCAGCGAGGTCGCGGTTGCTAACGTAGTTGGTCCAACTCTGTTGCCCGATGATGACATCAGTAAGGGACACTCAGTTTGACCTCCGTGTGACGGGCTAGACCGAAACTAACAATATTTCCAAGTGGCCGCTCCCCGCTTCGAGGTGATAACAACCGAAGAAAAGACGATAGCATACCTGGCGAGCTTGTAGTCACGGGCCAGGGGTGTGGTGGCCCCAAGGGGGTCTATCCCTTGTCCGTATCACGCGCAAACCGCTGGTCTGACCCGGATGCGGGACCGAAGCCGCAAGTTCCCCGAGAACCCGTGGTCTTTCCGCCTGGCGCCCCGCAACGGCAGTCCGCGAGATCAGCCGTCCGGATGCGGCACGCCTCGATTCGGCAGCTTTCCAGGCGGGGACATTTGCGACAAAACAGGAGTGCTCGCAACGGCGAACATCCTGCTGCAAGTCGTTGATCGAGCGGTGTGCGTCAAGCGATTATCAGCGCCGTGCCGGCGCGGAACCCGGCGATTTCTAACTCGCAACACTCTGCAAGCGGCCGCGAGCTGCAAGCGGGTGCGGGCCAACCTAAAGGCGGAGAAAGTCCTCGACATCTATGTGAGCCTGTTTGAGAATCGCCCGCAACGTGCCTTCCGGCATGTCGCCCGGATGATTGGCAACCATGGCGTACCGATTCGTCTGGGAATGGAACCAGATCTCGTGGCTTCCGGCTGCTTGCCGGTCGAACTCAAAGCCCAAGCGCCGCAGCTTCTGCACGATCTGCCGATATCGAAACCCGGCCAAACGCCCCATCAGGCGCCGACGACGATCATGAAGTCCTGGTGGTTCGCGACGCTTGGCAGGACGGATTCGCCCTCCCGTTCACGTCTAGCCTCGATCAGCTTCTTGGCGGCATCCCGCGCGAACTCCAGAGTCTCGGCGACCGTCCGGCCCTGAACTACTAAGCCCTGCACATCCTCCGAGGTCGCGAGGTACAATCCTTCCGGCAATTGCTCAACGTGGATACGTACGGCAAGTTCCATGACACCATCTTACCCAGGATGAGCGCTCCGGGGCTGACAGGGTTTTCTTAGGACTGAAATCGGTCATGCTGCCACGGCTGCATGTCGAGCAGGAACTTCACTCAGATGCGGGCGCCATTTGGCGGCCAACGAGCAAGTCGATCTCCCCCCGGTGGTCCTCATAGTAGGCAAGGCACTCATAGACCTGGGATCGCGTGAGTTGCGGGAAGCAGTTGGTTGTCAGCGTGTCGACCGTCTCGCCGTTCTGGAGCAGACCAATGACGTCGTGAACGCCAATGCGGGTGCCTTCCACTACGGGGTTGCCATTCCGCACCCCCGCGGAGCGGACGATGTAGCGATAGGCTTCCGAGATCGGTCCCATGACCTGATGTTACCGGTCGGCTTACGAGGTGTCAACGCAGAGGATTCCCGCCCAATGACATTTGTGATAAAAATAGGAGGTTTCGTCATGGTGAACATTCGACTGCAAATTGTTGATCGCGCGGTGGGTTGCAGAATATGAAGCGCCTCTTTTATGCGGGCGCTGTTCTGCTCCTGATCGCGTCCCTGGCCGCTTTACAAACCAGGGCTGTGGGGCAGACTCCTGCCCGGAGCGCGCCTGCCGGGGCGGATCAACATCGCGCGATGTTGAATACGTACTGCACCGGCTGCCACAACACGCGCCTGAAGACCGGTGGACTCGCTTTAGACGGCCTGGACCTCCAAGCCGCGGCGGATAGCGCGGAGATCTGGGAGAAGGCTCTGCGCAAGCTGCGCGGACATTTGATGCCGCCGCCCGGCAGTCCGCAGCCTCCGCAGAAGGATCTGGATTCGTTCGTCGGCTGGATGGAAAACACGCTCGACACCCATGCCGCCGAAGCCCATAGCAAAGCGTCACTCGACAAACGGCCCAGGGCGGGCTATGTTCCGATCCAGCGGATGAACCGCACGGAGTACGCCGCGTCGGTGAAGGCGCTGGTGGGCGTGGACTTGAAAGCGACGGATGTCCTGCCGCAGGACGTCCAAGTCGAGGGTTTCGACAACATTGCGGCTGCGTTGACCGTGTCCCCCGCGTTCCTGAGCCAGTACATCACCGCCGCCCGGCAAGTCGCGAAACTCGCGGTCGGCAGTACCAATCCTCGTGTTGGGAATACGAAGTATTCCATCGCGGCCAATCAAAACCCCGACGTGCCTCTGCCTCTGGGTACGCGCGGCGGCATAAGATTCAACCACAACTTCCCGGCCGACGGCGAGTATCGCTTCACGATCGACGATCTTAGGGTGGGCATCTACGCTTCTACGCTCGAGAATCAGAGCACGCTGGTGATCATGATCGACGGCAAGACTGTCTTCCGAAATTCGATCGGTGGAACGGAGGAGGACTGGGCACTGCACGCCAAGGGGCCGCCGGGGCGCGCGGAACTCATGGCGCGTTTCCAGAAGATTCCGGTCCAGGTGCAAGCCGGCGTGCACGACGTGGTGGTGGCTTTCATCGACCGTTCGCATGTGGAGTCCCCCCACAATATCGCAGACCCATTCTTCGACGCCCTAACCGTAGTTTGCTCTTGCGCGCCCCCCGGGCGGAGGGTCCGTCTTGAAGAAGGCGTTGAGGTCACCGGACCGTATAACCCCACGGGTGTTTCCAGAACTCCCAGCCGCGCCCTGATCTTCGTTTGCGACCCCAAGGAAAAGGAAGAGTCCTCCTGCGCCAGGCAGATCACGGAGAACCTCGCGCGCCGGGCTTTTCGAAGACCAGTAACGGGAGACGAGGTTACTCGCCTGATGCGGTTCTATGAAGCCGGGCGCCAGGGCGGAGGAAGCCCCGGCGGAGGAAGTTTTGACCAGGGAATCGAGCAAGTCGTGGCGGCCGTACTGGCCAGCCCTAAATTCCTTTATCGCGCGATTTTGGGGGCTCCGATTGCTGGGCGTGGGGGCGCGGGGCGTGGGGCCGCGGGACCAAGTGTATCCGCGGGCGTATCCGGAGGCGCATCCGCAAACGGCGAGTTTGCTCTCACCGATCTGGAATTGGCTTCGCGTCTTTCTTTCTTCCTCTGGAACACCGGCCCCGACGAGGAGCTGCTGACGCTTGCCGCGGGGGGCGGGCTAACGAAACCTGGGGCGATGGAAAAACAGGTAAGGCGCATGTTGGCGGATCCCAAGGCCTCCAGGTTGGTCACCAGTTTTGCGATGAAGTGGCTGAACCTCGACGGCCTCGATTCCGTGAAGCCCGATCCGGTGTTGTTCCCGGGATTCACCGATCAACTGCGGCGGGATTTTTCCACGGAAGCGGAAGCTTTCCTCAGCAGCATCCTTTTGGAAGACCGGAGCATTGTCGATCTCCTGACCGCCGACTACACGTTTTTGAATGAGCGGGTGGCTCGCCATTACGGCATTTCGGGAGTCGTGGGCACGCAGTTCCGTAGGGTCACGTTGGCCCAGATAGCAGACACAAGGTCGGCAGGCACAGGGCCGGCAGGCTCCGTTGTGCCTGCGAATTCACCTGCGAATTCAATGGAAGCCCGGTGGGGGCTGCTCGGGAAAGCGGCGGTGCTGATGCGGACCTCCTACGGCGATCGCACGTCTCCGGTGTTGCGGGGAGCATGGGTCCTCGATAAGCTTGTGGGCACGCCGCCGACGCCGCCTCCGCCGGACACCGCAACCGACCTGTCGCAAAAAGCAGGCGAGCCACGAAAAACTGTGCGGGCGCGGCTCGAGCAGCACCGCAATAAAGCAAGTTGCAGGCAGTGCCACGGAGTAATCGATCCGACCGGTTTGGCTCTGGAGAATTTCGATGCGATCGGGGCTTGGCGGACAGCCGACCGCCAGGCGAACGCTCCGATCGATGCCAGCACGGTGCTGCCGAATGGAGTCGCGATCAATGGTGTTGTGGAACTCCGGGCGCAACTGGCCAGTCACCCCGCCACGTTCGTCACGGCGGTGACGGAGAAGTTGATGATGTACGCGCTCAACCGGCAACTGGAATACTTCGATATGCCTCAGGTTCGTGCGATTGTTCGCGCCGCCGGCAAGAATAATGACGCGAAAGACAATTACAAGTTGTCTTCCATCGTTTTGGGAATCGTCAATAGCGACTCCTTCCGTAAGCAGGGCCCGGAAGCCGCTTCGAATGTGGTGGCCAATAAGTGATCGTTAAGTGAGCGTTGGGTCTTAGGAGAGACATGTTCATCACGAAGAAGCACATTTCGCGCAGAACGGTCCTGAAGGGTGCGGGAGTGGCCTTGGGGTTGCCGTTTCTGGATGCGATGGTGCCTGCGGGCACGGCGCTGGCGCAAACCGCCGCGGCGCCCAAGCTACGGATAGGCTTCTTCTACATGCCCCACGGCGCAATCATGGGCAATACGTCGCATGGCCCGGCCATGGACAAATGGACTCCCAGCGGTTCCGGAGCGAATTTCAAGCTCAGCCCGATTCTCGCCCCGCTTGAGCCGTACAAGAAGTACGTTTCGTCTTTCGGAAATCTCGAGAACGCCGCCACCGCTGGCTCGGTTCACACCTTCACTGCTTCGACGTGGCTGAGTTGCACTCGCCCGGACACCGGCCGCACCAAGGTGCACATGGCCGTGACACTCGATCAGGTGATCGCGAAAATTATCAGCCAGGACACTCCGCTGCCCTCGCTCGAAGTCTCCTCGGAAACGATCGTTCAAACGTCGGCGGGCAACGGCAGTCCCTATACGACCCTGTCATTCCGCGACGCGGATTCACCGCTTCCCATGGAAACCAATCCGCGCAAAGTCTTTTTGGCGCTGTTTGGTGAAGGCGATACGCCGCAGGAGCGCGCGTCCATTTCTAACCAAACTGGTAGCATCCTGGATCTGATCCTGGACGACACCAAAACGCTCCAGGGCCGGCTCGGAAGCGGCGACCGTGCTGTTCTCGGCGGTTATCTGGAGAGTGTTCGCGAGATCGAGCGGCGTGCGCAGATGGCAGGCGCCAAGGACCTTTCCGCGCTCAAAGTTCCCGATGCTCCCCTCGGGGAACTGGAAAACTTCGCGGAACAAGTGAAGTTGATGTTCGATTTGGTGGCCCTCGCCTATCAGTCCGACCAGACCCGTGTGGTTTCCTACATCATGGCCGCGGAAGGCACGAACCGCACTTACAACCACATCGGAATTCCGGATGCCTTCCACCCCATGTCGCATCACGCCAACGATCTGGAGCGGCTCAATAAGCTGGCAAAAATCCAGACCTGGCACGTGGAGAAGTTCGTGGAATTTCTTGCCAAGATGGCGGCGACGCCGGACGGGCAAGGAACATTGCTCGACCACTCGATCTTCATGTACGGGTCGAACATGAGCAATAGCGACCTGCACAACAACTATCCGGAGCCGAACATTCTGGTGGGTGGCGGCAACGGCAAGATGAAGCTCGGCGGCCAGCATCTGGTGCTACCGGAGCGAACGCCGATCGCGAATCTCCACTTGACGCTGCTGCAGAAGGTGGGGGTGGAGCGCGAGAAGTTCGGCGACAGCACAGGTGTCATTTCGGAGGTCTAGGAGCGGGTAGATGGATCGCCGAAATTTTCTGCAAAACGCCGCGGCGGGGGCGCTCGCCCTATGGGCATCTCCCCGCAGGCTCTATGGGCAACAGTCGGCGGGCGGTGTTCGCCGCCTGACGGACAACCTCGCCGTGCTGGATGGTGGGGGCAGCAATGTGCTGGCGTTCTTCACGTCAAAGGATGCCGGGCTCGTGATGGTGGACAGCGGCGCGCCGAAGTCCGGCGACCAGGTGATCGCCGCGCTCAACTATCTGGGCTCGAATCCGAAAGTACAAATCGTTTTCAACACCCACTATCACACCGATCAGACAGGCAACAACGAAATCTTCGGAGCGGCGGGAGCAAAAATCATCGCGCACGAGCATACACGGCAGTGGATGTCGACAGACTATTGGAATCCGGATGAGGATCGCTACGAGAACGCACGCCCCAAAACTGCCCAGCCCACCGAAGCGTTTCATACCACCGGGTCATTGAAAATAGGTGCCGAACAGATCGACTACGGCCACCTGCTTTTGGCCCACACCGACGGCGACATCTACGTCTTTTTCAAGGCGTCGAATGTTCTGGCGGTAGGAGACGTTGCCTCTCCTCTTCGCGACCCGGCTCTGGATTATTTTACCGGAGCATGGATCGGCGGCCGCGTGGACGCCATGGACGTGATCCTCCGGCTGAGCAATGAGCAGACTCGGATCGTGCCCGCGGCGGGTCCCGTGATGACCCGAGCCGAGTTCAAATCAGAGCGCGACATGATGGAAGAAGTTCGGAGCCGCGTGTGGAAACGGGTTCTCCAAGGGGACAGTCCCAAGGATATGTTGGAAGGCGGCGTTCTGAAGGGCCTGCCTCGAACCTGGAAAGATCCCTACAAATTCCTGTATGACGCGGCCAAGGGTATGTTGGCTCACCATAACAAGCTGGACCCGAGTGTTATTTAGGGAGGCACAAGTGAACCGCTCCATTCTCGCCGCTTTCTGCGTAATTGTTGCCGCCCCGCCGGTTCCGGCGCAGACCTCGGCGCAGACCCCGGCACAGACAAAGACGGGTTCTCTTGCCACCCTCATTCAGACCGGCAACCGCAAGGCGGCCCTGGAGAAGATTCGAGCGGGCGCGGATGTGAATGAAGCGCAGGCCGACGGCACGCGCCCGATCCACTGGGCAGTCTACCGGGTCGACTACGAGCTGCTCGACGCGCTGATCGCGAAGAAGGCGAAAGTGGACGTCGCCAATGAATTCGGGTCCACGCCGCTCGCCGAAGCCGTCAAGCTCACCGATGCCCGGATGGTGAAAACGCTGCTCGATGCGGGTTCGGGACCCGAGGGCGCCAATCAGGATGGTGAGACCGCGTTGATGCTGGCGATCAAGAGCGGAGAACTGCCCATCGTCCAAATGCTGATCCAAGCCGGCGCCAATGTAAACACGGTTGAGAAGGAGCACCATCAATCGCCGTTGATGTATGCTGCCGCGGCTAAGAAAAATGCCGGCGAGATGGTCAAGCTGCTGCTTTCCAAAGGCGCCGACGTTAAGCCTCGGGAGCTGTACTACGACTGGCCAACCCAGATTTCGCAGGAGCCTCGCGTGCAGTATCACCCCACTGGGGGGTTAACAGCTCTGCTGTATGCGTCACGCGACGGCTGCTATGAGTGCGTCGAGTCGCTGATCGGAGGTGGCGCCGACGTGAATGTTCCGACTCCGGAAGGCGTCACGCCTCTGATGATCGCCCTCGATAACGACAACAACGATATCGCAAAACTGCTGCTCGATCATGGAGCCAAACCGGGCGTGTGGGATTGGTGGGGGCGCACGGCCCTTTATATCGCCGTAGATAGAAAGGATGGCGGCAGCAGCGGAGGCGGCTTGAAAGTTCCCGTGGATGCTAGTCATTCAGCGCATTTTTCCGCCATGGACATCATCAGGTCTCTGCTGGCCGCGAATGTCGATCCTAGTCCCGAGCTCCGCATGCATCGCCCCACGCGGGGAGGGTACACCGGGCGCTTCGCCGAACCCCTCGAGGATACGGGATGCACGCCGTTGCTGCGCGCGACGTTGGGCAACGATGTGGAAGTGATGCAACTCCTGCTGGCTAAAGGCGCTTCCCCCAACATCGTCGCGATGGGCGTCACACCCTTCCTCGCGGCGGCGGGGGTTGGAAACAATCCACGCGGAGGAAACGCAGCAACCAGCTCCGGCGCGGCTATCGCGCTCATGGACCTGCTTCTTCAACACGGCGCGGATGTGAATGCCCAAGTCACCGGTACGAAGACGTATTCGATGCGCATCTCCCGCACGCCCGTTGCGAACGAGGGCACGACGGCTCTTCACGCGACGGCGCAAGCGGGCAGGACGGATCTGGTTCGCTACCTCCTTGAGAAAGGCGCCGACACCGAGATCGCCGATGGCAACGGCCATAAAGCGATCGACCTGGCCGGTGCCGGGGCGGCCGGTACACCTTCCGCTGGACCCGGCGGTGGACGTGGCTCTCAAGGTGGAGCTACAGCAGCCGCCAGCGCGGCCGAGATTCGTGCCCTCCTGGAGACCGCAGCTTCCAAGAAGTAATCTGAGAACCTGTCGGATGTGTCGGATTCGTCGGATCGCGCTTCCGGCTAGGCCGCCAGAGTTTCGAAACTTGTCGAGTGTCGGGAGCCAATCCCCGGAGCGCGCGACGTTTTCCGCCCCTGCAGCCTGACCCGTGTCAATAGGACATTCCTACTTGGCACACGTAGGACCGGCGCCCACACCGTCCCTCGACAACTGTCTCTCGACATGCTTGACACTAAACTGGGGCACAAGTAAACTAAGCACCTCCATTTTGGCGGGGGATCTGCGGCTGTTCGCTTCAGTCGCAATACGGCGGGGAGGTTAGTGAATGCGTCTGGTGACAATTTCCGGATTGTTCTTGGCTCTCGCAGCCATGGTGTTTGCGCAGGGGGAACGGGGAACCATTACCGGCACTGTGGCCGATCCAGCGGGGGCCGTGGTGGCCAACGCCGCGGTCCAAGCGAAACACGTAGAAACCGGCACGGTCTACGACACGATGAGCACCAACACCGGCAACTACACGCTGGGACAGTTGCCGGTAGGCACCTATGAGGTGACCGTCACGGTCCAGGGGTTCAAGAAGTTCACACGCAGCAACCTGGTAGTGCAAGTCGCGGCGATCGTCCGCGCCGATATCGCGTTGGAAGTTGGGTCCGCGACGGAATCCGTGACGGTCAACGAAGCGGCGACGCTCCTCAAGACGGAAAGCGGCGAGCTCAGCCACAACGTACAAACAACCACCATGGATACTCTGCCAATTCTGGGGATCGGCTCTACGATTGCGGGCAGCGCGGGCATCCGGAATCCACAGGCGGTGATCTACTTGATCCCGGGTTCGTACGTGCAAGAGAACGCGAGCGTTCGCGTGAACGGCGCTCCGGGCAACACCGCCAGCTACCGCGTCGAAGGTCAGGACATCACTAACGGCAATCAAATCACCCAGGCGCAGCAACAGCCCAGCATCGATGCGATCCAGGAAGTGACCGTACAGACCAGCAATTTCGCCGCTGAGTACGGACAGGTGGGCGGAGGGTACTTAAACTACTCGATGAGGTCGGGTACCAACCAGCTCCATGGCAGTGTTTACGACTATTGGGTGAATGAAGCGTTCAACGCAGCTACTCCTTGGACCAATACGAAGCCGCTGGCGCGCCGGCACGATTATGGCTTCACGGTAGGCGGACCGGTGAAGATCCCGAAAATATACAACGGCCACGACAAGACGTTTTTCTTCTTCAATTGGGAGCAGTACCGGGAAACGGTAATTATCAGCAACCTGGGGCTGACTGTCCCGACGGCCGCTTATCGCGTGGGAAACTTCGCCACGGCGCTGACGGGGCGGACCTTGGGCAACGATCCGTTAGGACGTCCGATTCCCGAGGGCGCGATCTACGATCCGAATACCCAGCGGACCGCTCCGAGCGGTCAGTTGATCCGGGATCAATTCCCCGGAAACGTGATCCCTACGGCACGGCTGGACCCAGTGGCGCTGAAGATTCAATCGTTGATTCCACAGCCCGCGACCTCAAGCCTCATCAACAATCTGATCAATCCGTTCCCCAGTGTGCGGCACACGGAAATCCCGGCGTTTAAGATCGACCACACCATAAACTCGAAAGCGAAGCTTTCGTACTACTGGCATGAAACCAAAACGGCGAGTAAATACTCGCCGCAATTGAGTGGTGCCGATGGCTTGCCGGAACCAATCACGCAGGCCATGGGCACCTATATCACGGCCTTCGTGCAGCGCGTGAACTTCGAATACACCATTACGCCAACCTTACTGTTCCACGTCGGCGCGGGTTATTTGTACAATCATTTCGACGACGATCCTGTAGTAACCGATTTCAACCCGTTAACAACCATAGGCCTCAAGGGAGTCCCCGTGAACCGCATATTCCCGTACATCACTGGGCTGTGCGCAAGCGCCTCCACGGGTTATTACGCGTCCGGATGCGCCGGCACAGGCGGGATGAAGTTCATGGGGACGATCCAAAACCGCGCACCGCTGCTGCTCGAGAAACCCACCGGCAACGCCAGCTTGACCTGGGTGCACGGCAACCACACTTACAAAGCCGGCGGCGAATTCACAGTAAACAACAATTTGTCGACTCTATTTACCTACACCGGTACGAATCTCAATTTCAGCACCGCCGAGACGTCGCTTCCGTACTTGCAGGCGCTGACGGTGGGAGGAGGGACTCCTGGATTCGCATACGCCAGCTTCATGCTGGGCGCGGTGGACTCGTTGAGACTCGCTCCACCCGAGAACATGCACGTGGGACAGCATAAGATCGGGGCGTTTCTGCAGGATTCCTGGAAGGTCACCCGCAAGCTGACTCTGGATTACGGCCTGCGCTACGACTTCCAAACCTACTCGAAAGAGGACGTCAACGCCCCTTGGGCTCAATTCGCCCCAACGATTTCCAATCCTTCGGCGGGCGGGCAGCCGGGGGCGGTGGAGTTCGAGGGCAACGGTCCCGGACGGTGCAACTGCAACCTCGCAAAGAACTATCCCTGGGCGTTCGCGCCTAGGTTAGGAGTCGCTTATCAAGTTCTCCCCAAGACTGTGCTCAGAGGCGGTTTGGGAATCGTGTACGGTTCGCCGTCGGATTCTTATGGAGTCACCGCGGGGGCGTACTCCATTCCAGTCCCAGTGAGCTCTCCCTCGTTTGGCCAGCCCGTGTTCACGATGGCGAATGGCGTGCCTTTCGCGCCTTTGCCGTTCCCGAACTTCGATCCGGGCCAGTTCCCGCAACCGGGTTATGCCACCACCCAGGCGCCGGCCTTCTACTTGGACCAAAACGCCGGGCGGCCACCGCGGCAGGTGCAGTACAGTTTTGGCGTACAGCGGGAACTCAGCAGGGACCTGATGGTAGAAGCGTCCTATGTGGGCAACGTGGGTGTGTGGTGGGTCGCGCCGCAGTACGTGAATCCCAACGCGATCACGCCAGATCTCCTGTCGCACTATGGGCTGAGTCTGAACAACCCCGCGGACCTGACTTTGCTCGCCTCGCCTGTGAATTCGGCGACTGCCGCGGCACGCGGGTTCAACAAGATTCCGTATGCCGGCTTCCCGGCGACGGCGACTGTCGCCCAGGCGCTCCGGCCATTTCCGCAGTTCAACACTGTCATTGCGGCTTGGGCGCCCGACGGGAACACGTGGTACAACTCGCTCCAGTCGAAAGCCACCAAGCGCTTCTCGCACGGGCTGGAATTCACAGCGTTGTTCACGTACTCCAAACAGCTCACCACAGCGGCGACCAGCCTGGTGAACAACGCCACGGCGGTGTCCGACGGTGGCGCACCGCGGAACGACGTGTTCAATCACAATCAGAACAGGTATCTTTCGGCGTTCGACCAGCCCCTCAATTTCACCCTCGCGCCCAGCTATACGACGCCGAAGTTGAACATTAACAAGATCGCTTCCTGGTCGCTGCGCGACTGGCAGATCAATGGACTATTTGCGTACGGTAGCGGATTCCCGATCCTTGCGCCTGCCGCGCAGAACAACCTGAACACCGTGCTGCTGCGCGCCAACTCGGGTACTGCGATCAGTTACGCCAATCGCGTGCCGGGGGTGCCCCTGTTCACACACGACTTGAATTGCCACTGCTTCGATCCGAACAAGGATTTCGTCCTGAACCCGGCGGCCTGGACCCAACCCCCCGCGGGACAGTGGGGCAGTTCAGCGGCCTATTACGACGACTACCGGACCCAGCGGCGTCCCAACGAGAACCTCGGAGTTGGAAGGGCCATCCGTGTCCGTGAGCGGTATGAATTGAACCTCCGGATAGAGTTCGCCAACGTGTTTAACCGCGCGGAGATGCCCGCTCCGGTATCGACCAACGCGTCGGCGACACAGACGAGAAACGCAGCCGGCGTGCCGACCGGAGGATTCGGGCAAATCAACACAGCAGGAATCGGTCCCGCGACAAACATCCAGACCCCAACCTCGCGCCAGGGAACGGTGGTGGTAAGGTTCAGGTTCTAGGTCGACGATGTGGGACTCGTGTTTGAGCATGCGGCTTGAACGCCTGCCCGTTGCGACATCCTGGCAAGGGAATCTAAAGGCGAACAATAGCCACTCAAATCTTCAATAGCGCCATCGGCCAGTATAGCCGGCACGATCCCGCCACAACGTGCGAGCGCAAGATCCATTTCGTTGGGATCATCCTACGGGCAATCTCGACACCCTATGAGGCTGATGCCGCTTTCGCTACGCAGCTTGGTGCTCTGACCGTGAGGTCTGCACACCAAATGTGGGGCAGGTTGCCAACCACACCTGTCCAAATTACAGAGGGGCGGAAGACCGATACTTTGATTGGGTTCCCTGGAAAGAACCAATCAGAAAAAGTAGAGGTCTCCGCTTGAATCGAGTATGCAGCATTTTC
>Ga0209517_10003183_pt1 | contig 22463 bp, 25 predicted proteins | sample PeaSoiMetSII2010_FD_187695 | JGI IMG/M metagenome (GOLD analysis project Ga0209517, IMG submission 187695) | Peat soil microbial communities from Weissenstadt, Germany - SII-2010 (SPAdes) (version 2) | ecosystem: Environmental > Terrestrial > Soil > Wetlands > Peat | place: Germany...
CACTTCGTTACCTCCATGACTGCTCCGATTGCTTCCGGCTGGAGCGGTTGCCGGGTGGGGCTTCCACCCACTGGAAAGCGCCGCCTTTGCACGGCGCACCCCCATGAACAGACATCGGCGCGGCCATGCGATCAGGGACGAAGCCACCCAAAACGCCGAAATGGTTTGCCATCTATGAGACGCGACCGCTCGTCGCTTTCGCCGGTTCGCGGCACGAAAGCTAACCCGGTCGAGGGTCGCCATCAGCTCTACGGCTTCTTGACGACCGAGCCGAGCGGCGGCGTCGCGCCGATCCATCCGAAGGCGATGCCCGTGATCCTGACGACGCAGGAAGAATGCGACGTGTGGATGCGCGCGCCATGGGATGCAACGGCCCCTGCCCAACACGATGCTCAGGATCGTCGCAAGCGGCGAGCGCGAGGACCCGCCGCCAGAGAAGGCACAGTCACAACCATCACTTCCGTCGTGATGGTCCGGGTCCAAGCTGTGGTAAGCTAGCTTAGCGGAAAGCAGGAGCGGATTTTATGGACCCGAAAGAGTTAGCCAAGCTGTACGCCGCGACAATGGCCAAGGAAGCGGCCGATAGAGCGGCGGAAAAGGCAGCCGATGTCGCTGCAACTAAAGCCCGCGAGTCTGCAGCCGCAGATGCCGAAAATGCACTCAATGATGTGGCGATCCCATACTTGAAAGAAATCAAGTCGGCGATGGCTGGTAACTTCACGTTCGATGTTCAACGGGACGTTACAAGCAACCGGACTCTTGGTGTGAAATTCGAAGTCAAGGAGCGGCACCCAGTCTCGATCAAATTAATTGGGGGCGCAATTCAAGTTCGCATACATACAGGGGGAGGAATGATTTACCCGGAAATTAAGGTGCCTTCCGATTTGTCGAAAGAAAAACTTGGGGCATTGGTTCAAACGATTATCGAAGGGTAGTCAATGTCCGGTTTGCTGCTGCCGGCTCAACCGGTCGACGCAACACAGGCGTTAAATCTCTCTGCCGCCGCGCGTGACGTCAGCCATTCTGGATGGAAGCCAGCCGACTGGACTATCGCTGGCGCGTATCCCGAAGCTATTGCCGTTGCCCTGGGCGGACCATCGACCCTTGCTCAGCTGATTGCGCCAATCAGCTGTTATGACATAAGGCCGATGGCCGATAAGATCTGAAGCTAGATCCAAGTATTGCCGGACACGCACGCCGAGCCTCCTTTCGTCCCATTGCGAACAAAGCGAGAATCAGCGACCGTTGACCAAGCAATTGTGGACGGTGCTTCCGTGTCAGCTGGTGCTGCCTATCTCGAAAATCTTAACCCGGAACAGCGTCTTGCAGTCGAACATGGCGCCGTCGGATCAGACCAATATGCGCCATTACTCGTCATTGCCGGAGCCGGATCGGGCAAGACCAACACGCTTGCGCATCGCGTTGCGCATCTGATCGTCCACGGCGCCGACCCCAGACGAATACTTCTGATGACCTTTTCACGCCGTGCTGCTTCCGAGATGACAAAGCGCGTCGGGCGGATCGCGCGGAAAGCCATGGGCGACAACGCTGGCGTGATGACCGATGCCTTGGCCTGGGCGGGCACCTTCCACGGCATCGGCGCCCGCCTGCTTCGCGAGTACTGCGACCAGATTGGGCTAAACCCCGCCTTTACGATCCATGACCGCGAAGATTCGGCCGACCTAATGAACTTGGTCCGGCATGATCTTGGCTTCTCCAAGACAGAAAGCCGCTTTCCGACCAAAGGCACGTGCCTTGCGATCTACTCACGGTGCGTCAACGCCGAGACTTCGATCGAGCAGGTATTAGCAGCTTCGTATCCATGGTGCGCCGGCTGGACGGAGGAGCTGAAACGGTTGTTTTCGGGCTATGTCGAGGCCAAACAGCGTCAAAACGTGCTCGATTATGACGACCTCCTCCTCTACTGGGCGCAGACAATGAACGATCCGGTGCTCGCCAACGATATCGGCGGCCGCTTCGACCACGTCCTGGTCGATGAGTACCAAGACACCAACCGCCTGCAGTCGTCTATTCTGTTGGCGCTCAAACCCGGCGGCCACGGCCTCACGGTCGTCGGCGACGATGCGCAATCGATCTATTCATTCCGGGCTGCCACGGTGCGCAACATTTTGGATTTTCCGGGCCAGTTCTCGCCAGCGGCCAGCGTTATTACGCTTGATCGGAATTATCGGTCGACCCAGGCCATTTTGGCCGCCGCCAACGGCGTGATCGATCTTGCCAAGGAGCGGTTCACCAAAAATTTGTGGACCGATCGAGCGTCGGGCGCAAAGCCTCAACTTGTCAGCGTTCGCGACGAAGCCGACCAGGCCCGTTTCATTGTCGAACGCGTTCTGGAAAACCGGGAGGCTGGCGCGCTTCTGAAACAGCAGGCTGTGCTGTTTCGGACATCCAGCCACAGCGGTTCATTGGAAGTCGAGTTGACCCGGCGCAACATACCGTTCGTCAAATTCGGTGGTCTCAAGTTTTTGGATGCCGCGCACGTCAAGGACCTGCTGGCGCTGCTGCGCTTCGTCGAGAACCCGAAGGGACCGTGTTGCCGGATTCCGGCTGATGCATTTGATCCCAGGGGTTGGTCCCACCTCAGCACAGCGGGTGCTTGATCATATGGCCAATCACGCCGATGCTTTTGCGCGGCTTGCAGACGCACCGGCCCCGCCGCGCGCTGGCGACGATTGGAAAGCCTTCACTCGGGCCATCGCGGAGGTTCGGGATTCAGACTGGCCGGCCGATGTCGAACGCGCCCGCTTGTGGTACGAGCCCCATTTGGACCGCATCCATGAAGACGCAGACATCCGTCGCGGAGACCTTATCCAGCTCGAGCAAATCGCGAGCGGGTATCCCTCCCGGGAACGCTTCCTCACCGAACTGACACTCGATCCGCCAGACGCCACAAGTGACCAAGCTGGGGTTCCGCTGCTTGACGAAGACTATCTCATCCTTTCGACGATCCACTCTGCGAAGGGCCAGGAATGGAAATCGGTGTTCGTGCTCAATGCGGTCGATGGCTGCATGCCCTCGGACCTCGGCGCCGGCACGACAGCGGAGGTCGAAGAGGAACGTCGGCTACTCTACGTCGCGATGACTCGCGCCAAGGATGATCTGCATCTGGTCGTCCCACAGCGCTTCTTTACACACGGTCAGCACGCCCAAGGCGACCGCCACGTCTACGCCTCAAGGACCCGTTTCATTCCCGATCGCCTGCTCGGATTATTCGAAAGGACAACCTGGCCCCCGGCGGGGGCCGATGCAGCGGCCCGGCCGGCGAGCAAGGGGCCGCGCATCGACGTTGGTGCTCGCATGCGAGGGATGTGGCGCTAATCGGGGGTTGGATTCGCAAAACCGGTAGATGTTATGGAACCGCGATATGTGCTTTACCGCACAAGCAGACGTCTCCGGGCCCGAATGGAGGCGAGTTGGGAGCCATCACAATGTGTCCAACTGGTGCGAGATCTCAAGGATGGGGTTCGTTCTTCGCCGCCCGCATTCCCGCGGCCGTCGTTTCACCCTCACACATATAAGCGCCACTCTTGGTATTTCCGTAATTGTGTGTGCCGCTGAAGTGATAGATCCTCGATTTGAGATTCACCCACACAACGGTGTCCAACGGACAATGACCTTTCGCTTGCGCTTCAGTAGCAAATTGCCCAGCACCAGCCGGTGTGCCTGCTGACGGTGTCGGGTTTGCAGGAGGGGCCGGAGCCGGCGCGGCCCTGGCAACAGGGGGAGGAGCTGCCGGAGCTGGAGCAGGAGCCGCCGCAGTCGGTGTCGGCGTAGTTCCGCTACGACACGCGGCTACATAAGCCTTCTCAGTTATTCCCCTGGCCTGATTATTTGCCTTGTCCGCGCGCCATTCGTCGGCGCAGACCTTTGCAGTTTTTTGCCCGCCCGTCGACAACGTTGGGGCGGGAGCTGCTGAAGGAGGAGCAGGGGCTGGTGCGGGAGCGGCCGCCGTTGGCTTGGTTCCGCCCCGACATGCGGCTACATAATCTTTCTCAGTAATTCCCTTCGCTTGATTATTTGCCTTGTCGGCGCGCCATTCTTCAGCGCAGGCTTTTGCAGTTTTTTGTTGGGCCGTGGTTTCGGAAGAAAGCGCGACAAACGCGAATATCGCCGAGCAAACCGAAACCAAAAGTTGCTTTCTCATTTCGCCTCCTCCTTTGCGGAGCGACCGCGGATGTCGCCCGGATTTGTTCTTATGCGGACGCTAGTCTCAAGTGTCGCGTTTTCAAAAAGTAGGTCCATGGTAGCAGCGCCCGACAACGTTCAAAAGGCGCTTGGGGACTCTTTTGTGCAGCCACCTCTGGGATGCCGCTCGTATGCTTCAACGATCCGTCAATTTGGGTCCGTAGCAGGCGGTCATCAATCGGTCTCGACGCCCTAGCGCGATTGGCTATGTCCAATTCAACCCGGGTTACTGCTGTGATAGAGTAGAAGGCCAAGCCGATCAAAAATAGGGAGGGGTTTCCGTGAAAGCGCTATTGATCGCAGGCCTGATGCTGATGGCAACGCCGTGTTTTGCCCAGCAGAGCGTTCCGCAGATCCCCTTCGATTCCGTGGCGGATTTCCCGAAACTGCCGGACGGCATGAATTTTGGCGAGGTTCCCGGAGTGGCCGTGAACTCCAAGGGCCACGTCTTCGTGTTCACGCGCTCGAACAGCGCCAACGGTCCGGCCTTTGCGCCGACCGCCGCGCAGCTTCTCGAATTCACCGCCGAGGGCGATTTCGTCCGCGAGATCGGCAAGGGCCTCTACGCCTGGGCCTTCGCCCATAGCGTGCGCATCGACAAAGACGACAACATCTGGGCCATCGACAAGGGCTCGGACATGATCGTCAAGTTCAATTCGGCTGGCCGCGTGCAGTGGGTGTTCGGCCGTCGCAAGGAATCGCCCGACGACGCCAAGCCGTGGGAACACGTCAATCCACCGCTGCCGCCGATCGACGGCCTATTCCGCGAGCCGACCGATGTCGCCTGGGATTCGAAGGGCAACATCTACATCAGCGACGGCTATATCAATTCGCGGGTCGCCAAGTACGACATGCATGGCAAATGGGTGAAGTCATGGGGCGAGCCGGGCACCGAGCCGGGCCAGTTTCACTTGCCTCACGCCATCGCAATCGACAACAACGACAACGTCTATGTGGGCGACCGCACCAACCACCGCATCCAGGTGTTTGATACCGACGGCAAGTTTCTGCGGATGTTCGCTATCACGGTGCCGCCGGATATGACCACGCGCGCCGTCTACGGTCCCACGCCAACCGGCGACCGCCTTACCCTGGTGATCGGTGCCCCCAATTCGATCTGCATCACGCCGGGACCCAACCAGGTGATGTTCGTCGGCGAAACAACCTTCCCCGAACGCATCTTCAAGGTCGCGCTCGACGGCAAGGTGCTGGGTGTGATCGGTAAATCCGGACGCGAGCTGAAGGAATTCTCCGGTGCCCATGCGCTCGCGTGCCCGTCCGAAAATTTGATCTATGCCGCCGAAACGGCAAATTGGCGAGTTCAGAAGCTGATTCTTCACCCCGTCAACGAATAACGCTGCATGGCAAAACACTTGGGGACCAAAATGAACTTTGCAATTGTCTTAATCTTAGCACTGTTGCTGCCAGCCCCAGCTATTGCGGCCGAAACCGCCGCGATCTTCGCTAGAAGCGTCATTACAGCGCCCGGCTTGCATCCATGGACGATCGTCACATTGCCCGACGAATGCCTTGTGGTTGAGTTTAAGCTCGATCCCTTCGTTGCGGCGCAGCGCGACTTGAAGAGTGAGTTCGGCGCAATAGCACGGACAGTTGTTCCCGCAGCATTGGACAAATTCCCAAAACTTAAGAGCGTTCAGTTGACTGGATTGATCACGGTCCGCGATAAACGCGGCAACGAGCATGAGGTCCAAGCGGTGATGGTGAAGTTTTACCGAGCAAACTCGGCTTCAATAAAATGGGACACAATCAATTCTGCGGATGTAATCGATATTGCTGACAAGAAGACCGTCTCACCGATGCTTGCAAAGACCGTCGTGCGATGAGCGGTAACTCAGGGAATCCGCTGAGAATGCCGAAGAAGCAACGCGGAATTCCGCGTTTGGCCCACCAAGCCTTGGAAGTGTTCGCCAATCGAATGTTAAGGAATATGCCGGGTCAATTGATAAGCTTTCTGCTATTTGTTAGTCAGTTTGAGAGTGGATAGATTTTAGCCAATTCCTTGTCAGTCGACCAACTGATTCCGTTTGCGACCAAGGCTTATCAGTCGATTGCGATTATTGATTAGCTACCTCTAGGCTCGACTTAACACGCATCGTGGCTTAGCGAGCGTCCGCACCACGCCGCTTCAGTACCAGATCACGCAGCACGTGGCGCTGAATCTTGCCACTGCCTGTCATCGGCAATTCACTGAACTGCTCGACGGACTCCGGCAGCTTGTAGTCGGCGACTTGATCGCGCAAGAAGGCGACAAACTCGTCGACCGTCGGGACAACGTCACCTTTGGGAACGACGCACAGGCAATTGCGCTCGCCAAGACGGACGTCCGGCATACCGATCATTGCTGCGTGCATGACCTGGGGGTGAGTGTACAGGATCTCTTCCACTTCGCGCGGGAAGAACTTCTTGCCGCCGCGGTTGATAATCTCCTTGCTGCGGCCTGTGATCTGCACGTTTCCGTCGGCATCGACCACGCGACCAAGATCGCCAGTGCGGAACCACCCTTCGCTGTTGAAGGCCTGCCGATTAGCGTCCGCATTGTTGTGATAGCCGAGATGAATCGAAGGACCGCGCGACATCAACTCGCCGATCTCTCCGTTCGGGACATCGTTTCCCACCGAATCGACGATACGTAGCTCCATGGCACGCACCGGCCGCCCGATCGTGCCATTGACCTTCTCCGGATCATCGCTAAAGCGCGTATACGTCTGAAAGCCGGCTTCGAGCATGCCGTAGAGTTCAATCAGATGGCCCTTCATCCGCTTCTGATAATCGCGGATCGTCTCGACCGCCGCCGAAGCCCCACCTGTGATAACAACGCGCAAAGAGGAGACGTCGAACGCCTCGGCACCTGGCGCGTTGAGCAAGCCGACTAGGCCTGCTGGCGCGGTCGGAATGTAGGTCACGCGCTCGTTCTGGATCAGCTCAAGCGCAGCGCGCGGACTGAAGCGCTCCATAAGTACAAGCGTCGCGCCGGCGAGGATACTTTGCAGCATCGTGATATAGCCCCAGTTCAAACCAAGCGGCAGGAACACCAGGAAGACCTCGCGTTCGGTTACTTGCATGTCGTGATTGAGGAGGTCGACGGCATAGAGCGTGGTGTTGAAACTATGCAACGCGCATTTCGGATTACCTGTCGTCCCCGACGTGAAGCACATTCGGCACACCTCGTTGGGGTCCATGTGCACCTTGTCGGAAGCCGCGATCGGCGCGGCGGCAGCGACGCCGCCATCGAAATTAAGCATACCTTCGACCGCGCCGCCAACAACGATGAGTCGTTTGAGTTCCCGATTTTCCCGCTGCAAGGCTCGCGCCATGCCCGCGTAGTCAAAGTCCTTCCACTCCTTCGGAAAGACATAGGCCGAGCTGCCTGAAAACTTCAGCATGTAGTCGAGTTCGCGCGCCCGGAAATCCGGATTGACCTTGTTGGCGATGGCGCCAAGCAATTCGAGTGTGATGAACGCGATGGCGAAATCCACGCGATTGGGAAGCTGGATCGTCACAACGTCGCCACGACTGACGCCGATGGAACGGTAAAACTGCGCCGCGCGTTCGATTCTGTCCCTGAGCGCACCGTAGCTGATCGCGCCACTCTGGTCCTTGATGGCAATGCGGTCAGGATGTGCGGCGGCACGCTCGGCTAGGATGTCGAATACCGTCTTCTGGAGCCAGAGCCCTTCACGGGCGTACTTCGCGGCGAGCTCTGCCGGCATCATGTTGACGTAGGCCATAATTTGCTCCCTCAACGGACCGCGCGAAACAGCCCGCCATCGACCGGAATCACCGTGCCGGTGATGTAGCTACCACGCGGAGACACAAGTAGAGCGACGAGGCTCGCAACGTCGCCAACTGTGCCGATGTGCCCGAGCGGCACCTCCTGCTCGAGCTCGCGACGCATCTGCTGCGCCGGCTTCTCGCCCGCGGAGAACACCTTCTCCAGGCGCTGCGTGTCGATATAGCCGGGACAGATGGTGTTGACGTTGATCCCGAAGCGCGCCGTCTCCAGCGCCAGTGTCTTGGCGTAGCCGATCACCGCGCCCCAGGTTGCAACCGAGAGCCCGAACCGCGGGATCGGCTGAATCGCCGAGATGGCCGCAATGTTGAGGATGCTGCCACCGGTCTTTTGCATTTGCGGCAGCACGCCACGGCACATGCGCGCCACGTACATAAAGTTCTGCTCGATCGCCTTTTGCCAGGCGACATCATCGAACGTCGCGAGGTCGCCAAGCGGCGGCGCACCATCATTGTTGACCAAAATATCGATGTGGCCGAACGTGTCGACGACGGTTTTCACAACGCGATCGCAATCCGCCGCCTGGCGACAATCGGCCTGCACCGGTAGAATCTCGGCACTGGTCTCCAAGGCAATCTTCTCCGCTGCCGCGCGCAAATCCTTCTCACGGCGCGCCGTAATGGCGACGCGTGCACCTTCGGCTGCCAGAAGTTGCGCGATGCCATAGCCGATGCCCTGGCTTGCTCCGCCGACGATGGCGCACTTCCCCGCGAGATCGAGATTCATGTTTTCAAGCTTTCGAAAAAGGCATTCGCGTTGCGGTGAAAAATCCTCTCGAGCACGTCGTCGGGATAGCCTTGCGCTTTCCAGTCGCCGATCAGGCGCTCGTAGCTGAGCAGCGGATAATCGGCACCGAACATGATGCGGTCCTTGAGCCGGCGGGGGATTTCGTGACGCAGATCGGCCGTATGATATTTCGGCGACCATCCATGCAACTCATACCAGATGTTACGCTTGTGCATCAGCACGGCGATGACCTCGGCCTGCCACGGCCATCCCGGACGCGCGGCGACGATCTTCAATTCCGGATAGGTGGCTGCTACCCGATCGAGATGGCGCGGATGGCAGTCGTCGAGGATGACGCCGGCACCGCCGGGAAGACCCGCCCCGAGCCCAGTCGTGCCGACGAAAATCAGCACCGGGAGTTTGGCCTCAATGCACAATTTGTAGAACGGATCGTAGAGCGGATCGCTTGCTGGAGGGCTTAGCGAAGCGGAGACGCCGAGGCCGAGAAAGCCGACACGTTTGTCGATGCAGCGGCGCAGCTCTTTCAACCCTGCCTCGCCCGAACGCCGCGGGTCGATATGGATCCAGTGTCCGAGGATGACATCGCGATGGGCGGCTTCCGTCTCGAAGGCGTAGTCGTGCAGCGCCTGCATCTCCTCCATCTGCATGAACTTGGAAAAACCAAAATCGAGAATGGTTTGCACATTGCTGTCGCGAAAATACTGCGCCATCTCCGCTTCGGAATGATAATTGACCTGCGAGTTCCAGGTCGCCTTCTGCTGCTCCCGCTCGGCGGGGGTTTGCAGCGGATAGCCACGCTTGGTACCCCAATGCGAATGCACGTCGATAATCTTCATGAGTGAACTACTCCAAGGTACGAGCGTTGAATGCGGTCATCGGCCAAAAGCGCCCTGCTCTCGCCTTCCGCGGCGATGCGGCCGTTTTCCAGTACGTAACCATAGTGGGCGACACGCAACACCTTGCGCGCGTTCTGTTCCGCGATGAAGACGGTTGTCCCGCCTTCATTAATCCGTTTGACGACGTCGAGAATGAGGTTAAAGGCCTTGGGCGCGAGACCCAGCGAGGGCTCGTCCATCAACAGACAGCGCGGTCCCGACATCAGCGCGCGCGCGACCGCTAGCATTTGCTGCTCGCCGCCAGAGAGCAGCGCCGCTGCCTGCCGCTCGCGTTCGCGCAGGATTGGAAATAGGGAGAATACCTCCTCCATGCGAGCCCGTGCTGCCTCACCCGTGACAAGATAGGCGCCCATTTCCAGATTCTCGCGTACACTCATCTCGCCGAACAGATGGCGGCCCTGCGGCACCTGGATCAGGCCGCACGCAACGCGCTGGGCCGAAGACCAGCCCGTGACATCGCTGCCGGCAAATTCGATGCTGCCGCCTTGCATTGTGGCGAGACCCGAAATCCCTCGCATCAACGTGGTCTTCCCGGCGCCATTGGCCCCGAGCAGTCCTACGATCCGTCCCTCGCCGATCTCGAGGCTGATATCGCGGACAACGGGAACACGGCCGTAACCGGCACAGAAATGGGAGAGACGCAACGTCATGCCGCATCCCCCAGATAGGCTTCGACGACGGCCGTGTTGGCCTGCATCTCGGCGGGCGTACCGCTCGCGAGTAAACGCCCCTGATTGAGCACAGTGACGCGCTCGGCCAGATTCATCAGTACGCGCATGTTGTGCTCGACCACGACCAGCGTGATGCCATGCTCGCGAGCGAGCTTGCGCATCGTTGTCACGGCCGACTCAGCCTCGGCTTCGCTCATGCCCGACACAGGCTCATCGAGCAAAAGCAGTCGCGGCTCGGCGGCCAGGGCGCGGGCGATGTCGACGCGCTTCTGAATGCCGAACGGCAACAACCCCGCAGGCGTATTTGCGAAGGCCGCAAGCTCGAAGGCGTCGAGCAACATGCGCGCCTGCTCCCGCGTCCTCCGCTCCGACCGAGTTGCCTTCGGAAGCCGCAGCGCGGCAGCCAGCAGGCCGTAGGATTGATGCCGATAAAAACCGGTCAGCACATTGTCGAAGACGCTTCGATCGCCGAACAGTTCCACATGCTGGAACGTGCGCCCAAGTCCGAAGGACGAAATGATATGCGGTGCGATGCCTGCGATCTCCCGGTCGGCGAAGCGGACCGATCCCGATAGCGGGGCAACCATGCCGGTGACGGCATTGATGACCGAGGTCTTGCCTGCGCCATTGGGGCCGATGAGGCCATGGATCTCGCCGGCCGCTACCACGAGTGACACCTCGGTGACGGCGGCGACGCCACCGAAACGAACCGAGAGAGCGGTAATCTCAAGGAGCGCCATAGGCCGGCTCCTTGGCAGGTGGCTTGGCCGATCTCAGTGCTTCCAGCCTGGCAACCAGGCCGACCAGTCCTCGCGGCAGGAACAGAAGCGTTCCGAGCAGGATGAAGCCATAAACCAGTTCGCCATATTCCTGCACGCCGCGCAGCACCTCGGGCAGCGCCGTGAGTACCATGGCGCCGGCGACAGAGCCCGCGATCGAACCGAGCCCGCCAACGACGATGAAAGTGATGTGCTGAATCGAGGTGAGGATCCCAAACTCGGGCGGATCGATGAAACCGACCACGCCCGCCAGCAGGCCGCCGGCGAAACCTGCGAACGCAGCGTTGAGGGAGAAGGCAATCATCTTGACACGCGCGACCGGGATACCAAGGGCCTGCGCGGCGAACGGGCTTTGCCGTACCGCGTCAAAGGCACGCCCAAAGCGCGAACGCTGAATATTGTACCCGACCGCGATCGCGCCGACGGTGAGCACGAAAACGAAAAAATAGAGCAGACGATTGGATTGCAGGCTGAAGCCGAAGATTTCTGGCCGCGGTACCTTTAGCCCGCGAATGCCGCCGGTGTAATCGGGGAATTCCTCGAGGACGAAACCGACAAGTTCGAGAAAACCGAGCGTGATCAGCGCAAGATAAAGCCCCGACAGCCGCCGCGCCGGGTAGCCAAGGGCTGCACCGAGAAGCGCGGCGAGAATGACGCTCGCGGGCAGTGAAATCAGCGTCGGTAGCCCGAGACGGGTCGTACACAGCGCGCTGCAATAAGCGCCGATCCCCATGAATGATGCATTGCAAAGCGATATCTGACCACAATTGCCGCTGAGCAGATTGAGTCCGACGGCAATGATGACGTTGATCATCGCCAGTTCCGCCAAATAGAGATAGTAGCTCGTGGCAACCAGCGGCAGGCCGGCGAGAAGCGCGAGACCAAGAAGGATGAGAAGGACGCGCGTGCGCATCGCTACGCCCGTCGCGCGCTAGAGGCCCCGGCAAGTCCCTGCGGCCGCAACAGCAACAGAAGAATGAGCACGCCGAACGGCACTAGATTCTTGAAGGTGGCGCCAAAGAAGGCGCCGGCATAGGTCTCGAGCAGGCCCAGCAGAAGGCCGCCGGCCACGGCTCCGCCCAGGCTCGAGAAGCCACCGATCACCGCTGCAATCAGCCCCTTGAGGATCAGATGACCGATCTCGGGATTTATTCCGATCACCGGGCCCAACAGGAGGCCGACAAACGCGCCGAGCATGGTGGATAGCGCCCAGGCCGCCGAGAACACCGAGCCGATGCGGATGCCCATTAGCTCCGCAGCGATCGGATCGAGTGCGGTCGCCCGCATGGCCTTGCCGAATCTGCTGTAGCCGAAGAAAACAAACAGCGCAGCAACGACCGCGACGGTGCTGAGGATAAAGACGAGATAGGCCGGGTTGAGCCGTAGCGCGCCGAGCGCGAGCGGCGGCCCGACGAAAGGCGCCTCGACCGAAAAAGTATTGTCCTGCCAATGCAAGCGGATCGCGGCCTTGATGATGAAGCCGATCGCAAAGGTGACCATGACCAGCGTGAACTCCGGCTGGTTCACGATCGGCCGTATCAGAAGCCGCTCGATAACCATGCCGAGCGCAGCGGCGCCGATCAGGACGAGTGGCACCACCGCAAGATAGGGCAATCCCAGGCCCGACAGGATCAGGGCGAGATAGGCGCCGAAGGTGACGATCTCTCCTTGCGCGAAGTTGACGATGCCACTTGCCTTGAACGGCAGCACCAAGGCGAGACCTACCAGCGCATATATGCTGCCGATGCTCAGTCCCGACAGCGCAAGCTGGAGGATGATCCGCCAGGTCATGAGGCCGCCCTCACCCGCGCGTCCATTTTGTTACTCGTAGCGCTTGAGGATGTCGCTCTCGCGCTTGCTCTCGAAAGGGACGGGCTCCCATTCGCCATTCCTCACCTGCATGGCCTGCAGACGCAGATTGCCGATGTGATGCTTCTTGGTGAAGGTACGCGGCGTGGCGATCGCGCCGACACGGTATTCATGTGTGGCTTCGAGCGCGGCAATCAGCTTGTCGGTGGTGAGATCCTTCCCGGCGCGCTTGAGCGCGTCCGCCACTACAAAGATGTCGGCATAGGCGAGCAGGTCGAAGGTGTTCGGCCGCCCGGCCGGCAAATTGGGATATTCTTGCTTCCATTTCGCCAGCCAGGATTTCATCTCCGGATTCGATGACGTCGGCAACAGCGGAATGAGCGCGAATCCGCTCGTGCCTTCCGCCGACTGTTTGGCGGCCGAAAGAAGTCCTTGATCGACCATGGTGGGGCCGACAAAGAACCGCTGATTCATGCCAAGTTCCTTGGCTTGTCGCATGGCGATGGCGGCTTCGGCTGGATTGCCGAAAATCGCGATCACCTGTGGATCGGCTCCCTGGATTTCTAGGAGCTGTGGTGTGAAATCCTTGTCGCCGATGTTGAATTCAGCGCGCTTGACTGGTGCAATCTGGTACCAGTTCTTCAGCTGAGCGGTGAGTGCGTCGCCTTCGTTCTTCGGATATTCCTCGCGGCCATTAAGAATGGCGATCTTTGTCGCATTGAGATAGTCGTGGAGATACTCAGCATAGAGTTCGCCATATCGCGGGACCTCGGTGGTGCCGCCGCGGAACATGTTGCGCGCGAACGGCCAGGTGACTCCGGGCGCCGAGGCAAAGGACACGTACATCACGCGGCCGTTCTCGCGCACGAAGTCGATAGTACCGAGGGTGCCGTTGCTGCCGGCGACGCAGAAGATCATGAACACATGATCCTGATCGATCAGCTTCTTCACGGCAGCAAGTGCCTTGGTCGGTGAGTGTCCATCATCCTCGAAGGTCATCGAGAGTTTGCGGCCGTTGATGCCGCCTGCGGCGTTGATCTCCTTGATCGCCATGATGGCGCCGTCGCGGCCCGCTAGGCCGATATACGCGGCGGGGCCGGTGATCGGACCGAATGCACCGATCGATATACTGTCCGGCGTGACTCCGGGCTCGTCGGCACGGGTCTGGCCCGAGAGGACGAAAAGCGTGGCGGCCACACAGAACAGGCCACGAAGCCTCTTCCCAAACATCGCATCCTCCCGTATGTCTTTTCTGACTGAGCGCTCAGTCAAAGCTAAATGGCATGGAATGTCAACATGAGCTACCTCCTCCCGCGCACCGCTCTCGAAAACGGTCAAGCCACTCAGACTGCGGTAAGGCAATGAAAGCAGCTACCGTGCGCGCCACGGCCGTTCGATCGGTCGGCACAAACACGAAGGACCCCGAACTCATTCGCGACCGGCGGGAGCAGCTAATCCGTGCGGCCCTCGAAGTCTTTAAGGAGAAGGGCTTTCACGCGACGACGGTGCGCGACATCGGTCGTGCGGCCGGCCTGACCCAGGGCACGATCTACAACTACGTGCGGTCAAAGGAAGACATTCTGTTCCTCGTCTGCGATCGCGTGATCGCGGAATATATCTCGAGTATGGAAAAAGCCGCTGCCGCGACCGGCGATCCCGTCGCGCGCTTGCGCGAAGCATTACGTGGTGTGGCGCAGGTGATGATCGAACAGCGCAGCGCGATTTTGCTCGTCTATCACGAGAGCCATAATCTCGACCGGCGCTCTTTGCGTAGCTTGCTTGCGCGCGTGCAGGGCTGGATCAACCAGGTTGAGGAACTTGTCACAGAAGCCCTGGGCCGCGAGCGGCCCCCTAAGGCAAAGCGCGACCTGCTTGCCAATATTGTGACCTTTCTTCCGACCCTGATTGCGCTGCGCGGCTGGTCGTTACCCAAGGACCTCACCGACGATCAATATACCGATGGGCTCGTCGAATTCATGATGGGCGGGCTCGGTCTGGGTCAGCCAAACAACGGCGCGACCAAAACGTCCGTATCTGGCCTTAGCTGAAGTGGTCCTAAGCCACATATCCGCGATGCCCTCCGAGCAGCCATTCGCTAATCGGAGGCATGTAGCCCAAAGATTCGAATCCTTACGCAACATTGGATTCGCCAATGAGAGGTTACGGAACAAGTCGGCCGACGGCCGATATCGGCTTCGAGCCCGAGAGCGGCCGTTGCTCACAGGTCCAAGTATGACCCAAAGGTCGACGCGGGTCGCTGAACGACGACACACCGCGAAGATTCGGCGGTTGTTGCCCGCGGCAACCTATGACACCATCTAAGTACCGAGTAATCATGTCCTCTAGATGCCTATGCCGCGCCGAAAATATGCTTGGGAAAAGTTATCGGATGAGCAGTTGCTCAAGCAACGCCTCAGTAGTCTGAGGCTTGTGCTCGAAGGCACTTGGCTCGAGGATTGTCTCGGAACTCTCTATGAAGAGCTCGAAGGGCGGGGCATCCGGCTGCGGCCACACGCATGGATATCGAGTGAATGGTTTAGCCCGGGAAACGTGCCCGGCATTGCCATCCCATTCTATCTCGCCCATCCCCGCCTGATGAAGCTCGAGAAGAAAATGATGCTCGACGTCGAGGGCGGCACTTGGTCCGCGTGCATGGCCATTCTCCGTCATGAGGCAGGCCATGCCGTGCAGCACGCCTACCAGCTGCAACGCCGCCGGCATTGGCAACAGTTGTTCGGCCCGTCCTCGAAACACTACCCGCGCTACTACCGTCCAAATCCGGCCAGCCGGCGTTATGTCCAGCATCTTCGGCTCTGGTACGCGCAGAGCCATCCGGACGAGGATTTCGCCGAAACCTTCGCGGTGTGGCTGCGGCCGCGTTCACACTGGCGGACGCGCTATGCTGGTTGGCCAGCGCTGAAGAAGCTCGAATATGTCGACGAACTGATGCACGAAATCGCCGGGAAGCGGCCGCTAATCACGACGCGGGAGCGTGTCGATCCGCTGCATGAGCTCAGCCAGACGCTTGGCGACCACTACCAAAAAAAGCAGGCGTTCTATGCCCTCAAGGCACCGAAGACTTACGACCGCGACCTCTCCCGGCTGTTTTCCGCCAATCCACGGCATCGCCGGGAACAACCCGCTTCGATCTTCATCAGACAACACCGTGCTCAAATTAGGCAGCTGGTTGCTCGGTGGACCGGCGAGAACCAACTTACGCTTGATGCCGTGCTGGACGACATGATCTCGCGCTGCCGCGAGCTCAATCTGCGTGCCGCCGGCTCTAAACGGAAGCTTGTGATCAACTTCACCATCCTGTTGACTGCCAAAACCACGCAGACGCTGTTCGGTCCGGCACGGCGCAAATGGATCGCGCTATGAGACGCCTGCGCATTCTGGTGCTCATGCATCCGGACTTCGTGCCCCCAGACTCGACCGACGGATACACCGCGCGGCAAATCAATGAATGGAAAACAGAATACGACGTCGTGAGTACCCTGCGCGCCGCCGGCCATGAAGTTCGCCCGCTCGGCGTGCAGGAGGAAATCAAGCCGGTGCGCGACGAGATCGAGAGTTTCAAGCCGCATGTGGTATTCACGTTGCTGGAACAGTTTCACCATGAGCCGGTGTATGATCAGCACATCGCAAGCTATCTCGAGCTGATGCAAATTCCGTATACGGGATGCAACCCGCGTGGCCTGATCCTGGCGCGCGGCAAGGATCTATCCAAGACGTTGGTGCACTATCGCCGGATTGCGGTGCCGGCCTTCGCCGTGTTTCCGATGCGCCGCAAGGTCAAACGGCCAGGGCGTCTTGCGTTACCGCTGATCGTCAAGAGCCTGAACGAGGATGGATCGCGCGGTATCTCGCAGGCATCCATCGTCGATACGGACGAGAAGCTCGCAGAGCGCGTCGCTTTCATCCACGAGCGGGTCGGAACAGCCGCCATCGCCGAGCAATATATCGAGGGACGCGAGCTCTATGTCGGCGTGCTCGGCAACAATCGGCTGCAATTGCTGCCGGTTTGGGAATTGAAATTCGGCACCATGGGCGGCCAGGCCATAGCCACCGAGAAGGTCAAACACGATCCCAGTTATCAGGAGCGCGTCGGAATTGTAGATGGGCCGGCCAAGAACCTTACTCCGGAGGTCCGCGCCCGCATTCAGCGAACAGCGAAACGCATCTACCGAACACTGGGGCTCGATGGATACGCGCGCATCGACTTTCGTCTCGCTACTGACGGCACTCTGTATTTCATCGAAGCGAATCCCAATCCCGAAATCGCAAAGAGCCAGGAGTTCGCGACAGCGGCTCAGCATGATGGACTCGATTACCCGGGTCTGCTGCGTCGCATTCTAAATCTCGGAATAAGCCGGGCAAAGGCGGGCGTATCCGTAGGCTGAAAGGCAACGCGAGACGGGAATTGTAGGAGAGCGGTTCCTATGCAGCCTGCTTGGGAGGCCGATCCGGAAATCGTAGATAAGAATGACAGGACGGATGTCCGCCACGGTCTGGAAGCGGACATTCGCCAATCGAAAGTTATGGAATTTTGACGTCCTTTCGCTCCTTCCCTGACCATGGCAGACTGACAACCCTAGGCTGATCCTTGGGGGCGATCACATGAGCTGGGGCTTTGAGGAAGGAAAGGTCTATAACCGCCGCGCCGATATCCACGCCAAATTCGGCGGCCAACAGCAGGGTGGCATTATCACTCCGTCGCAGCACCCGCTCGTGATTATTGTCACAGGCGAGGAAGGTCTTGAACACGGTTATGCTGACCGCACCCGCGATGATGGTGTATTCGAATATTTCGGAGATGGCCAAGTCGGCGACATGGTGATGCAACGAGGCAACCTCGCCATCGCATCCCATGCAGCGGACGGAAAAAGTCTGCTCTTGTTCCGAAAGACGACCGATGGTCTCCGCTTCCTCGGCGAAATGGTCTACGACAAGCATCATGTCGAAAAAGCGCCGGACCGTGATGGGAATGAACGTGACGCTATCGTCTTTGAATTGCGCCCATTGAGCGCGATTGTAGAGACAATTGAAGAAGCGCCAGAAACCGAGGGTGTCAAGACACTTGATGAGCTGAGAGCGCTGGCGAAGGCAGCGGCGGCTATTGTTTCACCCACTAAGCCCGCGAGCGTTCGAAATATCTATCAACGCAGCCGTGACGTCCGAAGCTACGTTTTGGCTCGCGCAGCTGGCAGTTGCGAGGGTTGCAAGAAACCTGCCCCGTTCGTGAGAAAAGACGGCAGTCCGTATTTGGAGCCGCATCATATTCGGCGAGTCAGCGATGGAGGACCAGATAACCCGTCATTCGTGATCGCTTTATGTCCTAACTGCCATCGCCGAGTGCATGCCGGCATCGATGGCGAGGGATATAACTCGGATCTGCTGGTAACAATGGCGTCGATCGAGCCAAACTAATATCTCTTGGCAAGACCAAGCGCTCACGATCAATGATGACCGGCCTGACTGATAAGGAACCAGGAGTGTTTCCAATACGAGCCGACACCGGGCGCACAGAAGCGCTTCTACACTGACCTTGCGCAGCAAATGACCAAGACCGGCTTGGCCCATTTTTCATCTTTCCATTGTAGACGAGGCGACGATGGACGAACGATCCGCTCAAATCGCAACCATCTCCCAATGCATCGACCACTGCTTTGCATTTTCCATCTGGTGCGAGGATTTTGCGGCCTATCTCGATCCCGACGATATGATCTGGGGGTTGGACCGGGCCGCTGAGACTCGTTAACGACGCGACACGACTTCAGAGTTTTCTCGCCTTGCGAAAGCTGGACGATTTCCTTGGCGGCGTGAAACCAAAACCGGACGATCTCATCGCTACCGACTTCGGAATCGACGTGCCCGTCGTGCTCGGCGACGTCGGCGAGAAATTCCTTACAACCGATGAACGCAACGATATCAACAAAGGCGTTGCCCATCTTACGAAGGAGCTGTCTCCCGATCCCGACAGCGAAGTCGATCTAAAAGAAATCCTCAAACGCTCCCTGGTCCTTTCCCGGCTGGTGGCCGGCCTCCGCACCGCCGATGCATGCCACAAGGCTACACACTGGCTCGACAAAACCGACGAACTCATCAAGCGCGGCGAGGCTCTCTAAACGGAAACTTTGCCTGTCGCCGTAGCTGATCCTATTGTGCTTCGAGGCCAAGCTGCTCATCAGCATGTTTCCGTCAACGACAGCGAGGACCTGAAGGCCCACGAGACTCAACTCAATCAAAAAGAGCAGGAAACCTGCGGCGCTTTTATTCGCAGTATCCTCAACGTGACGGCACCGGAGCATATGCACCAACTGAACGGTTTTGGTTGTACGCAAACCTCGCGCGGGCATAGAGCATGTTTGAGGAGATCGTCATCGCAAGAGTTGGTTGCGTCCCCCTAACTCAAATATGCCGAATGCTAAGGTGCGATCTCGTTCGGCAAGGCGAGGATTAGCGAACTTGCCGAGCTCATCTCAGTTCGCAAGATGAGCGGTTATGGAATGGCAGCTTGTGGCGCAAAGCGGTCATTTGACCAAAGCGCCCGCGTAGCATTCCTTTCGCAAAGGCTTGCAGCAAGACCCCGATCACCCGCCGGGTGCCCTTTTCGGTCTGCTTGCGCGGCCTCAGCTGGTCACCAATGACGCCGCCTACTACCCGAGCGGTCGAGATGATGGCTTGCAATCGCGATCAAAGGGAGCGAACATCTAGCCCAAAGAATAAATTAAGAGAAGCCGGGATGGGAATCAGGAGCCTCGGGCAGCAGGGAATCGTATTTGCGGTTTTTGCCGTGCTATTTGTCATCTTCGCGCTTATCCTCCCCAGCTTTTTGACGACCTCGAATATGTTGACGCTGCTGCAGAACGTGGCGGTGCTCGGCATCCTCGGCCTTGCGATGGCGATCGTCGTGATCGGGCGCGGCATCGACATTTCGCTTATCGCGGCCTTGGCGGTGCCGCCGGGACTCGTGCTGCAGATGGTCCAGGACGGTTACTCGCTGCCAACCTCACTAGCTGCGGCCTTTGCATTGACGGTGGTGTTCGGGTTGGTGAACGGGTGGCTGATCGCCTATGCCGAGGTACCATCGCTGTTCACCACGCTGGCGTCGGGGTTGTTTCTCGCCGGTCTCGGTCAGGCCGCGCTGTTCAAGCTCGACGTGGTGCAGTGGAGCTCGGGGCTCGACGGATTCGAGAAGCTTGGACAGGGCAATCTGTTCGGCATACCGATGCCGATCGTGATGTTCGCGCTGTTTTGCGTCGCGGTGGCATTCTTCCTGCGGCGGACGCGGCTCGGCGCCTATATCTACGCGATCGGCGACAATCCCAACGGCGCGCGGGTCACGGGCATCCCGACCCGGCCCATCATCGTGCTGCAATATGTGCTCGCGGCGCTAATCGGCTTCGGGGCGGGCCTGATCTTGGCCGCCTCGGTCAACAGCATGCCGACGCGCATCTTCAATTCGACGTTGATCTACGACGTGATCCTGGTGGTTGTGCTCGGCGGCATCGGATTGTCGGGCGGGCGCGGCGGCGTGCTCAATGTCATTATTGGAACCCTGCTGATCGGCACCATGCTGAACGGCATGACCATCATGGACGTCTCCTATTCCGGCCAGAACTTGGTCAAGGGCGTGGTGCTTCTGGCAGCGGTCATCACGGATTCTTTCCTGAATCCGCGCAACGAGGAGACGGCGCAACAGGGCGATATCTAAACCGCCACCTTATAGATCATTCAAAAACGGGAGGACGACATGATACTCATCGGGAAAACGACACTCAAGACCATGCTGTTCGGACTTGGCCTGACCGCCGCGGCGGCTTCGCCTGTTCTGGCGCAGAAGGGCCTCGACGAGCCATTTCAAGGCGCATTCAAGGAAGCGCTCGCCGGCAAGACGGTCGCTTTCGTGCCGGTCGCGATGAATTTCGATCTCACCGAGGGTTGGTTCGCGGGCCTCAAGAAGGAGCTCGAGCCCTACGGCGTCAAGGTAGTGGTCCGCGATCCGAACTGGAGCACCAACGCGGGCGCACAGGCGGTGACGACGCTGATCTCTGAAAAGCCGGCGGTGATAATCCTCCACAATCCCGACGTGCAGACCTACGCCAAGCTGGCACAGCGCGCCGAGAACGATGGCATCTATGTCATCCAGATCAACATGGGTTCGAGCTATCGCAGCTCGGCCTTTGTCGGCGCCAACTGGATCGAAATCGGCGAACGCGACACCGAGGCCGTGGCCAATTTCTGCAAGGGAAAATCGAACAAGATCGCGGTGGTGCAGGGCGCGTTGTCCGCGGCTGCGAGCGCCTATACCCTTAAAGGCGTCGAGAACGTGCTGGCGAAGAATCCGGATATCAAGGTCGTCTCCAGCCAGGCCGCCGATTGGGATGCTGCCAAGGCCAAGGCGATCACCCAGACCGTGCTGAAGCAAAATCCCGACCTCTGCGGCATCGTCGGATTCTGGGACGGCATGGATATCGGGACCGCCGCGGCGGTGAAGGAAGCCGGCCTTACCGGCAAGGTGTTCGTCGCAACCTCCGGCGGCGGCGAGCGACGTGGCGCGTGCGAACTCGTCAAGTCGGGCGCCTTCGACCTCAACCTCAGCTACGACGTGCCGACCCAGGCTGAGCAAATGGCGGGCATGATCAAGTGGCTGGTCTCCTCCGGCGTCAAGCCGGGGTCGGTGAAGGGATCGATGTACACGACGCTGATTCCGATCACCAAGGAGAATGCCGCGAGCGATACCGCCTGCTGGAATCTCAGCGACCTGAAGAAGTAGGCCCAACGCACAAACCGGCGAGCGGCCATGTGTTGCACATGGCTGCTTGTCCCGAGATAAGCCCGCCGGCCGCACCGACCAGAATTCCTCCTTCGATCCCGGATTGCCAATGCAAGACGCGTTGCTTCGTTTGCGATACCGCTACTGGCCGGATCATCTGCTCGGCGAAATCCTTTCCAAGCGCTGGACGGAGACCGCGATCCCGGTGATCGTGCTCCTCATCATCACCATTCTGCTGAGCCGGTCGATCCCCGGCTTTCTATCCGTCGGCGGCCTCGCCGATACCGGACGGCAGGCCGGCGAAATCGGTTTCGTTGTGCTCGGCATGGCGCTCGTCGTCATCGTCGGTGGCATTGATCTTTCGGTTGGATCGATGTTCGCGCTGTGCGATTTCTGCGCGCTGTTCTGCCTCAACGTTCTGGGCTGGCCTGTGCCGGCGGTGATCGTCGCGACGCTGGTGTGCGGCGCAGCCCTTGGTGCCGTCAACGGCCTGCTGATCGGTTACTTGCGGCTGCGCGCCTTCATCACCACGCTGATTACGCTCATTATCTACCGTTCCGCCTACGACCTGCTGCTGTTCGATTATTCGAACACGATCGCCGCCGCCTTCCCTGACTTCCCGTCTTGGAATTTTGTGGGCGGCGGCGTGGTTGCGGGCGTGGCCTGGCATCCGGACGATGATTGGGCGCTGGGCGTCCTCTTCGCCTATGGCCATACCGACGCCACCTTGGACGGCGAGGGCAGCAAGGGGCGTGTGGAGAGCTA
>Ga0209517_10003185_pt1 | contig 22454 bp, 23 predicted proteins | sample PeaSoiMetSII2010_FD_187695 | JGI IMG/M metagenome (GOLD analysis project Ga0209517, IMG submission 187695) | Peat soil microbial communities from Weissenstadt, Germany - SII-2010 (SPAdes) (version 2) | ecosystem: Environmental > Terrestrial > Soil > Wetlands > Peat | place: Germany...
GGGTTCATCTCGCGCCGCCGCGCCGAAACGGCGCAGCCGCAGTCGTGAACCGTTCCGGCCTCGATCACAAGACCCCGCCCTTCCAGCGAGAGGCGAAGGGCTTCGGTGGCCGCGGCCTTTTGCGGGTCAACCCAGACGACCAGCACGCCGGCAGGACTCAGGAAGCCCACCAGCCAGTCAAGCGCCACCTCGAGGCTCTTGAACGTGCGCCGCCGCCAATCGACCAACGCCACGTCATATTGGCCGGCCGGATGGCCGCAATTTGCCGTCGCCGCCGTGCGAGTATAGCCGCGACGCTGCAGCTCCAGCATCAGCTCGACGCCCCTGGAGCCGGCGACGACGATTCGATGTTGTTTTGAGCAACCTGCAAGCGCGATCATTGGCTCAAGGATACGATCGCCTGCGGGAGTGGTGCGAGTTGAAGTCATGATGTCACCATGATGGCTAACGATTGTGGTGCGCCGACAGGCCGGCTAGCCGTAACAGGCGTCTCGTGCTGGTCTGGTCTATGTATTGAAGTCGAGTGGTCGCTGTCGCGAAGCCTGCCCACTCAGCTCTTGAGTTCAAAAGTCCCGGCCGCGATCACTGCCAGGAGTGACTATCTCCACACGCCGAATTTGCTCTCCGTGCGATCGATTGCGCAAAGCGCTTGGGGTGCAACAGTGTGCCTAGATCTCGTTCGAGAAACAGACTTGAACGATAACGTCTGCAAGATAGGAAAAACGATATAAAGAAACCAGACGGACAACCTGACCAATAATCGCATGAGTGCCGCTCTGATCACGATTGCCTCGATCGAGTCGTCCAACCCATCACTTCATCCGTCCAACTAATCAATTCATCAACCGCTTCGGGCTTGTCAAAGCTGCTGCGATAACCTGTCCAGCACTCGGCGTGCATCAATTAGTGAAAGCGCGGCAGATAGGCTATGATTTTCAGCGCCATGATGGCAACAAGGGCAACGCCCGCCGCCACGACCATAAGGGCAGAAATACAGTATCGCCTGACCGTCGCCAGGCGCGCGTCCGCCCCACCGGCTCCGAACGCGGAAATCGCCACGCTGACGATGCCGGGATCGAGAGGCTGAAATTGCGCAATGACGGTTGCTGGCTTATCGGCCGGCATGCCGGAGCGTTCGACGTCCTGTTCGATCACAGCGGTCGAACGTCCCGGTGCCTGCCGCGATGAAAGATCTCGGCATGTTAGCTGCATGGCGATCATTGCCCGTTTTTCGGTTGCGATGACGTAATCCGGAGCTGCCGCGGACGAGCGTGCTCGGCCTCCGACGCAGCCAGTCGCATCCGGTAGCTGACAAACGCATCGAGCATTCTGCGCAGAAGCGTGAGCACGGTTTTGAACCGTTCCCCGGCCTGCTCTGCCTGATGCGCAGCGTTGAATGCGATCGCTGCCATCGCGACCTCCTTGCGAGTCCAATTGATATCATGTGTCGACGACGCCGTAGGAATACGAGACGGATTGGCGCTGTATCTCATAAGAGAGATATAAGAAGGCGGGGAACATGACGCCGCTCTAATCCGTTCCCGGCGCTTATACCGCGTCTATGAATGAGATCAGAAGGTCTTCGACTCTTGAACAGGCGAGCCGGAACTGGCAGGCAAGACGCTAACTTTGGACGTCCTGGCGACGTTGGCTTCCGACACCGATCATATGTCCGCATGCGGAATTTGCTCCTGCGGCCACTGTGCGAGCGCCTGATGGCGTTGCGGAATGCCCCTTCATCCTTTTGCTCCCGCTGCGCAAAGGGTCTATCTTGCCGAAAACTCGGACATTCGCGTCGCCGAGGCCATCCCGGAGCAACGGTTGCGGCGTTTGTACCAATGTGAGGCGCTGCTCAATGGGAAGCATCGTTATTCTCGACTTGATGGGCGGGGTCGCCCTACTCCTTTGGGGGCTGCATATGGTCCGCAGTGGGATCATGCGCGCCTTCGGCTCCGAGCTTCGGCACTTTTTGAGCACGGCACTTCGAAACAGGCTCGTGGCGCTCTCAGTTGGAATTGGTGTGACGGCGCTTCTGCAGAGCAGCACCGCGACCGCCCTGATGATTACGTCGTTTGCTGGCCGTGGCTTGGTTGACCTAATCCCGGCCCTGGCGATCATGCTGGGCGCCAACATAGGGACGACCCTGATCGTCCAGGTTCTTTCGTTCAACGTCGCGGCAGCAGCACCGGTTCTGATTCTGGTTGGCGTCGTTACGTTCAGGCTCGGGCAGCGGACGCCGACCCGCGACCTGGGACGCGTGGCGATCGGCCTCGGTCTCATGCTTCTTGCGCTGCAAATCCTGCTCGGCACGCTAGCCTCGGCCGGAAACGCTCCGAGCGTCCGCGCTCTGCTTGAGGCAATTGCTGGCGAGCGGCTACTGTGCGTCCTGATTGCCGCCGCTCTGACCTGGGCAACCCATTCGAGCGCTGCGGTCGTGCTGCTCGTCATGCCGCTCGCCTCCTCGCACCTCGTCACCCCCGTTGCGGCAATGGCGCTCGTCCTCGGTGCCAACCTCGGAAGCGCGATCAATCCTGTCCTGGAGGGTGGCAGCGCAAGAAATCCGGCCAGCCGGCGGCTTCCGATCGGCAATCTGATCAATCGCGTCATCGGTGTCGTCGTTGTGCTGCCATTCCTGCAGCCGATCGCCGATGCCTTTGCGCGATTTGAGCCCAATCCGGCCAGGATGGTCGCCGACTTCCACACCGCCTTCAATATCGCGCTTGCCCTGGTGTTCATCTTGCTGTTGGACCGCCTGGCGTCGCTGCTCGTGCGCCTTTTGCCCGACCCGGCGAAATCAACCGACCCGTCGACTCCGCTCTACTTGGACGAGACGGCAATCAATACGCCGTCCGTCGCTTTGGTTTGTGCTGCCCGGGAGACGCTCCGCATGGGCGATATCGTCGAGAGCATGCTCCGGAAGGCAATGACCGCGCTGATGACCAACGACCGCAAACTTGCGGCAGAAATCTCGCGCATGGACGACGTCGTCGACCGCCTGGACGAGGAAATAAAGCTCTATGTGACCAGGGTGACCCGCGAGAGCCTCGATGATCGAGATGGACGACGCGCGATGGAGATCATCTCGTTTGCCATCAACCTCGAACACATCGGCGACATCATCGACAAGAACTTGATGGACCTCGCCGTCAAGAAGATCAATCACAGGTATGAGTTCTCGAAGGAAGGAGCCACCGAGCTCGCGGCCTTCCACAAGCGCATTATCGACAATCTCAAGCTCGCCTTCAGCATTTTCCTTTATGGTAACGTCAAGATCGCGCGCACACTCATCGAGAAAATACGCAACTCCGAACCGCGGAGCTCGCGTTTGCGGAGAGTCATTTCGCGCGGTTGCGCGAAGGTCGACCGGAAAGCATCGAGACGAGTTCGCTCCATCTCGATGTGCTGCGCGACCTCAAGCGCATCCACTCGCATATCTGTTCGGTCGCCTATCCGGTCCTCGAGGCTGCCGGCGAGTTGCAGCCTAGCAGGTTGAGGAATTAGCGAGCCGGCAGTCATCACAAAGGGCGCCGGCACTGCCGCTTCTGGTACGTGAGGCCTGTATGCTCAGGTGGTTTTGGGCTCCAATGCCCAGCCTAGCGTCTCGGTCCTATAGCGACCGAAGAAGGGATTTGGCGGGAGGTCCGAAAGCCGCCATGAAGAGACTCATGCACTGAAGAGATAAGTTAGCTTCGTTTTAACATTTGCCGGCTCTGGACTGCAGCCGGTGGCTCCACCCATCGGACAACCGTGATGATCAGCGAGTACATGCATGCTAAATGAAGCGGGCGTCGCGGGTGCCGGTCGTCCGAAGTGGCCAGATGTGCGCCCTATCCCTCGAACACCAGTGCCTCAGGGATTTCGTCCCTTACATCCAAACATGGACGCACTCTGTAACCGCGGGTGCTCATAGCGACGCATAGACGCTCAGAAGCCCTCGTGGGGGAGGCAGTTCGCCATCAGGTTTCGTAAAGATCAAATCCGACACAGCTGCGATATATCACACTATAAGGCAGCACCTCGATCCATCTCGAATTCCTATGCAAGTGAGAGCACATATGCGCGGCGAATCTGAATTGGCTAGATATCTGGTCGGTCCGATCGGCACGGGTACCTTCCAGTTCGAGGGGATATATCATGCACCAATCCATGAAGCTCGTCACAGCAATTGTCAGGCCGTTCAAGTTTGACGATATCCTGGAAGTGCTAACAGGCGTCGGGGTGCAGGGTCTGACTGTCACCGAGGTCAAAGGTTACGGCCAAAAAGGGCGCACGGAGTTTTATCGCGGTGCCGAATTTACCTCGCAGTTCGTGCCCATGCTCAAGCTCGAGGTCGCGATCCTGAGCGATCAAGTCGAAAAGGTCACAGAAGCCATCATCCGGACAGCCAGAACCGGCGAGATGGGCGACGGCAAGATCTTCGTGTCCGACCTGGACCACGCGGTCCGTATCCGTACCGGAGAGACCGACGAAATGACTCCTCGCAGAGCAGCCTGACGGCACTCAAGCTGAAATTGGCCAAGATTTCAACGGCCTAACGGAGTAAGAAACGCGGTCATAGCCGGCCGCGGTCTCGTTTGTCATCCTCAACGCTTTGGCACGGAGACTTTCGCCGAAGGCTTAATTGAGGAAAAGCCCTAGTCGCGAATGAGTCGGGTGCAGCATGAGTTGAAGCGTCGCGACACAAGGAGAGATAACGATGAATACAAGTTTGAATCGCGGCTCGGCAAAGATCTACCAATTCCCTGTCGGGGGACGCTCGGCTCTCGGCGGACGACGCTACGAGGAGACCAAGACCGCCACCGATCTTGCCCCCTCGTGCGTCAACGAAGATGCGTGCAGCGGCAACTGGTATCACGAAGCGGCAATCCAGGAGTCCAAGCCTGTGCGTGAACGTTGATGCCAAGCGCAAGCCCGGTGCCGATGCGTTATTTGGTGCGATATCAAGAGCCGATGGCTCCGGGATACGATTAAGCAACCCACGAAGAAGGTCGCCGGCTGGTGGCGAGGAAATTCCCTCGTTCAGTTACTCTTCTATATCGAACCTTACACCCTGCGCGAGCGGAAGCTGCGTCCCAAAATTGATCGTGTTGGTGGCACGACGCATGTATGCCTTCCACGCGTCGGAGCCGGCCTCGCGACCGCCGCCCGTCTCCTTTTCGCCGCCAAAGGCGCCGCCGATCTCGGCTCCTGAAGGCCCAATGTTCACATTGGCGATGCCGCAATCCGAGCCTACCGTCGACAGAAATTGTTCTGCCTCACGCATGTCGAGGGTGAAGATGGAAGAAGAGAGACCCGCACCGACGGCGTTGTGCAACCGAATTGCCTCGTCGAAGTCAGAATAGCGCATCACGTAGAGAATCGGCGCAAAGGTTTCGCGAAGAACGGGACCGGTCTGACTTGGCATCTCGCAGAGAGCGGGACGCACGTAATAGGCATTCTCGCTTCCGATCCCCTGGATGCGCTCTCCACCGTACACTTTGCCGCCGACCTCGCGCGCCTCCTCCAGCGCTCGACCCATGTTCTCATAGGCGCGTCGGTCGATGAGCGGACCAACGAGCGTCCCCGGCTCGCGCGGATCACCGATCTTGACCGACGCGTAGACTTGGCAGAGCCGCGGCACCAGACGGCCGTAAATATTGTCATGTACGAAGAGTCGCCGCAGCGTCGTACAGCGCTGGCCCGCCGTCCCCATCGCGGCGAACGCGATCGCACGGATTGCGAGATCGAGATTGGCCGAAGGCGCCACTACGGCAGCGTTGTTGCCGCCAAGCTCGAGGATCGCGCGGGCGAAACGGGCAGCAAGGCGTGGACCAATAGCGCGGCCCATAGCGGTTGAGCCCGTGGCCGAAACAACGGCGACGCTGCGGTTGTCGACGAGAGCCTCGCCTAGCTCCCGGCCGCCGATCAGAACCCCCGAGAGGCCATCTGGCGCGTCACTAAACCGACGCAGAGCGCGCTTGACCACGGCCTGGGTGGCGAGTGCCGTGAGCGGCGTCTTCTCGGAAGCCTTCCAGACCACGGGATCGCCGCAGACGAACGCGAGGGCAGCATTCCAGGACCACACTGCCACCGGAAAGTTGAACGCCGAGATGACGCCGCAGACGCCGAGCGGATGCCAACTCTCCATCATCCGGTGGCCGGCGCGCTCGGTCGCGATGGTGCGCCCATAAAGCTGGCGCGACAGCCCGACGGCGAAATCGCAAATATCGATCATCTCCTGGACCTCGCCGAGCGCCTCCGACACAATCTTGCCGGTCTCGAGCGTCACCAGAAGGCCGAGATCATCCTTTGCGAGGCGCAATTCCTCCGCGAGTATCCGTACGAACTCCCCGCGCCGCGGTGCCGGGACCGTGCGCCAAGCGTGAAAGGCTTGAGCGGCCCGCCCAATGACCGCGCTTGCCTCCTGCAGGTCCGTGATCCTCACGTGGGCAATGAGTTCGCCAGTGATCGGCGATAGAGCCATAAGTCCCTCGCGCGCAAACGCGCTCTCCGGCGTGCCCAGCCGGGACAAGATGGCGAGCGCCTCGTCGCGGACAGAGGTGCGTTCGACCAGGGACGCGTTCATGATCACCCTGAAACTTCGAGATGTTGATGCGAAACGCCCGTCTCCGGTTTGGCGTAGACTTGGCCAAAGCGGTTCTCCAAGAATACTTTTAGCGGAATATCCTCCTGACGAACGAACCCCTTCTGCGGCAACTGGCCGGTTGCCAGCAGATCGAGCACGGTGCAGATAGCAGCTGCCGTCGTGATCTGAATGGCGCTCAGCGTCCGACCATCAACGTCGCGGCTGTAGATCTTGTTGGCATACGTTTCCTGGATCAGTTGACCGTTCTTGCGACCGCTGACAGCGACGAAGACAATAACCACGTCCTGCAGGGTCGTCGGCACTGCGTGCTCCAGGATATCTTTCAGCACGTTCCGGCGATCCCGCAGGCGCAAGTCGTTGAGCAGCGCGCGCATGATCATCGCATGGCCAGGATAGCGGATCGTGCGGTAATTGAGCGTACGGACCGTCCCTTCGAGGGTATCACAAAGAGTTCCGAGCCCGCCCGAAGTGTTGAATGCCTCATAGGTCACGCCATCGAGGGAAAATTGCTCCCGTTCCTCCAGCGGCTGCGTCTCTCGGCGTACGCCATTCACGATTGCGTCGCAAGGCTCACAATATTCGTTGATGACGCCATCCGTGCTCCAGGTCAGGTTATAGTTCAGCGCGTTAGAGGGATATTGAGGGAGCGCCCCAACCCGCAGCTTGACGCTGTCCAGCACCTCGAAGCGCTTCGCCATATCAAAGGCGACGATCGACACGAAGCCCGGGGCGAGCCCGCACTGGGGAATGAAGGCCTTGCTGGCATCAACGGCCAGCTCCCTCACACGCCGCGCCCTCGCGACATCCTCCGTTAGATCGAGGTAATGCGTGCCGGCCGCGCGGGCCGCTTCCGCGATGCCGGTTGTCAGATAGAATGGCCCGGCATTGAGCACGGCAAACTGGCCATTGAGCAAATCGATCAGCTTCGAGCTGTCCTCAACATTCGCGACAGCCGTGCGAATACGGTTGCTTCGATCGATCCGGCCGAGTACGTCGGCCGAGCGGTCTGCCAGGGTCACGTTATAGTCTTCAGTCGAGGCGAGCAGCCCAGCAACGGTGGTGCCGATCTTTCCCGCGCCGATCACGACGACGTCCTTCATGAGCCCTCGTTTGGCTAAGAGGCCGCCAACTGCGGCGACCCCTGTTGTATAAGAGTTCGTTAGAGACGTGAGCGAACACACCCCCTCGATACGGTTGCTGACGAAACTAATATGCCTCTTCTAGTCAATATGATCGCGACATCCGGATTTTCCTTGAGAAGCCGCGGAGGCTCCTCATCATCAAGACGTAGTTCCGGGTGGTCGATGACGAAATCAGCGTACTCTTGATCAAGCGCAAATCGGCGATGAATTCTTCTAGCAGTTTATTTAACTTGAAGCACGGCGCCAATACTAAGGGAGCCATGTAGCCCGAAAGCCAAGTGCCGGGATATGCAAGGGGTGTCATGGGACTTCACGCCGCGTTTTCCATCTGGCCGAAGCCCTGTCGATAGGCGGACAGCACGAGGCCCTGCTGGCACCTGACGCCGGCCTCGATCCGAAAACCCATCTGCTCCAGCCTGGTCCGGATTTTCAGGCAAAAGCCGCTTTCGCGGGAGTCGATCAGGACGGCAATGGCCGCGCTGGTGGAGAGAAATGGTGAGATCTGGGCGAGCGCCGCCTCGATCGCCTGAAGGGAGTTCTGGCCTGTGATAAGGCCAACCGCGTGCTGTGCCCTTGGAATGCGGCAGGTTGCGGTCGTGGCCACGCGAATGAAACCGCGCCGCCGCAACGCAAGATAGAGTTCCATGCTATCGCTGCCGGCGACGATGGCGCGATGCAGATTGGACAGGCGGGTGAGCTCGATCATGGCATCGATGACCTGCTCCCGGTTTGAACGGAAATGAGGTTGACCCATCTTGCTCTCCTGGGCGACGGCTGTTCGGCTTGTCATGCCGCGCGTCGCGTGCTGACGGCGGCGGGCATGTGATCGGAGGAACGGGGTATGCGCCCCATGTCGAGCTCGATTTCACGCGGGAGCTCGATGATGGTTTCCGGATGATGGCCATTCTCGAACAGCGCGTACTTGATGGCTTGCGCGCGGTTGACGAACAGGCCGCCATAGAGACCGTTCTGTTCCTGAGCGACCCAGTTGCCGCGGCTGTTCTTACCAATAAAGACGATCGTAGATGCAGAGCTACACGAGGGAGGTTCGACGAGCTTCACGTTAGTATTCCTTCTATAGGCGAGTAGCGCGTGCTTCGAAAGCCACGGACGCATCCGTCGCTGTGTTGTGTCTGCGAATGTTCGGATGGTTTTGGGTGGTCGGAAGACGGCACATGACTCATGCTCCCAATGTCTTCCCGGCCGGATATAAATTCGAGGTCGACAGGGTGGCGATCTCATAAGCGCCGCATAAGATTCCAGCCAGGCTGTCTCAGACCGGGATTGAGGCTGCTGACCAGCGCAAACAAAGCCGCGTAGGCCACCGTTTCATCCCAGTGATTGAGAACCGAGCCGAATGGAGGCTCGCGCTTGATAACGCCGATGACGGCGCAGAGGATGATGGACATCCACAGCAACGCCGCGAAGATAACCAAAATGACCATTCGCAGGCAAAAGCGAACGAGCACCTGGGTCGATTTTAATTCTCGCTGTAGAATCGGATGCTGCGCCAAGATTGTAAAACTCTGACGGATGCGCTGATACGGTCTGGTGTGCTCGTCAATGGATCCATCTTCAAGTGGTGGAATCGCGCCGAGCTAGGCGAAGTTATCGCAGCAAACCGGCTCGAATCGATCACCTCGTGTCTGCGGTGCCGACGGCCGGCTAGGCTCTCTCGACGCTTCAATTTGCCGAAGCGTTTCGATGTAGACGCTGACAATTGCAAGCGTAAGGCTGGCATGGCTAGTCTCGATCGCCTGGTCCAGCCATTCTGGGAGTTCGCGCTGCCGGGACATGGCGCAGTGCCACTCGCCTTCATCGTAGCTGATGCGGCGAATTTGCCAAAGCGGCAGTTCCAGATTGACTAGTGCAAACGCCGCTTCGGTCAAGGCGTCGGCTTCGATCAATTGATCGAGTTGGGCAGCCCCCGGCGGATACATCCGCTGCGCGGTCTTGGCGACTATTTCGGAAAGCAGTTCGGGCGTTGCTTCGTCTGCAAGGCTCACTTGTGTTGCAAGCATCGCCAACTTCTCCGAATGGATGGAATGAAGGAGCATGACGTCCTCCTCCCTGTTTGCACATGGACCGCGCGGATGCGGTGCGGTGCCTAAGGTGAGGAAGCAGCCGCTTGAATTCGAGTGGGAAAGGGTGCCGAAGATATAATTGCGCCATAAGTGCGCGTAGGGGTTTAGTCGCACGGCAGGATAAAGGCACGTCAGGCTTTACATCGCTTGGGACGCTTTGCTCGGTGACGCTGAGAGTTTGCGAGCCGAAAGTGAGCATGCGATCGCAAAATCCGGCGTTGTTGCGCCTCGTCAAATACAACGATGTGGTCCAAACACTTGCGTCGGAGAGCCATTCTTTATTAAAAGCCTATTTGCAATCAGCGCCGCCTTCGCCTTGCCCCGCCTCACGGCCGTCCTTGATCCGAGCAGCTCTAGTCCGGCCATCGCGTGAAGCGGTTCGTTGCGACAAGTACTTTGCGTTTAGATTGCAGCTTCGTGGCCTCCAAAGGGGATCGCTACGACCTCCCAAGTTTCGGTTGTTGTGCCGGCGACGTTCCAAATTCCTGGAGCGTAAGTAGGAAAGTTATGACGTCTTCCCGGCTCAACATGCCGATGACATGCTGATCCCGGATGACGGGCATTTGGTTGACTCCATTACGGTCCAGTTCCTGGAGGGCGGACCACAGCTCGGTATCGGGATCGACGCATTTTAACTGTTCCAAGGGAAGCATGACCTCAGCGGCGCTTGTCGTCGCCCATTCGGGACGCGGCACTTCTTTGATTCGATGCAAGGTTATCAAACCAACGGTTTTGTCTCCTCGGTTAACGAGGAAACTGCGTTGCCCGCCACCGAGGATCTGCTCGTCTACCAATTGCTGGAGCGTCAGGTCTTCCGGGATAATGGGGCAATGCGTATTCATGGCCTGCGAAACGGGATGGCCCGTCAGAAGACCCCGAAACGTCACCTGCTGTATCTGGACGGAAGCCGCATTGTCGAGGAACCAGCCGATGAACGCAACCCAAAGTCCCCCACCAAGATTGCCGGCGAGCATCTGCCAGACACCGACAGCGATAAGTAAGAAGGCAAAGAACCGACCGACGTTTGCTGCGATGAGGGTCGACCGGCCCATGTTTCCTGTGATCGCCCACATGATGGCTCGGAAGACGCGACCGCCATCGAGTGGATACCCGGGTATCAGGTTGAACAGCACCAGGGCCAAATTGATGTAGGCTAGATACTTCGCCACGCCCAACAGTGGCTCCACGCCGGCGACCAACGGCTGCACTGCATAGAAAACGATCGCCAGGGCAAGACTGACGAGCGGGCCTGCGATCGCAATAAAAAACTCGGCGATGGCGCTAGGCGGCTCCGCGCCGATTTGGGCGATACCGCCGAACAGGAAGAGCGTGATACTGCGCACCGGAATTTTGTACCGCAGCGCCACCACAGAGTGCCCGAGTTCGTGGAGCAGCACGCTCACAAAGAGCATGATGGCCGTTACCGCGCCCATCAACCAGTACAGCAACGGCGACCAGTGCTTGAATTCTTCGGGATAGTAGCTACCCGCAAGCATCCAAGTGAGCAGCGCAAAGATTACGAACCAGGAGTAATCCAAACCAATCGGAATCCCGAAGATCCTGCCTAACGGGATGCTATGTTGAGTCATGAGAGTCTCCCTCACTCATGTTCGGCAAGCAGCACTTGCCGCAGCTTCCGGTCCTGATCCGGGTCTTGGTCGGAAAATTCCAAGGCGGACCGGCACTCGGTCATAGCTACCTCTTCGACTGCGATGAACGCGCTGCTTGCCGCGCAACACGGCGTCATCCGCCCGATCCTGATCGGATTCTTGTAGGTGGCTTTGCTGCTTCGATCTCAGCTGCCCACGCCTTCCAGTATGCCTCGATCCGACTCGTGAAGACCTTTGGCGAGTCTTTGTAGAGCGTCCGGCCAAGAGCGAACAGCTGCCGCCTGAACTCCTCGCGCTGACGGTCGATGACATTGAATACGTCTTTCAGGATGCGATGGCCGCCGTAAGCGAGCGGATCGGCGGCGAGCGTCTCGCGAAGAATGGCCAGATCGTGATCGTCACCGAGCAGTTGCACCAGTTTCTGAGTCCGATCGCCCAGCTCCTTCTCGCTGCCCGTCCACGCGACCTGGAGAAGTTGCAGTTGACCCCAAAGATGCCTGGCTTGCTTGCGCCATTCGTGGAGATTCTCCGTGCTCGAGTTTGCCGCCGCCAAAGCGAGCGCGCGATGACCTGTCTGGTATGTACGTCGGAGGCCACCCTCCAGGGCGGCCCAACCGTCGCGCTCGATCCTCCAGTCCGGAAGCCTCGCGAGCGCGCGGGTGGCGACTTCTGCCACCGCAGCGAATGCTCCGTCCTCGATTGCGCGGCGGGTGACTTCCCGGTGATTTGCGAGCAATGTATCGTGAATCTTCGCAAATGCTCCCCGCTCGACCGCTTCGGCGGCCTGCTGAAGCGTGAGCTTATCCACGGCCTCGACCAGCACTTCGGCGTCGCGAACCTCTCTGAGCAGCCGACCGGCGTCGCGAAAACACCAGTTCTCTTTGCGGTAGATATCGTCGCCGAGATCCTCGCGCACCAGGCGGAGAGCGGCCCGCACTTTCTTGAAGCGCTTGCGGACGTCCCTGGGGGCAGCCTCGTCCTTCGATGCGTCGCGCTGGTGTGTCTCACTTTCCGCGCCCAGACGGTCGAGCGCCTTTTTGATCTGGCGCTTCACGTTGCGCATGATCCCCTCGCTCACCGACTCCTTAGCCTTCAGTTGAAACGCCATGTCACCACTCCAATCTGGACAGTGGGCCGCGAGGATTGTTCGCCGTGCCTCAGGGCTAAGGGCCGATTCTTCGAGTGCACAAAAAGCCATGCGACCACGACTGCGAAGAGAGTCAGCAAAACGATCGCGGTCGTGCGCCACTTGCTCCGATTCACCGCCTTCTTGGTCAAACCACCGGGGCCGACCACATAGAGCGAACGGAACCGGACGACGGAACGATCGAGCGCGACATTCGTTGCCGGTCGGCTGTCGGACGGGAGTTCGATAAGATCGCGTACACTCTGCGTCCAAGAATCGCCACGCACGGATGACGTCATTCGATGAATCAGAGCGCTTGCATATGCCTTATCTTCTTCAGATAGGCTGGCATACGGCAGTTCGAACCTTGGGCGCTCATGTGGCTCGAGAATGAACAGGAGTCCGAGGTGAACAACTCGTCCCGAAGAGTCGAGACCAGCCGTGGTCGATACGGAAAAGAGCTGCTTGTCCCCACTCCAGTTGGGGAACCGCTGCGCAAACAGAATCTCCGCGAAGGCCTTTGGTCCGAATTTCTCCAGGAGCTCCGTTGGCACACCATGCGAGAACCCCTCAGGGCGGAACTTCGGGTCGAGAATCTGTCTGAGCGGTCGGATCGTCTCGCCGTCGCTCGCGTAAATTTCATCTTTCTGATCGCGATTGGGAAGAATCCAGTAGGCACGCATCGCGATCACTCCGCCTTCTTGCGCTTCACGGTGCCGTAAAACCCAGAATAGACAGAACGAAGGGCATCATTGATCGCGCGCGTGTAGATTTGCTTGTTCTTCATCGAGATCAAGGTCGCGCCAGTGTAGCTCGACTCGTAAGGGTGCAGCACGTTTTTGACTATTGCGTTGAGCGCACGGAGATCCTCTGCCAGCTCCTCTGCCAACGATCGATAGTCGATATGACTCTCAATCTCCTGGTCGATCTTGTTGATCAAGATGTGAATAAGCGCGCCCGGCTTGAGATGCGGCATTGCGGTCTGCAGCCAATCGAGGTCTTGTCGGATTCGCCGGCCTTTGAGGTACCTCTTCTTCGATAGATCGTTGACGGTCATCACATAAAAGACCACGTCGGCGTCCGCACATACGGAAAGCCACCCCGACGGCGCATCGCGGTAGTCCGTCTCGCCGCCAATATTGATCACGCCCTTGCAAGTGATATCGATGACTTGATGGTTCGAAAGTGCCAGCTTCACCCTGAAGGACTTGACCTTCTCGCCCATCGGCGAGTTCGAATGGACCTCCGGAATCTCTCGGTTCTGCAGCCGAGCCAGGAAGCTGTCTTTGCCGCTGGCCGTCGGACCGATCACCGCAATCTTCTTCCCTGACCACCAGTCGAGCGCCCCTTTCACCAGGCGAACGAAGTGCCTCTCGATGCCGGGAGAAGATGCCAAGAACAAGAAGGCGCGAAACACAGTTAGGGCCGCCGGCATCGGTCCTCATCCTTTCCGTCCGCTCCCGCAGCCAAGAGCCGCAGTGAACGCCGCGATTCGATGGTCGAGGCAGGCGCATCGGACAAACGGGCGATGGTCGATCTGAACTCGCTCTCCGAGCTCTCAATGCGAGGCCGGGAATGATGTGTCGGTATCTTGAGAAGCGGAATCGTTCCCGCCAGCACCGCCAGGCAGGTGGCCCCATTGTTGATGATGGCGGCCAAAGGCGGGGCAATAAGTCCGCACGCACCCAAGGCGATCGCAATGGCGTTTGGCACGATGATGATACCGAGATTTTGCCGAACGCTGGAGATGGCTCGGTCGCCGATCTGGAACGCCTTCTCGAGTCCTACCAGGCCACGATCGAGCAACACCACATCGGCGGTCTCAAGTGCGACGTCGTTGCTGCCGGCGAACGAAATTCCCACGTCCGCTGACGCCAATGCGGGCGCATCGTTGATGCCATCGCCCACCATGGCGACGACATGGCCGGCTGCCCGCAGTTTTCTCACATACTCGGCTTTTTGTTCTGGGAGGAGACCGCCCACGGCCTCGTCGATTCCGACCGTGCGCGCGACGTTATTGACCACTTCGGGGCTGTCGCCCGACAGGAGCACGATCTTTCGCCGGCCGTCGCCTCGGAGTCTTTGCACGATAGCCGCGCTCTCAGGACGAGTGCGGTCGGAGTAGGCGACCAGTCCGATTACTTCCTCGTCGACTGCGACGCAAAGGCTCGAGTTGCCGTCCTTTTTGAATCGGGCAAGGTGCTTCTGGAGCGAGAGACCGATTTCGAGCTTTTGGCTCTCCATCCACGTCGCGCGTCCGACTCGCACGCGGCGGCCCTGGACCCGCGCGGACAGTCCCAGTCCTACCGCGTACTCCTCGTTTCCCGGCTCCGGCTCGATCAGTCTAATATCTTGTTCTCTCGCGTAAGCCTTCAGCGCTTTTGCGACGGGATGGTCGTGTCTGGCCTCCGCGGAAGCACTCAATGTGATGAGGGTCGACTTCTTCTCGCCTCTGGCGGGAACCACCTTGACCACTTCCGGTACGCCGCGCGTGAGCGTACCGGTCTTGTCGAAGATGATGACATCGGACTTCGAGAGTCGCTCGAGGTACTGAGCGCCTTTGACGAGTACTCCTTCGCGCGCCGCGAGCGTCATGGCGGTCATCGCGCTCGTCGGCACCGCGATGCGAAAGCCGGTTCCGAAGTCGGTGATGAGCACGCATACCGCGCGGTCCACGTCGGAAGACAGAACGGCAGCGAGCGAGGCGACCCCGAACGTCGGAAGAACCAGCTTGCTCGCAGCGTCGAGCGCCTCGCGCTGCAACGTGAGCGGTTTCGATCCCACGGTGTTCAAGATTCTCTCGATCTTCGCGGCCTCAGTATTCCTGCCGGAACGTTCCACTTCGACAACGAGGTGACCCTCGGCCACGAACGTAGAAGCGAACACCGGATCGCCCTCCTTCTTCGGAAGCAAGCGCGACTCGCCAGTGAGCGCAGCCGCGTCCACTTCCGCCAAGCCCGAAACGACCTTGCCGTCGGCGACGATGCCGTGCCCGGCATGGATTATAAAATGGTCCCCAGCCTGGAGATCGCCAACCAGCACCGTTTCAATGCCGCCGTCCGGAAGAACCCGGAGCGCTTCCTGTTCTTTGCGCCGCATCAACATCGAAAGCGCAGAACGCGCTTGGTTAGCAGAGATGTCGAGCAACATATCGCCGATCCCCACCATCCAGATTACGAAGGCGGCGGTAATATTCCGACCCGTGGCGAGCGCCGCGAACGTCGCCGCTACATCGAGAAGATCGATGCTGATCTCTCCTTTGTGGAGCGCTGCGATGCTACGACCAAGAGGCCGTACTGTGTTCAGCGTAATTGCCGCGGCCAGCGGCCACCAAAAAGGCGCGGCCCCGATGAGGCACGCGATGAGAGTCGAAGTGCCGGCCAAAGCGCCACCCCACCGAATCGGAGTTGGCTTATGCCATTCGCGTGCCCACTCGTCGGGGTTGCTCTTCAATAGCTTTCGAAGAATGAACCCCTCGCTCGCCTTTTCGGGGTCGTAGTCCACGAGCGTCGTGCGACTGCCGGGCAGGTGCTTGGTGCGCTTCACTCCGGGAAGGCTGGTGGTGAGCATCGCCAGCGTGGCGAGCTGCTGTTCACTGATGCCAGTTACCTCGAGACGTACACGTCCCCTTAGGGAGTGCACCGGCTTGATATTGAATGGCTCGGGCTTGGTGCGGTTGAGCGTGTGGATCTTGTCTCGCAGACTGCGAATGAACCGGCCGGAAAGAGCAGCTCCATCGTCGTATTCAACGTAGAACGTTCCCGTGGCGCTTCGCTGCTCGAAACGAGCTACATCGATTCGCTCGGCCAGCCACGCTTCGAGCGCATTTGCCTCGGCTGAATCCTTACGCGCGCCAGTGACGCAGGCGCGACCGCGACCCCTCTCAAAGACCTGCAGTCCCTCGTTCATTGCATTGCACTCTTATCGTGGGAGCCACCGCTCCGCGCATTGGGTCGCCGCGTTTCGCGCAAGCGCATGAATGCCGTAGCTTCGTCAGCTCTGTCGTGTTGTCTTTCTGGTCGGCTTTTTTGCCTGAGCTCTTGGTTCTCGAGACAAGACCTTATCAAAGCTGCACTCGATGTGATTGATTAACTTTCCTTTTAACGGCTTCAGCAGGAAACCGAGAGTTATGTCGAGCCGGATTTCGGAACCGGTCACGTGCACCTGGCCATCGACACCCGAGCGATGAAAGCGCAGCGTGTTGCCATGCCATTCGCTGCTGAGGGCGTACTCGGCAGCAAGCCCGTCGGCCACTTTCTGCACCCGCGCTTTTACTTTCGCGATCGGCAGCGAGTGGCGTTTGACAAGCGTGAAATCGGACATGCGGTCTCCGTGCACAAATGTCAGCGTCGATTGTCCAGCCCTTCCGGATTCAGGAGCGACGGCACACACGAGCCGGTCAGCGCATTGGTGCCAGCGATGCCACTGCGCCACGGGCGACTATAGTGCTCGCTGCGATTGTGGGGCGGCACTGTCGAAGCGTCGCAACCGGGCTCCTCCGCAGCAATTGCGCCTCACCCATGGTGTGACGCACCGCCTGCGAAGTACTTTTTCACTCTCGCCCTTCTTGCGCTCGACCTCGAGAAATCTCGCGGTACGCGATGTAACCGGCTGCCCCAGCGAGCGCTGCCGGGCCCAAACCGAGCACTGTAGCAGCAATCAGGGCGCCGCCCGCTGCCGCTGCGATGCCGACTATGGTCCGTTGTGGCGAACCGGTCGGCAAGAAGGATTCAATTGTCGCTAATCCGTTGCTCGCCGCCGGCTGGACATTGTCCGATTTCGCGGTCGTCTTCTTCCCTGCTTTTTCCTCGGTCATGGTGTTCTCTCCTATTGGCTCTGGGCACCGACACTGTGTCGCTACCTCTCGGCATTTCGGTTAGCTGTGTCGCAATGTTTGACTGCCGCAATCAGCATGCAGTGAAGGGGTGCCAGAGGCGTCTGTGCCATTTTGCACACCATGCCCTCTGACCACCCGCATTCGCTTGATTCAGCGCAAGCGGACGGAAATTGCGTTTGGTGAAGAAAAACGTCTGAGATAACGGAAGGCCCGCACTGTGGGCTCGCCACTACAATCGGGTCTGCACACCCGTTCGCATTCGTTTGTGAACAAATAAATATGTAAGACTCGCGGGCCTTAGAAACAAGGCCGGGAGAGACGCTCGCGGTATATGAATTCCATAAAGGTTCGAGGGATATTTCATAAAGGGCGCTGTTCATTCTTTCGGCGCTGGAAGAGATCGTCGCCGACAAGAGCTGTCATGGCAACCAGACGCTCGTGGACCTTGACGCGTTGGACGGACATCTCGGTAAGCATTGACTGCGGGGATGTTCATGAAATAGCTTGCTAGCTATTGTGCCCGCGATTTCGGCAGGAGCTGATTGTGGCATCATCATCGAAGATAACGTTACTCGCAGTCGGCGTCGGATTTGCCGCGGGCTGGGCTATCAGAAGTCTCGCGAACTCGCCTCAAGGTGCCGGCGTGAAACTTCTGGAGATCGCGCTGGACGCCAAGGAGCGAGTGGGCCGCTGGGTGGCAGTCGAGGCTGAGCGCCTGGAGGATATGTTGGCAGAGGCTCGCATGAAGGCTGAGCCGGACATCCCCCGCCCGAATAAAGCTAGTAACGGATCTGGAGATGAGAGCCAGTCTGGGAATGAGCGTGTCAATCCCAGGCGTCGAGGCCCCCGGCCGGTAGAGCCCGAGGAGCGAGCATAGCGGGCCTTTTTATAAGCGACGAGTAACGCCGCCAGCTGGGATGCATCGGCGCCGATATGGGAAGCTCGAGTCACTCCGAACAAGAGGCCACGTTCCCAGGCTCCGACTCCGAGAGCGGGGAACAGCCCAAACGTATCTATGAACCGCTACGCCTGGTGCACCATCATCCGGGGTATCTGCGAATTCGAGCGGAGGCATTCGTCCAACCGGAAGACAGCTCGGTGGTTGCGGCGCAGACCGCAGCCGAGAATGCTCCTGGGTTTCGCTCTTGGTCTCTCAACCCAAAGACCGGAAGCGTCGTGGTCGAATATGATCCCGCTACGCTCGATGCCGACGATCTCCTCAAGCGCATCGCAAAGAGCGCGGGGTTCGGAGGCGTCGAGACAACGACCAGTGGCAAGAGCAATCGCCAGGAGCTGCTGAGCGCGTTCCTTGATACCGTGCAGGGCGTCAACCAAGTCGTTGGCCAGCTGACAGGCGAAAGAGCGGACCTGCGAGAGTTGGTGCCGCTCATACTCCTCGCACTCTCCGCCGTGTCCTTCGTGCTCGATAAGGATCGCGGCCGCCTGCCGGACTGGAACAATACCCTCTACCATAGCTATCGCGTCTTCATGCAATGGCATCGAAGAGAAATACGAACCCGCGAAAGAGCCGCCCGGCAAGAGGAGGAGGCCGGTGGCTCTCACCACGAGAGCGGCATCAGGCCTTGACGATTCCCTTGATGATCAGACGGCCTGCCCGGCCAAGCTGATTCACAAGATCGCGCAGGTTAACGCCTTCTTGGCCGACCCGAAGGCGATCGAGCTGCACAAGCCTGGCCTCGTCCAGTTCGACCGCTATCCGCGCCCAGAGGGCGTCGAGGTTGTAGGGCTCCCTACCGGGGGGCATGGCAACCGGCACGATCACGTCCGCCGGTAAGTCGAGGGTTCGGGCCGCGGCGTCCAAGGCGGCGCGGATCGCCCGGGCCTTTGGCCCAGCCGGTGCGGCGATATCATAGGGCGGCCTCCACTCCGCCGCGGGACGCAGTTCATCTACATGCGTCAGCGCCAGAAGAATGGGCGGAGCTCGCCGCGCAAGCTGTGCTTTGGCCCAAGCACGAAGATCATCCAGGCCTTTGCGGTCGGGCTCGCGGGCTGGCTGGGCCGCGGAGGCGACCCACATGATGATGTCGGCACGCTCGGCCTGCAACAGTAGCTCCGGCACCGACTCTGCGCGCTCGCCGATGCCCGGGATATCGACGAGCATTACCGTGGGACGGCCTTCTACGTCGAGCAAGTATTCCCTGGTACTCAAAGTTGTCGGCAATGGTCCAATGGCACATCGTATCTCCTGTGCCATTGCGTTCAGAAGGCTCGACTTTCCCGCGCTAACTTGGCCGATCAGGACGATCCGCACTGCCGCGACCGACTCGGCGGCGTCAGCCATGTCACGCTCACGCGCCGCTCGTAATTCGTCTTCCGACAGAGCAAGTCGGCCGGAATATAGGTCGATGGAAGCTCGGCCGATTTCGAGCACAAGCATCCGGGTCGCGTAGGCGCGCAGACGATAGGAGAAAACCTTGGCAGTCTTCTCCATGATCACGGAGCTTGTCTCCTGGCCGGCAGCCTGCAGCGGATTCAGCGCGACGCGGATGATGCGCCATAAGCCCAAGCCCACGCGCCATCCCGTCTGCGCGACCGCGCCATAGCGCTCGGTTTGCCGCTGCACCCACAGCAGGTGGCTGAGCCTCATCGCTCTGACCCCCGGGATGTGGCGGAGCGCCTCTCGGCGCACGTCCCGCGACAGCCGCTCAGCCAGCAGCAAGACCTCGGGCAAGCTGAATTGCGCCCACGCGGTGTGCGCCTCGGGATGGAAGCGGCGCGCGACGACCTCCACCGTCTCACGGGCGCTCGTGACGAGCGGTTCCATCTCGGTAAAGGAAAACGGGGCTGTGGCGTCGGCGATAGCGAGCACGTCGGCCCAGGCGTCCCGCTCAACCACGTTCCAGCCACGTGAGGGCTCGGCCAAATCGCCGAGCGCGACGCGAGCCTCCTCGTTGGCCCGCCGCCGGATGGACCTTGACAGGGGCCAAGCCAGTAGGCCGAGGACGGCGGCCGCAATCGCCCAGACCCAAACATGCCCACCGTGCCAGAGCCACACTACGCCGAATACGAGGAGAGACAGCCACGGAAGTGCGACCGCCACAAACAGGAGTATCTCCGGCCAATAGCGCCGGAGTGGTTTGCCGAACCTCATGCACGGTCTCCCGGGCGCTCTTTTGCGCGACTTTTGGCCTGCCGGAGCCCCTCCGCAAGTCCATCCGCGAAGGCGCGGCGCACCTCGTCGTTGGGCGCCGTCAGGCCGCGGCGCTGGTAGGCCAGCCAAACGCACGCGGCCTCGCCGATGCCGACGGTCACCGCGAAAGCTGCCGCCGCATTGAGCGCTCCCGCCGCCACGGTTCCGACTATCGGGATAGACTTGAGGGTTTCGCGGAAGCCGTATCTGAGAATCCACCAAACGAGCGCACCCCCACCAACGGTCCCGCTGAATTGTGCGAAGGTGCTCCGCGTCCACACAACCCCGTAGCGGATCGCCAGCGCGCGCAGCATGATCGAGAGGACACCGGCGAGACCACCCACGCCGACCATGGAGATCGGAATAGCCCCCGCACCAGCCGCGGCGGCGCTGTAGACATAGATCAGTGGGCGGGCTTTGGCCCGTATTCGATCGCTCTCGGCGTTGGCCTGCGCGAGGTGCAGAGCCTCGAACGCGTTGGGCCCGGCCTCCTCGAGGACGCGCCAAAGCATCTCAAGCCCAAAGTCGTGGGGCGGAAATCCGTCTTCCGGCATGGTGAAGTCGAGTGGCACGAAGCGCGGCTGCGGGCCGGGCAAGCGGTCGAACAACCGACGCTGGTGGGCAAGTGCTTGCCGCAATGCGTGCGGCACTGGGGCAAGCGCGTCGTCCTCCGAGTCGCCCGTATAGGGATATGGCTTCGGATGCCCTGTGCCCGCGGGGTAGAGGCGGTGCAGGCCCGTCTGCGCGACGACGACCGGCCAGTCGGGATGGCGGCGGCGCGCCTGTCGCAGAGCGCGCAATACCTTATTCTGAACTGGGTCTGCCACCTGCATCGCGACCAGCACGAGATGTGACTGCTCCTCACACCAGGCAATGTCCTTCGCTGGGTCGTAGCGCGCCTCTCCGAGCCCTCGCGTATCGAGAAACCGGAGCAGCGGGGCTTCGGGCGGCACGTCATAGAACGCTGCCGTTCGCGTGCAGGGCTCAAACCCTTCCCCGACCTCGGCGCGCGGGTCGCCCGTGAGAGCGGCGACAATCGCTGTCTTGCCTGCGCCGGTCTTCCCAAGGAGCCAAACGACGGGCGCGATCGCCTGGGCATGCTTGCGGGCATCCTCCGTGCTGGCGCCCGACCCGCCGATGTCCCCGAACATAACCTCGCTGATGGCCTTCCAGAGCCGCTCGAGAAGTCCCATAATTTCAGCTTCCTCAGGTGGCGCGGCGATATTGATAAGTTGAGTCAGTCGAGCTGGTCTGACTCAAATCTCGCTACGAAGTGCCTAGATGTCCGTCATAGTGACGCTATTAGGTGGAAAGCGGAAGTGAAACCGGCATCCTCAAACCTATCAATGATGCGGTGGGCAGTGCACACAATGCCGTCCGATTGTCATCCGCATCGCTGGTCGAGCGCACTATTTGCAACGGGCGCCTGACAGTTCGACAGCCGTTGACCGATGCATTGGTGCGCGGTCGGCGCGCGGAGGAATCGCAGGCCCGCTAACGCGTGAAGCACGGTTTCGGAGAAGGGACAAAATCGATAGCGATGGCGAAGTTGGCCCCCGTCGAAAAATCGCAAGATAAAGCGAACTTCGTTCGCGCGTCGCGTTGCTCCTGAAGTATTTGTCTGCACATTGTTTTTCCGCTGCGCGGAGCGATCTATGCTGCGAAGGTGAGCGGCGTTTTTTTGGTTTTCTTCTTTGCTTTCAATGCGCCGAGAGACGGCGGCGTCGGACGCGCGTTGATTAGGCCGCCGTTGCTACGCCATAACAAGCAATTTGCGCCGCACCTGCTCTACTCGCGCGACTGCCATATCGTAGCCGCCAGCATGAGGACGAGACCGGCGAGCTGCGGCACGAGCGTCATACCGGCGATGCGGGCGAGGTGGATGTCATTGCTTGTGACGGTGATCAGCCCGAAGCTC
>Ga0209517_10003188_pt1 | contig 22446 bp, 20 predicted proteins | sample PeaSoiMetSII2010_FD_187695 | JGI IMG/M metagenome (GOLD analysis project Ga0209517, IMG submission 187695) | Peat soil microbial communities from Weissenstadt, Germany - SII-2010 (SPAdes) (version 2) | ecosystem: Environmental > Terrestrial > Soil > Wetlands > Peat | place: Germany...
GTACCGGCACGCGGCCGCCCTGACGCGGCTCCACCGGGAAGCGCAGGCCTCAGGGACCGACAGGGCGAGGGTTCGTATCATATCGGAAATCCTCAAACCTCTGGGCATCGCCAGAGGCGGCGGCGAGTAAGACCGGCTTGGAAATTCGTTTCTGACCGGAATGTCGTCAATCAAGAGATTCGTCATTCGATGCATTTTGACCGTGAAGGTGATGAGGGTTACTCACTCCTCCCCCCTCACCGTTCAAACTACCACCAGCTCTCGCGGGCTTTGCGTCAATATTTCGACTGCATTCGGAGCGATGAGCACTGTGTCTTAAAGCTTGAGGGCAAGACCTTGCGGCTCCATCAGGTGCATTTCAAAGAGAAAGGGGTCAAGTCTCCGTTTGACCCATTTTCTCGATCTGGCAATTTCAAGTTCATCAGCATGGCATCCGACCCAGAACTTGATGAGCGTCGCCAACGCATCCAGACTGGTCTAACAACCGGCCAAACGGAGAATTGACCCCTTGTCACATTCTGCGGCCCGTTGGATTGGCTCCGATGACAAGAAAAAGTTCGAGGATTTTGAGAGGAAACACCTGGGTAATTTGGCCCATGATTCAGAAGGGCACATGGCCTATCTCGCTCCCAATGCATGGCGCCTTGAATATATTATCGAAAATTGGCCTGATATCTCATTTAAAAATACGCGGGAGCACAACTGAGCCAATTTGCGAAAGACCGGGAGAGGAAGCAGGCTGAAGGGGTTTAGGCTGAAGGGGTTTAGGTACCGCCTAACAACCTTCAGCCTGTCTTTTGCTTCAGCCTGCTTTTCTGAGGGTCGGGGTGGGGCATATCCCTGTCCGGTCTTGAACGCAAATTGGCATGAGCCAAGTCGTTTTGGCCCGAAAGTCAGTTGACTCCAGTCTCTCGAATAGCCACCTGTCATACCAATTTGCGTTCAAATCGGGTGCTTCGGGACGGCGAAAGCCCTCCCCTTGCTACAAAAGAACCGCGTGACGGCGCCGTAGGGGCGGAGTTTATCCCCGCCCGCTCTTTAACGCAAATTGATATCATTTCTCCACCGGATCAACTGAGCGCATCACATGCATTCGGGCAGCCAAGACGAAGCGGTCGTCGAAATACCGAGCCCAGTTAGCAGAACTCTTCGGCATCTCGGAGAAAACCGTGTGCCGGCACAGGGACAACATCCGGAAAAAACTGGGATTACGAGGCGGAGGAGCCGACCTTAGAACCTACCTTTTGAGCCTCCAATAACCCGCATGTTTCTCAGTGATGGGTTCCCCTTCGTTCGGCTCCGTTCAAAGGCGATAAATACCCACTCGATATGGGTATTTTATGCGCGCTAGAATGGGTAGTGCCTTCTTGCTCTAATTCTACTACCATGCCAATAATTCAGTAATCTCCACAAAGCAGTATTCTGTGCTGGTTTACCTCGATTCTCATAACATTGGGCTCAGTAAGGGAAGAGGTTGGGCATACAGACAACGAACTGCTCTGAACCCTGTTCATCGAGTGAATCGAGGCTCGTAGTGGCGCTCAAGCGGTCTAATCCTCCGGCGGGTTGTGGATAGGCCGATCATCCTTTAAGCATTGTACTGGGCAGGAGATTTACCAGTGAACAAAAGAATATTTATCGCCCTTACGATTGTATTCACCGGTGCCTGCGCTTTTCTCTTCAACAGCTTTTACAAGGAGGCCAAGAACACGGCAATCTCGAAGCTGAATGAAGAGCAGATGATACATGCAAGGCAGGCGGCACTGGGAATCGAAGATTTCTTCGCAACGTGGACCCGCGATTTAAACTCTTTATCGAAGATGGATGAGATTATCGATATCGACGCCGTCGGTAAACATTATATGAAACTTTTCTACGAAGCCAATCAGGAGCAGATCAGCTCAATTACCCGCGTGGATGAAAGTGGCGTAATAATCCATAACTTTCCCCAAAGCAGCCTTTTGGGAATTGATATCTCGAATCAGAAGCACGTGCGTGAGCTGCTGCGGGATCACATACCGGTTATTAGCGATGTATTCAAGGCGGTTGAGGGATTTGACGCAGTTGCCCTCCATGTGCCGGTCTTCAAGGGGTCCGTATTCAAAGGGTCAATTGGAATATTGATAAACTTCGAGAGCATAGCGAAGCGATATCTTGATGTGATAAAGATCGGCAAAACAGGATACGCCTGGGTTGTCAGCCGTGACGGGGTGCAGCTTTACAGCCCGACACCAGGATTCACCGGCAAATCCGTGTTCGAAACGATGAAGGATTCCCCTCCGCGTATGATCATGGTCAACGATATGCTCAAGGGCCATGAAGGCACGGCAATATACACCTTTGACGGAACAGGCGTCCGCAATGTCGGGCAAATCAGGGAATACGCGGTGTATATGCCGGTTCATGTCGGGAGTACGTTTTGGTCTATTGCCGTGGCCTCCGCCGAACAGGATGTGCTTTCCGGCCTGATCTCTTTCAGAAACAAGCTGGCATTTGTCATCTGCACACTGTTCATTTGTGGAATGGTGTTTTCAACACTGGGGGCGAAGGCTTGGTTTATAGTCAAAGAGGAAGAAAAACGCAAACAGGCAGAAAAAAAGCTTCAGGAAAGCGAACAGGTCGCAGAGAAGTTCTCGACCCTGTTTCATGCGGCGCCGTTTGCCATGTCGCTGGCCGCCACTCCCGACGGTGTGCTTTACGACGTGAACCAGGCGTGGCTGGATTTAGCCGGTTTCATTCGCAAGGAGGATGTTATCGGGAAGACCAGTGTAGAGTTGGGAGTGATACGTGAAGAGGAACAAAGAGAGCGCCTTATAAACGAATTCCGGCAGCACGGTTCAGTGCGGAACCAAGAGATAGCAACCTTCACCAGGGCGGGCACCCAGCTCGCCCTACTCGTCAACCTGGACTGGGTTGACATCGGCGGACACAAGTTCATCCTTTCGTCAATGCAAGACATAACCGGGCGCAAGGAAGCCGAAGTGGCATTATCCATGAGTCGGGAATGGTTCCGTACAACCCTTGGCAGCATAGGGGATGCCGTAATCGCTACCGATGCGTCAGGTCGGATCACTTTCATCAATCCAATTGCCTCTAAGTTGACCGGTTGGGAACTGGAGGATGCCGTCGGCCAGCCTGTTCAGAGCATTTTCCAAATCATCAACGAACAAACCCGCCAGGGGGCCGAGAATATTGTCGAGCGAGTGCTCCGCGCGGGATGCATCGTTAATCTGGCTAACCACACGGCCTTGATCTCCCGCGAAGGACGCGAGATCCCTATAGAGGACAGCGCCGCGCCTATCAAGGACAGCGCCGGGAACATCATCGGGGTTGTCCTGGTTTTCCATGATGTCACCGAGAAACGGCGGGCACAGGAAGCCCTGGAGCAGAGCGAAGAGCACTACCGTTCTTTGTTTGATAACATGCTGGATGGATATGCGTATTGCAAAATGCTCTTTGAAGAAGAGGAACCGAAAGATTTTATATACCTCAATGTTAACCGTGCCTTTGAAACCTTGACCGGGTTAAAGAATGTGATCGGGAAAAATGTATCCGAGGTCATTCCCGGCATACGGGAATCCGATTCCGAGTTAATCGAAATTTACGGTAGAGTGGCAAAAACCGGCGTGCCAGAACAGTTTGAGCGCTATTTGGAAGCCTTGGGTATGTGGTTTTCGATCTCTATCTACAGTCCGAGGAAAGAGCATTTCGTAGCCGTGTTCGACGTTATCACCGAACGCAAGCAGATGGAACAGCAGCTTCGCAGTTCACATAATGAACTTGATCTCCGGGTTCGGGAAAGGACTGCCGAGCTGAGTGTATCGAATAAGGCGCTAATTGAATATGCCGCAAAGCTTGAAAAGCTGAACGAAGAGTTACAGGATTTTGCCTTTGTTGCCGCTCACGATTTGCAGGAGCCGTTGAGAAAAATTCAGACTTTCTGTGACATGGCTCAAAAGAGATGTGTATCGACACTTGATAGTACTGGACAAGAATACCTGGATCGGGTCATAGCATCGGCCTCCCGCATGCGGCAACTTGTGAGCGACTTGCTTCAATTCTCACGGGCAGCTTCGATATCGGAGCCATTCGAGGCAATAGACCTCGTAAAAGCTGCACTGGAAGCAGCGGATGTTTTTGAAGATACTATCAAAGAGACAGCCGGACTGATCGAGATCGAAACCATGCCCCAGATAGATGCCGATGAAATCCAAATTCTGCGCATCTTCCAAAACCTCATTGATAATGCGCTCAAGTTCCGCAGCGAAGAGCCTCCCAGGATCGTGGTATACGCAAAACAGGATGGGACGGAGATTTGCGAAATATTTGTAAAGGACAACGGCATTGGATTTGACCAGAAGTATGCCGAACGTATTTTCAAGCCCTTCCAGAAATTGCATCGCCGTAACGAATATGCAGGAACCGGAATAGGACTTACCATATGCCGGAAAATAGCTGAACGCCATGGGGGCAGTATCAGGGCCGAGAGCGAGCCCGGGAAAGGCTCAACGTTCATAATCAGACTGCCGGTGAAGCAATACCGCTTGGAGGCCATATAGGTGACTGAAGTACGGCAAAAGGTGGTATTGATGGCCGATGACGATGTCGAGGACTGCATACTCGCAACCGAAGCCATTGTGGAAAGTGGGGCAAAGGCTGCTTTCTCATGCGTTTTGGATGGTGTAGAACTCATGGACTACCTCTCAGAGCATTCCCGATCTGACGCAAAACGATTGCCTGATCTTATCCTGCTCGATCTCAACATGCCGCTAAAGGATGGCCGAGAAGCCCTCCTTGAAATCAAAGCCGAACCCACTCTTCACCACATACCAGTCGTGATCCTCACCACATCCAGAGAGCAAAGGGACATCACCTTCACAACCCAAGCCGGGGCAGATTCGTTTATCACCAAACCGGCGACATTCGATAAATGGGTAGAAATGATGAAATCCCTGGCAGAGAGTTGGTTAAGGTAGTTGGCCAAATCGTGGATCGGGCATAGAAGGAAGCCAAAGCCTATCATTACTCCCGCTGTACGTAACAAATCTTTGAAACTGTCCCCAGCTTAGCAGGGTGCTGAAAAAGGGCCTGCTGGTGGGAAAAGAACCCTAAAAAGACGGCTGATTTCGTCATTCCGGCTATTGACACAACCCGGCCGCAACCCGATGGCTCCTGCGTAGGGCCTCGGTCGATCTTGAGGCCGGAATCCAGAGCTTTTTTGAACTATTTGATTTTACGAACAAAAACACTGGACCCCGGCCTTCGCCGGGGTGACGGTCCCATGAGGTTTTTACTGTAGGGTGTGAATTTCAATCCTTTTTCAGCACCCTATTAGGCTCAGTGATAGTCCACAGCTTGCCAATTTCGAAAGAGTCAATTTTAACCGTATCGGTAAACAAATGATTCGAAAATGGCGAAAATTTTGGCGTCTCATTTCCCCGGGGCGCGCGTATTATGTTGCAGGGCCATTGTCTGGAACCAGTTGTAATGCCTGGATCAAAGATCCTTTTTAATGCTTAAATGAAAAACTGTCCCGCCCTCAGCGCCCCGCTCCACACAGACCTCACCTCTGTGCAGTTCGACTACTTCTTTTACGATTGCAAGCCCCAGGCCCGTGCCTTCAATCTCATCCGATGCATTTTGCCGCTGAAACAGGTTGAATATTTCGCTGCCGTCTTTTGCCTGGATTCCGACACCGTCATCTCTTATCGTAAAATGATGGAAATCATCGGATTGCTCATAGCCGAGTTCAATAGTTGTAAGACAGTCGCCTCCATATTTAAGAGCGTTGTCTATCAGATTTCTGAAAACTCTCAGGATGGCAATCTTATCCGCGCGCACAAGCGGAATCCCAGTGGGCTCAAACAGGCATATCTGCCTCACTGTCAGTCTTGAAGAAAACTCATCCCGCAACATGCGAAAGACCTCCTCCATGTCTATCGGCTCTATTTTGAGCGGAGTTTCCTTTGTGGAGATGAACTGATTGATTGAATCGACCAGGGAGGCCACATGCTCTGATGCCTTCATTATATTGTCACAAAAACCGGCTCCTTTCGCACCGAGAATTGCCGCGAAGTTATTGTGCAACAGTCTGGCAAGCCCGTAAATCCCGACTGAGGGACTTTTCAGGTCATGAGCAACGGAGTAAGCAAATATCTTCAGCTTTTCAGCGCTTATTCTTAGTTCTTCGGCGATCCTGCTTCGCTCCGCGACCTCTTTTTCCAATTTGCTGTTAGCCTCCGCCAACGCAGCTGTTCTTCTCTGCACCCGCGATTCAAGTTCGTCATGCGCTTTTTGCAGCGCTTTCTCGCCCCGTTTGCGCTCGGTTATGTCCAGTGTGACCCCGACTAAACCCGAAACATTCCCTTCGGAATCCGTAAAAATCCCCTTCGTTATAATGACATCATGATCCTGGCCATCCGGGTAAGTCAGCCTTGTCTCGTATGTCTTTTCACCGGGACGCTTAAAAAGCTCGGAGTCGTGCTGTTCATATCGCGTGGCAAGCTCTTTCGGATATAGATCAAACGCTGATTTTCCTATGATCTCGCCCATGGTCAACCCGACGCGCCGCTCGAACGCTTTATTGCATCCCAGGTACTTTCCGTCCTTATCTTTGAAAAATATCGGGTTGGGAATGGTGTCAATCAATATCTGCAGGAACTGAAGCTGATCCCTGACAGTCTTCTCCGCTTCACGGCGGATTTCCGCCACTGACTCCAGTTCCGAAACTCTGGCGCGTAGCGCCTTGATTTCGGCCTCTAATTCCACTTCCCTATTTTTATTGGGCATTATGGTTTTTGTGTTCCGCGTGCGCCATGGTTTTCTCCTTTCTTGTCCCGGATGTTTGTGGGAACCGGGCGCCCCAACTCATTATGCAGATCAGCATAAATACTTCTGCGATACCCTCGGACTGGATGGGTGGGACTGTGAATGCCGTTCGGTCCACTATACCAGCAGGATAAGAGCATACCGGAATGTCGTCAATCAACAGATTCGTCAGCTTTTTCTTTTTGCCGTTTCTATTGCCGCTTCTGGTTGAGAAACCCATGTCCCGGAGTATTGGAAACCCCGAAGGGGGCTCCGATTATGGAAATCCTCCGGGACGTCTCGGATGGGGTGTGGCATTCGCGGTCTTCTTAATCGGGATACCGTTTAAGACCTTGACTTGGTGCAACCATTGCGCTACATAGTTCCTATGCCGACACTGAAACGATTTACAAACTGCCGCATCGAGATACGATCCCGGGACCACATGCCACCGCATTTCCACGTGGTTATGAGCGATGGCCGCAACTGCCTGGTTGAAATCGATTCCCTCGAAGTGTTCGGTGAGGTCAAAGTGTTTGAGATTGCAGAGGTGATCGAGTGGGCATCTAATAATAAAGAACAGCTTATGCAGGAGTGGAAAAAATGGCGCCCATAAAAAGCAGATTCCCAAGGGCACTTGAAGTTACAGCGCTTGATCCTTACAAGCTGCGCATAAAATGGGATACGGGGGAAACACTTGACGTGAATATTGAGAAGCAGCTTCGTAGCGTCCCGGCACTAAACCGCATCCTCGATCCTGATGTCTTCAGGCGAGTGCATCTAGCAGAGTGGGGCGGCAGCATCGAGTGGTTCGACTCTGAATTTGGCGACGACAACATATATGCATGGACACGGGAACAGATGGGCGAAGCGTCCCATGAAATGTTTTTTGAGTGGATGCGGCGGAACGGTTTAACTCTAAGCACGGCAGCCGAAGCGCTGGGCATGTCCAAAAGGATGGTGGCCTATTACCGTATGGGACGCAAGCAGATCCCTAAACACGTATGGCTTGCCTGCCTGGGCTGGGAACTGACAAGGCACGCCGCCTAAGGAATATGCATAAGGTTGAACTCAAACTACCATGAGTTCTCGCGGGCTTTGCGTCAATATTTCGACTGCATTCGCAGCGATGAGCACTGTGTCTTCAAGCTTGAGGGCATGACCTTGCGGCTCCAGCAGATGCATTTCAATCGCTAAGACCATGCCCTCCTTCAGGACGGCCCGGCTGTTGCGTGCAAGCAGAGGAGGCTCATTGATTTCGAGTCCAATGCCATGGCCGACGAAATGTGCTTTGACTCCAGAGTTAAAGTTCATAAAGGAATCGCCGATCCCGGAGGTTTTTGCCTCGGCCATCGCCAGAGCGAACGCTTCTGCGCAGGCCATACCGGGACGAAGATTGCCGATCAGGCAGTCCGCCACCGAGCGTAAGAGCTCAAACAAATCCAACGCTCTTTGCTGAGCATGCCCGACGGCATAGGTGCGGCTTTGATCGGCGTGATAACCCTCAACGCATACCGGTATATCCACCAGCACCATATCTCCGGCTTCGATGATCCGCCGGGATGGGCCTGTCGGTATGGCCGGGCTTAACCCTGCGCCGGACAGAGTAAAAAGACTGCCGCTTGTAAAGCGCAGATTCGACCCTGAGGCCAAAGGCCCCCTGCTCATCACAAAGTCCGGGGCACGCATAAAGAAACAACCCTCGTGCCCGGCGAGGCGTTGGGCATTTTCCACGGCGGCGGCCAGTTCAAGCTCGCTCATGCCGGCGCGAAGGGAGGAGACCACTGCAAGGTGGCCCGCATGGACGGCAGAGCAGGCCTTTCTTATGCTTTCCAGCTCCTGCGCATCCTTCACCGAGCGCTGTCTAAGTATTTCGCCGGAGATATCCACCAGTTCCCGCATACCGAGGACCTGCTTGATCTTGCGGGCATGGGGCACCGTCAGGACATCCATCTCCGTGCCCACCTTCGCCCCCCGTCCCTCTCCGGGAAACATTTCGCCGGCGATCGCTTCCAGAAAAACCCCATTGACGATGCGCTCTTTTTCAAATCCCGACTCCATCGCGGCAATCTCATATCCCCTGCGGACAAAGAGCCTGTAATCGTCGGGCAGGACAACCAGATAGGCCGGTTGAGCCGTGCCGGAATAATAGTAAATATCCCGGGAGTAAAACAATATGGCGCCCGCAAGACCCAGCTCGCTAATCCGGTCTTGGAGTGAACTTATTCTGCTTGAATACGGCATCTTTAATCCTAACCCGGACGAGCCGGAACCCAAATCAACCGCAGAGGCGCAGAGACGCAGAGAAAAAGAAATCCAGCAGACAAATAAAATCAGGAGATTAAGTTAACTCAGGTCCCTGCACTGACATGTGCAGTTTCTTGAAATCTTGGCAAGCAGGTAACTATAAGTTTTCGTTTTCTCGTGAGATCTCTGCAATCCCTGCCACCTCTGCAGTCAGTGCTTGAAAATTCCGCTGGACAGCGGGACCTCATAACTTTTGTTTTTGCCCTTATTGACTATTCAATTGCTTTTCTCCGCGATCGCTGCGTCTCTGCGGTGGATTTAGAAAGCCCGCAGAGAAGGCTGAGAGCGCGGAGACGGTCAAGAAGATTTTTTACCAGAAAAGCATGAACTATGGAATTAAGTCCTGAAAAGCCCAACGCTGCAGGTCCTCCTCACTGTCTATATCGAAAAAACAGTCAACGTTTTCGATTTCCACCCTGAGCACGCATTCCGGATTTTCCCGGACGATGTTTCTTGCTCCCACATCCCCCCGGATACTCATAATATCTTTATAGAACCTGCTGCTCAAGATCACCGGAAGCCCATGCCGGCCTTTGAGGCAGGGAACGCAAATGTCTTTGTCCGAGTCCCGGAATTTGGCCAGCAATAAATCGATGGTGCCATGATCCAAAAAAGGCTGGTCCCCGAGAATCACCATTATGGAGGGGAAAGAACCGCCGGCCTGCAAAAGTCCCTGCTGCAAGGAACCGGACATTCCATCCCGGTAGCGCTCATTTATGGTTACGGATATCCTCGGGTCTTTCAGCCTTTCTCCCAAGGCGGCGATGATCCGGCCGGACTCGTGTCCCAGGACCAAAATCACATGGTCCAGTTGCGATGCAAGCGTGGTGTCCACAGTCTTTGCCAGCAGCATCCGCCCGTTGATTTCCAGCAGTTGTTTAGGCCTGCCAAGACGGCTGGATGTGCCGGCGGCAAGGATGATCCCGGCGGTCGGCTTTTTTTCCATTGTCAATCAAACCCGTTGGATTGGCACCCATTCACCCCCGGCCCAGAAGCACTGCCGGGGCAGGCTGCGAGGCACAGAGGAAAGGCAAAATGAAAAGCAAACCACGGATGACACGGATCGCCGCGGATAGAGAACAGAAGGCATATTATTGGAGTATAATTCTTTGCCCTTATCCGTGCCTATCCGTGCGATCCGTGGTTTGTTTTTCGCTTTCTCTATGTAACTAACATCGAGTTTCTTGAAATTTTGTCAAGATTTTCCTGCCGCCGCCGAAGGTGGCGGCAATCCTGGCTGCGGTCCCACCGCCCGCCGCCGAAGGCAGCGGCGAATCCGGCTAGCGGTCCTACCGCTTGGATTGCAGGTCGCAGGATAGCAGTAGAAAAAATCCCGGCGACAGTGAACCCACGATAATCCGGTCAATGCCGCCGCTGCTCCTTTCAAGCAGGGAACGGGCAATTTCCCTGCCTGCCGCGCGCCGCCCCCGGCTTTCGGCCTTGTTTAGGAACAATATCCGTTTCGCCTCCGGGGGAAAACCTTTCAGTATCCCACCGGGGGACAAAACGGCGCGAACCACCGACTCGGCGGTAACAGGCGTTCCCGCAGCAAGACCGGTGATGCGGGAATAATCCTGCGAGCGGAACACATGTTGATCGTCAAGCGGTTTTCCGATGACGTCGAGGCCAACCATCGCAATGACCCAACCGCTGCTTGCCGGGACCACAGGTTCATGGGCGGCCGGCACTTTCAGGGGGCGCCCCCGGGCGCCGTCTGCTTCAACCAGGATCCACCGGAACAAACCGGTTTTTTGCACTGTGTCGATCAGTTGCGGAGGATAACCGATGAGTTTACCCTGTGCCGCCAACTCACCGCAGACTGCCGTCACATGAAGCCCCCCCGGGACCGAAGCCCCGAACTTTTCGAGCAGTATGGGAAGATTTTCGGCCAGGACCACCATCGGGGACTGATCGGGGGCAGGTTTGAAAATTTTGGTCGTCGTAGTGGTCAGAACCGAGTGGCCATCGGATGCGAGCTCGCGGGCAAGCTGAAACATAAGGGTGGTTTTTCCGCCCGCGCCGGCCAGGCTGACCACTCCTCCACCCCTAATCTGCAAAGCATCGCAAAGTGTGCCCATCCTTCTCACCCTGCTATATTTCATGATTAAAAACTTTGACAGGATTACCAGGATTAACAGGGTTTAGGGGAAAAAGCTTGATGTTCTAAAAAGTTTTTTTGAATCCTGTAAATCCTGTTAATCCTGTCTAAAAAAGCTTTTCAGTCTTTCGATTCCAGACTGGAAAATACAGATTTTTTATACCCTCTGCGGTTGGCAGGCAAGGGGTCAAAGGATTTTTCGATTAGATTTGATTTGACTTGTGGACGCAGAAATGCAAATTTTGGAGATATAGAAAACATCCGTTTTCTATATCAAACGTAACGAACTCCGGATTTCAGTTGTGGGCCCTCTTCGCAGTTACTGGATTCAGATTCCACTTCTTGCCGGGGCTTATCTAAAACGTTTTGTCCTAACTCCTTTGTAAGCGGTACGTGCACTGAGGTTCGGCATCTCCGACCTGGCTAAAACGGAATAAAAATAATTCAGTATACTGAACTGAACTTTATTACCTTTTACGGTAATCCGGGTTGCTTCTTATAGATGGTTTTGCCGGGTCTTAGCGGAAAAAGCTAAAAAAAGCCCCAAAAATGCCGTCGCGGAAAAATGCTTGCTTTTGCTCGGATGTTTATGCTACAGATTCAGTAGGCTAAACTTAGATACGGATTTGGATTGATCTCAACCAGGTATTGACGCATGCTATGAGATTACCCCTCCGGGGGCGACCACACAGTTCATCTGAGCGCTGCCTCTCCTTTGCTTCCCTGCACGTGCTGCTCCTTCACATTCCAGCTTTGAGCGTCGTTTACATCAACTTGGGATGTTTTCCGATTTGCCGGTGTTTGGCAATTATAGATCACCTGGGACTTATACAATAAGGAGACAGCAGTGAAGAAATACTTTATTTCTGAAATCATCGATCAAACCGGCATAACTAAGTACACTCTCGGTATTTTCATTTTGGTCGGGCTTACTCTTGTCTTCGACGGCCTGGACTACATGATTGTGCCCTTTACCATGCCGCAGATCGGCAAAGCGTGGGCCTTGAGCCCGGTTCAAACCGGGAGCCTTGCATCATGGAGTCTTCTCGGTCTGGGGATCGGGGCAATTTTTGCCGGGATGATATCCGATCGCATTGGAAGGAAAAGGGCGCTTGGGATATCCTGCCTTGTGTACTCCCTCTTTACGATGCCCATCTTTTTTGTTCCCAACTATGCCTCCTTTTCGATACTCAGGGTTTTAGCCGGTGTTGGACTAGGCGCTTGCATCCCGGTAGCGATAACGATGGCGTCGGAATTCGCACCCGCAAAGAACAGAGGGCTTCTTTCGGCCGGGATCCTGTCATTTTTAATGGTGGGATGGGCAGTCGCCGGATTGGTAGCCATTTATGTGGTGCCCACGTTTGGTTGGAGAGCTTGCTACCTTTTGGGCGGCGTGCCGGCCCTGTATGGCATATTTTTACTTCTCCAATCCAACGAATCTCCCTTCTGGCTGATTGCCCACGGGCGCGAGCGGGAGGCGATAGAGATAGTTCAAAAGATTGAAATTTCCGGCAAAGGCAAGGCACGGGAACTGTCTCCCGGAAGTCTGCTGATTCCCCCTCCTGCTCCTTCGGTAGGCGCAAAAGCTATTTTCTCCTCCGATTACTTTAAATCCACAGCTTCTTTTTGGCTTATCTATTTCTTTGGAGGTATCATCATTTACGGCGTCACAGCCTGGCTTCCCACCCTGCTTGTCGGAAAGGGCTACGGGGTCGTCCGCAGTTATTCCTTCGCAGTCACGCAATCGCTGTTTTCCATTGTTGGTACGATGGGCACAGGCTTTATGGCCGATGTGATCGGCCGCAAGAAAAATATGGCCCTCGGTTTCTTCTTTTGTGCCGTCGCTATCATACTGCTGGGACTTAGCACCAACCAGTGGCAGGTGCTTACGTGCAGTGTTTTGGTCGGTATAATGATGAATTATGCACTGTCCGGGTTAATGCCCCTTATGGCCGAAACCTACCGAACCGAATTCAGGAACACCGGGATTGCCTGGGCTACGGCGGCCGGGCGCGCCGGGGCGTTCTGCGGTCCCCTCATTGGCGGCCTGGCCCAGCAACTGGGGCTCGGCTTCACCGGTGTTTTTGCGTTTTTCACAATACCGGCAGTGATCTGCGTTCTTATCACCGTCGGCTTGGTTACTGAGACAAAAGGCAGGGCGATTGAAACATCCCTTTCCGCCAATTAAAGGCTAACACCACTAACGCAGCCCCTGGAGGATGTGGCGTCCAAAAGCGTCCCATCCCCCAGGGAGCGCACAACACCCTGAAACCATGAAAAGGTGCGGAACCCTCGTTTTCGTCATTCCGGCAGGGTTTCTGAGCCGGAATCCAGCGGAGCCGCTACGTCCGCAGACGCCGTTTGAACGAGAATGAAACTTCAAGCTTGCACTGCGGCGTGCGTCCCTTTAAAAGAACAAAGCTGGGAACGGCAGCAGTCAAGGTCCCTGTCACACTGGAGCACATTGCCCCTAATCCAGCATGGCCCCGGGCCGCTTTTGAACACTGATGAGGCGTATGCACTCTCCCACAAGAGAATCTTATTTTAGCCACCCCGGGCTGTCGTTCTCCAACCCCAGCAAAGGAGACGGACAAGGATGGCACGCAAGCAGCGAAAAGGCGCAGCTAAAGTTTCCCAACGGCAACCACGCTCTCTGGAAACCGTTCAACCCAACGCCGCTGGTATCGATCTGGGATCACGCGAGCACTACGTCGCTGGTCCACCTTTACCCGACGGTTCACCAAACGTAAAGCGTTTTGGAACTACAACTCCGGAACTGATGGGTTTAGCCCTTTGGCTTGAACAGCAGCAGATTACTACCGTCGCCATGGAGAGCACCGGCGTATACTGGATTCCCTTATTTGAAATCCTGGACAGCCGTGGTTTTGACGTTCATCTGGTCAATGCTCGCCAACTTACTCATGTTCCCGGCCGCAAAACCGATATGATCGATTGCCAGTGGCTTCAGCTACTGCACGCCTGCGGATTGCTCCGGGGTTCTTTCCGACCAGGCGATGACATCTGTCGCCTGCGCGCCCTCATTCGCGAACGCAATGCTATTGTGGATCAACGTTCGGACTGGGTCCGACGAATGCAAAAGAGCCTCGATCAGATGAACGTCTGCGTGCATCACGCCGTTTCGGATATCACTGGCCTTACCGGCATGGCCATTATCCGTGCCATTGTACGCGGTGAACGGGCCCCCCGTATCCTGGCGAGTTTGCGTGATCGCCGATGCCAAAAATCGGAAGACCAGATCGCCGAAGAACTCACCGGAAACTGGCGCCCTGAGCATTTGTTCAACCTCGGTCAAGCCCTTAAGGTTTATGACCAGCTATGTGCCGTCATCGCTGACTATGATGCTGAAATCCTCAGATCCATCGACTCAATGCAACCTCCAGAGTCCAAGGATTCATCGGCGCCGCCACCGGCATCTAAAGCCAAGGCCAGCAAGTTTTCCCAACGCGGTCAGGAACCAATGCGTCAGGCCCTCTATCGCATGTCCGGTTTTGATCTCACCACAATCGACGGCATCGGAGTGGATACCGCAGCCGTTGTAATGAGTGAACTGGGCCCTGATCTGTCCCCATTTCCCGACGAACGCCACTTCGTTTCGTATCTACGTTTGGCGCCCAATATCTCCATCAGCGCCGGCAAAAAGGTCCCCGGCCGGTTCCGGGCTATTACTTCTACACGTGTGTGCAATGCACTGCGCATGGCCGCCACAACGTTGCGCAATTCGAAGACGGCACTCGGTGCCTACTATCGCCGTATTTCCAGGCGCAAAGGTGCTTCGGTTGCCGTTTTCGCAACGGCCCGTAAACTGGCCCAACTCGTTTATCGGTTGATTTGCTATGGCCAAGCATATGTCGACATAGGCTCAGATCTCTACGAGGCCACTTTCAATCGACGTCGCTTGGCATCGTATGCCAAAGCCCTTAAAGAAATGGGCTATAAAATCGAATCATTAGCTGCCTAGGGGACGTTCGTTGCCCCCTGAAGTTTCACAAGAGCGTCTTTTTCAAGCATTTGAATAGAGGCTATTTTCTATTTGTAACAATACTTGTTCTTGACTTTACTTGATAACCATAATAATCATGTTTACCGAATCTAATTCATCACAATATTCAAAGCTCAACTTCGCCTCGTTTACGTACCTGATCTAAATGGTCCTGGTCGATAGGTAACCCATCGGCAGCTCCTTCAGATGCGGCAGGATCCGATTTTGCCAATAATTATCGTGTGAGCAATGTTACTTCAGAAATAACCATAACTGCGGGGGCGCTGACTGTCGGCGCGGAGACTGTGGTTATTGCAGGGCCTGCGGCGGCATATCTGTACCCTGAGTTGGCTATTGCGGGGTCGGAGATTTTGAAGGGGGCTACCAGCACACTTCCTCCTGTTACCCCAGGGGGGTTTTCGGCTTTCTCGGTAAGCAGGTTTACAACAACTGGTGAGATTGAAAATGACATGGATAAAATTCTTCTTTTTCTTGCTGGCTTTATGGCGATGTTGGTTGGAATTAGAATCATTGTCACGGGCCGAACTTATGACAGTGTATTCGGATGGTACTATGATTTTACCGGTTTCAACATCCCCTTTGGAGCAGTTCTAGTCATATGCGGAGCTTTAATGATATGGGTGGCCGTGACGCCGAAATCAAAAAAAGACAACAAACATGGTGATGATCGGCAGAAGTGAAAAAGGGGTCACCCCTTGAAAAAGGAAAAATGTGAACAACAAGGGGAATTAAATGAGCAAGAAGCCGATGTTCCCCCTCCCGGTGACGGGAGAAAACTTCGGGCAACCCGCAAATTTGCCACGGAGTCTGAGAGCACAGGAAGACGAGTTGTATGACCTCGTAATGATAATGTGAGCGTAAGGCTTCGGGGGGTTCATGCATATGACGTATCACTGCATTTCCATTAACATCGGGCCGGGGGCCGACGTATGACTCCAACTAAAATAATATCAACATTGATTGCAGTGTCAGCCTACTGCTGTGAACGAGCTTTTGGTTTCAGCCCAGGCCACCCAGGCAACCAACTACATATATAACGGCAATCAATGGGTCGAAATCGATTTCGACGACGGGACCTCGGTCCAATACGGTTATGACGGAAACGGGAGTGCGACACGCTGTCGCATAGTTGAATGTACTCGGGCACTTGCCTGAAGTACCCGGCATGTTCCTGCCGGTCTCTACGCGGTCGCGCTTGCTACGCGCTGTGTAGTTGGTGCGAAGCGCCGCGGACAATGTACCGAACCGGGTTTGAATGGCGACAGGAAAACCCATCGGGGAATCCTACCCCGTTAAGGGCTAGAGACGGATGATATGGTGAAATTAAATGAATGACCGTAAGCGCCGTCAAACGTCGGCCGGCCTACGAGGATTAACCTTCAGGTCGAAGGCTGCTTCCCAGTGCGAGCAGCAGGAGGTCAGGATGCAGGTCTTTCCGTTGCCTGTACGGAACTGTTGCACCTCCGGCGTATAGGTCACACCTAAGTTATCCACTTGGTCAACTATGTGGAACGTGATAACCCCGTCCTCCGCCGGGGGGCTTCTCCAGGCAGGCAAACCGCAAGGCATGCTGATGGAGCGACGGGTGGAAGAGGTTGGAAGAAGCAAATGCCTTCGGGAAAGCCGAAGGATAGAGCATGAAACATGGCTCTACGCCAAAACCGGTAAGCTTCAGCCCCGGTGAACGAGCGTGCAGACGTCCAACTGGTGTCTCGTTGCGAGAGAGTTGGTAGAACCTTCGAAGATGAGGAAGCAAATGACGGCCGATAAGGCTGGTGCACTCAAAGACGACGCGCTCAAGTGGAACTCCACCGACTGGAAGGAAGCAGAGCGACGAATCAGAAGGCTGCAAATGCGTATCGCAAAGGCTGTGAAGGATAATAGATGGAATAAGGTCAAAGTTTTACAGTATCTATTAACCCATTCGCTCTACGCCAAGCTACTGGCTGTGAAGCGAGTGACTTCCAACAAGGGCAAGAACACCCCCGGCGTTGACGGCGTCCTGTGGAAAGACGCCGGAGCCAAAGGGCGGGCTGCTTGCAGCCTGCGCAGACGTGGTTATCACCCTCAACCCTTGAGACGGATCTATATCCCTAAGAAGAACGGCAAGCTCAGGCCTCTTTCGATTCCCTGCATGTACGACAGAGCCCAGCAGGCGCTTCACAGGCTGGCCTTGGCGCCCGTAGCCGAAACGACTGCCGATAAGAATTCTTACGGTTTTCGGGAAGGCAGATCGTGCGCTGATGCCATAGCCGCTGGATTTATTGCACTGTCGCAGCCCAACTCGGCGCCATGGATACTCGAAGGAGACATAAAGGGCTGTTTCGACAACATCTCTTTTCAATGGATGCTGGACAACATCTCAATGGACAAGCTCGTTCTTCACAAGTGGCTGAGGGCGGGATACATGGAAAATGGCATCCAGTATCCTACACACAAGGGAGTTCCTCAAGGCGGGATAATCAGCCCCACCCTATCGAACCTGGTGCTGGACGGGTTGGAGAGCGCCGTTAGGTGCGCAGTCCCCCGTAAATCCCGCGTCAACTTCATCCGCTACGCAGATGACTTCATCATCACGGGAAAATCAAGAACCATCCTGGAAGATGCCGTCAAGCCGACGGTTGAAGGCTTCCTTGCAGAGCGCGGCCTGAGCCTCTCACCTGAGAAAACCCTGGTCACGCACATTACTGACGGATTTACGTTCCTCGGGCAGACCTTCCGCAAGCATGGCAGGGTGCTGCACATCACGCCATCCGAACAGGGAGTCCTCGCCCTGGAGCAGAAGGTTGGAACACTTATCCGTAAACACGTCGGCGCTCCGATGCCGGCACTGATAAAAGTCCTCAACCAAGTACTGAGAGGTTGGGCCAACTATCACCGTCACGTGGTAGCATCGGAAGCCTTTGGACGCATCGACCACTATGTCTTCGAACATCTTTGGCGTATGCTGCACAGGCGACACCCAAATAAGTCCGCTCACTGGCTGATCCGGCACTATTGGTCAGCCACAGGACAAAAGGGCGTCTTTGCCGTTAAAGCCAAGACATCCAATAGAACGGCCAAAATCTACCAACTGATTCGAGTCAGTTCCATGGGTATTCGAAGATACGTGAAAATACGGGCCGCTGCAAACCCTTATATGCCTGAAGACGCCGCCTACCTCGCGCGACGCAGACATAACAAGGAAAGCAAGCTGCTTCCAGCCATGTCGGCCCGTGAATTCCACGCCAAGTTCGGTGCAACCAGGAAGTAACACAACCGGGCCGCCTCATAGGGGCTGCCTTTTGAGATGCTCGAGCCGTGTGCGGCGAAAGTCGCATGCACGGTTCCAAGGGGGCTTGGGACTGGCAACGGTCCCCGGCTACCCGATGGACCACAAGCAAAACGGACCGAAACGGAACTGCGCTGGCCTATTCCTACACACCGGCGGGGAGGCCGGCGAGTATCACCTATCCGGACCAGTCCCAGGTTACAAATACCTACGATAGTCTCGACCGGCTCACTCAGATGAACGATACTATAGGTACGAGTTCCTTTGGCTATGATGCCGACGGGAGGATTACGAGCTTTACCGATGCTGACGGCTTCACTCTCTCATACGTCTACGATGCGGCCGGAAACCTCACTCAGATCACCTACCCCGACAGCACAACCGTGACATACGCCTACGACGCCGCAAACCGTCTGGCGACTGTTACCGACTGGCTGGGCGAGCAGGCAACTTACGCCTATGACCAGGCGGGAAGGCTTGCGAGCTTCACCCAGTTTAACGGGATCACAACGGCTTACACTTATGACGCCGCAAGCAGGCTCATGGGAATGGGCAGCGCGGTAGCAAGCTACCAGTTCACCCTGGATGGAAACGGAAACCGGATAAATTCAACTCAAACCGAACCTCTCACCTCGACATATTCCACGAGTTTGACCGGCTATGGGTACAACGCTCAGCAAAACCGGCTGCTCTCAGCCGGGGCGTTGAACTATGCTTACGATAGCGAGGGGCAGCTTATAAGTGCCGGAAACACCGGCTTGACCTTCGATTACAACCACCGGCTGGTCGGGATCGGCACCGACACTCAGTTTGCCTATGACGGGAGAGGCAACCGGCTGAGTGCAACAAGGGCTGGAGTTACCACCCGCTACATCTATGATCCATGGGGCAACCTTCTGGCCGAGGCGGACAGCTCAAGCAACATCACCCGCAAATACGTCTACGGCAAAGGCCTCCTTGCCGTGGCGACATCCGCCGGCCGGTACTGCTATCATTTCAACGGCACAGGGAGCACGGCAGCGCTTACCGACATGACCCAGGCTCTGGTGAATTCATATTCCTACGATCCGTTCGGTCAAATCCTTGGGCAGCAAGAAACGATCGCTCAACCCTTTAAGTATGTTGGCCAATACGGGGTTATGGCAGAGCCCAATGGACTTTACTACATGCGGGCAAGGTACTATGATCCGAGCGTCGGGAGGTTTATAAGCGAAGACCCATTGGGTTTGCGGGCGGTACGGTTAACCTCTACGAGTACGCTCAAAACAATCCCGTGAACAGGGTGGATCCTTGGGGGTTGCAAGCAGCCGCCCCATTTCCGGGAATTCCCTTGCCGCTTCCTCCCGTTTTTATCCCCGGAACCCCTGAAAATAAAGCCTTTGTCAAATCCGTTCAGCAGATCTTACAAAACATTGAATTTAGGGATTCTGCAGATGAGTCTGATTGTGACCAGGAATGGGAAGATGCCTATCAAAAATGTGGTGAAGAACTCAGTAAGCCTAATCCCTGCAAGGGGATTACCGGAGGATACTCTAATATACACGACTGCGCACGTGGACATGTGAGCGAGAGATGTGGTGGAAACGAGGTAGTGTGGTGACCGCATATTTTGGCGGGCAATTCCAAAATCTGAGGTAAGAACTGTATATGGACATACGTGACGTCTATCAGTTGGCAAAAGAAGGGATGTACGATGAGGCTATAGAAATCTGCACAAGATATATAGCGACTCATTCGGACCAACGAGAAGGTTATAAGCAACGATCCTATATTTTCGGGAGAATGAAATTATGGAAGGATGCCATAAGGGATGTAGATATATTGATCAATATGGGACATGAGGAGCCGGACGACTACTTTTCAAGAGGCCGCTGGCATCTAATGGCTGGAAATGTTAGTTCCGCAATCGATGATTTCAGTAAAATAATAGAAATCGAGGGGGTTCTCCCAAGGAAGTATTATACGGAGAGTGCCTATTTTTATAGAGCCAAGGCCTACATTGAAATCGGCTTTTTTCAAAGAGCCATTGATGATTGTGAGAAAATCCGAGATGGATTCAAGGTTCATCTAATGGGGAAACTGGTGACAAAGGCGAACATTCTCTCAGAGGCAAGAGCAAAATTGAATCCATCGTAGGTACTCTTTGGGGTCCTGGCCAAACCAAGATAGCAGCTTGATCCCTAAGGCGCTTTCTCCCAGCGACTTCAGGATTTACGTTGGCTCCGCCTGGGCGGGAAGTCGCTTCGCTCGGCACGATCCGATAATGCGCATTATCGAACGCGGCCTCCGGCTTCCCTCACTCTTCTAAACATAACAGGGGTGTTATGTTACCTTCCCGCCTGGCGACTGTCACCAACTGGCTGGACGAGCAGGCAACGTACGTCTATGACAAGGCGGGAAGGCTTGCGAGCTTCACCCAGTTTAACGGGATCACAACGACTTACGCCTTTGACGCCGCAAGCAGGCTCACCGCAATGGGCAACGAGGTAGCAAACTACCAGTAGGTTTCGTTAATATCACTTCGTCTCTTTTTACGGAAAGTTTTTGCCGGGCACGGCAAAGCTTGCCCGCTTCCCGCTCCCCGCTACGAAAGGACCGCGTGACTATGCCGTAGGGTGCGGTTTATCCCTGGGTTTATCCCCGCCCACTCTTGAACGCAAACTGGTATCAGCCAATTTTGACTGTGAGCATGGATATTGAGCCTCCATCGATTCCGACTACCGGAAAACTTAAAGGTTCACCCTCTCTACGCAGAGCCATCACGTAAAGTAGAGGCAAATAATGGTCGGGTGTGGGAATTGAAAGCGCCGCGTCAGGTCCCAACATTTCGTAGTTTATGAGCGGAGCGTCGTCGCCGGAGAGCAACAGGCCGCGCACTTGCTCTTCGAATCGCAAGGCCCAGTCGAAAGGCTCAACAGTGTGCCGGCCCCATGCATAGGCATGCAGATTGTGCACAAGGTTGCCGCTTCCGATCACAAGAATCTGTTCATCCCTGAGCGGTGCAAGGCGTTTGGCGATCTCATAGTGAAAAGCCGGCGGTTTCGTTTTGTCGATGCTCAACTCTATAATGGGTACATCGGCATCCGGAAAGGTATGGATCAACACGGACCATGCACCGTGATCCAACCCCCAGCTTTGGTCAAGATCGACGCTGAGGGGCTTTAGAAGGTCGCGTATTTGAACTGCAAGCCCGGGATCTCCAGGCGCCGGGTACTGAACCTCGAACAGCGCTCTCGGAAACCCGCCAAAGTCGTGGATAGTGCGAGGTTTTTCCATTGCCGTTACGGCCGTTCCCCGTACATACCAATGGGCGGAGATAGCGAGAACGGCCCTGGGCCTTGGAATAGTCTTCCCAATCCTTCGCCACCCTTCCGAATAGGAATTTTGCGACAAAGCGTTCATGGGATTGCCGTGGCCAAAGAATATCACCGGCATCACGGACATGCCGTGCATCATTTTTATTCACCTCTCAGGCAAACATTCAGTTCTCACCTGCATCCGGTAGTACATTTGTTATATACATCCTGCGAGTTGCCGATGCACATCGCCAGATCTCCTGAGTCTAAAGGATCATGGTGGATTGCCTTGCATATTTCAACTCCCGATGCATACTCTTGGCTGCACTGAGCCGCAGTTGGGGCATCCAATTTACAATAAGCCCCGGCAGAAGTGTAGAACGCTAGAACTATTGCAATTATCAAGACAATTATTTTCAAGGTATTCTCCTAATACAAGCTTCATGACTGAAAACTTCATCTAAGGGCTTGTCCGTAAATAAAACCTTTGCGCTCGCATCCGGCTTTTGGCCTGCTTTGGCCGCTCATCAATCGCAAAATCCTCGACGTAGCCCAGCTACGCCTGCGGTTTTGCTCAATCTTCGCGACCAAATCAGTCTCAAAATCCGGCGCAATCCCTAAAAGGCCTATTTACGGACAAGCCCTA
>Ga0209517_10003192_pt1 | contig 22423 bp, 18 predicted proteins | sample PeaSoiMetSII2010_FD_187695 | JGI IMG/M metagenome (GOLD analysis project Ga0209517, IMG submission 187695) | Peat soil microbial communities from Weissenstadt, Germany - SII-2010 (SPAdes) (version 2) | ecosystem: Environmental > Terrestrial > Soil > Wetlands > Peat | place: Germany...
TCTGGCCGGGATTCTACTGATTGTTGTGGGTGCGCTGGCCCTCGCCTATCAAGGATTCAACTATACGCACCGGGAAAGAGTACTCGATGTGGGCCCGATTCACGCCACACGAGATGATCAGGAACATGTCTCGGTCCCTCCGATACTCGGAGGGCTGGTGCTGCTTGCAGGAGTGGGTTTGTTTGTCGCTGGCGCCAGGCAAAAGGCATAACGGAAGTTTTCGGTTGGCGAAACCTGAAGAACGGCTTGCACGACACAGGTTATCCCCGACTATCGGCGTGGTGTAAAGCGCCTCACAAAGGTTTCGGAGAGAGTCAACTTCCGCCGCCGCAATTCTGATCATGGAGGTCAGCGATGCTACGTAAAACAGTTCTCGTTGTGTGCTTAGGTCTGATTGCAACCGCACCACTATTCGCAGCGAACAAAGAACAAAAGCGTCTCGCAAACGCCGGGGTCGTGATGCAGGAAATCATGAACACGCCGGAAAACATTCCTCAAGAAGTGCTCGAGAAGGCGGAGTGCGTCATCGTGTTTCCATCCGTTCTCAAGGCGGCTTTCGTGGTCGGCGCAAGCTACGGCCGCGGCGCGATGGTTTGCCGGTCGGGCGAAAATTTCAGGGGACCATGGGGCGCCCCGGCGATGATGGCACTCGAAGGCGGCAGCGTTGGATTCCAGATCGGCGGACAAGCAACGGATCTCGTTCTGTTGGTCATGAATCACAGAGGCGCGAGTTCCATTCTTGAAAGCAAAGTCAAGTTGGGCGGCGATGCTTCCGTAGCGGCGGGTCCAGTGGGACGCGACGCGGCGGCGAATACCGATGCGTACATGCGAGCGGAGATACTCAGCTACTCGCGTACGCGCGGACTCTTTGCCGGAATATCCCTCGAAGGTTCGACGCTTCGCCCCGATGACGACGCAACCGCGGACGTCTATGGGCGCAAACTGACGGCGAAGGAAATCATCCTGGGCGGCAACATCCAGGTTCCGGCGTCCGGCCGTCACTTGGTTGCCGTGCTACAGAAGGGCTCACCGCACAACGAGTCGAAAGAATCTGCAAAGGACTAGGCGTTGACGATTCGCTGCCCTTCCCGGATCGAGGCGCGAGCCGGGCCTCGGGAAGGGCGGCGAACCGTGGCGGTGGCATGAAGTCGGTGGCCGAAGGTCTCTTCTAGCAAGCTGTTCCCCAGCGGTGTTCGCGGGCTCCTTCCCGGTAAATCGCATCACAGCACATCTCTGTTTGGGAACATTCCTAACCGGGCTTACGTATCTACTCCCAGCACGTCGAACAGCGGTAGACGGGGGCGTCCGTGAGCACGAATGGCGGGAACGGCAAGAATGGCAGGAAGAAGCGGAAGCGCTGGATCGTCCTGGGAAGCGTGACGTTGGCGCTCGTCGCGGTGATCGTGATCGCCACGGCTGAGTTGCGGCCGACGCACACCATCGAACCTGACAAGCTAGCCGCCGTCGAGCGCGGCGATATCGCGCGGTCGGTGGTCGCGACCGGCAAGATCGAGCCGCTCACCAAAGTGGAAGTGAAATCGAAGGCCAGCGGCATCGTCGAAAAAATCTACCTGGACGCCGGAGACAAGGTAAAGACCGGACAGGTGCTCGCCGACCTCGATAAAGAGCAGCTGCAGGCCAGCGTCGCCGAAGCGCGCGCCAACCTGGAAGCGGCGGAGGCCGCGCACCAAGCCGCCGAAGCCTCGTATCAAAAGAATCTGGTGGATGCGGAAGGTCCCGACGTGCCGTTCCTGAAGAACGACGTGGACCGGGCGCACGATCTGTACAAGCAGGGGCTGATCGCGCTCAACGTGATGCAGGACGCGGAAAAGAATTATCAGCTGGGGTTGAACCGGCAATCGTCCGCGGTGCGCGCGGCGCAGATGAGCAAGGCGCAGGTGTCGCAATCGAAGGCGCAGGTCGCGCAGGCGAAGGCCGCGCTCGACAATGCCGAAGAAAACCTACGGTACTCGACGATTACCAGCCCGATGAATGGCGTGGTGCTTTCGAAGGACGTCGAGGTCGGCGACGCGGTCAGCTCGATTCTGGTTCTCGGCTCGCAGGCCACGCTGGTGATGACGCTGGGAGACACGAACGGAGTGTACGTTCGCGGCAAGGTGGACGAAGCCGATATCGGCAAAGTGTATCTGGGGCAGGAGGCGCGGATCGTGGTCGAGTCGTTCAAGGAAAAGAAATTCGAGGGAAGGGTGACGAAGATCGCGCCGCTGGGCCAGGAAAAGGACAACGTGACCACATTCGAGGTGCGCGTGTCGATACAGAATCCCGGGGGCGAACTCCGCGCCAATATGAGCGCGAACGCCGAGATCATTCTGGAAGAAAAGAAGAGCGTCCTGCTGATTCCCGAAGGCGCCGTGATTTTCGACAAGGACAAAAACGCGTCCGTTGAGATTGCCGATCCGAGCGAGACGAATGGCCGCAAGAAACTGGCAGTGAAGCTGGGAATCACGAACGGCGTGAAGGCTGAGGTGCTTTCGGGATTGAATGAGGGGCAGAAGGTGATTTTGCAATAGTGCACTTGGGGTGAGCTGTAAGAGGGATTCTTCGACTGCGGGACGGCACATCCCGCAAGAGCGGGACGCAGAGCGAAATCCTCCGTTCCCTTCGCTCAGAATGACGGTGTGCACAGGCGAGGCCCGTAAACTGCGCCATGAATCTTCGCGATCTCTTCAACGACACGATCCAAACCCTATGGGCGCACAAGCTGCGCACGTTTCTGACAATGTTCGGCATCACCTGGGGAATTATCTCGATCACGCTGATGGTGGCGGCGACCGAAGGGCTTCGGGTGGGTCTGAAGCATAATGCGGAGACCTTCGGCAAGGACGTGATGATTTTCTTTGCCGGGCGAACCAGCCTGCAGGCGGGCGGGATGCGCGCCGGACGACAGATCCACTGGAACGAAGACGACTACGCGACGGTTTTGGCGCAGGCGCCTGCTTGCCGGTACGTGCTCCCGGAGATCGGCAACCAAGTTCCGTTGCGCAGCCGTTACAACAGCGGGAATTTGCTGACCGAAGGCTCGCTGCCTCCATTCGCGGAAGTGCGAAGCCTGGACGTGGCTGAAGGGCGCTTCTACAACGAGCAGGATTTGGCTAACGTCAACCGGGTGGTCTTCCTTGGGAGCGACGCGAAGAAGCAGCTCTTCGGCACGCGGCCGGCAATTGGAGAGACGATCTGGCTGGAGGACGTGCCTTACGCCGTGATCGGCGTGATGCGGGTAAAGAATCAGAATTCGAGTTACGACGGCCAGGACATTCGAAAGATCTTCATCCCGTACGGTGCGATGGTCCGCGATTTTCCAAACCGTCCACCGGCGCTGCCGCACACGATCGATCACATGCTGATCGTGCCGAGATCGCTTGCGTCGCACCCGGATTGCGAGCATGAGGCGCGCGTCGCCCTGGGACTGATTCACCATTTCGACCCGAACGACAAGGAAGCCGTTCCGGTGTGGGACACGATCAAGAACGCCAAAGCGAACGCGCTCATTATGGATGGCATGGAATATTTCATGGGCGCCGTGGGGATTGTGACGCTTTTTCTCGGCGGACTGGGAGTGATGAACGTGATGCTGGTGGCGGTCCGTGAGCGAACGCGGGAAATCGGCGTGCGCAAGGCGTTGGGCGCGACGCGGCGGGCCATCGTGAGCCAGTTTTTCGTGGAGACGCTGATTATTGCGTTCCTGAGCGGCGGAATTGGAATGGGGATCGCGTATGGCTTTTGTGTACTGGTGGATCTGCTGCCCATGCCGGACGTGTTCGCGGGGCTGCTGCCTACGTGGAAGTCGGGCGTGCTGTCGTTTGCGCTGCTTTCCGTAATCGCGGTGCTCTCCGCGCTTTATCCCGCAAGCCGCGCTGCCGCCGTGGACCCGATCGAAGCGCTACGCTATGAGGCGGGAGGCTAGCCCGTGCTTCAAGAGATATTGGTGCAAGCGTGGCTCGCGCTTCGGCGGCAACCCGTGCGCAGCTGCCTGACGATGGCCGGCATCATCTGGGGAATCGTGGCGGTGACGATGCTGCTGGCGTACGGATCGGGTTTCCGGCGCGTGCTGATGTCCACCTTCGACACTTTCGGCCACGACATCACACTCTGCTGGCCCGGAACGACCAGCGAGCAGGCGGGAGGGGAGCGCGCGGGCAAGCAGGTGAAGTTCGAGCAGGCTGATGTGGACGAATTGCGCGCCGGGGCGACGCTAGTGAAGCAGATCTGCCGTGAAACCGTGAAGTTTCGCGGCATCTCGCACGAGGAGCGCTCGGCGAATACAGCGATCCGCGGTGTGTGCCCCGAGTACGGAGAAATGCGCAACGAGATTCCCAGCGATGGCCGGTGGCTCACGGCCGATGATGAGGTGAACCGCCGGCCCGTGGTATTCCTGGGCGCGATTTTGAGACGAAAACTCTTCGCCGGAATGCCGGCAGTCGGCGAGTCGGTGCGAATCGACGGAACGCGTTTCACGGTGATCGGAACGATGGACCGCAAGTTTTCCGACAGCAACTATTTTACAAGCGACGACGAGTCGGCCTGGATTCCGTATTCGACGGCGGGCGATTTATGGGACACCAAGTCATCGAGCGTGATGGTTTTCACTTCCGTGGCTCCGGGTTTTGAAGCCAAGGCGGGGAAGCAAGTGCTGGCGATCCTCGCGCAGCGGCAGCATTTCTCGCCGACGGATAAGCGGGCGGTTTTGCTGGACAGCATGGCTGAATTCCGGCCGATCATGACGGGGATCTCGTACGGCATCGAATTTCTGCTGCTGTTCGTGGGACTGCTGACGCTAGGGATTGGCGGAGTGGGCGTGATGAACATCATGCTCGTCACCGTGAACGAGCGTATCCGCGAGATCGGCCTGCGGCGGGCGCTGGGGGCGCGACGGAGGCACATCCGGGTGCAGTTTCTGACGGAGGCGTTGGCGATCACGCTGGCGGGCGGGGTGGTCGGCGTGGTGTTGTCGGTCGGCATCGGCGCGCTGATCGGGACGCTGCCGTTCTTGGGTCCGGCGTATGAGGACACGACCGGAGCGGTCGATATCCACATGCACGTGTCCTGGGAGATTCTCGTGGCGTCGGTGGCCGTGTTGGTCGTGGTGGGCGTCTTGAGCGGGTTGGTGCCCGCGATGCGCGCGGCGCGGCTCGATCCAGTGGAAGCCCTGCGGTACGAATAACCTTCGCTACTTTTCGTTCAGCAGGGAATCGAGGTAGGCCACGATCTCGGGGCTGGTCCAGTCCTGCGGGCCGACAATCTTGCGGTCGAGGCGGCCTTTGCGATCGATAACGTAAGTTTCAGGATACGCGGTGGTGCCATAGGATGCCGCGAGTTGCTTGGTGGCGTCACGGTAAGTGGGAAAATTGATGCGGTAGGTCGTCAAGAAGTTTTCGTACGCGGCTTCCTCATCGTCCACGCCTACGTTGACACCCAGCACGGTGCCGCCGAGCGGAGCGATGCGCTGTTGCAGCGCGTTGAGCGATGGCGCCTCCTCGATGCAGGGCTGGCACCAGGATGCCCAGAAATTCAGCAGGACAACTTTGCCGCGGAGGCCGGAAAGCCGCGTGGGCTGGCCATCGAGCGTAAGCGGAAAATCCTTGGGCGTGCTTCCGCGAAGGCTCGGCTCGCCCTGGCGATAGTCCGGGCGCGCGAACAGCACGAGGAGTCCCGCGATGAAAGCCAACACGACGCCAGTTTTCAGTTTCCGTTTCAATCCGCCATCCAAGGGCCCTATAATAGAAGGATCGCCGACGAGATAACGAACAGTTTAGCAGCCCCTGTGGATTGGATTGCAACAACCTTGGTTTCCGCCATCATTCCCGCCAGAAACGAAGAAGCGTCGATCGCGCGCATGGTCGAATCGGTTGCCGCGCAGCCCGAGATCGGGGAAGTCATCGTGGTCAACGACCAATCCACCGACGGCACCGGCGCCATTCTTGCGGAGCTGGCCGGGCGCATTCCGAAGCTCAGGGTGCTTGAAACGGGGGCGCTGCCGGCGGCCTGGATCGGCAAGAACTACGCCGTTTCGATCGGCGCGGCCTTCGCGCAGGGCGACTGGCTGCTTTTCACGGATGCGGACACGTATCACTATCCGGGCGCGACGCGTCGGGCGCTGAGCGATGCGGTGGATCACGACGCGGTGCTCGTTTCGTATTCGCCGGAGCAGGAAATGGAAACGTGGTGGGAACGGGCGCTGATTCCGTTCGTCTATTGCAGGCTGGCGGCGAAGTATTCGCTTGCACGCGTGAACGACCCGAAGCAGCCCGATGCCGCCGCCAACGGCCAGTTTCTGCTGGTGCTGCGGGATGCGTATGACGCGGTGGGAGGGCACGCAGCGGTGGCTCGCGAAATACTGGAGGATGTGGCGTTCGCGCGGCTGGTGAAGCATGGCGGCTACGGAATCTATTTCACGGCGCCGATCGGCGTGGTGCACACGCGAATGTACAGGACTTTCACGGCCATGTGGCAAGGGTGGACGAAGAACCTTTATCCGCTGGCGGGCGGTGACTTCAAGTCGCTCTTCTTCGAATTCATCGAGGTTCTTCCCATCGCGGAAGCGGGGCTGTTGATCATCGCGCTGATGTATTTTGCGGGTGTGAGGGCTTCACAATTGGCGCCGGCTATGGGCGTGATGGTTGGCGTTCTACTGGGCAGGCATCTGGCGTATGCGGCGGCGCTGTACAGGAATCTCTATCCGACGTCGTACATCCAATATTACGTCGTGGGAGCCGCGCTTTACAGTGCGGCGCTGATTGAATCGTGTTGGAAAAGCACGAGGGGAAAGGTCGTCTGGAAGGACCGGGAGTACGCGGCGAAAACTTCATGATTCGAGTGACGCGCAAAATCGAGTTTTCCGCGGCGCACTTCTATCACAACCCGAATTTCTCGGCGGAGGAAAATCGCCGCGTCTTCGGCAAGTGCAATAATCCGCACGGGCACGGACACAACTACGTTCTGGAAGTGACGGTCGCGGGCGAGCCGGACCCAGCGACGGGAATGGTGCTGGATCTGAAGGAATTGAAAGATATCCTGCAACGGGAAGTGGGCGAGCGGATGGATCATCGGCATCTGAATTACGAAGTGCCGGAGCTTGCCGGCCAGATTCCCACGTGCGAAAACATCGCGGCGGTTATCTGGCGCCTGCTGGAACCGAAGATCGCCAGGGGCAAGCTCGACAGGGTGCGGCTCTACGAATCCCCCGATCTATTCGCGGACTGCACGGCGGAATCGAATGGGAGCCGCGGATGAGCCGGCCGATCAAAATCTCTCTGACGCGGCGCTATCGCTTTGCGGCCTCGCACAGGCTGCACCGGCCGAATTTCAGCGATGACGAAAACCAGCGCATCTACGGGAAGTGCAGCAGTCCCTACGGTCACGGCCACAACTATTCGCTCGAGGTGACGGTGTCGGGCGCCGTGGATCCGGCGACGGGCATGGTGGCGAATCTGGGCGATCTCGATCCGTTTGTCGAGCGCGAGGTGGTCGAGGCGTTCGATCACAAATATCTGAATGAAGAAGTGCAGGAGTTCGTTGAGGATGTGCCGACAGCCGAGAATATCTGCCGGGAGATTCATCGCCGATTGAAGACGTTTCCCGCGGCGCGCCTCGAGCGCGTGCGCCTTGAGGAGACGAGCAAGAACAGCTTTGAATTCGATGGGGAAGTCGGTGGGCGGGAGCAACGCGCGCCATGAGGAACAAGACAACCATGAGTGAAACTACAGATATCGCCGTTCCAGAAGCCACAGCCTCAGGCGGCATCGCCGAGCTGATCCGTCAGATGCTGGTGCAACTGGGAGAGGATCCCAATCGAGAGGGCCTGAAGCGGACGCCGGAGCGTTTTGAGAAGGCGCTGCGTTTTCTGACCAGCGGTTACGCACAGGAACCGGAGAAATTGCTGAACGGCGCGATGTTCAGCGTGTGTTACGACGAGATGGTGGTCGTGAAAGACATCGAGGTTTACAGTCTTTGCGAGCATCACCTGCTTCCGTTTTTCGGCAAGTGCCACGTGGCCTACATCCCGAACAAGAAAGTCGTCGGATTGAGCAAGATCGCGCGCCTGGTGAACATGTATGCGCGGCGATTGCAGATCCAGGAGCGGCTGACCAGCCAGATCGCGCAGACCATCGAGGACCAGCTCAGCCCGCAGGGCGTCGGCGTAATCATCGAGGCGCGCCATTTGTGCATGGTGATGCGCGGAGTGGAAAAGCAACACTCGGCGGCGGTCACCAGCGCGATGCTCGGCGTCTTCCGCGAAAACAAACAGACCCGCGATGAGTTCCTCTCGCTGGTTCGCGACGGGAAATCTTAGGCGGCAGCCTCGTGAGGATTCAGGGGGATTGCGCGGTTCCCGTCGCGCGCCCGCGGCATCGGACTGAAGGAAAAATGTGTAAGGTGATGCTAAGGGTCGTTGTGGCCGTCGTGGGGCTAATTGCCATTCCAGCGTCCCTTCAACCGGCGTCGTCCGCACCGGTGCATGCCACGAGCGCGGCGACGGCCGGGGCAGACAATTCTCTCGCCGCGTGGAATGAGCTCGTGGATAGATACTTTGATGAGTTCTACATGTTCAATCCGACGCAGGGAACCAGCGCAGGCTTCCATCAATATGACGCGCATCTCGAAGACTACTCTGGCGCCGCGGTGCAGAGGGAGATCGCGGCGATGCACGAATGGGAGACTCGCGTCGAGGCGTTTGATCCCAAAGGTCTCGATGAAACAAATGCCGCGGACCGCGAGCTTTTGTTGTCAAACATTCGCTCGCTCCTGCTCAGTCTTGAGACGATCCGGTCCTGGGAGAAGAACCCGGATACATATTCAAGCGGCGTGACCCAGAGCGTATTTAACATCATGAGCCGCAAGTTTGCGCCGACGGACGACCGTCTCCGCTCGGTGATTGCCCGCGAAGAACAGATGCCTGCCGTTTTCGCGGCTGCCCGTGAGAATTTGAGAAACCCGCCGCGAATTTACACGGAGATTGCCATCGAACAGATTCCGGGCATCGTCGGTTTCTTCCAGAAGGATGTTCCCTCGGCGTTCGCCGATGCTACAGATGCCATGGCGAAGGAGGAGTTTTCGAAGGCCAACGCCGCGGTCATCGCGGCGCTGGAAAGCTATGGAAAGTGGCTGAAATCGGATTTGCTCCCCCGGTCGCATGGCGAATTCCGCATCGGGGCGGCGACATTTTCGAAGAAACTGCTCTACGACGAGATGGTGGACACTCCGCTCGACCGGTTGCTCGAAATCGATCGAGCTAACATGAAACAGAATCAGGACGAGTTCAAGCGCGTTGCCCACGACCTGGATCCGGCAAGCACAACAGAACAGGTGCTCGCCGAGCTGGAGGCGGACCATCCCACGCCGGACCACGTGATGCAGGCGTTTCGCGACACTTTCGACGAACTGATTGCGTTCATCCGCCAAAAACACATCATCACGATCCCTTCCGACGTCCGGCCGATCGTGGAAGAAACGCCTCCGTTCGCGCGCGCGATCACAACCGCTTCCATGGATACGCCGGGCCCCTACGAAAAGGTGGCCAAAGAAGCCTTTTTCAATGTGACGCTTCCCGGCCCTCACGATACGCCCGAGGAGATTGAGGGGCGCATGCAGGATTTCAACGTCGGAACGATTATCAGCACGGCGGTGCACGAGGCCTATCCCGGCCACTACATTCAATTCCTCTGGGTGCCGCAGGCTCCCACGAAGATCCGCAAGCTTCTTGGCGCGAGCACGGACGTGGAAGGCTGGGCCCATTACTGCGAGCAGATGATGCTCGACGAAGGCTACGGCCAGCCTGGTACGGGCGCGAAGAACGAGCGCGAGTCCAAGCTGATCCGCCTGGGCCAGTTGCAGGACGCCTTGCTCCGGAACGCGCGGTTCGTAGTGGGTATCGAGATGCATCGCGGGAACATGACTTTCGATCAGGCGGTCCAGTTCTTCGAAAAAGAAGGCTATCAAACGCATCAGATCGGGACGATCGAGACGAAGCGGGGCACGTCCGATCCCACATATCTTTATTACACGCTGGGGAAGCTCGAGATACTCAAGCTTCGTGCCGACATGCAGAAGAAAGAGGGCGCGGCATTCTCGCTCGAGAAGTTCCACGACGATTTCATGCGCCAGGGATTCCCTCCGATCAAGATCGTGCGCAAAGCCATGCTTGGAGATGACTCGCCGGTGCTTTAGCGCGGCGAATTGAGCCTCGCTCGGACGGACTCCTGGGCCAGCCAGGACGGTAAATTTCCTTTGCGGGCTACGGGCTCTGTGCTAGCATTTTCAAGTTGAAGAGGCGAAAAGCATAGAGCAGGGGCACGACGTTTCAGAGGAGGACCAGTTGATGGAAGCCAAGACCGGTGTAATCGAGCAGTATCGAGTTCATACGAAGGACACCGGATCGCCAGAAGTGCAGATCGCGCTACTGAGCGAGCGCATCAACTACCTCACGACGCATCTCCAGTCCCACGCAAAAGATCACGCTTCGCGCCGCGGGTTGATCATGATGGTCAACAAGCGTCGCCGGCTGCTGGACTATCTGAATCGGCGCGACCCGGATCGGTATCGCGAGATTGTGTCACGACTTAGCTTGCGCAAATAGCGCGGATTCCTCGAGCGGCCGCTCCGGCCGCATGTTCCTCCACCGCACAAACGTGAACTGTCGGCCTGCAAACAAGCCGCGAGCGGAGCGGTGCGCGAGGTCATTTGCCAGCTAATCTTGGTGTGCCGGGTAGTATTCTTGCCTTTCGGCGCCCCGCTGCTTGCGCTTCTCCCTCTTCGAGCCGAATTCCGAGAGTAATCTCTCGTATCTGACGACCGTTCCCGGTGAGCCGGGACAGAAGGATGTGCTGGATGTTTGAACAAGTGAGTTTGGATCTAGGCGGACGCAAGCTAACTCTCGAAACCGGCAAGATGGCACGGCAGGCGCATGGCGCGATTGTGGCGCGATATGGCGATTCGGTTGTGCTGGCCACGGCCTGCATGGACAACAAGGCGACCGAAAAGGATTTTCTCCCTCTCACGGTGGATTACCGTGAATACACCTACGCCGCCGGAAAGATCCCGGGTGGATTTTTCAAGCGTGAAGGGCGCCCTTCGGAGCGCGAAATCCTGACTTCGCGGCTGACGGACCGGCCGCTGCGGCCGCTGTTTCCCGAGGGTTGGGCCACGGAAACGCAGATCATCGCCATGGTGCTTTCGGCCGATAGCGAGAACGATCCGGACGTCGTGGCGGTTACCGCGGCCTCCGCGGCGCTCTATATTTCGAAGATTCCGTTCAACAACCCGATCGCCTGCGTCCGAGTGGGAATGCTTGAGGGCAAGCTCGTCGTGAACCCGACGATCGCGGAGCAGAAGACCAGCCAGATGAACCTGATCATCGCCGGCTCGGCGGACGCAATCGTGATGGTTGAATCGGGCGCGCTCGAGGTTTCCGAGGAAACCGTCGCCGACGCGCTGGAATTCGGCCACGCGGAAATTCGCAAGATCGTTGCCGCGATTCGCGATCTGGGCAGCCGCGTCAACCCGACGAAAGTCACAGTAAAGCCGCCAGCGTTCGACGAGGCCCTCTACAAGGAGATCGCCCATAAGTACGGCGAGCGTTTGCGCGACGCGCTAGACACCCAGAAGCACCCGAAGCTTGAAAGCTACGGCCTGGTGGATGCGGTCAAGGCCGAGATCCTCGGCGGCATCAGCGAAGAAGACGAAGACAAGCGGAAACTCGCTTATCGCGCCTTTGAACGGCTGCGCGAGCGCACCTTCCGCGACGATATGCTGATTCGCCGCCGGCGTCCCGATGGCCGCGCGTTCGATCAGGTTCGCCAGATCACCTGCGAAGTGGGAGTGCTGCCCCGCGCGCACGGCTCGGCTTTGTTCACCCGCGGCGAGACGCAGGCGCTGGCGACCACGACGCTGGGAACGAAAGAAGACAAGCAGCGCCTCGATCTGCTGTTCGAGCAGGACGTGTTCAAGCGGTTCATGCTGCACTATAACTTCCCGCCGTTTTCGGTGGGCGAAGTAAAGTTCCTTCGGGGAGCCGGAAGGCGCGAAATCGGTCACGGAGCGTTGGCCGAGCGTGCTCTCGGAAGCCTGCTGCCATCGGAAGCCGATTTCCCGTACGCCATGCGCGTGGTTTCGGACATTCTCGAATCGAACGGATCGTCGTCCATGGCCACGGTCTGCGGTGGTTCGCTGGCGATGATGGACGCGGGCGTGCCGCTGAAGGCTCCTTGCGCCGGAATCGCGATGGGGTTGGTCGTGGAGGACGAGAAATATGCGATCCTGACCGACATCGCTGGCGCCGAGGATCACTACGGAGACATGGATTTTAAGGTCGCCGGGACGCGGCAGGGAATCACCGCGCTGCAGATGGATATCAAGGTGGCGGGCGTCAGCGTCGCCATGATGCGAGAGGCGTTGGCTCAGGCGCGGAAGGCGCGTCTGGAGATTCTCGATATCATGGAGCAGACGATCTCGAGTTCGCGTGCCGAGATTTCCGCCTACGCGCCTCACCTTCACATGCTCACCATCCCTACGGACAAGATCCGCGACCTAATCGGGCCGGGCGGCAAGAAGATCCGCGCGATCGTGGAAGCCACGGGCGTGAAGATCGACGTGATGGACGACGGCAAGGTTCATGTGTTCGCGAGCAGCGGGCTTGCAGCGGAAAATGCGCTCAAGATGATCCGCGACGTCACCGCCACCGCCGAGATCGGCAAGACCTATCTCGGCACGGTGGTGCGTATCGCGGAGTTCGGCGCGTTCGTCGAAATATTCCCCGGCACCGATGGCCTGCTCCATATCAGCGAAATTGCCGAAGCGCGCATCCGCGCCGTCCGCGACGAGCTCAAGGAAGGCGATCAGGTGCTCGTGAAGGTGCTGGCCATCGAAGGAAACAAGGTACGGCTGAGCCGCAAGGCCGTACTGCGCGACCAGCGCGACAAGGTTGGCAAGGGCGAAGCGGCGGGCTAATAGCGCGTTGCAGCGTTCGATGAATGAGTAATTCAAGGGAGGCGAGTAATCGCCTCCCTTTTTTGTTCAGTCAAGATTTGCGGCCGATCGGGGTTATTCGTCTCGGCCGGTGACGCGCTCGATGCTGGCGCCGAGGGCGCGGAGCTTCAGCTCAATCTGCTCGTAGCCGCGGTCGATGTGGTAGACGCGATCGATCCAAGTGGTGTTGTCGGCGACCAGCGCCGCTAGGACGAGTCCGGCGCTCGCCCGCAGGTCCGAGGCGGTGACGGGCGCGCCGCTCAGCTGCGTCGGGCCGGTGACCACTGCCATGTTGCCGTCAATCGCGATGTTCGCGCCCATGCGAACCATTTCGCTGGCGTGCAGGTAGCGATTCTCGAAAATTGTCTCGCGGATATGCGATACGCCGTTCGCCTGGGTAGCGAGCGCCATGAATTGCGCCTGCATATCGGTTGCGAAGCCGGGATATTCCTCGGTGTTTACGTCGGCGGCCACTAGCTTTTTCGCGGCGCGAACGCGCAGCGCGTTCTTTCCTTCACACTTGATTTCGACGCCGCACTCCTTGAGCTTTTCGATGATCGCGCCGAGGTGTTGCGGCTCGCAATGGGTTAACAAAAGCTCGCCGCCGGTGATGGCGCCGGCCACGAGGAATGTGCCCGCCTCGATGCGGTCGGGAATGATGGTGTGAGTCGCGGCGTGCAAGCGATCGACACCTTGCACACGAATCGTGGGCGTGCCTGCGCCTTCGATCTTCGCTCCCATTTTGACAAGCAGGGCCGCGAGGTCGGGAATTTCGGGCTCGAGCGCACAGTTTTCAAGAACGGTTTCGCCCTCGGCCAGCACCGCGGCCGTGAGTATGTTTTCGGTTCCGGTGACGGTGATCTTCGGAAAGCGGAACACGGCGCCGTGCAGGCGTTCGGCCCGCGCTTCGACGTAGCCGTGATCGACCGCGATCGTCGCGCCGAGTTTTTCCAGCGCCTGGATGTGCAAATCGATGGGGCGCGCGCCGATCGAGCAGCCGCCGGGAAGGGAAACGCGCGCGTAGCCGAAACGCGCGACGAGCGGGCCGAGCGTCAACACCGAAGCGCGCATGGTTTTCACAAGGTCATAGGGCGCTTCCGCGTGCGAGACGCTTTCCGCACGAATGATGAATTCGCTCGGCGGAATATCCGGGCTTTCCACCTTGCAGCGCATGTGCGCGAGCAGCTTCGCCATGGTGATGATGTCGCGCACGTGCGGAATGTTCTTGAGGTGCACCGGTTCGGCCGTTAGCAGCGACGCTGCCATGGCCGGCAGCGCAGCGTTCTTCGCGCCGCTGATCCGGACTTCACCTTCCAGTTTGTGCCCGCCCTGAATTTTGAATCGGTCCATGTCCTATTTTTGGCCCCTGACCCTGGTCTTAGGTTTTACCGCTTTTTCGAGCGCCTCCCGCACGTTGCCGCTCGTTTCTGCCAGCCGTCGCCGCGCGTCGGGCGCGCTGGCGCCAGTTTTGAGCATCACCAGCGCTATCGGCAAATTGTGCCCACTCTGACGCAGAGCGTGTTCGGCAGCGGACAGGCTCACGCCGGCCACCTCTTCCAGAATCCGCGCGCCGCGGCGCCGCAACTTCTGATTTGTCAGCGCCACGTGAACCATCCAGTTCTCGTGGACTCTGCCGAGCCGCACCATCGAGGCAGTAGAAAGCAAATTCAGGACCATCTTCTGCGCCGTTCCGGCCTTCAGCCGCGTGGAGCCGGCAACCGCTTCGGGTCCCGTATCGGGCGCGATGGAGATGCGCGCCTTCCGCGCAACCGGAGAGCGCGGATTCGAAGTCACGCCGACCGTTACTGCGCCTCGCCGCCGAGCGAAATCAAGAGCGCCAAGCACGTAGGCGGTGGTCCCGCTTGCGGCAATTCCAACGACCACATCGCGCCGCGACACACCCGCTCGCCGCAGGTCGCGTGCGCCGTTCGCCCCGGAATCTTCCGCGCCTTCGACCGCATGCCGCAACGCTCGCTCGCCACCGGCGATGATGGCGCGCACCATTCCGGGCGGCGTACCGAATGTCGGCGGACATTCCGCCGCGTCGAGAACAGCGAGCCGGCCGCTCGTTCCCGCGCCAATGTAGAAAAGACTTCCACCGTGGCGCAGGGAATTGGCGATGGCATACACCGCGCGCGCAATCTGCGGCAGCTCCCGGCGAACGGCCAGGGCAACGGTGGCATCTTCCCGGTTCAGCACACGCAGAATTTCGAGCGTCGATTTCCGATCAAGCCCGCGCGAACGCGGGTTCCGTTGTTCTGTCCTCGATGTTTTCAAGGAGCGCCCCGAACCTTGGATAATTATAGCGGCAGCGAACCCGCGGCGGCAGGTCCTGGCGGGATTACCGTTGGGATTGTGCCGAGGGAGTTATCGGGCGGTGGACTGGCCGGCGGCCAGCCCCAGGCCCTCGAAGATGGCATCGTGCAGCGCCGGGCGCACCTGGCGGATCTTCTCATTGGCTCGCGTGGGGTTTACGCGGTTGGTCAGCAGCACGACGAACAGCTTTCGTTCCGGATCGATCCAGAGCGACGTGCCGGTAAAGCCCGTATGCCCGAAGCTCCTGGCTGAAAAATAGCGGCCTGACGACGAGGGCTCCTCCGGTACGTCCCATCCGAGCGTGCGCGCGGAGGTCCCGACCGTTTGCCGCGCCGTGAATTGCTGGATCGTCGAGCGGGCGAGCACGCGCTCGTGCCCGTAGATGCCGCCGTTGAGAATCATTTGCGCGAAGGCGGCGACGTCCTGCGCGGTGGAAAAGAGTCCGGCGTGGCCGGCAATTCCGCCCATGGCCCATGCATTCTCGTCGTGAACCTCGCCCCACACCAGGCGCTTGCGGAAGGCTGAGTCCATTTCCGTGGGCGCGATGTCTTCGCGCAGCTTGCGCGGCGGATTGAACATGGAGCGGTCCATCCCGAGCGTGTGAAAGATCTCTCGCTTGGCAAACACATCGAGCGATTCGCCGGTCAGCCGCTCGACGATTTCGCCGAGCAGGATAAATCCCAGGTCCGAGTACACGATTTGCGTGCCGGGCTCCCGGACGAGGGGTTCGGCGAGCACGCGGGCCAGAATCGCGTCGTGGCCCCTCGCTTCCTTGTAGAAATCGCGGTGATCGGGAAGCCCCGCATCGTGCAGAAGCAGCATGCGCGGAGTGACGCGCGCGCGCCACGCCGAATTCGGATCGGATTTTGCCGCGGCCGCGAAACCGGGCAAGTAGTTTTCGACTGATCGGTTCAAATCGAGTCGGCCTTGCTGCGCGAGCAGCATTACGGCCGTCGTGGTGACGATCGGCTTCGTCAGCGAAGCGACGTCGTACATCGAGTCTTCATCCGCGTCGTAGGCTTCGCCATCGCGCTCGAGCTTGCCAAACGGATGCACGACAAGCTGGCCATTGAGTCCGACCGCCAGCACGCCTCCGGGAAATGCTCCGTCGGCGACGGCTTGGTCGAGCAATGCGTAGGTCGGCTTCAGATGTTCCGTCATCGTCGCCGGCGCCGGCTGGAGCGTCATCGGGTTGGCCGCTACGCTCAGGCCGTCGCCACGTTGCACGGTTCCGGGCACGGTCACGGGGATTTTCCCCGAGATCGCGACTTGGCCGAACATGGCCCGTACGGCGGCGCGCTGCGAGACGTCGTTGGTCGAAAATTCGGCGAGCCACGTCTTTGCGTTCGGGAAACGTTCGATCAAATACGGGCTGCCGAAAGACGCGATCACCGTTGGCTTTTCTGCCGCCAGCAGCTGATTCACGAAGGCGCGCTGGTCTTCCGGGAATCCGACATCGCCCTTGCGGTCCGCAACGCGAACGAAGAGAGCTGCGATGGCCACGTCGTAGGTATCCGGCGGCGGCAGCTTGAGCGCGCTGACAGTCGAATATTGCGTATCCGCTCGCAGAACTTTCAGCGAATCCACGCGCGGGCGGATTTCCGGCTCGATTGTCTCTCCGGGATTGGGATCGGCGTCGGACGAGAGCGCGACCAGGAGCACGCGAAGCGGTTTGGTGGCGTCGAGTGGCAAGAGCCACGGCGTATCGCGCAGCAGCGTGACGCCGCGGTCGGCGATGCTTTGAGCCTGCCTTTCATATTCCGGGCGCGCGAATTTCTCGTTCAGGCGCGCGACGTCAACGATGCGCCTTTTGTTGAGTCCGAGGCGCGCTTTGGCCGTCAGAATCCGGCGCACCGATGCGTCAACCCTCTTTTCGGAGATGCGGCCGGATTTCACCGCGTCTTCGAGGCCCGCAATCGCCGCGTCCGGCGACGGCGACATCAGTAGCACGTCCGTGCCCGCCTCAATCGACCGCACCGCCGCTTCGCCCGGCGGACAAATTGACGTGATGCCCCCCATATCCAGCGCGTCGGTTACGATCAGTCCCTGAAATTTCATGTCGCCGCGCAGCAGGCCGGTCAGGATATTCCGCGAAAGTGTCGCCGGAACTTCCGGGTCCGGCTCAAATGCCGGAACAGCCAAATGGCCCGGCATGATGGAACTGACTCCAGCGGAGATCGCCGCGCGAAAGGGCACGAGTTCGCTGTTTTCGAGATCCTTGCGGCTGCCCGGGACCGTAGCGAGCGAAATATGCGAATCCACGCTGACGTTGCCGTGGCCGGGGAAATGTTTCGCCGTCGCGAGCGCGCCATTGTCTTCAACGCCCCGAACGAATTCCTTGACGTATGTCGCGACCGTCGCCGGGTCCTCGCCAAACGATCGTATGTTGATGATCGGATTGTCCGGGTTATCGTTGACGTCCGCATCCGGCGCGAATACCCATTGAACGCCCGCTGCCCGCGCTTCGAGCGCGGTGTATTTGCCGGCGGCATAGGCGAGTTTCGGATCGCCCGTGGCGGCAATGGCCATCGCCGAAGGGAACGAGGTGCCTTCGTCCAGGCGCATTCCCGTGCCGGTTTCGAAATCGGCGCCCACCAGAAGAGGAACCTTGGCGCGGCGTTGCAGCTCGTTCGTTACCACGGCGGTGGGATACACCTGGCTGCGCTCGATCCCGAGCGGCCCGCGGTCGGTCACGATGATGAGGCCGCCCACGTGATTCTCCTCGACCTCGCGCAGGACTTCTTTGTACTCTGGGCTTTCGGCCGAATCGAACACGCCGAAGAACGACACCATGAGCAGCTGCCCAAGTTTTTCGCGCAACGTCATTTTCTTGAGCGTCTGCTCGACCCAGGCATCCGAGGCCGCGGGCCGCGATTTTGTCGGGGGAGTCTTTTGCGAACGAGCGGGAGCTGTCATGAGCGAGAGTATGGCGACGAGGACCAGCGCCGCCGTCGAAAGCCCCCATTTATGCATCATTTCCGCCGCGGGCCTTCCTTGTTGACGCCTGGATCCCGTAGCTGTATATAGCACGCGGTTTCATGCCGCACAATCGAGCGTCTCGAGCGATGTTTCGTTACCGTTCTCAAGCCATTTTCGTTGTCTGCGCCGTCGCGGCGCTCTTCGGCGCATCGACGCGTTCCGGGCAATTCGCTGGCGTCACCCATACGCTTACGGGCGTTGACATGTACGATTTCATGAACTCCGAGCCTTTCGCTGGCAAGCGCGTGGGCCTCATCACAAACCAAACCGGAATGGATTCGCAGGGCTATAGCACCATCCACTTGTTTGCCGGTAGGAAAGACGTGAAACTTGTTGCGCTCTTCAGCCCCGAGCACGGTTTCAGCGGGGAAGCGGATGCGGCCGTCGCAGATGGCTGGGACGCCGCCAGCGGCGTCCCGATTTACAGCCTCTACGGCGAAACGCGCCGCCCGACGGACGAGATGTTGAAGGGCATCGATGTCCTACTATTCGACGTTCAGGACGCCGGTGTGCGCTTCTACACGTATATCACCACAATGGCATACTGCATGGAGGCGGCCGCGAAGCACCACATTCGCTTTGTTGTTTTCGACCGGCCCAACCCTCTCGGCGGGGAAGTGATCGAAGGCCCGATGCTTGATGCCGATCGCACATCCTTCACAGGATATTTCCCGATGCCCGTGCGCTACGGCATGACTCTGGGCGAGCTCGCGGAGATGTTCAACGCGGAAAACAAGATCGGCGCGGACCTTGACGTTTTTTCGATGAGGAATTGGCACCGAAGCGAGACCTACGATCAGACGGGGCTCCCATGGATTCCTCCGTCGCCGAACCTCCGCACGGTCGAAGAAGCATTCCTCTATCCCGGGATCGAGATTCTGCAGGCGGGCGGCATTTCGGTTGGGCGGGGGACCGACACACCTTTTGAGATTGTCGGCGCGCCGTGGATTCGGGCGGACGAACTTGCGACGGAATTGGATCGCCGGAAGATTCCGGGCGTCAGTTTCAATGCTGCCGAATTCACTCCGCGCGATGGACCTTACAACGGCCAAGCCTGTCACGGCGTGACAATTCGCATCACTGACCGCGCGTCGCTCCGATCTATTCGCATGGGGCTTGAAATCGCGGATGCCTTGCATCGCCTGTATCCGGATCACTTCGCACTCGAGAAGATCATCACGCTGCTCGGCTCACAAGCGACCGTGGACGGTCTGAAGCGCGGCGACGCACCAGCGGACATCGTCGCGGGCTGGTCCAGGGACCTCGACAAGTTCCGCCGAATGCGCGAGAAGTATCTGCTGTACAAGTGAGGCTCGATGCGCATTTGGTCGCTATTGCCGTCTGCCATCGGCCTGAGTGATTCCATCTTCGGCGTCAGTCACGAGTGGGACTTCCCCCGCCGATGCCGCCACGAAGCCCTCGCTGCTTCGCACGCGCATTGATCCGCAGGCGGCGCCCGCCGAAATTGACCGCCAAGTGAGCGAGATTATCGCGCGCGGTGAAGGCATTTACACGGTGGATGCCGAACTTCTGGATTCGCTCGCGCCCGACCTGATCCTGACGTGTTTCCTGCGGGTATGCTCGCTGGTACATTTCGCCGGCTCTAATCTAGCGCTCATTCGGGGATGGTCTCGGAATTGGTCGCGGAGACGCTAGCGAGGCTCGCAATCGAGCCGACGGCAAACGTGACAATCGTTCCGGCGAGCACGTACCATGTAAACGCCAGCGGAGTCCAGAATCTAACCGCGATCATCGCGGCGATTCCGGCCGCGAATCCAACGAGCGCTCCCGTTTCGTTCGCCCGGCGATTCCATGTGCCGAGGAGGAAGACGCCCAGCATGCCGCCGTAGGTAATTGAAGCGATCGTCAGCCCCGCCTCGAGCACTCCACCCCAGCGGACCAGGCCCAGCAAACCCAGGACCACTCCCCAGAGAAGTGTCATTCGCCGCGAACGCCCGAGTTGTTGCGCCGGCGAGGCGCCCGGCGGGCTCCCGCCGAGATCAATGACGCTCGACGATGCCAGCGAGTTCAGCGAGCCGCTCGCATTGGACATCGCCATGGCGAAAATGGAAGCCAGCACCAGCCCGGCGAGGCCGACGGGCATGTCGCGCACGACGAACTCCGGAAAGATGCGATCCGTGTCCGCGGGCACCGTCAGCGACGCGTGTTGCGCGTAGACGAAGAGCATCACGCCGAGCACGAGAAACAGTGCGAATTGCACGAAAACGATGACGCCGCTCGCGAGCAATGCTTTCTTGGCGTCCCGCTCGTTCCTTGCCGCCAGCAGCCTCTGGACCATCGTTTGATCAGTTCCGTGGCTCGCCATGGTCAGAAACGTCCCGCCAAGCAGGCCCGACCAGAACGTGTAGTTCTTCGTCAGGCTGAACGCAAAATCGAAGACGCGCAGCTTTCCTCCAGCTGCCGCAGCCGCTTGCGTCACTTCGGGCCACCCGCCGGAGATTTTGTGCAGCAGCAGGAAGAAAGCAGCCACGGAGCCAGTCAGATACAGCGCGAACTGCGCCACATCAGTCCAGATCACCGCGCGCATCCCGCCTTCAAACGTGTACACGAGCGTCAGCGCCGCGACGATGGCGATGGACCAGCGTTCTCCCGTGCCAAACGCCACGCTGACGACCTTGCCGATCGCCGAAATGCGTACGCCCTCGGCCAACGCGCGAGTTCCCATGAAAACGATCGCCGCCGCGGATTTCATCCGCTTGCCAAAACGCTTTTCGAGAAGCTGGTAAGCCGTGTAAAATTCACCTTGGAAATACTGGGGGATGAGTACCACGCACAGGATCACCCGCGCGACCAGATATCCCAATACGAGTTGCAGAAACCCGAGATTGCCCGCATAGGCGATTGCGGGCGTGCCGATGATCGTCAGCGTCGAGGTTTCCGTGGCGACGATCGAGCAAGCAATTGCCCACCAGGGCGTGGTGCGGCCCCCTAGGAAGTAATCGCGCAGGGTATGCTGGCCACGGCGAAAATGGGCGCCGAAAAGGGTGATGCCCACGAGATACAGAAGGATGATCGCGAAGTCGGATGGACTGATGCGCATCGAGCCGTGCCCGGCAGGTCGCGCGATGCTAACCGCCCGCTTCCGAGACTGTCAAGCAAACTGAAAGAGGCCCATGCCCAAGAAAATCTCCGCTGCCGAGGCATCCTACTTTCTCGGATTCGATGGCGGCGGAACAAAGACCGATTGCGTTCTCGCCAATGCCGAGGGCCGCGTGGTCGCGCGCGCCACAGCCGGGCCGTCGAACCCCGTGCGCGCGGGGCATGCGCGAGCATGGTTCTCTTTGAGCGACGCGGCAGATTCCGTATTGAAGCAGGAAAAGATCACGTCCGGTCACATCCGGGGGATCTGCGCGGGGCTGGGAGGCGCGGGCCGCTCCGGCGTCGCGCGGCGCGTGGCCACTTTCTTCGAACACGGTTTTCCGAATGCGCGTGTTCGCGTTACCACGGACCTGGAAATCGCGCTCGAAGCCGCATTCGGAGCCGCCGAGGGAATCATACTTCTCGCCGGGACGGGATCGGCCGCTTTCGGCCGGGATGCGAACGGAAAGACTGCCCGCGCGGGCGGGCGCGGTCCGTGGTTCAGCGATGAAGGCAGCACGTTCGATATCGGGCGCCACGCTGTTCGGGCTGTCGCCTTGGCCGAAGAGCATCGGGGCTCCGCGACCGCGCTCTCGGGCCGAATTTTCGAGTTTCATCAGAGCCGCAATTGGGATCAGCTTGGGGAACAGATAACGAAGAATGCGGACGCCGTTTTTCCGAAGACGTTTCCTCTGGTCGCCGAGTTGGCGGAACAGGGTGACGCAGTTTCTCGCGGGATTCTTTCGGCCGCTGCCGTGTCGCTGGTCGAACTGGCGGCCTGTGTAGCGAGCGAGTTGGGCTTTCGCGACCGGGATGTCCCGGTCGCGAAAGTGGGCGGCGCGCACGGCCGCTCGAAATACTTCGACGCGGCGGTGGAGACGGAGCTGAAGAAATCAATACCGCGAGTGACCATCGTGCCGGTGGAAATTTCTCCTGCTGAGGCCGCTGTCCGCATGGCGGTTCTGGTCGGTGGCGCAAAGGACAATGCCGCCTGAAACCGATGCACGGATCGAGCGCGCCCGGTCGGCGTCGGGCGACGAACTGAAGA
>Ga0209517_10003195_pt1 | contig 22402 bp, 22 predicted proteins | sample PeaSoiMetSII2010_FD_187695 | JGI IMG/M metagenome (GOLD analysis project Ga0209517, IMG submission 187695) | Peat soil microbial communities from Weissenstadt, Germany - SII-2010 (SPAdes) (version 2) | ecosystem: Environmental > Terrestrial > Soil > Wetlands > Peat | place: Germany...
GGCGCTTACAAGTCGAGCCATTACCGCACCGTGTACTTCCACAACTCCGGTCCGGGAGTGGACGCCGCGTACACGCGCTACCTGACTGCGCTCGGCAACGCGGTCGCGGCCTTCGCCAATCGGCACAAAATCTTCCCCGTCCTGGTGGCCACCGAGCAACTGGACCGCGACGCCTGCGAGCGCATCTCCGCCCGCCTGGGAAACGCTCCCGTGCTCACCTCCGACGTCTACGACATGTACCAACTGGTGAGCATTTTGCGTGCCGGCCACATGATGGTCTCTTCGCGTTATCACGGCATCGTCACCTCGATGCCGGGGCTGGTTCCCTCGGCCGGGGTGACCATGGACGAGCGCATCCGCAACCTCATGCACGAGCGCGGCCACGATCATCTGCTGGTGGAAGTGGACGATCCCGAACTCGAGCCCAAGCTCATCGACATCATGGAAAAGCTGTGCGCGGAGCGCGAGGCCATCCGCGACGCCATCGCCCGCACCGTGATCAAGAACCTGAAAACCATGGCGCGCATGGGCGTGTACCTCGAAGAAAACGTGCAGCAGCGCTATCCCGATTTTCCGGTGCGGACCGGCGCACTGAGCTGGGAGGAGTACCTGCCGCCACTCAGCCCTACCTTGTGCGGGTTAGCCGAGGCCTGCGCCGCATGAACTTCCTCGAGAACATCTTCGACCGCCTGCGCCACAGCACGGATCGCCCTGTGCTGCAGCAGGTCGACCAAGGCAAGCTGCTTTCGAGCAGCGGCCGCCAGGTGCTGGGACTGGCGCATGCCGCCAGGACCTTTCTGCTGAGCGCCGGCCTCAAGAAGGGTGACCGCTGCGCGTTGCTGGCGGTGAACGAGGTGCGCTGGGCCGCCGTGGACCTGGCCGCGATGGCCGAAGGCATCATCGTGGTGCCACTCTACTCGCGTCAAGCGCCGAGAGAACTTGCGGGAATGATGAAGGACTGCACGCCGTCACTGGTGGTGTGCGGTGATGCGGCGTTACGCGATAGTGTCGCCGAAGTCTGGCCCCAGATGCCGGGCGCCGTGCTGTTGGAAGAAATCTTCGTGCGCGGCTCGGGCGTGGCCGACGACGGGCCCACACCCATTGCGCTTGCCGACTCCGATCCCGTGACCATCATCTACACCTCCGGTACCTCTGGCGAACCCAAAGGGGTGCTGCTCAACGTCGGCAACCTCAACCACATGCTGCGCTGCACCCGCGAGCGGCTCGATCTGCTGATGGGCGAGACGAGCGAAGCCGATCGCGTCTTCCATTACCTCCCATTTTGTTTCGCCGGCTCCTGGATCTTGCTGTTGAGCTGCCTGTCGCGCAATGCCGTCCTGACCATCAACACCGACCTCGACCGTATCAAGCAGGACCTCGAACTCGCAGCCCCCGATTATTTCCTCAACGTCCCCACGCTGCTCGAGCGCGTGCGCGCGGGCATCTCCGATCAGATCAAGAAACGCGGGGGAGTCGCGCAGATGATTTTCGAGAACGCGACGAAGGCGTACCTTGGCGGCCACGCCGGGAAATCGGGGATTCGCGAGGTGTTCTGGCTCATGCTCGCGGGTGCGCTGGTGTTCCCCAAGATTCGGGCAACCATCGGTCCGAACCTGAAGGCACTGATCTGCGGCTCGGCGCCGCTGGCATTGGAAACGCAGCTCTTCTTCAACATGTTGCGCATCCCGGTGTTGCAAGTTTACGGGCTCACTGAAACCACCGCCATCTGCACCATGGATGACCCGCGGCAGGTCGAGCCCGGCAGAGTCGGCCCGGCGATCCTGGGGATCGAGATGCGCCTCGGCGAAAACCAAGAGATCCTCGCGCGCGGGCCCAACATCTTCTCCGGCTACTGGAACCGCCCGCTGGAGACGGCGAAGGTCCTGCGGGGAGGATGGTTCCATACCGGCGATCAGGGCGAAGAGGACGCCCGCGGCAATTGGCGGATTATCGGCCGCATCAAGAACCTGATCATCCTCAATTCCGGCCACAACATCGCCCCGGAGCCGCTCGAGGACGAACTCCTGCGCCGCTTGCCCGGCGCACAGCAAGTTGTACTTGTCGGCAACGGGTGCAGCTTCCTCGCGGCCATCATCACCGGCAACTGCACACGCACCGGTGTTGAGCGGGTCCTGGAACAATTCAATTTGGACTTGCCGCACTACAAGCGCATCCGCGCGTTCCATTTCGTGTCCGAAGGTTTTACGGCAGAAAATGGACTGCTTACCGCCAACGGCAAGTTCAAGCGCGATGCCATCGCCGCGCGCTTCCGTTCCGCGATCGACGAGATGTATGCGCCAGACGGCGTGGCGGAATCGGCGAAACCGGCATGAAGAAACGCTGTGGCCAGGCTCTTTCCTGGGAGATGACCGATGGCGTGGTCGAGCTGGCGCTGCACCGCGAGCCACTCAACGAGATCGGTACCCTGACCCTGGACGAGCTGGAACAATTTGTCGATGAACTGGAAACGGCTACCAGCCGCGCCAGCGCGCTGATCATCTACAGCACGCTGCCGCAGGGATTCTCGGCGGGCGCGGACCTGCGCGAACTCTACACTCGCGGCCGCGATCTGCCGATGGACGAGCGCGTGGCCGGGGTCCGCCAGTCGCTCGAGCGCATTCATCGCGTGTTGAACATCATCGACGCCTCGCCGCTCACCACCATCGCCGCCGTACACGGCGTCTGCTTCGGCGGCGGTTTCGAGTTGGCGCTGGCCTGCGACCTCATCATCGCCGACAAGATGGCGCGCTTTTGCTTTCCCGAACTGCGCCTCGGCCTGATTCCCGGCTTTGGCGGGATTCCGCGGCTCAAGCGCGACCTCGGAAATGCCGTCGTCCGGGATCTGCTGCTCACTGGCCGCAGCTTCAACGTGCAGAAAGCGCAGGCGATCGGCCTGGTCAGTCAGGTGGCGGCGGAAGGCGAAGCCCTGCGCGTGGCCCGCTCGACCGCGGCGCAGATCGGGAAGTTCGACCGGCACACCCGCGTTACCGCCAAGCAGTTCATCAAGCCAGTCCCGTATAACGAGCTGCGCCGCGAAATCGAGACCTTCTGCACCCTGTTCGCCCGGCCCGCCGTCGAGGAAGCTTTGCGGAGGTTCGTCGAGAGCACCGACCGGCAACCATATTTGCCGTGAACTGCATTTGGTAAATTGAAACAAGAGAGACGCCATGCCCACGCTCGACCAGACGACCGATGAGATCCTTAAGCTCGCGGCCACGCACTTCAAGGTGGCGCGAGAGAAGCTCGCGCCCGGCGACGACTTCTTCGAGAAGCTGAAGATCGACAGCCTGCAGGCCCTGGAGTTGCTCACGCGTCTCGAAAACCACTTCCGGGTCGAACTGCCCGATTACGAGATGCAGGGCGTCACCAGCTTCCGCGCGCTAGCCGAGAGAATCCAGTCGAGACTGTGAAACGTCCTCCAGTTACAGGTAGCAGGAGGCAGGAGGCAGGACGGCGAAAGCGGTGAAACCTCCAGTTTTCCTGCTTCCCGCATCCTGCTGCCTCTGATGTTGGATCTTCATCAATACGAGTCGCTGGGAGCGGCTCTGCGCGATGCGCTCGAGCGCTGGCCGGACGAAGTGTGCCTGATCGAGGCCGACCGTGACCGCGAGAACTGCCGGCTGACCTACAGCGACTTCAAGCAGATGGCCCTACCGCTGGCGCGCGCCCTCCAGGACTCGGGTTTCCGCGAAGGCGACCGCGCTGCCATCATCATGACCAATCAGTCGAAGTGGCTCATCTCCGCCTACGCCATCTTCCACTGCGGCGGCGAGCTGGTACCGCTCGACTACAAGCTGACCGCACGCGAGCATCTTCAACTCCTAGCCCACTCGAAAGCGAACGTGCTGGTGACCGAACATCACCTGTGGCGAGCCATTGTGGCCAGTCCCGGGTTCAAGGACTTAGGCGTTCAGACGGTGCTTGTAACCGAAGCTTCCACTAGCGCGGACCTTGCCGGCGCGAAGCGCTGGGAGGAATTCAAGGCGGAAGGCGAACCGCGCTTCGTGCCCCGGCGGCGCCAGGATCCGGCGTGCATCGTTTATTCGTCCGGCACCGGAGGCCGTCCCAAGGGATGCGTGCTCACACATGAGAACTACCTCGAGCAGTGCATCTCGCTCACGTCGCTATACCCATTCTGGCCGGGCGTACGCTACCTGAGCATCCTGCCCACCAACCACGCGATCGACTTCATGGTCGGATTCATCGGGCCGTTCACCTGCGGCGCCGCTGTGGTGCACCTGCGGACGCTCCGCCCGGAGTATGTCCGCGACGCCTTCCCGCGTTACAAGATCGCCTACATGTCCCTGGTGCCGATGGTGCTCAAGAACCTGGAAAAGGGCCTGGGGACGCGCTTCGCCGAGCTGCCTGCCCACCGCCGCTGGCTGCTCGACCGGCTGATCGCCCTGAACAAGCGGCTCACCGGCAAGCGCCCCAAACTCAAAATCAGCCGCGCTCTGCTGAAGCAGGTCCACCAGGCGTTCGGCGGAGAGTTGCGCGCGCTGTTTGTGGGCGGAGCGTTTACGGAGCCGGCGACGCTGCAGTTCTTCTACGATCTCGGCATCCCGGTCGCCAACGGGTACGGACTCACCGAAGCCGGCACCGCCGTCACCCTGAACGATTTCAATCCGTTTCGTCCAGACACAGTCGGCAGGCCGCTGCCGGGGATGGAGGTAAGGATTGCCGATCCGAGCGACGAGGGCATCGGCGAAGTGGCCGTGCGCAGCAAGACCGTGATGTCGCACTATCTCGACGACCCCGAGATGACGGCAGAGGCCATTGTGGACGGCTGGCTCATGACCGGCGACCTCGGCCGCATCGATCCCACCGGTCACCTTCAGCTCTTCGGCCGCAAGAAGAACATGATCGTCACCGAAGGCGGCAAGAACATTTATCCCGAGGACATCGAGACCGTCTTCGAAGGCCTGCCGGTAAAGGAATTTTGCGTGTTCGCGGCCAATTACCTGTGGCCCGCTAGCTCGGTGACCGGCGAGATGCTGGTGATCGTCCTGCGCCTGGAGCCCGGACATGAATTCGACGATGCTCTGCGGTGCGAACTGGCGGAGCGCAACCGCCGACTGCCGGACTTCAAGCGCGTCCGCGGCTACGTGATCTGGGACCGCGATTTCCCCCGCACGGCATCGCTCAAGATCAAGCGTATCGAACTGGCGGAGCAGATCCGAGCCTCGACCGAGCGCGCGACGGCGGTGGCTGCGCTGTGAGCCGGCCGTTCTTCGCCATCGTGAACCCGGCCGCGGGTGGGGGCCGCTGCGGCAAGCTTGCGGAGCCGGCGCTTGAACGCCTGCGCGCAGCCGGAGTTCCAATCGAAGCGCAGGAGACGCGCGGCCCGGGTGACGGCATCCAACTCGCCCGTGACGCCTACCGCGCCGGCTTTCGGCGATTCCTGGCCGTGGGCGGCGATGGCACCTCCTACGAGATCGTCAATGGCCTATTCCCGGAGGCGCTCGATGGCGAGCGCCCTCAGCTCGCATTCTTGCCGCTAGGCACGGGCAATTCTTTTCTGCGGGACTTCAGCACCCGCGGCGCCGAGCATGCGGCCGAGGCGCTGCTCGCAGGCCGCAGCCGCGACTGCGATGTCCTGCGCATGACCCACAAGGACGGCGTGCTCTACTACATCAACCTGCTGAGTGTCGGGTTCGCCGCCGACGTGGCCTTCCTCCGCCACGAGCGTTTCCAGAGATACGGCGAACTCGGCTACTTGCTGGCCCTGTTCACTTGTCTGGCGCGACTCGACCGCCGCCCGTTCCCTCTGCGTGTGGACAGCCAGGCTGAATACGATCGCCGCCCGTGCCTCTTCCTCACCTTCAACAATAGCAGGTTCACCGGCGGGAAGATGATGATCGCGCCCGACGCCGACCCCTCTGACGGCTTGATCGAATACGTCCGCTGGGGACCGATCGGCCGCCTCGGCTTGATCGCCAACCTGCACACGCTTTACAACGGCACCCATGTCAAGCATCCGCTGGCTTCGCGGCAGGCCGCGCGCCAGATCGAGTTCGAGTTGGATGCGCCGGTCAATGTGATGGTCGACGGCGAAGTACTGAAGCTGGAGTGTCAGAAGCTCGAGGTGCTATCGTGCGCGCTCGAGGTCATGGTCTAAGCGGTAATTTGTAACCCGTGGGCGGCTACGACATCCTACAATGCAACCGAGGAGTGAAGATTATGTCCGATGTGGTTTACGTTTCGAATTCACGCATCGAGCGAGTAGCCGGACCGGTCCGCCTGGCATGGCTGCCGGGCGAAAAGGAACCGATCACGTTCAGTGTTCACGGGGCAATCGCCGAGCACTACAAGATCCCCAAGGAAAAGCTCGGCGAGCCCCACGCCGCCACCATCGACTACGTTATCGCCGCCACCGCCGGTTGAATGCTGGGCACCTTCGGGGGCGCGCTGGAGGCGCGCAACATCGATGCCAGCGGCGGACGTCTGACCGGCCAGGTCCGCGGCGAAGTGGAGACAGACGAAAAGGTCCTAGTGATCAGGCGCATCCATGTGGAATACCGCCTGGTGGCGCCTGAGGAAGCCCGCGAGACCGTGGAGCGCGTGCACGGCATGTATGCCATGCGCTGCCCGCTGTATCGCACGCTGCACGGTGCCGTCCAGCTCAGCTCCAGTTACGTGCTGGCCCAGCCTGCGTCTACCTGAACTCAACCGACGCGCAGAACCCCGGCGCCTTCGATGCGGCTGTGCTTCATGTCGGCGAGGGCACGATTGGCTTCTTCCAGCGCGTAGAGCGTGACTTCGGTGTGTACCGGGATCTCGGCGGCGAGTTCCAGCAGTTCGCGCGCGTCCTGCCGTGTGCTGTTGGCCACACTGCGTACCGCTCGCTCGTGGTAGAGCAGCGAGTAATCGATCTCCGGGATTGGGGTCATGGTGATGCCCGCCAGCGCCACCGTGCCGCCTTTGCGCAGTGCGCGCAGGGCATCGAGCACAATCGGACCGGCGGGCGCGAAGACGATCGCAGCGTCGAGTTCGTGCGGGGGACGCTCCTTGGCGTCACCGACCCAGACAGCTCCCAGCTTTGCGGCAAGTTCACGATGCGCCGCCGCGCGCGTGAACACGTATATCTCGCATCCCATGTGCCGCGCGAGCTGGAGCACGATATGGGCGCTAGCGCCGAATCCGTAGAGGCCCAGGCGGTCGGATTTCGAGGCGCCGCTCAGTTTTAACGAGCGGTATCCAATGACTCCGGCGCACAGCAGCGGAGCGGCGTTTTCGTCGGAGAACGTCTTCGGAATCTGGCAGGCAAAGTCCGCATCGACGATGACCACTTCGGCGTATCCACCATTCACGTCGTAGCCGGTGAACTTCGCATTCACGCACAGATTTTCAGAGCCGCGGCGGCAATACTCGCAACTTCTGTCCGTGGAGTGCAGCCAGATGACGCCGGCGCGATCGCCTTCTTTGAAGCCTCTGGTGCCCGCGCCCATCGCATCGACGATGCCGACAACCTGATGTCCCGGGACAACCGGCAGCTTGTGCATGGGCAGCTCGCCCTGCACGATGTGCAAGTCCGTGTGGCAAACGCCGCATACGCGCACGCGCACGCGAATCTCGCCCGGCTCGGGCGTGGGTTCAGGGATTTCCCGCGACTGCAGCGGTCCCTCTTCGGCAGGCTTCGGGCGTTCGAGCACCATGGCACGCATAGGCGGAGTTTACATAAAAACTGGAGGGGGGGTGAGGTCAGCCGACACGCACCGCCTGCAGCGGTTCGAGCTGCGCGGTGAAGTGCCGCAGGAACGGGGCCCCCTCCATCAGCTTGAGGCCCACGATCTGATCGCGGCGCGTCCAGACTTGCAGTATCACCTCGATGACGTAATCGATGTGGCTCTGGGTATAGACGCGCCGCGGGATCGCCAGCCGTACCAGGTCCATCTTTGCGGCGGCGCCGAACATCAGGGTTCCGATCTCCACCGAACGGATGCCGCCTTCCAGATAAAGTTCGTTCGCCAGGGCGACGCCCGGGAACTCGGCGGGGGGAACGTGCGGCAGAAAAGCGCGCGCATCGAGGTAGATGGCGTGGCCTCCCGGGGGCTTCACGATGGGCACGCCCTGCTCGGAGATGTGCCAGCCGAGATAACCCGTAGAGGTGATTCGGTATTTCAGATAATCCTCTTCGAGCGCTTCATTGAGGCCGACGGCAATCGCTTCCAGGTCGCGCCCCGCCATGCCGCCATACGTGGGATAGCCCTCGGTGAGAATGAGCAGGTTGGTCTCCTGCGCGGCCAGCACGTCGTTGTTGGTGCAGAGAAAGCCGCCGATGTTCGCCATGCCGTCCTTCTTGGCGGACATGGTGCAGCCATCGCCGAGCGCAAACATCTCCTGCGCGATATGCTTCGGGCTCCGTGACTCGTATCCTTTCTCGCGCAGTTTGATGAAGTAGGAATTCTCGGCAAAGCGGCAGGCGTCGAAGTAAAGCGGGATGCGGTGGCGGCGGCAAACCGCACTCACCGCGCGCGCGTTTTCCATGGAGACCGGCTGGCCTCCGCCGGAGTTGTTGGTGATGGTCAGCATCACCAGCGGCACGCGCTCGCGGCCCATGCGCTGGATCAATTCTTCCAGCGCCGCTACATCCATGTTGCCCTTGAAGGGGTGGACCAGCGCCGGTTGCTTGCCTTCGGCGATGGGCAGGTCCACCGCCTCGGCGCCCACGAACTCGATGTTCGCGCGCGTGGTGTCGAAGTGCGTGTTGTTGGGGACAAAGTCTCCCTTCTTGCACATCACGCTGAACAGGATGCGCTCGGCGGCGCGGCCCTGGTGCGTGGGGATCACGTGGCTGTATCCGAAGATTCCCTGCACCGAGGCGCGGAAGCGGTCGAAGCTGCGGCTGCCAGCGTAGCTCTCGTCGCCTTCCATGATCGCAGCCCATTGGTGGGTGGACATGGCGCCAGTGCCGGAATCGGTCAGCAGATCGATCAGAACATCGTCGGCCAAGACCAGAAACAAGTTGTAGTGCGCCGCGTGCAGCAGCGCCTCGCGATCAGCGCGGCTGGTCCAGCGGATCGGCTCCACGCTCTTGATGCGGAAGGGCTCGATGATGGTCTTCATGGGCCGGCTACACTTTTTAGTCCCAAACAATGTACCAGCATCCCACAACTGCGCCGGAATGATGTTGGTGAATTGGACCGTGAAAAAGGCGCGCCCACGCCGCCAGTCTGAGTGCCGCCGTCGCTGGACGCTGTTTGCAAGCACATCCGCTATGATGGAACAGTGAATCGGTGCGAAACGGCATTATTCGTTCTGTTGCTACCCTTTTATTTCGCTGCGTTCGGCCTATATCATTTCATGGTTTTCGCAGTGAACAAACGACTTCCGGCCTCTGAGAAAATTCCGCACTCGCTTTTTTGGCGCGGATGGAACCGGGTCAAGGACGAACACAAGGCGTTGTATCCCAGAAGCTCCGTTTATCAGCTCTCGGTGGTGTGCGCGGCGAGCGTCGCCGCCATTGCACTCGCACTTGTCGCTCTGCGCGTTTGGGAGTACACACATGGCCGATTGCCGTAATTGTTGAAGAATCGCTATTCCACCAATAAGCGACAGACAGACACGCGCAATCAACTCCGATCACGCCCACCGCTCGTTCCGTCCAACACTGATTCGAATCACTGACCCCCTGTATCATGTGCAGAGGAGGATGGTGTGACCATTCGCATCGGCATCCTGGGAGACTTCAATCCGGAGTTTCCTGCACACACCACTATCGATATCAGCCTGCAGCATGCCGGGGGTGCGTTGGGGATCGAGGTCGAGGCGCAGTGGCTGCCGACGCCTTCGCTGGTGGGAGCCGATGGCGAGCGGCTGCTGGCCGGATATCACGGGCTGTGGGCGGCGCCGGCGAGTCCGTACCAGAGCATGGAGGGCATGCTGCACGGCATCGAGTTCGCACGACGGCGTGACTGGCCGTTTGTCGGCACTTGAGGCGGCTTCCAATATGCTCTGGTAGAGTATGCGCGCAACGTCATGGGACTGGCCGACGCCGATACGGCGGAGAACGGTTCCGACTCCAAACACGTCGTCATCACGCCCGTGCTGTGCGCGGTCCCGAACCGCAACCCCGGCGACCCCAAGCTGGTCGGGCCGATTGCGGGCATCCGCATGGAGCCGGGGACGCTGCTCCATTCCATCTACGGCGGAGCCCAGGCCGTCGAGGAACACTTCTGCAATTACGAGGTGAACCCGGAATATCTGAACCGGTTCGAAACCGCTGGGATGAAGTTCGCAGCTTGGGGCCCGCAAGGCGAGTTGAAGGCGTTCGAACTCCCGACCCACCGCTTCTTTGTGGCCATGCTGTTTCAGCCCCAGCGTGCGCATCAGCAGCCGCATCCGGTGGTGGTCGCGTTCGTGAAGGTAGCCTCCGCGTTTGCCCGAACGTATATCGCCGGGCGAGCGAACGCCTAGGGCAGGGTCGCGGTTCCTGTAACCTCCCTCGCGCTGTCATCCTGAGCGAGCGCGCCCGACCCTTCGACTTCGCTCAGGGCAAGCTTTGGCGCGCGAGTCGAAGGACCCCTATTCGAGAGATGCCGCAAGGGTAGGGGTGCTTCGACTCGTGCGGGCAAAAGCGGCCCGCACTCGCTCAGCATGACAGAGGATGGTACATCCACTATGAAACTTGCCTAGGCGTTTAGCTGGCCCTTGCCGCAGGGGCCCGGCGGGTCTACCATAGCCGGTCGCCATGCCCAAGGTTTCCCTGTTCATCCCGTGTTTTGTGGACCAGCTCAACCCCCAGGTAGGGATGGATGTAGTGCGTGTACTTCGCCGGATCGGCTACGAGGTGGACTTTCCCGAAGCTCAGACTTGCTGTGGACAGCCGGCGTTCAACACCGGCTATTGGGATGAAGCGCGGCCGCTGGCCGAACGCTTTGTGCGCGTCTTCGGCTCCGCTGAGGTGGTGGTGTCGCCCTCAGGCTCCTGCACCACCATGGTGAAAAGCTTCTACCCCGAACTGCTGGCGGGAACTCCCCTGCACGACGATGCCGTGAAGCTGGGCGAGCGCGTTTACGAATTCACCCAGTTTCTGGTGAAGGTCGCCAAGGTCACCGACGTGGGCGCAAGCTTCCCGCACAAGGTGACAGTTCACGACTCCTGCCACGGCCTGCGCGAACTTCACATCAAGCAGGAGCCGCGCGAGCTGTTGAAAAACGTTCGCGGGCTGGAACTGGTCGATCTGCCCTACGGCGAAGAGTGTTGCGGTTTCGGCGGTGCCTTCTCCGTCAAGTACGCCATGATCTCTGCCGCCATGGGCGATACCAAGGCCGGCAACATCGAAAAGTCCGGCGCGGAATATGTCACCGCCGCCGATCCCAGTTGCCTGATGCACATTGAGGGCATCCTGCGTCGGAAGAAATCGAATGCCCGCACTATCCACGTCGCCAGCATCCTGGCGCAAACGGCGGCGGCGGGCGAGAAAGCCTCCGCCGCTGGAAGGGGACCGCGATGAGCACTGCCGGCCAGGAGTTCCTGCGCAAGGCAGCGGAAAAATCCTCCGACCTGGTACACCGCGGCATCGTCCGCTGGAACATCGACCAGTACGACACCGGCGTTGGCAAGGGCAAAACCCGCTTCGCCGACTGGAGCGCGGCGCGCCAGCGTTGCCACGACATCAAGTGGGAGGGCGTCAACCATCTCGACAAATACCTGCTCCAGTTCGAGCAGAAGGTGAAGGAGAACGGCGGGCACGTCTTCTGGGCGGAGACCGGCGAAGAAGCGCGGCAGTACATCTGCGACGTCGCCGCGCGGCACGGCGTGAAGAAGGTGGTCAAGTCGAAGTCGATGGTCTCCGAGGAGATCCACCTGGCGCAGGCCATGGAGAAGATGGGTATCGAGGTGGTGGAGACCGACCTCGGCGAATTCATCGTGCAGTTGCGCAACGAGCCGCCCTACCACATCGTCACCCCGGCGATGCACCTGAACCGCCAGCAAGTCTCAAAGCTCTTCCACGAAAAGCTGGGAGCGGCGGAAACGCTGGACCCGCCGGAGCTGGTGGCGATTGCGCGGCGCTGGCTGCGCAAGGATTTCTTCTCCGCCGAGATGGGGATCAGCGGCGCCAACTTCATCATCGCTGACGCCGGAATGTTGACGATCACCACCAACGAAGGCAATGGGCGGCTCAGCACCAGCGTGCCCAGGATCCATGTGGCGTTGACTGGGATCGAGAAGGTGATCCCGCGCCTGCAGGATCTTGCCACGCTCTGGCCCACGCTGGCCACGACCGGGACGGGACAGCCGATCACCTGCTACAACACCCTCATGGGCGGGGCGCGGCGCGCGGGCGAAGTGGACGGCCCAGAAGAATTCCACGTGGTGCTGGTGGACAACGGGCGCAGCGAGCTGCTGGCCGATCTTGAGCAGCGCGAAGTTCTGCACTGCATCCGCTGCGGCGCCTGCATCAATGCCTGCCCGGTGTTTCGCAACATCGGCGGGCATGCCTACGGCGTGACTTATCCCGGCCCGATCGGCAGCGTGCTTGAGCCGCGACTGCTCGGCTTCAAGGAGTACCAGCATCTCTCCTTCGCGTCGTCGCTGTGCGGCGCTTGCACCGACGTCTGCCCCGTCCACATCGAACTCCACCATCACTTGCTGCATAACCGGCGCAACGCCATCCATGAAGGCACGCATTCCGCGTCGGAACGCCTGGGAATTAAGCTGTTCCGCTGGATGATGATGAGCGCCCGACGCTTCCGATTCTTCGGATGGCTGGGCCGCATGGCCTTGCGCGTGATTCACGGCATGGGGCTTGAAGGCACGGTGCTCGATCCCATGCGGCCGTGGACCAAGGACCGCGCCGCGCCGGCGATGCCGCGCGAATCCTTCCGGGACTTGTGGAGGAAGCAGAATGGCGTCCGCTGACAATCCGAGCCGCGAGCGCATCCTGGGGCGCATCCGCGCCGCCGTCCAGACGACGGCGCCGCACCACGACGGGCCCGCCGGGCAGATGTTCGCCCCGGTGACGGACCCGCTCGAGCGCTTCCAGAAAGAGTGCGCGGCCAACATCACTGAATGCACGGTGACGGCGGACACGGCGGCCAGCGCCGCTGCCATCGCCAATGTCCTGGCTTCGGTTCCGCCGGGGGAGATCTTCGCGCAGGACGCGCCGGAGCTCCGCGCCCTGGTCAGCGCCTTCAAGGACGGGCGCCCGCTGCGCTGGTCCAGCGAAGGCCCGCCCAACGAGGCCTCCCAGGCCACGATCACGCTCTGCGAAGCCCTGGTGGCCCAGACCGGTTCGGTTCTGGTGTCGTCGGCGAACGGCGGACGGCAGGCCACCGTCATCGCACCGGTGCACATCGTCTTTGCCAAGCTCAACCAGCTCGTGCCCGACCTGGAGGCGGTTTTCGCCCGGGTTTACGAACGGGGGATCGCCAGCAAGAATTCCTACGTGTGCCTGATCACAGGCTCCAGTCGCACCGCCGACATCGAGAAGATCCTGATCATGGGCGCGCATGGCCCGCGCCGGCTCATCGTGGTGCTGCAGACGGGCGGGTGATGCCTGAGAGGTAGCGAGCTACGTCTCTACCATTCCGTCACGTTGGTGGGTGATTCCAGTCACTGCTTGCCGAGCAACGGAGCCTCAGGATATACGTGGCGAAGCAGGCTTCGCCTGCCCTGAATCGGTTTATCCTAGGCCTTTCCGCGCCAGCGCTCGGCCGCGTTCAAGCGGGGCCGGCGCATGGCGTTCAGCTTTAATTCAGAATCACCGGATCGTGGTTCCGGTGCGACCGGCCGGATCCGGCACTCGAAAAGGAGTGGCCAATGCCAGAGAACACCGTCACCATCACTGACAATCGCACCAACAAGACCTACACCCTGCCGGTCGAGAACGGGACCATCCGGGCCATGGATCTGCGCCAGATCAAGACCGGTCCGGACGATTTCGGCCTGATGACCTACGACCCGGCGTTTATGAACACGGCTTCCTGCAAGAGCTCGATCACCTTCATCGATGGCGACCGCGGCATCCTCCGCTACCGCGGCTACAACATCGAGGAACTGGCCGAGAACTGCACCTTCCTGCAAGTGGCCTACCTGCTGCTGTTCGGCGAGTTGCCGGACGACAAGCAGACCAAAGACTGGGTCAAGCAGATTACCCACCACACCATGCTGCATGAGACCACCAAGGAGTTCATGCAACGCTTCCGTTACGATGCCCACCCCATGGGGGTGCTGACCAGCACCGTGGCGGCGCTTTCCACAGTCTATCCCGAGGCCAAGAACGTCCGCGACCGGGACACGCGCATGCACCAAGTCACCCGGCTGATCGCCAAGTTCCCCACCATTGCGGCCTATTGCTATCGCCACAGCCTGGGCTTCCCCTACGTATACCCGGACAACGACCTGAGCTTCACCGAAAACTTCATGAACATGCTGTGGAAGATGGTGGAGCCCAAGTACGTTGCCAACCCGGTGATGGCGCGGGCGCTGGACATCCTGTTCATCCTGCACGCCGACCATGAGCAGAACTGCTCCGCCAACACCATGCGCTGCGCCGGCAGCTCGGAGGCCGATCCCTACCTGGCGACGGCCGCCGCTTGCGCCGGGCTGGCGGGACCGCTGCATGGCGGCGCCAACGAAGCCGTGCTCATCATGCTGGCGGAGATCGGTAACAAGAACAACATCCCCGACTACATCAAGAAGGTCAAAGAGGGACAGTGCAAGCTGATGGGATTCGGCCACCGGGTCTACAAGAACTATGACCCGCGCGCGCGAATCATCAAGCACATCGCCGACCAGGTCTTCCAGGTCACCGGCAAGAATCCCAAGCTGGAGATCGCGCTGGAGCTGGAGAAGATCGCGCTGGAAGACGAGTACTTCATCAAGCGCAAGCTCTATCCCAACGTGGATTTCTACTCCGGGATCATCTACCAGGCCATGGGCTTCAAGCCGGAGATGTTCACCGTGCTGTTCGCCATTCCCCGCGTCGCCGGCTGGCTCGCCCAGTGGAACGAACTGATGGAGGACAAAGAGCAGAAGATCTCGCGTCCGCGGCAGGTCTATACCGGGCACGAGCTGCGGAAGATCGATACTTCGCGGTTTTCCGTGGTGAAGGCGATGTCGCGGTAGGCTCCGCTTCTCTGGGGAGGCGCCGGGTGCGAATCCGGCGCCTTTTTCAGCTTCTCGGTTTTGCAATTACAGGATACGGAAACCCCATCTGAAAGTAACGAGGAGGGCACTATGAATGAAGACTCCAACCTAGTCCAGGGTAGTGAAGGGCTGGGGTTGAGTCTCCTCCTGCTTCTGCCGGCCATTGCCCTATGCGTCTTATTTATCACGGGTTGCAGCCGAAAAGAGCCCGCTGGACCAGATAAGGCGAATCGCGGGCCTGCGGCTGCGGCGACAGCACCGTCGGGTGCCGAACCGACTCCGAAAGCAAAGCAGGGAAACTACTGTTTCCGACGCAAGGGGAATTCGGCGCGGGGCGCAAGTAACAAAGCGCTTGAAGGAGTCAAGCTAGTGGAGGGCAACATCAGAGGTCTGATTGTGCAGAAGGGAGATGTCAAGGAGTCGCAATCTAAGGACAATCCATCGAAGAAGAGCTATACGGTCACTTATCAACTGACAAACGGCAGCGAGATTTCCGCCATTGACGAAGCAGGGGTTCATTTAGACAGCGATAAGATTCTCAGTGTCATCGTTACGCAGGAAGGTGCCCTACCTGACGACGAGGTTCTTGGAATGAGCCTTTCGGAGGGGGCTATGGCGCTGCCTGTGTTCATGGCTCGAACTTCGGCCGGCGGACTGGTGGTGCGTATTAACGGCAAGGCGAAAACTCGCCGGCGCACGAGTGCCGCCGCCCTGCTTGGCGAATATCGGTTAGACCCTGTTGCGATGAAACCGCGGGTCATCCCTCATCTGGAGGTCAGTACCCTAAGTGGGACTGTCACAATACCGGTGCAGGACATGGTTACGTTCAGGGAAATAGCTAAATGACCAAAGGAGCGTGGCCCCCTTCGGACGGGTGGCGCACCCTTTCCCCCACCCGGGAAAATCCAATCTCCAAGAACAGAAAAAGGGCGGGCTTCGCCTGTCCTGAATCAGGTTATCCAGGCTTTTCGGCGCCAGTCTCAACGCCCACTGCAGGTCTACACCGGCTACGAGCTGCGGAAGATCGGCACCTCGCGGTTTTCCGTTGTGAACGCGATGTCGCGGTAAGGCGGCTTTTTTCATCAGGCGCCGGGTACGATCCGGCGCCCTTTTTATTGATAGAATTACGCTGTTGAAACCGATGCCGCGGCGGAGGTGGAGCATGACTTACGAAAATCTGCTGTTTGAGACCGAAGGCCCGATTGGGGTCATCACGCTGAACCGTCCCCAGCGGCGCAACGCGCTCTCGCTCGAGATGATGCAGGAACTGATCGCCTGTCTCAATGCCATTGGACAGGATTCAGCGCTGCGGGTAGTGATCCTGGCCGCGGCGGGAAAGGTGTTTTCCTCCGGCCACGATCTCGGACAGATGGTGGGCAAGGACCTCAACTACTATCGGCGCACCTTCGACGTTTGCTCAGAATTGATGATGAAGGTGCAGGCCATCCCGCAGCCGGTGATCGCCGAAGTGCAGGGCATCGCCACCGCCGCCGGCTGCCAACTCGTTGCCACCTGCGACCTCGCCATCGCCTGCGAAGAAGCCGCGTTCGCCACGCCCGGCGTCAAGATCGGCTTGTTCTGTTCGACGCCCATGGTCGCTCTCAGCCGCGCTGTCGGCCGCAAGCGCGCACTGCAGATGCTGTTCACCGGAGATATGGTCCCGGCCACCATCGCCGCCGAGTGGGGATTGGTGAACAACGTTGTGCCCGCCACCGCGCTTAAGGCCGAAACCCGCAAGCTGGCCGCGCGCATCGCTGATGCCAGCCCGCTGACGATCGGGATCGGCAAGCAGGCCTTCTACGCGCAGATTGATCTCGACCAGCCCAAGGCCTACGCGTACACGAAAGAAGTCATGTCCATGAACTCCATGGCTGCCGACGCCCAGGAAGGCATCTCGGCGTTCCTGGAAAAGCGGACGGCCTGCTGGGCGGGAAAATAGAGCGGGTTGGGCGGAGCAGGGCTTCAGCCCTGCATGAAGGGTTGCAAATAAGACTCCGGCTTCAGCCGCTGAGGGAAGGAAAGGCCAAGCCCTCAGGGGCTGAAGCCCAAGTCATTTGCAGTCTGTGAATGCAGGCCTGAAGGCCTGCTCCACCCTGGTTGGAACTACCGCGTCGGGGCGCCTAGCGACCTGAGCGCCCCTTCCAGCTCCGCCAGGCTGCCAATGATCGCATCCGGCCGTAGCCCGAGTTCCTCTTCCGGCGCCTTGGAGCGGTTGATCCAGCAGGTCCACAGCCCGAAACTTCTCGCGCCGGCGATGTCCCAAAAATTCGAGGAGATAAAGCCGATCGCGTCCAGAGGGACCTTGAGGTGGCGCGGCGCCAGCTCATACACGCGCGGGCTGGGCTTGAAGATCTTCACTTCGTCCACGCTGATGACATCCGCAAAGACCGCCTTCAGACCCGTGCTCTCGACCACAGCTGCCAGCATGCGCGGCGAGCCGTTTGACAAGATTGCCAGTTTGTACCGTGAGAGCGATTGCAGCGCCTGCCGAACCTCGGGAAATGGATTGAGATGCAGGTAGGCATCCATCAGCTTCTGGCGCGTCGCCGGCGGGCAGGCGAGATTCAGGCTGCGGCAAGCGAAGACCAGGGCCGATTCCGTTACCTGCCAGAAGTCCTCATAGCGGCCCATCAGGCTGCGCAGCCAGGTGTACTCCAGTTGCTTGGCGCGCCAGAGTTGGCTCAGCGCGGGTCCTTTATCGGGGAACACCTGGTTGCAGGTGGAGATCACGGAATGCACGTCGAAGAGCGTTCCGTAGGCGTCGAAGGCGAGAGCTTGGATCGCAGATGTCATAACACACCGTTTCTAGGATTCGCAGATCAGGGCAAGGTTACAGCAAAGCGCGAATCAGCGCGCGCCGAAGCGCCGGGCTTCGTAGGCCGTGATCTCGGCCTCGTGCTGAAGGGTGAGGCCGATGTCGTCCAGCCCTTCGAGCAGGCAGCGCCGGCTGAAGTCGTCGATCTCGAACGCAGCGGCGAGGCCGAAGTCGTCGCGTACCTGCCGCTGTTCGAGGTCAACCGTGGCGCGGTATCCCGCGACTTCCTGTGCCCGCTTCATGATGGTGGCTACCTGTGTTTCCGGCAGCAACACTGCCAGCAGTCCGTTCTTCACGCAGTTATTGGCAAAGATGTCGGCGAACGACGGCGCGATGATGGCGCGGAAGCCGAAATCATCGAGCGCCCACGGGGCATGCTCGCGCGAGGAGCCGCAGCCGAAATTGCGGTCCGCTACCAGGATGCTGGCGCCGGTGTAGCGTGGCTGGCTGAGTGGGAAGTTCGGGTCGAGCGCGCCGTCCGGCGTGCGACGCCAGTCGTAGAACAAGAACTCGCCGAAGCCGGTGCGCTCGATGCGCTTGAGGAACTGTTTGGGAATGATCTGGTCGGTATCCACGTTGGCGCGATCGAGCGGCGCCACCAGGCCTGTGTGCGTGCGAAACGCCTTCATTGGAAGCGCCACCTGCGGATGTCGGTGAAGTGCCCAGCAATGGCGGCGGCGGCGGCCATCATGGGGCTGACCAGGTGGGTGCGTCCGCCGCGTCCTTGGCGGCCTTCGAAGTTGCGGTTACTGGTCGAGGCACAGCGCTCGCCCGGCCCGAGGATATCGGGATTCATTCCCAGGCACATCGAACAGCCGGAGTCGCGCCATTCGAAGCCGGCAGCGCGGAAGATCTGGTCGAGCCCTTCGCGCTCGGCGTCACGCTTGACCGCCTGTGATCCCGGCACCACCAGGGCGCGCACCTTGGGATTCACCTTGTGGCCACGGGCGACCCGCGCGGCGGCCCGCAGGTCCTCCAGGCGCGAGTTAGTGCACGAGCCGATGAACACGCGATCCACGCTGATATCTTCGATCGCCGTTCCCGGCGCAAGCGCCATATATTCAAGCGCGCGCTCGGCAGTGCCGCGTTCGGCGACGGTGCGGGCTGCGGCCGGATCGGGCACTCGGCCGGTCACCGGCACCACCATGCCGGGGTTCGTGCCCCAAGTGACAAAGGGAGCGAGGCTAGCGGCGTCGATCTCAATCACCTTGTCGTAGCGGGCGCCAGCATCGGACTTCAGCCCACGCCAACGCGCAACCGCTTCGTCCCAGGCAGCATCTTTGGGCGCGAAGCGCCGTCCACGCAGGTAATCAAAAGTGACCTCGTCGGGAGCCACCATGCCGGCGCGCGCGCCCGCCTCGATGCTCATGTTGCAGAGCGTCATCCGGCCTTCCATCGAGAGCCCGCGTACCGCCTCGCCGGTGTACTCGACCACGTGCCCGGTAGCGCCGTCGGTGCCGATCGTCCCGATGATGCCCAGCACCAAATCCTTGGCGGTGACGCCTTCGGGCAGCGGGCCGTTGATACGGATCACCATGGTCCGCGGCTGCTGCTGCGGCAGGCACTCGGTGGCGAGCACGTGTTCGACTTCCGACGTGCCAATGCCGAAGGCCAGCGCGCCGAAGGCGCCGTGCGTGGAGGTGTGGCTGTCGCCGCAGACGATGGTCAGTCCCGGCTGGGTCGCGCCCAATTCGGGGCCGATCACGTGGACGATGCCCTGGTCGGGCGAGTCGATGTCGTAGAGCGTGAGTCCGAATTCCCGGCAATTATGGCGTAGCGCTTCCATCTGCCGTGCCGCTATGGGATCGGTGATGGGAAGATGCCCGGGCGTGGTGGGGACATTGTGGTCCACCGTGACCAGCGTGCGCTGCGGCTGCCGCACGCGCCGGCCGGCCGCGCGCAAGCCGTCGAACGCCTGCGGAGAAGTCACCTCGTGCACCAGGTGCAGGTCGACGTAAAGCAGCGGCGGCTGGCCCGGCGGCTCGCACACCACGTGCTCCTGCCAGATCTTCTCGAACAGGGTGCGCGGTCCTGCGGCGCTCGGCGCTCGCTCCTGAATTGGCTTTTGAAGTTCCACGGCCATGGCGCTAGGCGGCCTCACACCGCATGATACGCCCGCCGGCGGTCGACGACATCGGCCACCGCGCTCTCCACCAGCGCGCCCATCTCGGTCGTCGAGACCACGCGCTTGGCGCGAGTGCGCTGCAGGTCGGCAGTGCGGTGCCCCTTGTCGAGCACCTCGCGGATGGCATCTTCGATGTCCTGCGCGCCCTGTTCCAGGCCGGCGCTGTGGCGCAGCAGCAGGGCGGCGGAGGCGATCGCTCCCAGCGGATTCGCAATCCCTCGTCCGGCGATGTCGGGCGCAGAACCGTGCACGGGCTCGTAGAGGTCCACCTTGCCGCCGATGGTGGCCGAGGCCAGCATCCCCAGCGATCCGCTGATCACCGCCGCCTCGTCGGAGAGAATGTCGCCGAAAAGATTCTCGGTGACGATCACGTCGAAAGAACCGGGATGGGTGATGAGGCGCATGGCGCAAGCATCCACGTACATGTGGTCGAGCCGGATCTCAGGATACTCGCGGGCCACACGCGTGACGGTCTGCCGCCAGAGCTGTGAAGTCTCGAGCACGTTGGCCTTGTCGACCGAAGTGACCTTCCGGTGGCGCATGCGCGCCTGGCGGAAGGCGACGTGAGCCACGCGTTCGATCTCGGCCTCCGAGTAGCGCATGGTGTTATACGCGGCTGGGGCAGGGCTATCGGTGAATCCGCGCGGTTCGCCGAAATAGATCCCGCCCAGCAGTTCGCGGACGATCAGGACGTCGGCGCCCTTGATGATATCGGCACGCAACGGAGAGCAGTCGGCGATAGCGCCATACGCGACCGCCGGACGCAGATTGGCGTACCCGCCCAGGGCCTGCCGCAAACCCAGCAGCCCGGCCTCGGGCCGCTGCCCGGCAGGCAGGGAATCGAACTCCGGCCCGCCTACCGCGCCCAGCAGCACCGCACGGCTCTCCGTGCAAGCCCGCGCCGTCGCCTCCGGCAGGGGGGTGCCGAACTGGCGGATGGCCACGCCCCCGATCGCGCGCTCCTCAAAGCTGACCTCGTAACCGTAAAGATCCAGCACCGTGCGCAGGACGCGCACCGCTTCCCGTGTGACCTCCGGGCCGACTCCATCGCCCGGCAGAATGGTGATATCAAGCCTCATGGCTCAGCCCTAAAAAAACGTTTCAAGTTTCAGGTTTCAAGTTTCACGTGCCTTCGCCGCACAACGTGAAACGTGAAACACGAAACGTGAAACTTGAAACGTCCTACGCGGTGCCCAACGGGCTGGGCACGCTGTGCGACTTCTCCATTTCCTTGATGGCCGCCAGGGCCGGCATTTCCTCGCGGATGATGGCCAGCAGATGGCGGTCCTCCACCACCTTGATCTGGTCCGCCAGAGCGACAAAGTGCTTGTAGATCCGGTCCAGGTCGCGACGGGAGAATTCATACCCCAATTGCTGGCACTTCAGGCCGAGCGCGTGCCTGCCGGAGTGCTTGCCCAGCACCAGCTTGCTTTCCGGAACCCCGACTGACTGCGGGGTCATAATCTCATAGGTCAGCGGGTTCTTGATAACGCCATCCTGATGGATGCCGGCCTCGTGGGCAAAGGCGTTGCGGCCGACGATGGCCTTGTTGGCCTGCACCGCCGCGCCGGTGATCTCGGTCAGCAGGCGGCTGCAGGGATAAAGCTGCTCGCTGTGGACACCGGTGTCGTAGGGCATCTGGTCGGCGCGCACGCGCATCGCCATTACGATCTCTTCCAGCGAGGCATTGCCGGCGCGTTCGCCGATGCCGTTGATGGTGCACTCCACCTGCCGCGCCCCGGCTTCGAGGCCAGCGATGGAATTCGCCACCGCCAGGCCAAGGTCGTTGTGGCAATGCACGGAAATCACCACCTCGGGATGGTTCCGCACCCGGCCACACACCGCTTCAATGATGCGGTGCATCTCGCTGGGGACGGTGTAGCCGACCGTGTCCGGAATGTTGACCGTGGTTGCCCCGGCCGCTACTACCGCATCCGTGACTTCGCACAGGAACTCAACTTCGGTCCGGGTGGCATCCTCGGGGGAGAACTCGACATCGGGGCACAGCGAGCGCGCGAAGCGCACCGCTTCCGCCGCTCGCTCCAGGCACTGCTGGCGGGTCATCCGCAGCTTGTAGTGCAAATGGATATCGGAGGTGGCAAGGAAAACGTGGATGCGCGGCCGCTCGGCGTGGCGGACCGCCTGCCAGGCGCGCTCGATGTCCTCGAAGCTGGCGCGGGCGAGGCCAGCGATCCGGGTATGGCGGACCTCCTGGGCCACAGCCTGGACCGCCTCGAAGTCGCCGTCGGAAGCGATGGGGAAGCCGGCCTCAATGACGTCCACGCCCAAGCGCTCGAGCTGGCGCGCCATGCGCAGCTTTTCGTCCAGCCGCATGCTGCACCCTGGTGACTGCTCGCCGTCACGCAGCG
>Ga0209517_10003196_pt1 | contig 22401 bp, 19 predicted proteins | sample PeaSoiMetSII2010_FD_187695 | JGI IMG/M metagenome (GOLD analysis project Ga0209517, IMG submission 187695) | Peat soil microbial communities from Weissenstadt, Germany - SII-2010 (SPAdes) (version 2) | ecosystem: Environmental > Terrestrial > Soil > Wetlands > Peat | place: Germany...
CGTATAGTAGGCCGGATATCTTATCTTCCCGCCACAACCGGTCAGGGCGGTTACGATCGCCAGCATCAATGCGAGCGCGTTTAGAAGTTTCTTCATGTCGATTCTCTCCTAGCCTATTTCGGAACCTGGCGGTCCCCGGGTTGTTTCACTCTAACCAGACTCCAGGGACGCTGCTTCAATGAATTCGTGAACTCGTTCAGGTTGTCGGTCGCGTCGCGCAGATTTTCCACCGTGTCGCCGATCTTGGAGTCATTGGCTCGTACTATGACTTGCATGGACTGTAGCAAGCCTTTGGCCTCTTCCAGCGTTGTCTGCAATTCAGCCAGGTCTCTCCGCACGGGAGCGCGCAAATCTGTCACGGTACCATTCACATTTTGAATGGTGTCATCCGCGTGCTCGCTAACCCTGTTCAACTGGTCTGTAAGACGATCGATCTTTGGGCGCTCGTCCGCCACCAATCGATCGATGTTGTCCAGAATGGCTTGGACCTTTTTCTGATTTCCTGGCCCGGTCATCGTGTCCAGATTGATAAGCAGATGGTTCATGTTGCCGCTAATATCGTTGAGTTCACCCTGTGCCTGCGTGATCAGCGTATTCGCGCTGTCTGCAACGGTTGCCAGTTTCCCGGCAATCTCATCCAGGCTGGCCGCTTCTTGCGAGGCGACGGTTGAGTCTGGAGGAAGGCGCTTGGCATCGATAGTGCCGGTTGTGATCGACAAGGCCGCGCTGTTCATCACGCTGACGAAGCCCAGTTTGGCCACTGATTTCTCATTCAGCGGAGTGTCTTTTTTGACTTCAAGCAGAATCTCGATTCGGGTTGGATCCTTAGCCCAGGGTCGCACAGCCGTAACTTTGCCTACGTTCATGCCTCCGTACAGCACGGAAGCGCCGGGCTCAAGCCCTCCGGCGTATCGCAGGTAGGTGCGATAGTGTACGGTGCCGCCACTGTACTGCGCATTCAACAGGTAGATGACGGTGAACGCGAGTACAGCGAAACAGCCGAGGACAAAGGCACCGACCTTTGCTTCGGTGGTCATGGTTTTGCCTCCTGACTTTGCACATACCGTTCCAGATAGGAGGCCAATGCCGGCGTATGCATCGGGTTGGCCGGCACACGGTTGAGGAACTGCCTCACGCGTGGATTCTGGTTTGCACGTAATTCGTCTTTTGTGCCGGCTGCAAGGAGTCTTCCATCGAACAGCATCGCGATCCGGTCGGCGATTCGGAAGGCGCTGTGCATCTCATGGGTGACGACAAGAGCCGTAATCTGAAAAGTCTCCTTCAGAAATACGATGAGTTCGTCCAGTTCCGCCGCCACAATCGGGTCAAGGCCGGCGGAAGGCTCGTCCAGCACGAGGATTTCGGGATCCAATGCGAGAGCCCGGGCAACAGCCGCACGCTTCTTCATGCCTCCTGAGAGCTCCTGCGGGTGCAGTTTGCCGAAATCTGCCAGGCCCACCACCGCCAATTTCAACCAAACGATCAGGTCAATCACTGAAGGAGCGAGTGCGGTGTGCTCCCGCAAGGTGAGCGCGACATTGTCTTCCAGCGATAGTGAATTGAACAAAGCAGCGCTCTGAAAGGCCACCCCAACCGACCGTCGGATTGTCTTCAAATCCGCCTGTGAACAGGTAGTGATGTCAGTGCCTTTGATCGAGATGCTGCCCGATTTCGGATGCTCGAGACCAAGAATTTGCCGCAAGAGTGTGCTCTTTCCTGAACCGCTGCCCCCCAGCAGAACCGTGATTTGGCCCGGCTCGATGTCAAGGTTCAAACCATCGAGCACACGTCGCCCATCGTATTCCACGACCAGATCGCGCACCGAGATGATGGACATTTAAGCCTTCCCTACGAAGTAAAAGATGGCGGTGAATATCGCATCGGCGACGATGACCAGGAACGTTGATCGCACGACCGCCGAAGTTGTCGAGCGACCCACTGCGTCGGGCCCGCCGCGGACACGAAGTCCTTCCAGGCATCCCACATGAGCAATAATGGTGGCGAATGCCAAGCTCTTGATCATCGCGGCGACCACATCCCGCAACTCGATCGAGGTCAGCACATACCGGAAATAAAGCAGCAGACCAAGGTGCGTGCTGAAGAACATAAATAGCCCCCCAGCCAGAATGCCGAAGAAGGCCGCGACGATACTGAGACACGGAACAGCCACGAGTGCCGCCAGATACTTTGGCGCTAGCACGAACTCCACCGGTTCGAAGGCCATGACCTTAAGGGCATCGATCTCTTCCGTGACCTTCATGGTGCCGATCTCAGCGGCAAATGCAGATCCCGAGCGTCCGCTGACGGCGATCGCAGTCAACAGCGGACCAAGTTCTCGTGTGAAGCCGACTGCGACCAGATCGATGACGAAGTGCAGGGCCCCGAACCGCCGCAACTCCGAGGCTCCCTGCATCGCCAGGATGAATCCGCTGCACATAGCCATCAGGGCAACCATCGGGAGCGCGTCAACCCCGATCTCTAGCATCTGGTGAACAGCTGCACGCCACCGATGTCGATTTCCAACCAGGGGCAGAGCCGCGCGCATCCCGCGCAGGGTGGCCCACCATTGAATGTTCAGGCTCCCAACATAGTCGAGTTGACTGAGAGTCTCTCTGCCGGCAATTTCGAGAAGTTTGGCCATCAAACCGCCTCGCACCCAGAGTGGTTCATCTCCGAATGCCCTCATTGAACAGGGATAGAATGCCCGTCGCCTCAAACAGGCGATGTAAGCGATCATGCAATCCCTGCAGCCTAAGCTCGGTTTTACAGCTTCGTGCGATCTTTAACGCTTCAATCAGAGTGGCAACGCCGGAACTGTCGATATGAGTGACGCCCGACAAGTCAACGCTCACTATTCTCGGATGTGGCGCCTGCAACAGCGCGAGGAGCTGGTCGCGCACTGCGGGTGAGGAATCGATGTCAATGCGGCCCTTCAACGACGCCAGAGCGCCATGTTCGCTGGCAACAATGTTGATTTCCGGCTTATCCACGCGCTTGCTGTTGTGATCGAGCAACGGAATCGGCTCCTCCTTGGTAAAATGTCCCGGATTTTCATGACGGACAAGTCGCCAAGATCAACCCGAAAGTGTTGTTGGCAAGAGCATGGCCATTACCGGTCAGTGATAATCGTAGGGAACTCAAGTACTTGCGCGGGAGAAGGGATGCTGATACGAACGATCTAGACACTATCAGGGCAGTCGCGCCCGAATACGGGCAGATGATGTCAGCTGTGCTTGGATCTTGCCCCTATTGGGTCAGGGAGCGGCTCGGGGGGTTGCTTCTTACCGTCGAGAAACCATGGACCCCGCGGGTAGTTCAGCACTGTGTCTCAGAAAATTGTTCCCTGTGGTCAACTAAGCTCTATGTGCAGGGCTCAACCTAAGCAACCGATCTGTCCGAGCGATTAGACCTTCGGATTGGCCCCGCGAACAAAATTGCTCTCTTGAGCGAGGGTATGGAATGCGTGAGCTACCGGGGGCGTCTACGGGAACGCGATCCCGTGTGGAGCACCGCTGGTATCGACTTCAGCACTTTAGCTCGTGCCCGAAGAGTCCGCGCTTTCACCGTTCCGATGGGAACTCCCAGAATGCGAGCTATTTCGCAGAATGAAAGATGATCCACATACCGCAGGTGAAACGTTCTCTGCAAAGTCGGCGATAGTCTTGCTGCTGACTCCATTAAGCGCGCATTCGCCCAAGCCCTCTGGCACTCATCCTCGGGATTGGGCCGGCGATCCACCAAAGTGTCGGACAGCGGATACTTCTGGTTTTCCCCGATTCGTGAGTCGAGGGATACCTGGGTATAGCGTGACCGTTTCCGCAATTGCATTCTCGCGCAATTGATAACAATAGCGGTCAGCCACGTGGAAAGTTGCGCTTCGCCTCTGAATTGGTTCAAGTGCTGGAAAGCTGCCACCAGCGCATCCTGCACCGCATCTTCGGCATCAGGTTTATTTCCTAGGAGTCTGTACGCGTATCGATACAGAGACTGTAAGACACGCGAGAGAACAGGCGCCATCCGTGCAGGTGAAGGCGTCCCCGATCCCAGGGCGACACCCTCGCCGCGCTCAATCAATGTCTCCACGGATGGCATGTTATGTTCGCGCTCCTCTGTCGCCAGCGAAGCACGTGAAGTTGCATGCGACCCCAGCGAGCTGGAATTTCGATTTCATCTGTATGCAGAGACGGATCCAGGAAAAGGAACCAATAAAACCGTATCGGAGCTTGTCGTTTTCGGCGACTGCCTTGCCTGCTGTGCAGCCGCGTCGTCGATGTCATGTTTCAGAACATCGTGGAGCGCGCTAAGCACCTGGTACTGCATCATTGCTATCTGGTAACTCTGCTGCAGAAGATATTCTGCCTGTTCGCGGGTAATTTGATTTGTTCGTTGGGCCTGCACGATTACAGACAAATCGGCCGATGTTTTGTCTGCAACCAAGCTCATGGCGATTTCGTAGGATTTGAGAACGTCTTGTGGGCCCAAGGGCATCTCGGGTTTGAGCGCAATCAAATCGGATGGAACAGGATTGGACTGCATGCCTTGGCCGGAAAGAACTCGCTCCAGCCGAGGCGCATCTACTTGCGTCGTCTTTTTCTTCGGCTGGGCTGCGGCAGGGTACAACGCAGTGCCGAGAATCGCTATAGCAACAAGAAATGTCCGAAGTTTCATGGGCGCCCCTCTGTCGAGCTGTACATCGCCGTGGACCCGCCTGATCGTTGTGTGCCGTCGGCGTTAGAAGTTGGCCGCTGAGTATCGCGGTACGATGCCCGAACCATAGCCACGTTCGATTGCCTGATCGCTTTGGCGATATTGCGGGCCAGGTTGTGAGTAGCGCGCAAATTGCTACCGAAGAAGTAAACATTCCCGCTAACCGTGCTCTCCAGCACAATTCTGCCGTCACGTGTAACGAGTTGACTCCGCACCGTTAACTTTGTCGCGCCGCTCACGGTGGTCACCGCACGCTGCGTTTCGTTCCCAGGCGTATATTTCACAACCATTGTCTTCAAGATCAGCAGGTCCGGAATCTCACTCGCCTTACTGTCGCCCTCGCGAAGGACGTACTTGAATCGCTTCGTCTTATTCAACTCTTCCAGGAGGTTCTCGTAGATCGCGACTTGGAAGGAATGCGCGAGGTCCAGGTTCCCGGAATCAATCCGCTCGACTTGCATGCTCCATTGCGTGCCAGAACCGCTGCTCCCATCGGAAGCTTTCACCGCTGCAGTTTGGCCAGCCAGTCGACCCGACAACGCAACTGCAATCGTGACGCAGGCCGCCACACAGAATATCCATGAATTCGGTTTACTTGTCTTCATGCGCGACCTCCGAGATGCTTTGCTTCGTTGGTTGGTCTTCGCCAGGGCTGGAAGATGCGCCCCGAGCCACGAGTTCATTCCTCACGAGTTCACCTTGTCCTTTAGTTACCTCGAAGATTGCACCGTGAACTCCTCCATCACTATCTACATATTCCAGCGTCAGGGTGTCGTACTTCTTATGGGCGAAGAGACTGACGACTCGGCCACCTCCGTACGGAGCCGCTGCCTTGCCTAGCTTCATTGGCAGTCCGCCGACCTGTTTGCTCTCTTCACCGAGAGAAAGAGCACTGACAGAAGCGATGTTTACTTGTGCGTCAGGATTGCCGCATTTCTGAAATCGCAACGCATTGTTTTGAATGGATAGCATTCCATTGCAGTTGTTTTTTGTGTTTGGCAAACCCAGAACATGAGTAGCCCGAATGCTGAACGGTGCATTCGCGTTCAATGGGGGAGCGGCGCTCTGGGCCCATGCGCCAATGCCGGAGCATAACAGCAATGCCCAGAGACTGATGAGTGCGTGTCTGCCGAAGCAGCCGCTCTTGTCGTTTCTTAGAACAAACAAACAATACATTCTTCCTCCAAGTCGACTCGAATCGCTGGGTCGACATGTAATTTTTGTAAAAACTCCTCGAGCACGACTCTCCAGCAGGCAGCACGAGCTATTTCGATTGCTTAGGTTCGGCAACGAGCCTTTGGCTTTCTATCGGCACCTGAAGCGACCGACCCAACATGTCGTTGTAAGTAATTGTCTTCTTTCCGACCAGCACTAGCAGTTCGCGCCCTGTTTCGTATTTCGCGGGAAGTTCGCCCATCGGTTGCGTGTACAGTACTACGTAAATTGTGTCGCCAACTTTGACCGAAACGTCGTAGCTGGTGGAATCAGACGCACCGTCTCCTGCAGCCTGACGCGGCTTGACCTCAGTAATAAGTCCTAATTGATACTTCGAGGTGGACTGGCAAAAAGCCGGAAATGTGAGCAGACACAGAGCGATTACAGCTATTAGCCTCCGCATGATTCATCCTCTCGTTTGCTCCCCTTGGTTCTGCAATCGGGGTTCCAGGAACGACTGGTCGCCAGGTCAGGAGCTTGTGATCACCTCCGTTGGAACGCAATCGACATGCCAATGGTCGAGGCGCTAGGCAGAGTCTCAACGAATTGGCGTTACATGCGTTTGCGAGGCGTTGCTTCCTCGGGGTCGCCGCTCAATGCTCAAGTTGCGCCCACATGGGGGCATTCATGCCTAATGCTGGGCATAGTGTGACATTCGACATGCCCGCGCACTCAGGAATAGCTTCGTTATCGCCTCTTATTCTTCATTCGGCATTGGCAATGCGCGTGCACTCTCATCTTGCAGCGAGGCGGCAGGCATTTGATGGCCGAGCGGACTCCGCAGCCAACCAGTTCGGAGCGCCCGAGAGCGTAGAAGACCCGCGGCACATTTCCGTTGTTAGTGGCCTGTGTTTGCCCCTCGCATCTTCTTAGGATCTCTGGATAGGAGAGTGATTATGAGCACCTTTGACACGCTACCGGGTGAATCCAACATCATCTCGTCGATCATTAACCTCGTCTGTCCACAATGCGGTGGAAGAATGTCGGAATTCCAATGTGAAGGGAAATGCCGCAGAAACTGGCTTGCAGAATGGGAATGGGCGAATCAGGCCACCAGAAGCTCCAAATCCCGGCGAGGCCACGCTGGCCGGTCGATGCGGTGAGCCACTGTCCTTTTGCGATGCTGGCTAGAAATCTGAATCAGGCGCTGAGTAAGAGAGGGAGCGTACCTGGATGGTATCTGACCGGGTGGTGGAGCATCCGAGATGAGTGCTGAGGAGGTCTTGACCGCATTCCGGCATGACGCTCCGTATCTATTCTTAGGCGCGGCCTTCGCCGCTGTCGGCATGGTGTCCGCTGCCTTTGCCGTTCTCCGCCAACGCGACTCGCTCCTCATCTGCTTCGCATTGTTTGCCGCTTTGTACGGGCTCCGCCTGTGGATTTCATCGTCCATACTTGCAATGATGGCGGAGGGTGCGACCTTCTACGCGCGCCTGCGTGGAGCCGTTAATTACCTCACTCTGATTCCCGCATTGTTGTTCTTCATCTGTCTGGGTCTGAGACGATTTGAGCGGGCAGTTGGATACGCGGCGGTTGGTTTCGGTTGCCTACTCGCCGCGGCCACCCTTTTGTTCGGCGATTCGCCACACTACGAGCGAATAAACAGCATCGCCGTCATAAGCGCGTCGGGATTGTTTCTCATTCGCTTCATGGCGAGCGGTTCTGCTAAAAGCATTGCCCCTGAGGCTGCCGATTTCGGTGTGATCCGCTGGGGCTTGCTCATCTTCGTAGGTTTGGTGGTTTGGCAAAATTCGGCTCAATTCTTCCACACTTCCCTGCCTCTACTCGAGCCGTTCGGATTTGCCGCGTTTCTCAGCACTCTGGGCTATGTTGCCGCCAGGAGTACTCTGCGACGGGATCGACAGTTGAAGGAGATCCAAAATGAATTGGAGGTAGCCCGTCGTATTCAGTTATCAATTCTGCCCAGAGAATTCCCCACCTCCACGAACTTCCGAGTAGCGGCTCGCTATATTCCCATGACTTCGGTGGCTGGCGATCTGTACGACTACATCATCGTGGACGACCATCAGGTCGGATTGTTGATCGCCGATGTGTCAGGGCACGGGGTTCCCGCCGCTCTGATCGCCGCCATGGTCAAGCTCGCGGCATCTTCGCAACGAGCGGTTGCCGCCAAGCCATGCCAGTTCCTGTCCGGCATGAATTCGGCTTTATTGGGCAATACGCAGAACCAGTTCGTTACCGCAGCATATGTCCACCTGAACTCAGAATCCGGTGAACTGCGGTACTCCGCCGCAGCGCACCCGCCTCTGTTGCTTGTGAGGAATGGACGCGTCACCCAGATTGAAGAGAATGGGTTGATGCTCGCGGCGTTCGATTTTGCATCGTACTCCACTGCCGTCCACAAACTGGAAACAGATGATCGAATCGTGATGTATACAGACGGGGTTGTGGAGGCTTCGAACGCTGCAGGAGATTTCTTCGGTCACGATGCACTGTGCGATCTGCTGACAAGAACTCGTGAGCTATCCCCCGCGATGGCGGCAGACTCGATCATTTCTTCCGTCCGCCAATGGTCGGAAAAGCAGGAAGACGATCTGACCATTCTCATTTGCGACTACATCTCAAAGGGAAACGAGTGTGGTGAAAGGTTTCACCTTCGTCGCTAGCTGGGGAGTGTTGGATGAGGCTCCGGTTTCATGGTCCTTTGTATTCCGCGCTTTGTCTAACGCGCTTGTGCCGGACTGTTACCTTCGGTTGAATAATCTGCGCATTCCCTCTTACGTCCTTACGTCCTGATCAAACAACTGATCCTGAATCAGTTGTTCGCCTACGGTCGTGAGCCCCCGAAGACGTGAAAATTAGCAGAAAGTCGAGCTTGAAGCCGGAATTCGAACAGTACTAACGTCGGCGTGTGCTGACGATTCGCGCAATGACGGGCGGAGAGGGCTATGCGCAGCGCCATCTCCAACAGAGCGACTACTACGACCAGAATCGGACCGTCCAAGGCCAGTGGCATGGACGCGGCTCTGAACTGCTTGGGCTTAAAGGGGAGGTTGCGTCCGAAGACTTCGAGGCACTGCGTCAGGGTCTCGACCCGCAAACGGGAGAATTCCTCCGGCAACGTCACGGGGCAGATCGCATTGCCAGCAATGGTGAGGAGCAAAGTAAGGCGCGTTCTCTTTATGACATGACGTTTTCGGCACCCAAGTCTGTGTCCATCATGGCCAATGTTGGCGGCGATGAGAGATTGATCGCAGCCCACGAAACCGCGGTTCGCGAGGCCCTAGAAGAAGCAGAGAAATATTCGGCGACTAGGGTTCGTCTAGCCTGCCTGAATGAAAATCGAACAACCGGGAACTGGATCGTGGCTTCCTATACTCACGACACGAGTCGCCAGCTAGATCCTCAGCTCCACACTCATGCTGTCGCCGCCAATCTCACCTATGATGGGACTGAAGGACGTTGGAAAGCGCTACAGGCTTCCGGTCTGTACGAGCGTCGCAGCTACCTGACCGAGGTCTATCGCAATGCCCTGGCTCGCGAAGTACGCCTCCTTGGTTACGAGATTGAAAACCGTCACGATGTTCGTGGTCGTGACAAGGGATTCGAGATCGTAGGAATCTCCCAGGACCTCCTGGACAAGTACAGTCAGCGCAGTGCCCAGCGCGATGAGGCGATTCAAGAATTCACCCATTCACGTGGCCGTGCGCCAACGGACAACGAGGTTGCGATACTCATCCGGGAAACGCGAGCTGACAAGCTTCAGGAAATATCGACCGAGCGAGTCCGCCGCCTTCAGCAGGATCGGCTAACCCCGGATGAGAGGCAAATGCTTCGTGAGGGGTTGAACAAAGCTCAGACAAGATCTGATTCACCTCAAATCAATCGCGGCATGCAGGAGGCTTCGCTTGCCTACTCTCGGGAGCACATCTTCGAGCGTCTTTCGGTCGCCAGAGAACATGAGCTTCTAACTGAGGCGCTTCGTCACGGGCGCGGCAACCTCGAACTCAGCGACCTCCAGGGCTATCTCTCCCTTGAACGCACGAAAGGGACTCTCATCTCTGCTGGAGATGAAATTGCGACACACGCGAGCCTCCAACGCGAACGCGACATGATCGCGATAGTTGACCAAGGGATGGACCGCTATGACCGCCTCGGTAAGGGTCGCGACTTTGAGCCTTCGGACCAACTCCGTTCCGAGCAGAGGGGTGCCGTCGAGGCAGTGCTCGACTCTCGTGATCTGGCGATCAATGTTCGAGGCGCTGCCGGTACTGGCAAGACCGCCACGCTGCGTGAGATTGACCGTGGCCTCAGAGAGGCTGGACACGAGGTTCTTGCGGTTGCTCCCACCCGAAGCGCCGTAGACGAGCTGGAAAAAGTGGGCTTCCGAGATGCGATGACTGTCTCTCGACTTCTGGAGGATCGGGAACCACAGGGCGCGCTGCGCGGGAGGGTCTTGATTGTTGATGAAGCAGGCATGATTTCTGGCCGACAAATGCAGAGCTTGCTGCACCTCGCCGAAGATCAGGGCGCCAGAATCGTCCTTTCCGGTGACACCCGGCAAATTCCCAGCGTCGAGGCCTCGGATGCGTTGCGTATTCTGGAGCGGGAATCTGATCTGAAGAGTGTTTCCCTTACTGAGGTACAGCGGCAGACCAACTCTCTCTATCGTGAGGCCGTAAAGACCATGAGGCATTCACCGGAGGAAGGGTTCGCGCAATTGGAAAAGCTAGGTGCCCTTCGCGAAGTGTCCATCTTCGACCGAGGCCAAGTAGTGGCGGATCTGCATCGCGAATTCCGGGTTGAAGGGCGAGATACGCTTGTAGTTGCCGGCACGCATGCTGAGATATCTCAACTCACAAACGTGATTCGCCAGGATCGGAAAGAACACGGTGAACTGGGCGTCGGCCATTCCTTTGATCGGCACGTCTCACTCCAGTGGACAGCAGCTCAGAAACAGGAACTGTCCAACTACCAAGAGGGTCTGGTTCTGCAGTTCCACAGGGACACGAAACTAGCAAAAAGCCATGAGTCGCTGGAAGTCGTGCGTGTTGGACCGGAATCTCTGGTTGCGCGGAAAGAAACCGGAGAAGAGGTGAGCATCTCGCCAAAACAAACGCGGGCGTTCTCCGTTTATGAACGTGAGCCCATTGAAATTGCCACGGGCGACAGGCTGATGCTGACAGGAAACCGTCGAGGGGCGGAATTCCGGGCGACCAATGGAGAGCTCGTCAAAGTGAGTTCCCTCCATGGAGGCGCCATTCACCTTGAAGACGGAAGAACACTCCCAGCAAACTATCACGACTTTACACACGGGTATGTGGTCACCGCCCATCGAAGCCAGGGTAAGACGGTGGACGCAGTCATTATCTCGGCAGACGCCATGAAACAGGAATTGTTCTACGTGGCTGCCAGCCGTGGGCGGAGCAAGATCGCCGTCGTCACAAGCGACCGCGAACAACTTCGTGAATCTGTCGGTGTATCCACGACGCGGCAGTCCGCTATCGAGTTGGCCCGAAAACAGCTATCCGCCCACAGTGTGGAAAGAGGACACGGTGTTGATCTGGCGACTGGGGTGAACCGGCAAGCCGGGAAGCAGATCGGAGGGCAGCCTCTTTCGGTTCCGACCCATGCCCATGCACCGGAACCTGACACAACTCGCCAAGTCGGCTTCGACCGCGGCCTCGATCTTGGTATTGGGTTTTAACGTCTCGGCTGGGCCACCCTTGCACATTCCCCACATGGCGGAGAAATGTGCCGGGGGGAAAGGCTTGTGTCAAGGCCGCGTATTGTGCGCCGCGAGGCGGTCGTGAGCCTTGACACAAGCCGCGCCCCGGCCAGGCTGCTGCGACGTGGGGGTCCGATCGGCGCAGACGTGCGTTCAGAACTCGTACAGCGAATTGCAGTTGTTCCTTCATTCACCAGTCCAAGCCCGGGCATGAGGTCCGTTCGGATCACGTTCGAAAATATTTTCGATGCTTTTTACCCCGCGCATGTTCCTTCATACATAGAAGGGGAGATCTCGGGACAGGCCAACGATCGTTCTGTTCCCTTGGATTTCCTAAACGCACCTAGAAGCACTTCTAGACTCTTTAGGCCCTTAGAGCACTTCTTGAGAAGTTGTTTCGAAGTCAACACGAGAACAATACCTTGGAAGGAAGCAACAAGTGCGTCGTGGACGGTTTCTGTGCGAACAGTGTTCTCGTCCGCCCATAACGCGAAGAAAACGCCAGCCGAGTAGTGAAGGAGTTCGAAGTCGATCGGATAGAGCCGAACATCGAATTCGGCCCTCAGACGAGTCTTTGATTCCAGCCACGTCTCGACTCTCTACAGTGGGGTCATATGAGCGAGATGCATGAAGCGGCACCAGTCAGCCAGCCTGTCCATCATTTCGAGAGATTCCTCGATTCACGCGAAGCAGCAACACTGCTTCAAATTCATCCGAAGACACTTCAGCGCCTTGCCCGCAAAGGCGAGATACGCGCCATGCGGATCGGGAAATTGTGGCGCTTTCGCACATCGGATCTCGACGCGTGGGTGCATTTGAGGTTAAAGTTAGCCAGCTATCCGTACCGTCCCTAACCACGGAGGATCGTGATGAGACGGACGAGATTTCAGCAAGGCAGCCTTCAGATCGTGAAGCGATCCGGTGGCCGGAAAGCTTGGGAGTACCGATGGTACGAACTCCAGGCGGATGGCAGCCGGACGCGACGCAATCTAATGGTTGGTTCGCTCGAACAATATCCGAACGAGACGGCGGCTCAGAAGGCCGTCGCCGCACTTCGGGCAGACATCAACGCTGAGAATCCGCGCACCAGCTTGACTCCGATCAGTGTTCAAACGCTTGTCGAACACTACCGGGAAAAAGAGCTGGGACCGGATTGCACCAAAACACGGAAGACGCAGGTCACCTATGAGGGCTATTTCAACAAGTGGATTCTGCCTCGTTGGGGAAGCTATCGCGTCACCGACGTGAAGGCAGTCGCTGTGGAGCAGTGGCTTCGTTCCCTGTCGTACGCGAACGGGAGCAAGGCCAAAGCTCGAAACATCATGAGTGCCGTTTTCAATCACGCTGTCAGGTGGGAATGGCTTGATGTGAATCCCATACGCATGGTGCGTCAAAGCGCCAAGCGGACCAGGATGCCCATTGTGCTCTCCATCGAGCAGATTGCGGCACTGCTTCGCATCCTGAAGGAGCCTACGCGCACGATGGTCTTCCTCGCCGTGTTCACAGGCCTTCGAGTTGGGGAGTTGCTGGGCCTCAAGTGGAAAGACATCGATTTTCAGAAGATGGAGATCAATGTCATTCGCTCGATCGTCATGCAACATGTTGGGGACTGCAAGACCGAAGCCTCTCGCAAGCCGGTTCCGCTCGACTTGCGACTATCGAAGGTCCTGTGGAACTGGCGACTGCAGAGTCCATACCCAATCGACGAGGACTGGGTATTCGCTAGCCCACACAGCAAAGGCAAATTGCCATACTGGCCAGGTTCGCTCTACAAGGCGCACTTGGAACCAGCGGCCAAGGAAATCGGAATCGTGGGCCATTTCGGTTGGCACACGTTCCGGCATACGTACGCCACGCTCCTCAAAGGGAACGGCGAGGACGTGAAGGTTGTGCAGGAGTTAATGCGGCACGCAAACATCTCGGTCACGCTGAACGTCTACGCGCAAGCGATCACGCAAACGAAGCGAGACGCGCAGAGCCGAGTTGTGAGCTTGCTGCTCGACAAAAACGCAGAAAAGCCAAACACCGAAGCTTATCGGACCGTAACGGACCTACAAAATTCTGGAGGGGATTTGCAAGTGGTTGATAAGGTTGGCGTCCCCGACGGGATTTGAACCCGTGTTACCGCCGTGAAAGGGCGATGTCCTAGGCCAGGCTAGACGACGGGGACGTTTCCGGGTGAGATGAGATGGTTGTTTGCCGCCGAACATCATAGTAACAGGGCATTTTTCCCGCGTCAAAAGTAGATGCGCGCACACGAACTTGACCGTCGAACCGAACCCGCCTGCGATTTAGAATACAGCCATGGGCGATTCGCTTTATTTGAGCCTGTGGTTTCCCAGCTTTGATGAGTCCGAGATTCTGCCACGAACGGTCAGCGTACTCCGGCAAATTCCGTTTTCTCCGGCGCGAGACGGGGTGACCTACGCGGCGATCCAACCGGTCTCGTGGAGCGAGCCGACGATTCTGGAGCGCCGCTTCCGCCCTGGCGTTCCGCCGGAAGAAGCGGCGGAAGTGGTCGCGGAACTTCTCCACGACGACTATGCCTACATTTTCGAGGCTTATTGGGACTTGTGGACTCCTCCAGAGGGCGCGGAAAAATGGGTGCTGGAGCCGTCGCTGGTGCGCCTGATCGCGCATGGCGTGGAATTTGAAGAGCGCGCAGCGGAAGATGCCGGGCACATTCAAATTGATTTCGGTTTGGACACGTCCTTCCTGCACGAAGAAATCGAATTTACTTCCGAGGCGGAGCGGAACGTCCGGAGCAATGTACATAAACTGGTCGAGTTTACCGCCAAAGTGGAAAAGAACTCCGGGGCAACCGGGCGGTTGCTGTGGTCCGAGTCGGAGGAGAATCTGGCACAGAAGCTGATCGCGCGGCTGCAGCGAGTGCAGTAAAGGCGCCGGAGTGCCGCTCTCAGCCGTCTGGCAATTCCGTCGCCACCGCTTCGGTGCTTTGCGCGGAAGAAAAAACTTCCCTTAACGCAATCGTTTACACATCAGAAATTCTGAAAAGCCGTCGGCGATAAAGTCTGGAAGCTCACCAATTTTGACATACCCGTGCCGCTGGTAAAAGGGCAATGCACGGGAGTTGAAGGACGACACACAGAGATATGCGTGGCGCGCTTCAGCAAAGGCTTGCTCTGCAAACTCCAACATCCTGCCGCCGTTTCCTGTGCCTCGAAACTTCTCGGCTACGACCACAGCGGCAATATAGGGTGAACCCAAGAAACCTTTCTGATGAAGAAGGATGAAACCGATAGCCTCCTCGGCAGCGGCAACATACAGAGAACTACCTGGCCAGTGGAGAACGTTCCGGCTCCACTGGACGGAACATCTGTACGTAAGCCAGGGGTCATTGCCCGCCATCAACTGCGCACACCAATCGACCTCAGGCTCCGCGGCCGGTCGAATGGTGACTGTGTAAGTCATTGCCGATTGCCTTCTGTGAACAAAAAAGGGCATCGACCCAGGATGAATTCGCCTCGATGCCCTCCTTAATTTATTTCGTCCGGCCGGCGTCAATCTGCAGCTTCTCGCTGGCTGCGGCCTGAGCCGCTGCCAGTCGCGCGGTGAGCACACGGAACGGTGAGCAAGACACATAATCCATTCCCACACGATGGCAGAACTCCACCGACGACGGCTCGCCGCCGTGTTCGCCGCAGATGCCCACCTCCAGGTTCGGACGCGTCTTCCGCCCTCGTTCGATCCCCATCCGCACCAGTTCGCCCACACCTTCCTGGTCGATCGCGGCAAACGGATCCTGCTTCAGAATCCCTTCCGCCAGATACGTCGGCAGAACCTTGTTGATGTCATCGCGTGAGAAACCGAACGTGGTCTGGGTCAGGTCGTTCGTGCCGAAGGAGAAGAACTCCGCTTCCTTGGCAATCTCGCCCGCAACTATGCAGGCGCGCGGCAACTCAATCATTGTGCCTACCAGATAGTGCACGTGCCTTCCTTTTTCCTTGAACACTTCTTCCGCCACGCGCCGGACAATCGCTCCCTGGTTCGCCATCTCTTTCACGGTCGCGGTCAGCGGGATCATCACCTCCGCGTGGGTCTTGATGCCTTCCTTGTCCACGGCCACGGCCGCTTCAATAATGGCCCGCGCCTGCATCTCGGTGATCTCGGGATAGGTGATCCCCAAGCGGCATCCGCGATGCCCCAGCATGGGATTGAACTCATGCAGCTCTTCCACCCGTGCCAACAGCGCGGGAAGAATTTTCTTCAGATCGCCGGCCCCCTTTGCGCCATACTCGCGGTATTCCTCCACCAGAGCTTTTTTCTCCTTCGTCGTGGCACTGGGCAGGCTGGCGATGGCGACCATGAGTTGCTCGCGCTTGGGCAGAAATTCGTGCAGCGGAGGGTCGAGCAGGCGGATGGTCACCGGCAACCCTGCCATCGCCTTAAACAGGCCGATGAAATCGGCGCGCTGCACGGGCAGCAACTTCTTCAGCGCCGTGCGCCGGTCTTTCTCGTTGTCGGCGAGAATCATCGCGCGCATATGTGGGATACGGTCATGGGCAAAGAACATGTGCTCGGTGCGGCACAGCCCGATGCCCTCGGCGCCAAAGGCCCGCGCCTGAATCGCATCGCGCGGAATGTCCGCATTCGCGCGCACCCCGATTTTGCGGAACGGCTCCGCCCAGCCTAGCAGTTTCTGCAGGTCCTCATCATCGGCCGAGGGCTCCAGCGTGTTCAGCTTCCCCTTGATCACGCGCCCGCTGGTGCCATCGAGCGAGATCCAGTCTCCCTCCTTGAACACTTGTCCCTTGGCGCGCATTTCACCAGCCCGCTCATCGACTTGAATATCACCCGCACCCGCCACGCAGCATTTCCCCATGCCGCGCGTAACCACGGCAGCGTGACTGGTCATGCCACCGCGCGAAGTCAAAATGCCGGCGGCAACTTCCATGCCTTGAATATCTTCCGGAGTCGTTTCCGCGCGCACCAGAATCACAGGATTCTTCTTCGCTCCATGTCCAGCCTTCTTCACCGCTTCTTCCGCGCTGAAAACGATCTGTCCGACCGCTGCGCCCGGTGACGCCGGCAATCCCGTCGCCAGCACTTCCACCTTCGTGCTCTTCTCATCCAACCCGGGCACCAGAAAGTCATAGAGTTGGTTCGGTTCCACACGGAAGATCGCTTCTTCCTTGCTGATCAATCCTTCTTCCACCATCTGAATCGCCACCCGCACGGCCGCTCGCCCGGTACGCTTGCCGTTGCGCGTCTGCAGCATGTAGAGCTTGCCATCCTGGATGGTGAACTCGAAATCCTGCATGTCTTTGTAATGCTTCTCCAGCCGCGTCGTGATCTCGCGGAGCTGGTCGTACACCTCGGGCATGATCTTCTGCAGTTCGAGGATCGGGACCGGCGTACGAACCCCCGAAACCACATCTTCGCCCTGCGCGTTCATCAGAAATTCGCCGTAGAACTCCTTCGCGCCGGTGGCGGGATTGCGCGTGAAGCCCACCCCCGTGCCGCTGGTTTCTCCGAGGTTGCCGAAAACCATGGCCTGCACGCTGACGGCCGTGCCGAGCATGTCATCGATGTTGTTGATGCGGCGATAATGCTTGGCGCGATCGTTCTGCCACGAGCGGAACACCGCGTCCCGCGACATGACCAGTTGCTCGTGCGGATCCTGCGGAAAGTCGCGCTTGGTGTGCTTCTTGACGGCTTTCTTGTACTCCTCGATCACCTCTTGCAAAGCCTTGGCGTCGAGGCCCGTGTCGAACTTGGTTTTCTTCTGTTTCTTTTTGGCGTCGAAAATTTCTTCAAATACCTTTTTCTCGATGTCGAGCACGACGCTGCCGAACATCTGAATCAGGCGGCGATAGGAGTCATAAGCGAAACGCGGGTTGCTGGTGCGGCGGGCGAGGGCTTCGACGCTTTGGTCGTTCAGGCCGAGGTTGAGGATCGTGTCCATCATGCCGGGCATCGAGAACTTCGCGCCCGAACGCACGCTCACCAGCAGTGGGTTGTCGCCTTTGCCGAGCTTTTGGCCCTGTAGGCTTTCGAGCTTGGCCAGCGCTTCTTCCATCTGGCGGTCGGCTGCTTTCGACACTGCATTGAGGCGCATGTATTCGCGACAGGCCTCGGTCTGGATGGTGAATCCGGGAGGCACCGGCAGGCCGACGTTGGTCATCTCGGCGAGTCCAGAGCCTTTGCCGCCGAGAACGTCCTTCATCTTGCCATTGCCATCGGCTTTGCCACCGCCGAAGAAGTACACATACTTTGTGGTTGCGGGTTTTGCTTCGATGATTTCTGCATCAGGGAGAGTTGTTGTTGCCATATGTAGGTCCTCGTTTTTATTTCGTAGATTCCTTGCCTTCGGTCACGATCTCGGAGAAGTCCGCGATGGTGGAGAATTCCTTGACTACGGTCTGCAACAGAGCCAGGCGGTTGGCGCGGAGATTGTCTTCGTCAACCATGACCATGACCTTGTCGAAAAACTTGTCGATCGCGGGACGCAGGGTCGCGATTTCGCGCAGCGCCGCTTCATAATCGTGCGCCGCGCGCAGCTTTTCGACGGTCGCGACGGTCGGCGGGATCAGCGCGGCCAGTTCCTTTTCCGATTCTTCCCGCAGGCCGGCGGGATCGGCGCGAAGGGCAATAATTTTCGTCTTTTCAGCCGCCTGGCGCAGGATATTCTTCATGCGCTTGAAGGCGCTCGATATGGATTCGAAATCGGCCGAGTCGCGCACGTTCTTCACGGCCTCGGCGCGGGCGACGGCGTCCACCACATCGTCGGAGTCGACAGCGAGTACGGCGCTGACCACGTCGTACGCATAGCCGCGCGCATCCTTCAAGTAAAACTCAAGCCGCTCGCGGAAGAAGCTGCGCACCGATTCACTGTAGGCGGCGTTCGAGAATTTCTTCTCGGCCTCGGAGCCCTTATAGCGGACGCGCGCATCGGCCATGATTTCCGAGAGACGAAGCGGCAGTTTCTTCTCGGCAATCGTCTTCACGATGCCGTTTGCCTGGCGGCGCAGCGCGAACGGATCTTTCGACCCGCTGGGAATGAGGCCGAGCGCGAACATTCCGGCGATCGAGTCGGCCTTATCGGCGATCGAGAGAACCGCTCCCTCGACAGTCGCGGGGGTGCTGTCTTCCATCGACTCGGGCTTGTAGTGATCGTAGATGGCGCGTGAGATCGCCAGCTGCACGTCGGGCTTCATGCCCTCATCGAGTTGCTGCACGCGCGCGTAGAGGCCGCCGACAATTCCCTGCAGTTCGGTGAACTCCTTTACGAGTTCCGTGGTCAGATCGGTTTTGGCCAGCAATGCGGCTTTGTGGACTATGCCGGGCCGAACGGCCATGCCGCTTTGTTTCACCGTCTCGGAAAGCCAGCTGGCCATGTGTTGCACGCGCAGCATCTTGTCGTAGTAGCTGCCGAGATCTTTCTGGAACGTGACATTCCGCAGCAACTCGACGCGCTGGCGGAGAGTCTGTTTCTGGTCCGTCTGCCAGAAAAAACGCGCATCGTTGAAGCGGGCGCGCAAAACACGTTCGTTGCCGTGGCGGATCAATCCGTCCGAGTCGGCGGCCGTGTTGAGCACCGCCAGGAAGTGCGGCAGCAGTTTCCCATTTGCATCTTCGATGGCGAAATACTTCTGGTGATCGCGCATCACCGTGACCAGCACCTCTTCGGGCAGATCCAGAAATTCGGGATCGAAGCTGCCGAGAATGACTGAGGGAAATTCCGTCAGATTGACGACGGACGCGACGAGCGGCTTGTCTTCGCGCCAGCGCGCGCCGGGGATGGTGCGAGTAGCAGCGTCGAGCGCTTTGCGAATCACCTGTTCACGCTCGGCGGCGCCCAGAACCTTCGCGCCGCGCAGCGCTTCCACATAGGCGCTGGGCTTGGCGACGGTGACGGCTTCGCTGCCCGTTTCGCTCCCAAAGATGCGGCGTCCGCGGGAAGTCTTGCCGGCTGCGATGCCGAACAATTCCATCGGGACGACCTGCTCATCGAGCATTGCCACCAGCCAGCGTACCGGACGAACGAACACTTCCCCGCGCTTGCGCCAGTACATGGCCTTGGGCCAGTAGATAGTGGAGATTTCCTTGGGAAGCGTCTCGGCGAGAATCTCGGCGGCGGCGCGGCCTTTCCGCGTGACCGTCGCCGTCAGATATTCGCCCTTGGGAGTGCTGACTTTTTCCAGCTTGCCGACATCCACGCCGACCTTCTTGGCGAATGCGTGTGCTGCCGGTGTCGGCTGCCCATCTTTATATGCGACCTGCGCGGACGGGCCGTTCACCTGTTCGGTAATGTCCGGCTGCGAGGCGGGAATTCCGGAAGCCAGAATGGCCAGACGGCGCGGCGTGTCGAGATGAGAAATCGCGCCGGCGGGTTCGAGGCGCTCACGCTGCAAGAGCGCGCTCATGCGTTGTCGCAGCTCCAGCGAAGCGGCGTCAATCATCCTCGCCGGAATCTCTTCGCATCCGATTTCGAGTAGAAAGTCGGGCATCGGGCAATCCGTCTATGCTCTCAGAATTACAAAAACGTGAATGTGAGCCCCGTCACAATCGGAGTGTGTCAACCGGCAAGGAAAGACTCCCCTGTGAACCCCTCTGCCCCCTGTGGTAAAGCACTCATCCCACCGGAGCCAGCTTGCCTTTCTTTTCCTTAACCGCTGCCTTTGCAGCCTCGCCACTCTTCTCACTTTTTTTTTCGGTCGAGTACTGCTGATCCATCCAGGCCTTGGCGATCCCCACCGCCAACACCCGCACCCGCGCAATCACGCCGACGCGCTCGGTCACCGAAATCGCGCCTCGGGCATCGAGAATATTGAAATAATGCGAGCATTTCAGGCACAGATCATAGGCGCCCAGCAAGGGAAACCGCGCCTTCTCGCGGATAACGTCATTGCCATCGCCTTCGCTCTTATCCTTGCTGAGGGCAGCATAGCGCTCAATCAGTTTCTTACACTCGTCTTCGCAGAGTTCGAAATGCTTCCACGTGCTCTGCACATCCGCCGCTTCGAAGTTGTAGACCGAGAACTGCTGCTCATCGGCCAGGCGCACTTCTCCATATTTCACTTCCTTGCCGGTTTCGGGATCGCGCGCCCACACGATGTCGTAAATCGAATCCACGTCTTGCAGGAAAGCGCACAGCCGCTCCAGTCCGTAGGTGAGTTCGGCGGAGATGGGGTCGAGGTCCACGCCGCCGCACTGCTGGAAGTAGGTGAACTGCGTGACCTCAAGGCCATCGAGCATGACCTGCCATCCGATGCCCCACGCGCCGAGCGTTGGCGACTCCCAATTATCTTCTTCGAACTTGATGTCGTGCTGGCGCAGATCGATGCCGATCGCGCCCAGCGATTCGAGATAGAGATCCTGCACATTCTCCGGCGGCGGCTTCAGGATCACCTGCAATTGCAAGTGCTTGAACAACCGGTTGGGGTTCTCCCCGTAACGCCCATCAGCCGGACGCCGCGAAGGCTGCACGTACGCGACCTTGTATGGATTCGGCCCGAGCACGCGCAGAAATGTCTCCGGCGCCATAGTCCCGGCGCCCACCTCGACGTCGTAGGGTTGCTGAATGACCGCCCCGCGCTCAGCAAAGAACGTCTGCAGTTTCAGGATGAGCTGCTGGAAGGTCGGCGAATTGGACTTAAGTGAGTTCAATTGAAATTTCAACTTTGCCTACAGGCTGCGAGCTTCGGGCTGCGAGCAAGCATCTGATCTCGTTTGCTCGAAGCTCGTAGTTCGCGGCTCGCAGCTAGATCTTCTCCAGCATTCCCGCCGTCACCAGCTTCTTCTCGATGTGCCGCTCCAGAATCTGGAGAAGAAACTTGCGCAGGTCCGCACACACCGCTTTCGGCCAGTCAATTTCGGCAAACTCGGAAACCCGCGACCGCAGCATCTGGGCCGCAATCTTTCTCGATTGCGACGACAGTTCCGACGACGCCACACGCTTGTCGTCCAGGCACATCAAGCCGTCGGCGAGCGCATGATAGAACGCCCGGCTGCCGTCGCGGCTGTCATCGCCACTGTGAGCGAATGACCGTCCACAGACCACGCACTCCGAAAACTCCGGCAGAAACCCCATGAGCCGCGTCATCCACAGCTCAAAGTAGGTGAGCGGCATCCACAACGCCTCGCCGCGCAGTTCCTGCAGAACCGCCAGACTCAACCGAAAAACCGCGTCGCTCGCCTCGCGGTCGGGCATCAACTCGTCGAGCAACTCAGCGACGTGTGCCAACGCAGCCGCCCGCGGATAACTGACCTCGCTGGCCAGCGGCGACTCGATCACTTCACAGGAGTCGAGCCGCGCCAGTTCCTGCCCCTCGCGGTCGTCGTAAAATGCCCGCACATACGTGAGCGGCTCCAGAGCGCCTCCGAAGCGGCGTCTCGACTTCATGGCCGCGCGCGCCACACCTTTCACCTTGCCTTCCATGCGGGTAAAGAGCGTAACCAGCAGGTCGGACTCGCGCAGCGGATAGGTGCGCAGAACGATCGCTTCCGACTCCTTCAGCGCCATGGAAGGTCAACAGGTCAATTAATGATTGTAATGGACTGCGAGAGGGATGCAAAGTTGATGGATTGGCCGCGAGCTACGAGCAAGCAGGCTAATCTGGAAGTGTTCCCCTGATGACGGTGGTCGGTGTTGATTGCCCGCAGCTCGCAGCCCGTAGCTCGAAGCTGCCCTACCGCCCGAAGTACTTCGCATTGCGCTCGGTGTACTCTTTCCACTTTTCCGGCAGGTCGTCGAGCGCGAAGATGGCCGAGACCGGGCACACCGGGACGCAGGCGCCGCAATCGATGCATTCCACGGGATCGATATA
>Ga0209517_10003199_pt1 | contig 22388 bp, 10 predicted proteins | sample PeaSoiMetSII2010_FD_187695 | JGI IMG/M metagenome (GOLD analysis project Ga0209517, IMG submission 187695) | Peat soil microbial communities from Weissenstadt, Germany - SII-2010 (SPAdes) (version 2) | ecosystem: Environmental > Terrestrial > Soil > Wetlands > Peat | place: Germany...
GCTGATCGAGGGGTGCTAGCGTAACCAACTCGAACCGCCGTGTACGGACCCGTACGCACGGTGGTGTGGCAGGGGTCGGCGGGTGACCGCCGCCCCTATGCCGATCAAGTCGGCTTCCCGTCGACTGTCCCAGCGCGTGGCAGGTTTCCGGCGTGGGAAGGGCGTTTTGGGTTCCGAATCTGGAGATATACCCTTCGCCGAGCGACGCGCCTTCCCTTCAGGTGCCCGGCTCTTCGTTGTTCATAGGGGGCAAACCGGAGACCCTCACGACTGCTCTTCACCGGCCACATCGCGCACAAACACCCGTGTACTTGACGGATTTCGAGGTAGCACGCTTAAAGGCGTTCAAAGCAATGTGTGAAAACCGGGGTGAGGATGATCTTGTCTTTCTCGACCACGGTAAACCGTTAACAGAAGATCATGCGTTACAGCAGCAACTTCAGAAACCGGCAGAGAGGAAAGGTCTTCATCTGGCGTTCCACGCTTTGCGCCATTGGGCGGGGACGATGCTCTATCGTGCTGGTGTTCCGATTAAAGACATCCCGGCGCGGCTGAGTCACTCCCGCTGGCAGACAACGGCTGATTGGTACATCGAAGAGAACGATCAGGGCCAGCAGAACGCTGACGAGATTGCCTCTCGCTTTTTGCGCCCCGTACCAAACGCTTAGCTCAGCTACCACTGCTGTTAACAACCCAGCGCAAAGTGCTACGATAGGAATTTCGCACGCAATTGCTACCAGAACTGCTACCATGAGCCTTGCCACAAATGCAAGTGCTTGAAAAGTAAGACCGGAGGGATGGGTGAGCGGTTGAAACCGGCGGTCTTGAAAACCGTTAGCCCCGAAAGGGGCTCGGGGGTTCGAATCCCTCTCCCTCCGCCAGCCCTCTCAAAGTTATTTTGCCACGTTGGATTCGTTGTGGCGTCCAAATTCCTTCGCTGCGCTCAGGACAGGCTCTGCCCGCGCGGGAGCGTGCCACGGCGCCAAGAAATTCCGCTTTGATTACAGGCCCTACGTTTTTCAAAGAATTGCCGATTCTATCCTTGTGGACGCTCATGCCGCATCGCCCGATTCGGGTCCAACTCGTTTCATTGCCCGGCAGCCGATTTTCGACCGCAGCGAGCGGGTGTACGGTTACGAACTGCTGTTCCGTTCCAGCTTCGAGAACCGCTGCACCGCGGATGACAGCGACGCCGCGGCTCTTGATGTAGCCGACAATTTTCTGAACGGCAGCGCGCGGACGCTGACTGCGGGACGCCGGGCCTTTATCAACTGCACGCACCGCTTTCTGGTGAATGAGTATGCCACGCTGTTGCCCAAAGATGAGACGGTCATCGAGATTCTGGAGACGGTTCGGCCGGACGCGGAAGTGCTGGCGGCCTGCCGAAGGTTGAAGGGCCTGGGCTACGTCATCGCCCTGGACGACTTTGTTTATGCCCCGGAACTCCAACCCTTCGTCGATCTGGCCGACATTATCAAGATTGACTTTCAGATCTCAGCGCCAGACGAGAGGCAGCGGGCGGTCGAGAAATTCGCACCGCTGGGCATCCAACTGCTCGCCGAAAAGGTCGAGACCCGCACCGAATTTGCCGAAGCTCACCGCAGCGGGTACTGTTACTTCCAGGGCTATTTCTTTTGCAAACCGCAGATCGTCCCCAGCCTGCACATTCCGGCCTTCAAGGCTCACTACCTGCAGCTCCTTCAGGCGATCAACAAACCGGAATTGGATCGAACCGAGATCGTGGCGCTGATCGACCGCGAAGTCTCGCTCTGCTACAAGCTTCTGCGATTCGTAAACTCGCCGCTCTTTGGCTTCAAACGGGAGATCAGTTCCACCGCCCACGCTTTGGCGCTCGTAGGAGATCAAGAGGTGAGGAAATGGGCGTCGGTGGCGGCCGTCCTGGGCATTGCGGGCGACACGAGCAACGAACTGGTTATGACCTCGCTCGCCCGAGGCCGTTGTTGCGAGCTTTTGGCCCCGTTTGGGAGCGCGCGCCGGGACGCACAGAGCCTGTTTTTGCTGGGCATCTTCTCGCTGATGGACGCCATGCTGGGGCGGCCCATATCAGAAATCGCTGCTGAGATCGCGCTGCCTGATGTGGTGCGAGCGGCGCTCCTGGGAGCGCCCAACCGCCACGCCCAGGTCCTCGAACTGGTCAAGGAGTTCGAAGCAGGGAAGTGGGGCGAAGTCGGCGAACTCGCTCGCGGCGCCGGACTGAATGAGGCGCAAGTCTCGTCCGCCTATTTCGAAGCCGTGGACTGGGCGCAGAAGATTTTTCAGGTGTGAGCGCCTGCGTCCTGGGTCAGAAACTCGTTAGGAAAATCTCTCTCAAACGTGAGCGCCTGTCGGAGCCCCGTCAGGGGCGGCATAGAGTAGCCCAGTTCGATAGTCCTGGGTCGAATGGCCCTCACCCCGCCTTCGGCACCCCTCTCCCGCGAGGGCGGCAGAGCGGACGGGGGTGAGGGTTGGGTCTCCCGACCCACGGCTCACGCCGTGGGCTACACGCTGACGCCCGCTCCGCGGGCTGAATTCTTCAACGAACCTCTGACACAGCACACCAGGCTTGACTTGCCGATTGACTTAGTACGAGCATTAAGAATGTAAGAGAATTGCGGGCGGGAAATTCAATCAATCTTCGGAGGGATCAATGCGCCGGTCGCATGTAATCGGAACTCTGTTTGCCTTCGTGATCGTGTTCTACCTGGTCAGCTCGTCGGTTTCAACTCGCAGCCAATCGAATTCTGCCAATGAAACGAAGAGTTCGCCGTGCCCGGGAGATGACACCGGGTTAACGCTGCCCACCGGTTTCTGCGCGACGCTGTTTGCTGACGGCGTCGGCCACGCCCGTCACATGGTGGTGGGACCGACCGGGGTGGTTTACGTGAACACCTGGTCGGGCTCGTACTACCCTGGCCACGTCACGCCCGCTGGAGGGTTTCTGGTAGCTCTTCAGGACACAGCCGCTGCGGGAAAAGCCGATGTCATTGAGCGCTTTGGTGAAACGGCCAAAACGGGCGCCAAGGGCGGTACCGGCATCGGATTGTACAAGGATGCTATATACGCTGAGGTTAACGATAGAATTGTGCGCTATGCGCTCCCGGCCGGCTCGACAGTGCCGCACGGCGCTCCCGAAACGATTGTCTCCGGTCTGCCCCTGGGCGGCGATCACCCCATGCACCCTTTCATCATCGACTCCGAGGGGACGATGTACGTCGATGTCGCGACTGCCACCAACTCTTGCCAGCCGCGCAACCGCCAACCCCACGTGCCCGGCGCCGATCCGTGTACCGAACTCAGGACGCGCGGCGGTGTCTGGCGTTTCGACGCGAACAAAACCAACCAACGGTTTTCGCCCGAGGCGCGTTACGCAACGGGGATCCGCAATGCTGAAGGTTTCGCCTTCGATTCCGCCGGCCGGTTGTTCGTGACCCAGCACGGACGCGACCAGTTGCATGCGAATTGGCCGGAACTCTACAAGCCGGCGGAAGAAGCGACGCTGCCCGCCGAAGAGTTGCTGCTCCTGAAGCCGGGCGGCGACTACGGCTGGCCCGAGTGCTATTACGACGGCGTGGCGGGACGGCTGGTCCTGGCGCCCGAGTATGGCGGCGACGGCGGCAAAACGATCGGTGTGTGCGCAAACAAGATCTCTCCCGTTGCTTCTCTTCCGGCCCACTGGGCGCCGAACGCCATGACGCATTACGACCAGGCGCAATTCCCAGCCCGCTATCGCAACGGAGTTTTCATCGCCTTCCACGGTTCATGGGACCGCGCGCCTTACACGCAAGGCGGCTATAACGTGGTTTTTCAGCCGCTCCTCGGCGACCAGTCCGCGGGAAATTGCGAGGTTTTCGCCGACGGTTTTGCCGGCGCGGTGAAGACTCCGGAAGGCGCTGAGCATCGTCCCTCGGGCGTGGCCGTTGGGCCGGACGGGTCGCTTTTCGTCTCTGACGACGTGCGTGGCAGCATCTACCGGATTGTGTATAAGGGCGGCGGCGACGGCGCGGCGATTACTCCCTGCCCCAGTCCGTCGGCGCCGGTTGGCGAGGCGGAGGAGTCTTCCGCTAAGCCGCCGGAGGGGACGCATGCAAACGCCGGCGCGGCTGCACTGGGGAATCTTCCTGTGCCACCCGGCGCGACGCGAGCCATGGTGGCCCTCGGCGACCGCGTTTACCACGGGCAAGTGGGCGGAGCTACTTGTGTGGGTTGCCACGGCGAGCGCGGCACCGGCTCGCCCTTGGGTCCAAACCTTACGGCGAAAAAGTGGCTCTGGAGCGACGGCAGCTATGCCGGAACCTTGAAAACGATTCGCCAAGGAGTGACGCACCCCAAGGAATACCGCAGCCCGATGCCCGCTATGGGCGGGGCGCAACTCACTCCCGAGCAACTCTCGGCCGTCGCCGCGTACGTCTGGGCGCTGAGCCATTGAGAGAAGTGCCAGTTCGGAATCTTTCATCCTGAGCCCTTTGCTTGTCATTCTGAGCGAAGCGAAGAATCTCCGTAGTTCACTCAGGGTAAACTCCGCGAAGGGTCTCTGCAGGTGCTTTTAAGACGTCGAGCCATAGGAAACTGCGGAGATCCTTCGCGGCGCTCAGGATGACAGGCTGAGGGAGACTAGAAGCAGTTCCAAAACCTTCCTTACCCGATTGCAATATGGATGCTCGGCTGCGCGCGAAGCCGTGCTCCCCGACGGGGAGCAAATTGAGTAGCCCGTCGGCTGACGGATGAAACCCCCGGATGTCATCCCACACCCCGCCTTCTGCACCCCTCTCCCCGCTGGCGGGGAGAGGGGAAGGGGGGTGAGGGGGGCGACGTTTCCGGGGGCGTTGCCCCCCGGCTACTCATGTGCAGCCCCTGCGGGGCTGAGGGCTCCGGCAGCGGCCGGGGATCCCGGGTGGTATTCAGTAATCGCTCCTCTGCCGGCCCGGTTTTGAAACAGCTTCTAGTCCTCCTGGCGAATCTCCCTGAACAGCGCCCTGAAGCATTGCGCGGCCCTGACCGCGTCGGCGCTGGCCGGCGTTTGTCCGTAGTAGGCGCGCATGAAGTCACCAGGATCTATCCAAGTGGTTTCCAGCATACCCAGGGCGCGCGACTTGAGAGCATCCGTAGCATCCGCGCGTATCTTACGGACCACTTCTAACTCATTTAAGGCTACATCCGGCATCTGCCAGGGAGCCGATACCACCCGGAAGCCCTGGATGGCGAAGTACGCCGCCGTGGGAACCGCCGTTTCGTAATGCCAGTCGCAAATCACAATGTCCTTCGGAACCGCGTTGATGGCAGGCGCAGTCCCGTTCTGGCTCGCTTCCCACTTCCCCAGGCCCGTCGCGTCGCCATCCAGAAAGCGGTCGCCCCACATCCACATCTCCCGATGGGCGGCGGTCAGATGATCGTGCAGGGTACGCACTTCCTGCCCAAACAGTTCGGACTTGTTCTTGCCCCGGCAGCGCGGGCAGTCGTCCTGGCCCAGCAGAAATACCTCGTCCATACCGACGTGAACGGCGTCGGCCTGACAGGCGTTGGCTAGCTCGTCGATCAGGTCAAAGACTACGTTGTGCAGCCCAGGCGCTAAGGGGCAATAGCTTCGACAGTAGATGCCTTGGTTGCCGGGGTATTTCCCGGGCGTTTCATCGAACTCCGGATGGGCGCGCAGAAGGCCGAAAGTCTCGGCCGCCCACGACTGGTGGCCTAGCTGATTGATCAAGGGAATCAAGCGAACCCCGGCGTCGTGACAAGCGGCAACAATCTGTTTGACCTGTTCTTCAGAAAGCGCATCCGCATCAATTACCTCCGGATGCGACTTGAACTGGTAGCGATAGTCGAACTCCAGCACCAGCACGTTCACGCCTGCTTTTGGCAGGACCTCACGAATGAATTTCACCACCAGAGGCAGATCATCCGGCTTCGGAGCGCCCAGGTTGAGTCCTCGCACGGGCATTGAGGATGCAGCGGCGTCGAGCGGCATGCAGGGAAAGAATGCGATTATGGCAATCGCAATCAGGCTGAAATTGGCAATCCGCTGAATCTTGAAAAAGGTAATTCGATCTCTCACCGCGTCACCCCTTGTTGTAGGCATTGTTGAAGCGACCCGAGTATATGCCCTCGAGCCTCAGGGGCACAAGCGGGCCATGGCGAGTTCAACCATTTCTATTCGTGTGATGCAGACCGGGCGAGGGTGTTTTCAAGAGGCAGGGAGGGCTTGCGGTGAAAAGTTAGTCTGGCCGCCGTGCCGCGGCGGCCAGACTGCCGAATAGGTTTAGCGTTTCTAGGTATCTGACCGCCGGTCAGTTCGGCCGGAGTTCCCGTTCCGCTTGCAGCCAATCGCTGAGGTCGTTGCCGGGTGTGGCACCTCGTTGGAGGTAGAGTTCGTAGGCTCGATGTCTCACGTCGTCTTCGGAAACAATCCGGCGCTGCGGCTCGACTTGAGTCGAGGTGTGAGAAGACGACGATGGTAGAGCGATGGCCGGTCGCCTCGGTTCGACCGTCTGGGTTGCGGCGAGGGAAGTCCGTTCTAGTTTCCTTTCAAAGCGTGCCATAGGGGCACCTCCTTTCAAAAAGTCAGGTTGACTCTACCAACGTAGCGCGATTAGGGACAAAGTGTCAATGCGCCGCCGCCCCCTTCTCCGCGAGTGAACGCAACCCCAACTGCGAGAATTGACTTGGCAGCGGCAGAGGCGTAGACTTCTCGACAGTAGGCGACTGCAAACCCCTTAATTCCTTTCGATTGGAGGCGACCATGAGAATCCGTCTGGCGACTGCGTTAGCTCTTGTACTGGTATTGGGTGGTAGTCTTGCGGCTGCCGAGAATCCCTTTGCCGGAACCTGGAAGTTCAATCTGGCGAAGAGCAAACTGACCGGCGACACGATGAAGTTCGTAAAGGCCGAGTCCGGAGCAATTCGTTGGTCGGGATCTGGTGTATCGTACACATTCAAGTTGGACGGTAAGGAGTACAAAGGGCCCTTCGGCGAAGCGGTTGTCTGGAGGCAAATCGACGACACCACCTGGCAGAGTACTACCACCGAGAAAGGAAATTTGGTCAGCACGGACACTTCGAAGTTATCAGCGGATGGCAAGACCCTGACCGTGGTCAGCAAAGGGACCAAGCCGAACGGCGAGGCGTTCGAAGACACTACGGTCTACGAGCGCATCTCCGGCGAAAAGGGACTGTTCGGCGGATGGAAAAATAAACAAGTCAAGGTGAGCGCGCCCACCACCATTGAGATCGCATCCTCGGGAAAAGACGGGCTCCTGTTCAAGTCGGTGGATTTCAAGTGGACGGCCGACGCCCAGTTCGACGGGAAAGACTACCCGGCAACGGGGCCGACGATGCCGGAACACCTTATTCTGACGCTCAAACACACTGGGCCGCGCTCGTTCGAGATGGTGATGAAGCAGAACGGGAAGGCGCTCTTCCGGGAGTCCTATCGAGTGTCGCAGGACGGGCGCACGCTGACCGTCGCCGGGAGTCCCATCGCCGTGAACGAGCCTTACACTGAGATTTTTGAGAAGCAGTAGCAGCACCTAACTAATGGTTTGTTTCCACAGCAGGCTGCCAGCTTCCAGGTTGGTACGCCCCACAGGAGTTGTGTGCCTAGGGCGGCGGGTGAGCTTGGACGCTCACGGAGTTTCGCCCTGGCGCGCACACGGGCTCGATTCCGCGTGCAAAAGGCGCAGATTTGTGCGCGGGTCGATTCGAGTCATATCGCAAAATACTGGGGCAGGGCACTGGCAAAAGGGCGTAAAATCGCCAAATCATGAAATACGCGAGGCTCTGCCAATGACGCCAAAACCACGAGTTTTGCTTTTAGGGTTGTTACTCAGTTCTGTTTCTGCTTACCCTCAGTCGTCCGCCTCTGTGCCCATCTATCTTGACCCCTCGCAACCAATCGAACGCCGGGTGGACGATCTGTTGGGCCGGATGACGTTGAAAGAAAAAGTAGGCCAGCTTAATTTACCTGCTGTTTATGTTGACGGGCTCGGGAAGACAAATTCCGAAAAGACAGAGGCCAGCAAGCGGTTTGCCGCCGGGACTTACAATCCGGAAATTGGCCCGGGCTGCGGCTTCTTCACGCTTGCGGACACGATTCTCCACGTCCCGGCGCGGCAGCAGGCCGAGTTCTTCAACGCGCTTCAGAAGATCGCGCTAACGCAGACACGCCTGAAGATCCCGCTGCTCGAAGACGAAGAAGGCACGCACGGCGCGATGTTTCCCGGCGCCACTGTTTTCCCTGAAGGACTCGCGATCGGCAGCAGCTTCGACATGGAACTGGTGCGCGCGATTTACGCCGCCGACGCTCGTGAGGCAAGGGCGGTGGGCATCCACGTCTTGTCCACGCTGGTACTCGAACTCGACCGTGACCCGAGAATGGGGCGCAACGAAGAGGCCTACACGGAGGACCCCTACCTGGGATCGAGAATCGCCGAGAGCATCGTCGGGGGCGCGCAGGGCTCAGACCTCAGCGCCCCGGACAAAGCGATTGCGCTGATGACGGATTTCCCAACCCAGAGCGAGCCGGTGAGCGGCCTCGAGCGGGGCGCCATCGAGTTCTCCGAACGCTACGTCCGCGAAAATGTCCTGCCGCCGTGGATCGCGGCTTTCAAGGCCGGGGCGTTAGGGGTCATGGCCGGGTACCCCGAAATTGAAGACATGCCCGCGCACGGCTCTGAGAAGTGGATGACCAGAATTCTCCGCGATGAACTGGGCTTCAAAGGCATAGTTGAAAGCGAAGGCGACGGCTTCGACAGCTTGGTCTACGAGAAAATCGTACCCACCCAAAAGGAGGCCGGCGCGATGGCCTTGCGTGCCGGCGTTGATCTGGACATCACCTATGAACCGGCCTACATGAAGCCCCTGATTGAGAACGTTGAGGAAGGGCGAGTGCCGGAGGCGCTGGTCGACCGGGCGGTGCGTCGCGTGCTCGAGCAGAAGTTCCGGCTGGGATTATTCGAACATCCGTATGTCGATCCCGAAAACGCCGCGAAGGTTATGCATTCGAAGGAGCACCAGGACTTGGCGCTCGGATCGGCCCAGGAGGGGATTGTGCTTCTCAAGAACGAGCACGGCCTTCTCCCGCTGAAAAAGACGCTCAAGACCATTGCAGTGATCGGCCCCAATGCCGACAACGCCCCAAACCAGCTTGGAGACTACTCCCCGTTAGCGGTCCCCCAACACGTCAGCACGGTTCTCGACGGAATCAAGGCCAAAGTCTCGCCCGCGACGCGAGTGGTCTATGTCAAGGGTTGCGAGGTTACAGGCGCGAATAAGAGCACCTTCGAGAAAGCAGTTGAAGCGGCGAAGGGAGCGGATGCCGCCGTGGTTGTGGTCGGGGAAAACACGCAGTTCCAACCCACTCGGGGGACGGACGGGGAAGGCCAGGACGTGGCAAGCCTGGATTTGACCGGCGTGCAGGAAGACCTGGTGCGGGCTGTCGCAGCCACCGGCACGCCCGTGGTTCTGGTGCTGATCAACGGCCGGCCGCTTTCGGTTCGGTGGGAGGCGGCGCATCTTCCGGCCATTCTCGAAGCCTGGAATCCCGGCGAGCGGGGAGGGGAAGCGGTGGCTGACGTGCTCTTCGGCGATTACGACCCGAGCGGCCGGCTCGCCATCACTATTCCGCGCAGCGTCGGCCAGTTGCCCGCCTATTACAACTACAAGCCCTCCAAGTCGTATTGGATCGAGCACGGCTGGACGAACGAGAAGGGTTACGCGGACCTGCTCGGCTCCCCACTTTATCCCTTTGGCTACGGGCTGAGTTATACTGACTTTCGATATAGCAACCTCCGTATTGACCCGCCGCAGCTAGGCGGCTCCTCAGATATTCGTACTCATGTGAGTGTTGATGTCGAGAACACGGGCAAACGGGCCGGTGTGGAGACCGTTCAACTGTATCTCCACGAGCGGTTCGCGCCCGTCTCGACGCCGGTAAAGCAACTTCGCGGGTTTGTGCGGGTGGCGCTCGATCCCGGGGAGAAAAAGACGGTGACGTTCACGCTGTCGCACGACGACTTGATGTTGCTTGACCAGGAGATGCACTGGGTGGTGGCGCCCGGAACGTTCGACATTACGATCGGAAAGTCATCCGCTGACGTGGCGCTGTCGGGAACATTGGGGGTAGTCTCGAACTGACACGTGGAATGAAAAGCCCTCTCCCTTGGGGAGAGGGCTGTTGATTCATGAGGGCTACCTCTAAAAAATCAACCTCAGTGAAAACTGAATCTGCCGCGACGTGCCGGCGGTCTTGTTAATGATCCCGAAGCCCGTTCCGCGAATGATATTCAACGGAAGACCAAAATTAACGATATTAAAAACATTAAATAACTCGGCGCGAAATTGGAGAATCGCAGCTTCGGTGTTTCCGCGGCGGCCGAAGCTTGTATCCTTGATCAGAGAAAAATCCAGATCGTGGAGGCCGGGCGCACGGAAAGTGTCGCGCCCGAGGGTTCCGGGCACGCCCTGGTTGGGTCCAGTGCCGCCGGGAACGCCGATAGGAATCTGAAAGAATTCAGTGTTGTTGCTACCCTCTCCGAAATAATCCTCCCGCACCGTGCGGCTGGTGGAAAAGACCGGCCGCCCGATCTGGTCGGGCCGGTCCGCTCCAGCGAGCCCCGCGCCTGTCTGCTGAACTCCTGAGTACACGCTGAAAGGGGAACCAGTGGTCAGGGTAGTTATGTTCAAGACTTGCCAACCAGAGGTGATTTTCTTGTTCAGAGAGCTCAAAACGCCGGCGCGATCAAACGGCAGGGTCTGAATCAGGCTCAACGTGAAGACTTGGGTGACGTCGAAGGTGGAGGGACCCTTGTCGAGCGCGGGATGGCGGGGGTCTTGTGGCAGCGATTGCAGCACCGGATCGTATGCCCCTAAGAAGCCACCTAGCACGGCACTCGTATCGTCGAGGGACTTGCCGTAGGTGTAACTGGCTTGAAACCCCAAGCCCAGGCGCGCCGAGGTTTTCCCCAGTGCGGACTGCAACGCGTGATACGTGGAATGTGACCGGGTGGCCATCAAGTAGGAGGGGCCGTACCCGCCGATAACATTGCCACTGGAATCGGTTTCGAGAAAGTTTGCAAATTCCGGAGTGGCGCCTGCGTAGCCGTTGAACATCTGCAGAGCTGCCAAATGAATTCCTGCCGTTGCCACGTATGACGCGCTTAACGTCACGTCGCTGAACGAATGTTCGAAGCCGGCGCTGTAGGTTGCGATGTAGCCATTGCGGAAGTCCGGCGAAACCCCTGAGATTGTTAACAACTGGAGTTCGTGTCCGGGGGTAAGCGCCGTCAGGTCGCGTTGGAATCGCATCATATCAAGTTTCGTATTAGCAGGAACGGCGGTGCTGGGGCCCTGACCGAAAAGCGTTTCGGCGCCGAGCGTGTAGATAGGCGGAAGAGCGACTTTAGTCACCGAGTCCGTGAACGGGACGGTGACGTTTGGCTGAGCGGTCACCAGCGGCGACACCGTGTAGGGCAGGTTGCCGGTGGTGAAATCGTCCTGCCACAAATTGGGCAGGACGGTGGTGATGGCGCCTCCCGCGTGCCACACCGTATGCTCCGTAACCTGCCAGTCGAGGCCGAGACGCGGCCCCCAACCTCGCCAGTCCATGTCATATGGAGGCTGCGGATTGACAACCAGGTTCATCGTGGCGTCCGGCGCCCACGGCACCGTTGGCGCATCGTGTGAATTCACGATGTTGAGTCCGGAGGTGAGGTGGTGAGCTTCGGCTATGCGGGAGTTAACCTCGTACCGTAGTCCGTAGTTAGCGCTCAAGTGCGGGGAAACTTTCCACGTGTCCTGAAAGTAGAAATTATAGGCCCCGCGCCGTTCCGCCGCCTCTCCCAGCCGCTTGCCTTGCGGATAATAGCTTGGCGCGGCGGAGATTGTGTAACTGAAGGGCGTCGCGGTGAGGAAGGCACTGAGCGTGTCCGGCAACGGTTGGCCTGGCGGGATATTATGCTGTCCACTGGCGGAAGGAATCGCCGTTTGAGCATACGCCGTCCCACCGCCAAAGGTATAGAGGCCGTCGGGGTTGATGTCGTAAATCGTGTAGTCGTGGTTGAAGCGGGTCTCGACACCCCACTTCATTGCGTGCGCTCCGTGGACGTAGGAAAACGTCTGCCTTGCCTGGTACAACAACCCGAACGCGCCGATGTTAGTGCCTGCCGGACTGTTGAACGGTTCGTAAAGACCATCGCCAAACGCCAGGCCCGGCTGGGTAGTGTTGAGGGTCGGAAAAAACGGCGTGCTCCGCCCGAAACCAATCGTCGTGTCGGCGAGAAAATGCGAGCTCACTGTGCGCGTGTAATGAAACCCTCCGTTACGCTGGTGATCGAAAAAGCGGATGGCAAAGCTCGGGTCAATCGCTGTTTGGTCGGGGTTAGTCAACGGGCCGTTCACTTGGTTCAGGGAGAAGCGGGCAAAGAATTGCGCTTTGTCGGAGATGCGGTGGTCGATCCGCACGGAGAATTGGTCAGTATTGGTCGTGACCGGCGCGGGAGCGGCGTAAGTGCGGTCTCCAAACGGGCCTTGGGGGTCATCGGGCAACGGGTAGAGGGCCAGCACGGCGGCGATCTGCGGGTTCACGGGGACCAGCAAGGTGTCGCCCGGGAAAGCGCTGTTATCCACGCCTTTGCGCTCGAGCAAGGTTGGAACAGAAAGCACCTGCGTGGTTCCCAGCACCTGCCGGAACCCCTGGTATTGACCGAAGAAATAAGTTCGTTTGCGGCCGTTGTAGAGGCCTGGGATCACAACGGGACCTCCGAGCGTGAAGCCGAATTCGTTGCGTACGAAATGCGGCAGGCGGCCGGGGCTGACCGGACTGCGTTCGTCGAAAAAGTTGCGGGAGTCGAGCGCCGAGTTGCGCAGGAACTCGAAGACGGAGCCGTGCAGATCGTCGGTGCCGCTGCGAGTGATGATCTCCGTAAAGCCCGCGGCGCCGTGGCCGATTTCCGCGGGCATCACCCCGGAACTCGAGCGCACCTCCTGAATGGCGTCGACGTTGAAATTGGAGAAAGTCGATCCGCCCATTTCCGGATCGGTGGTGTCGATCCCGTCCATGGCGAACACCGTGGTGACGCCTCGTTGGCCGTTCAGCGCGAATTGCTGCGTGAAATTCGCTGCTCCGTTGGTGTCCGTCATGGTGCCGGCGGCGAGCAGGAGTAAGGCGCTGAAGTCGCGCTTGTTGAGCGGCAAAGTCGAGACTTCCTGCTTCGACAAGCGCTCGCCGCCGCTGGACTTCGATTCCGAAGCACTTTGCTCTTGCTGAGGATTCTGGTTCTCGGAGGCCGGAGCCTGGTCCGATTGCGTCGCGGCGGGCTTCGAGTCGGTCGCTTGATTTTGCTGGGCGCTTGATCGGCCTTGCCAGAGGCCGAGCAGGATGAATAACGCCAGTAAGCGGCCGATGAGATGGAAAACTAGATGTTTTGATTCACCAGGATTTCGCTTCATGCATTCTCGCCGGGGTCAAATTCAGTAGACGATTATAGCCGATTGCGACCGCTACGAACTTATCGACGTCTTCCCAATCTGAATCAAGGGGCGCGTCTTTGAATCACCAGCCCTCTCCCCAGGGAGAGGGCTGTCTATCCGGTACGGGTCGCGATTGCTCAAACGTGGAAGTCGTCAGACGTGTAAATCCCTTTACTTTCTCCTCAAAGCGAGTAAGCTTTTCCCCACACGAAGCACATTGAGTTTCCTTGCAGGCGGCTTGGGAAATGGCCTCGCAGGAGCAGCCACAGGAGGAGCGAATTCACATGAAACGACGAACCTTCATGCAGAGTGTTGCGGCAGGAGCGGTCACCCTCATCGGCATCAGGCCGAAGCTCAATTTTGGAGCGGAGACAGCGGGCACGCTCGAAACGGCGTTCCGCGAGCCGCCTGCGGGCGCCCATTGCAAGACCTGGTGGCACTGGATGAACGGCAACATTACGGCAGAGGGGATCACGCTCGACCTCGAGGCGATGAAGCGCGTGGGCATTCGCGGCTTCCAGATATTCCAGGTCGGCACGGGCATTCCCAAGGGCCCCGTGGACTACAGCAGCGCCGAGCACACTCGCCTGCTCCATCACGCCGCCAAGGAAGCCGAGCGCCTGGGCATGGAATTCGACATCATGAACTGCCCCGGATGGTCCTCGAGCGGCGGCCCGTGGATTACTCCTGAACTTTCGATGAAGCAGTTCACTTGGAGCGAAACGCTGGTGCGAGGCGGCGAGCGAAGGGTCACCTATCTGAAGCAGCCTCTTACCAAGCTGGGTTACTATCGCGATGCTTACGTGCTGGCTTTCCCGGCGCTCGAGGGCGAGACCCACGCCTGGGAAGATACGCTCGAGCGAGCCAGCACCAACGCCGGCGCGGTCGATCGGGGAGTATTGATCTACGCCGATCCGCGCATTGGCGTCGAACTTCGCCCCACTCCCGAAAAGCCAGCGTTCCTGCTGCTGGAATTCTCCGAGCCTTTCGAGGCGCGCTCGCTCGCGGCTTACGGCGTTCCCATAACCGACGCACCGCCTCCTTCGCACGAGCACGAGCAGACGCCGCTGTGGCTGGAAGTCTCCGACGACGGTGTCGAGTTCCGCAAGATCTGCGACCTCGACTGGGGCGACAGCGGAGACGAGTCCGTGGAGTTTCCCGAAACGGCAAGCTTCCCCGCCGTCCAGGCCAAGTTCTACCGCATGCTCACCTGGCATGCGGCGCGCATCACGGACATGCGGCTGAGCGGCGCGGCGCGCCTTCCCCATTGGACCAAGAAAGCCAACTTCACCCGTAATTCGACTTTCGGTCCAGATACGGTCGAGGTGCCGCGCGGGTCGATCATCGACCCCTCCAAAGTCCTCGACATCACCGAACACCTGGACAGCGAGGAGCGGTTGACCTGGGACGCGCCGGAAGGAACATGGATGGTGCTGCGCATCGGTCAAACCACTACCGGCGTCCAGAACCATCCCGCGCCCGATGGTGGCTGGGGACTCGAGTGCGACAAGTACAGCCGTGAGGCTTACGACTATCACTTCGACCACTTTTTTGGAGAATTGCTCGAGGCGCTCGGTCCGCTGGCGGCGCAGGGACTGGCGGGTGGCGTCATCGACAGCTACGAAACCGGCATGCAGAACTGGACGCGTGAATTTCCGCAGGAGTTCTCGAAACGGCGCGGCTACGAACTGGTGAAGTACCTGCCCGCCATGACCGGCCGCGTGGTGGAGAGCGCGGAAGTCACCGAACGCTTCCTCTGGGACATTCGTCGCACCTGCGCCGACCTGATGGGGGACTACTACTATGGCCGCTTCGCGGAGCGCTGCCGCCAGAACAAGCTCAAAGCCTACGCCGAGCCTTACAGCGGCGGGCCTTTCGATGAAATCCAGAGCGGCTCGCACCTCGACGTGCCGATGGGCGAGTTCTGGGTGGGGCAGGGGAATAACAACTACAGCGTGAAGCTCGCCGGTTCCATCGGGCACGTTTTTGGCAAACCCGTAGTGGGCTGCGAATCCTTCACCGGCGACGAAGTCTTCGCTAAGTGGCAGAACTACCCCTACCAGATGAAGGGACAAGGCGATTTGATGTACACGCAGGGGCTCAACCAGTACATCTTCCATCGCAACGCGATGCAGCCGCATCCCCCAACCGCGCTGCCCGGCATGACGATGGGCCCTTGGGGCTGGGAAAACGATCGCACCAATACTCTTTACGATTCGCTTGCGGGCTGGTACAGCTATGCGGCCCGCGCCCAGAACATGTTGCGCCAGGGAACGCCGGTCGCCGACCTGATTTATTACATCGGCGTCGAGGTGCCCGTGGATACGCCTGTCTATCCCGAGCAGTTGAAGCCCACGCCTCCGGAGGGCTACTACTACGATGTTGCGAACGAAGAGGCCATCCTGACCCGCATGAAAGCTGAAAACGGCGCCATCGCGTTTCCCGACGGCTTGAACTACCGCGTGCTGGTTCTTCCCGAGGATCCGCGCCTCAACCTCGACGTGCTGCACAAAGTGCGCGAAATGGTGAAGGAAGGCGTCGCCGTCGTGGGCCCCAAGCCGCAGGCCAATCCCGGGCTTACCCAGTATCCATCGAGCGACACGGAGTTGCGCCAGATCGCCGATGAAGTTTGGGGCAATCTCGACGGTAAGACCGTGACCGAACGCGGTTACGGCAAGGGGCGCGTATTCTGGGGATTGCCCATGGCCGCGGTGCTCGAAAAGCTGGGCATTAAACCCGATTGCGCCATCACCTCGCGCTCGGGCGACGCGGCTATCAACTTCATGCATCGCCGCGTGGAAGGCGCCGAGGTTTACTTCGTCGCCAATCTCCGCCGGCGCGTGGAAGACGTGGTCTGCACCTTCCGCGTTAAAGGCAAGCGGCCGGAACTCTGGAACCCCGACACGGGCGAAATCACGAATCTCGAAGTCTACGACGCTTCAGACGCCGGGACTCGCGTCGCTTTGCAACTTAGCCCCGCGCAATCGGTGTTCGTGGTGTTTCGTTCTCCCGCGGTTGGGCCACACCTGCGGGGCATTTCCAAGGATGGCAAGTCAATCGCTTCAACCAATCCCTTCCCGCCGTTCAAAGCCGGCAATCAGCGCGACGTCACGAACGATTTCACGGTCAGTGTTTGGATCAAGCCCGATCTCGATAGTTACCAGACCGCCAAAGGCGATAAGAACACCGACGTCCCGAACCGCAGCCTGGTATTGTCGCCGCCGCAGGGCGATGCGGTGTATGGATCGGGGCACGTCTCCTGCGGCCTCTTGGCGGGGCGCAACCTCGTGGCGGTGCTCGAGCGCGATCGCGCCAACTGGCGCACCGTACTTTCGACACCGATTGCGATTTCAGGCTGGGCGCATGTGGCGCTGGTTTACAAGGCCGGAGCTCCCTCGGTCTACGTGGACGGCAAGTTGACCGGCCAGGCTGAGGCTTCCGGCGCGGTCGTTCATCCCGGCGTTCACGACGCCGGCGAGCGCGACGGGGCGGAATACTTCGATGGCGATATGAGTGAGCCGGAACTCTTCAAAGAAGCGTTGAGTGAGGACCGCATCCGTGAGTTGGCGGCGAAGCCCAGCCCCGGCCCCATCGAGCCTCCTGCTGTCGAATGGCCCAGTGGCCAGAATTCCGAACTGCTCTTCTGGCAAGACGGCAGCTACACGCTCGAAGGTACGGGCAAATCAACGGTGAAGATTTCGGGCATCGGCAAGCCCGTGGAAGTGGCGGGGCCGTGGCAGGTCGGCTTCCCGCCCAACCTCGGCGCGCCGCCTGAGGTGACGCTGCCCGAACTGATTTCGCTGCACAAGCACTCCGAGCCGGGCGTGAAGTACTTCTCCGGCACGGCAACTTATTCGAAGCAGATCACGCTTTCCCCCGGCGCGCCCTCAGGCGAGCGGCGCCTCTTCCTTGACCTCGGCTGGGTGCACGCGGTGGCGCAGGTTCGCTTGAATGACAAAGATCTCGGGTTGCTGTGGAAACCGCCCTTCCGCGTGGACATCACCGGAGCCGCAGTGCGCGGTGACAACAAGCTCGAGGTCCTGGTCACCAACCAGTGGGTCAATCGCCTGATCGGTGACGAGCAACTGCCGCCCGAATACGAATACGGCCCGGACGGCGCCATCAAAGCCATCCCGCAGTGGTTCACTGAAGGTAAGCCAAAACCGCCCAGCGCGCGAGTCACTTTCGCCACCTGGAAGCACTACAGCAAGGACTCGCCGCTCTTGGTGTCGGGCTTGGTCGGCCCCGTCCGCCTGCGCACGGCAACCCGCCGGAGAATTAGTTGATGGTTGCCTGATGGCGACCGCCGTAGGGGCGCTTCGCGAAGCGCCCCTACCCTGAACGGACGGGTTTCGAGCGATGAAAGAGGTCTGCGTGGCGCCTGGCTTCTCACGCGTAAATGCCGCGCAGCTTGACGCTGAAGGCGACGCGGTCGATGGCCAGCATGTAGGCTGCGATGCGGTTATGGACCTTATGTTTTTCGGCGTAGTGCACCACTTCGTCGAAGGCGGCCACCATGATGTTTTTCAGCCGGTCATTCACTACGAGCTCCGGCCAAAAGTAACCCTGGCGGTCCTGCACCCATTCGAAATAGGAAACCGTAACGCCGCCGGCGTTGGCCAGGATATCGGGGATGACGAAGACGCCTCGGTCAAACAGGATGGCGTCCGCCGGGGGAGTGGTGGGGCTGTTGGCGCCTTCTGCCAGAATGCGCGCCTTGATCTTATGAGCGTTTTTGCTGGTGATTACGCTTTCAGTGGCGGCGGGGAGGAGCACTTCGCATTCCTGCTCCAGGATCTCCTGCGCGCCAATGCTCTCGGAGCCTGGAAATCCCGTCACGCTGCCATTTTCTTTGGCGTACTCGAGCAGGGCAGGGATCTGGACTCCCTTGGTGTTGAAGACTCCGCCGCCCACGTCCGCGACGCCGATGATCTTGTAACCTTCCTCGTGCATCAGGCGGGCCGCCTCGGAACCGACATTGCCGAAACCCTGCACGATGACACGCGTTTCCTGGCGTTTCCACGAGAAGCGCTTCAAGGCCTCGTCGATTGAGATCATGCAGCCTCGGCCGGTGGCTTCGCGGCGGCCCTGGGAGCCGCCCAAATCGACGGGCTTGCCCGTGACGCTCGCCGTGACGGTGTGACGCATGTGCATTGAGTAGGTGTCCATGATCCAGGCCATGGTCTGCTCGTTGGTGTTCATGTCGGGCGCAGGCACGTCGCGCTCCGGCCCGATGTAGTCGAGGATTTCCGCCGTGTAGCGGCGCGTAATGCGCTCCAATTCTCCCTGCGAGAGCTGGGCCGGGTCGCAGACGACGCCGCCCTTCGCCCCGCCAAAGGGGATGTTGACGACCGCGCATTTCCAGGTCATCTCGGCGGCCAAGCCGCGAATCTCGTCCAGCGTCACATTGGGCGAGTATCGAACGCCGCCCTTGCAAGGCCCGCGAGCAAAGCTGTGCTGCACGCGGTAGCCATCGAAGACCCGGAGCCGGCGAGTGTCCATCGCCACGGGAATGTGCACGATGATCTCCCGGTTGGGGGAACGCAGGTATTGCGTGAGGCCTTCGTCCAATTGCAATTTGGCGGCGGCCACGTCGAAGCGCGCAGCCATGGATTGATAAACGCTAAGTTCGTTTGCCGCTTCCGCAGCGCTCATATCGCCTCCCTCAACTTAGTCTGTTGTTGTCCTTTCATCCTGAACGCTCTCTCGAAGGTCTGTCATTCTGAGCGCAGCGAAGAATCTGCATTGGTTCGACCCGGGCCGGAACGGCGGATCGTTCGCGCAGTTTACCCTGAGCGATCAAACTGCAGATTCTTCGCCGCGCTCAGAATGACAAGCGAACGGGCTCAGGATGACAGAGTTACTAGGCTTGCCGCACAAAAAAGCCGGGAGCTACCCTGCAGCTCCCGGCTGGAAAGCAGAAAATTCCACGCTTACGGATAAAGGCCGCGAAGCGTGGTAGCCTCGGCAACTCGGCCGATGCCCAGCATGTTCGCAGCGGTTCTCATTCCAACTTTGTGCGTCAGGTGGATCTTGAGCACGTCCCCGAAGCTGGTCTTCATGACGCGCTCCAGGCGGTTGTAAACGTCCTGAGCTTCCCAGAACAGGTGCTGTTCGTCCTGCACCCACTCGAAGTAGGAAACGGTGACGCCACCGGCGTTGCAGAGGATATCCGGGATAATAAAGACGCCTTTAGCTTCGAGGATTCGGTCTGCTTCGGGGGTCAACGGACCATTGGCCGCCTCGGCGACAATCTTCGTATGCAGCGATTCAGCGTTCTCGCCTTGCACCGCGTTTTCGAGCGCGGCGGGAACCAGGATCTCGCACTCCAGGGCGAGCAGTTCCTCGGGAGTGATGGGCTCAGAGTTGGGGAACCCAGCTACGGAACCGGTCTTTTCCTTGTGCAGCATCAGTTTCGGAATATCAACGCCATCGGCGTTATAGATGCAACCTGTGGAATCGTTTACCGCGATCACATACGCCTGATTGCTGTCCAGCAGGTGAGCCGCTATAGAACCGGCGTTGCCGAATCCCTGCACAACCACTCTTGCGCCTTTCATCGGGATGCCCAGATGTTCGCATGCCGATTGGAGGGTATAGAAAACGCCGCGACCGGTAGCCTCGTTGCGGCCCAGCGAGCCGCCGAGAGCAATGGGTTTGCCGGTGACCACGCCCGGGATCGGGTAGCCCTTCGTCATGCTATAGGTGTCCATAATCCAGGCCATGACCTGAGAGTTGGTATAGACGTCCGGTGCGGGGATATCCTGCGCCGGGCCGATGAGGGGAAGAATGGCGCTGGCATAACGGCGAGTGAGGTGCTCCAGTTCGACCTGCGACATCTCCTTCGGATTGCAGGTTACGCCGCCTTTGCCGCCGCCGAACGGGATATTCACAACTGCGCACTTCCACGTCATCCAGGTTGCAAGGGCTTTCACTTCATCCAACGTGACGTGGGGATGGTAGCGAATTCCGCCCTTGGCAGGCCCGCGCGCGGTGCTGTGTTGCACGCGGTGACCCTGAAAAGTGTGAATCTTCCCGTTGTCCATCCGAACGGGCAGGTGGACCGTCAGCACCCGTTCGGGAGATTTGATCATATTTCGCACATTATGGTCGAGTTCGAGCGCGTCCGCGGCGAGATCGAAGTTCTCCATCGCTGCTTCATACGCGTTCTTTTCGACTACAGCCGTGATTGGCATATAGTACGCCTCCTCTTCTTCAATTGTTTTGATTTGACTGCCGGAAGGTCTATCACTTATCCCCCGCAGAGAGAATACTCCGGTCGTCTGCCTCCCGCAAGAGGCAAAAGCGTCACCCCAATCCGTCGATAAGCAAGGGCGAGGACGGGGGGACGCATGGCCATGCGCCGCTGCGCGTAGCACGTTTCGACCCGCACGGTGTAGGGGTAGGGCTTGCCCTACCCTCATCGGGACCAGCTGAAATGCGGGGACGGCAAGCCGTCCCCCTACAGCCTAATGATGAACCCCCAGTGAGTTTTGGCCGTCCGGCCGGTTTGCCGGCGTCGCAGAACCCGAAACTGAGCGTCCCAAGTTCGGACGGTGCATCCCAAAATCGGACACTCGCAGAGCAGCGCAACAACTGCCACCCGCGCAACTTGTGCTTGCAAAGCAGTTTGTTGTCGCGGCCAATGGACGCCAAATTGCCTGAACTTACCCGGAGGGCTACCCACATGCAAACGCTCTATCAAGATCTCCGGATTGGTGCGCGGATGTTAGCCAGGAACCCCGCCTTCGCGCTGGTTGCGGTCTTGACCCTGGCGTTAGGCATCGGGGCGAATACTGCAATGTTCAGCATCGTCAACGCCGTTCTGTTGCGGCCGTTGCCGTATTCCCACCCCGAAAGACTCGTGAAGGTCTGGACGCGCTTCACCGACATCGGCCTGCCGAACGATCGGAACTGGGCCTCCGCGCCGGAGGTACGCGACATCAAAGAGCTGAACAAGAGCTTCTCGGGCGTGGCGGCCATCTCAGACGCCAGCTTCAATATCACCGTCCAGGATATTCCGCAGCGCATCGAAGGGGCCGCGGTTTCGCCAAGCCTTTTTGCCGTGCTGGGAGTCGGAGCCCGGGTGGGGCGAGTCTTCACTACCGAGGAAGCCAATCCGGGACACGACAATGTTCTCTTGCTCGGTTACGGCCTGTGGCAGCGACGCTTTGGGAGCGACCCGCAAGTGGTCGGACGCACGCTCGTGGCGAACGGCAAGTCGTACATCATTGTCGGCGTCTTACCTCCGGGCTTCGATTACCCCTATCACGCGGAGATGTGGGCCCCGCTCGCTTTCACCGCCAACGACCTGAGCCCCAACAACCGGGGAAGTCACAATTACGAAGTGCTCGCAGAACTCCGGCCTCACGTGTCTCTGGCGCAGGCGAGGGCGGACATGGACATGGTCGGAAGAATGATGACGGAGCGAAGCCGCGACTACCCCTACAAGCGCTACAACTTCACCCTTACCCTGAGCCCCCTGCTCGCGGAGATGGTGGGCGACGTGAGAGCTTCGTTGTGGATTCTCATGGGCGGCGTGGGATTCGTTCTTCTGGTTGCTTGCGCCAATATCGTCGGTCTCGCGCTGGTGCGCGCCTCGGCGCGCCGGAAGGAAACCAGCATCCGAATTGCCCTGGGAGCGAGTCCGCTGCGCCTGGTTCGGCAGTTGGTCACTGAAAGCTTGCTTCTTGGCGTTCTAGGGGGCGGGGTGGGGCTCCTGCTTGCGAGTTGGTCGCTCCAGGCCGTCGTGGCCCTGAGCCGCACTTCCATTCCCCGAGTTGCCGGCGCCGCTCTCGACGGCGGGGTGCTGGCGTTTACCATGGTCTTGTCATTAGGTACCGGCGTGCTCGTTGGACTCGTTCCCGCCATCCAGGCCACTCGAGTGATGCCCTACGCGACGCTCAAGGAAGGCAGCCCCGGCGAGGCCAG